>ERZ1034723.5-NODE-5-length-149322-cov-14.301091_pt1 | contig 149322 bp, 126 predicted proteins | sample MGYA00520637_ERZ1034723 | MGnify/ENA primary metagenome ERZ1034723 (study PRJEB33766, sample SAMN09781719) | gut metagenome | biome: gut microbiome | host: Homo sapiens | place: Madagascar | study: EMG produced TPA metagenomics assembly of the PRJNA485056 data set... | reverse complement strand
GCATAAGTGAAAATACGATTTAATATTTCGTTTATAATTATAAAAAAGAATCTCGCTTATTTCCTATGAATTAAAAAAACAGCCCGATGCTATCACCGGACTGTTTCCCATACTTACCTATAAAATTGATTTACTTTATGCTGTTTTGACATCGTCATGGTATTTCTGCCACTTCTTCTTATAAATAAAGTAACAGGGAATTCCTACGAATACCATTCCACCTAAAATATTACCGATGGTAACGGGAATAAAGTTGTTCAGACTGTGAAGTATCGTCAGTCCCTGAATCTGCTCTGCCGTCAATCCGTATGCTTCCTGTGCTTTCGCCACGTAAACAGGATTCTGCGCAGCCATCATGCCAACGGGAATGTAGAACATATTTGCAACGCAGTGTTCGAAGCCGCCGACCACAAACGCCATGATCGGGAAGAAGATCGCCCAGACCTTACCTACGATATCCGTAGCTGCCACTGCCATCAGAATAGCAATACATACCAAAATATTACACAGAATGCCTGAGGTGATTCCCTTCAGGGGAGAAATGCCCACTTTGCCGACTGCCACCTTGATGGCATAGGCACCCAGCAGCCCACCGGTGTAATCCAGATTACCGGAAAAGTAGATCAGGGTATCAATGATCAGGGCGCCGATCAGATTGCTGAAGTACACCACGATCAGGTTGCGGATACATTCGAACCACGTTACCTTTTTGCCAACCACATCCATGACGATCAGGCAGTTACCGGTGAAAAGCTCTCCACCTACAAATACAATGATCATCAGTCCCACGGGGAAGATAATACCTGCCACAAATCGTGCCAGCCCTACATTGTCAATGGCATGTGCCGCGGTGCTGCTGGTGGCTCCGCCCAGCGCGATAAATGCACCCGCCATAATACCTAACAGGATCATCTTGCCTAAAGGAAGATGGGCTTTACCTTCTCCGGCCTTCATGTTGGTATCAATGACTTCTGACGGCGTATTAAAATGCTGTTCCATATAACCCTCATTTCTGCACAGCTCTCATCTGCTGTACTCTCTTAACTCATTTATTCCTTATATTACACTACTTTCATGATAGTAAGCAAGATATTCACTCCATGTATCTGATTATATACATTTCTGTTTTCAAAGTGGAATCTCGTTTACAAAACGGGAAACTCGGATGACTATTGAGCAGCATCTGATTTTGTCGACAAAGAGTCTTTTTTTGTAATTTTTTTGCCTTTTTTTGCAAAAAAATGCTAGACAAAAGCCAAATTGTGTACTATACTAAACTTGTTCGGTGAGAGCCGAACCGCTTATATAAGTAGATTTCCGGAAGAATTCCCCTTTTACACAATTAAAGTGGCTGCAGGTTTCCCGCCTGCGGCTGCTTTAATTGTGTTATTAGTTTTTTTGTGGTTTCCTTTGGAATTGCAAAAGTTTTTGCAAAAATTTAAAATTTTCACTTGCTAAATAGTAAACATCTATGCTATAATAGCTTTCGTCAGTGATTCAACTGATACAATTTCATAGGGGAATAGTACAGCGGTAGTGCGGCGGTCTCCAAAACCGTTAACGGGGGTTCGATCCCCTCTTCCCCTGCTTTAAAAAGTCGATGTTATCGGCTTTTTTTATTGCTTTATTTACTAACACTTACTAACAGTTTTATTCATACGCTATGACACAATCTGAAAGGCTGCTGTTGTAGCGTTTTTGCATTCTTCCAGTTTAGCTTCCAGTTCTTTCGTATCGTCTTGATTGAAACAATAGTTATTTAAACTGGTTCTCTCATCAGCGTGTCCTGCCGTTTCCCGTATCGTGTCAATATTTACATTGTTATTTATATCCTTTGGGAATTACTTTGGCTTTATTAGTATTTTCATCAATGACAATATCATAGTCTTCTACTTCCATGTGACTAATATTAATATAATTGTCTTCAATGTCACTCCACTTTAGAGCCACCAGTTCTCCAATTCGTAAGCCGAGTTGGAAATTCAATAATATTGCTATCGGTGTAGTACAATTCAGATTCCTATTTACCCTAAAAGAACATTCATCTGCGACTAGCTTTTGCTCTGATCTCAAGAATACCTGTCTGATGCATATTGGCTCATAATTATACGAAGCACCTCACTTTTATTCATTTTCATTCATTTCTTACTACTGGGTATTCATTTTTACTTTAAGTTGTCGTGCAATTTATTAGATTTGAATTTTGAAAGAGCCAGCACCTTGAATGGACTGGCTCTTTCAATATCTCATGTAATTGACAAACTGGAATTGTTTCTTTAATTACTATTCTTTATATTTTAGTTTTCATTTTATTTACAACACATACTGCCACAATTCCAATACATCAAGTCTAAATGATAAAGCGGAATACCTGTCAATTTATGCAGCTTTCTTGAAAATGTGCTTTTACCACTTCCGGGACAACCTATTACCATAATTCTTTTCATAGCGTTATACCATTAAATTTCGATTGTTGCTTACATTATACTTCGTCCATCTCTCTAAGGACAGTGGGATGTTGTGATGAAAGTGAGAGAGCGCGCTTACCTGTCAGACAATTTATCTTACTATATTTTTTGCACGATAAATTTACTGATTTAATATCTCTGCAATCGTGTTTGGTGCATATTTATTGAGTTCATGTCCTGCATTTGGAACGATGTGCAAAGTAGCTTGGGGTAGCAATTCTTTTAGCCTTTTAGAAGCCTTTAGATTGGCAGTATCCTTTTTGCCACACAAAATTGTTACTGGACAACGAATATTATTTAATTGCAAAGTAAAATCCAATGACCGCATAGAGTGAGCCAATTTTATGGTGCTGCTTTTTGATAGTCCCATACTTTCAAAAACCTTGTTTGGCATACAACGGAAGATAAGATTTTGAAAATCTATCAGTAAACTTGGAACTTTATATTGTGCGCCAATCAAAACCAGCGAATCCACTTTTTCCTCATGTCGAATAGCAAAATCAATCGCAAGAAGCGCACCTAACGAAAGACCGCAGATACGAAGCGGCTCTTTTACTTCTGAATACCGCTGTTCTAAATCACCCAAAATCTGCGAATAGGATATTTCATCTTCTGTTGAAGAAAAAAGTTCTGGGCAATCGACATCAGAAATTGATAGTTGTTGGACTACTTCTTTCCAGTCCTGTGCATTTTGTCCCAACCCATGTAAAAAAACAGTTTTCATTAAACGCCTCCTAAGTTCAAGATAACCATCAATGCACAAACAAACTTGAATCTGTCGCTTTAATACCCGTGGTCAACATGTTCCCAATTCCCACTGTCATTCCTAATTAGAATCCATTTCCAATCATCATATGTTGAATCCGGATTAAGCGAACCATCCCCGCCTGATGAGTCTACATCGAAAGATGATAATATTACGATTGCTTCATCCGCGTCATATTGTTCAGCCCATTCATAAAATTCATCGGCGTATGTATCTCCGGGATAGGACAGTTTTGTCAGTGTGCAGCCGTCAAATTCGTTGCCGAAATAGTCTTTTACTGTTTGGAAAGCCGCCTCAATATCACTGTCTGAATATATTTCCGATGGTTTCCAATCAGGAATTTGAACATTGTCAATATTCCCACCACTATTCTTTCCACCACAGCCGGCAAGAACAAAAATCATTATCAAAGCTGTCAGAAAACAGAATAAAGTTTTCCTATTCATTTTTCGATACCTCCTACGAATTCCGATTTTTCTATCCTGCACATTCTTTACATCATCCAGTTTGCTCTGCAGTTTATCAATATCGCTGTAATATAACTTTCCCTGTGAATTACCAAGCTTTACTGCCTGATTAATATTATTTGCAATACCGGCAATAACACGGATTACCAATAACCTCTCTTATACTAATTTCAACAAATTATAAATAACAATAAATGTGATAGCTACAAAAGCTATTGTTCCCAAACAACCAGCTGTCCGCTGTGATCCTTGACTTGCTTCTTCCTTGCAAACGCTCTTAGAAGGGTTATTCGAATCATAATAAACCGTTATTGTATAAGGGAACTTTACAGCTACCATACCTGGTGACTGAAACGTAATTTTCTTTTTATATGAAATACCATTAACTTTATACTCATAGGTGCATTTCATTCTATCATTTTTAAAGTTTGCGTTTCCAGATTCATCGTTTCCTAATCTAAGCTTATTATCTATAAGCGTAGCCGTTGTATAACACCCCTGCTTTTTTGCTTTTTCCATAAACTTTTGATTAAAGGAACGACCTTTCAGAAAAATCTTTATATAACATACAACCAAAACTAATGCACCAGCTATCAAAGCGATAGCACTTCTAATTTCTTCGCTCATTTTTATGTACCCATTCTTTCTTTATCCACTGCATATCAATGACCTCTCTTATACTAATTTCAATAAATTATATATTAATATGATTACAATAATCGGAATTACAATTGACATATAACATCCTGTTTGCTTTTGTTTGTTCTGCCCTAATTCAACATCTGCAAACGACTTTGAGGGATTGTTTTTGTCATAAAAAATTTCTACCTGATTGGGATAATTAACAACAATTCCTGTGTCAGTATATGTGATTTTCTTCTCAAATCTTTTTCCGTCCACAAAATACTCATAGGTTACGATCTCACTTCTGTATCGTCCCTCAGGACCTGTAAATCTTCTATAATCGTTCTTTACAACCCTACCTGTGGTTATACATCCACTTTGTCTTGCTTTTGCCATTAGCTGATTTCCCTTTGTTTTGCCTTTAAGAAAAACAAAGAAAAATAGCCAAGCAAAAATAACAGCACCACAAATTAAAGCTATAGTTATTCTTATATCGTCACTCATGAAAATCTCCTTACTCAAACATAAAATGCAACAACTGCACGGTGTTTCCTGTTGTACTCACGAGGCAGGTTTCATTACTATTAAAATACAATGTATCTTTGTATGTGTAGTCAATAATCGTTCAATTTCGATTTTACAATTCGTCAAACTGGTATTTTCGGTTCTACAAGTTTGAGCTTTCCTTATAGTTTGTATTGCATAAAATTACCATTATGAACAAATCCATATGCTGTATATAATTTTACGCCCATATCAGAAGCAGTAATCTGTATCGTGCCGCAGCCATATTTTCTTGCTTCCTCTATAACTCTGTGCAAAAGCTCTTTTGCAATTCCCATCCGTCTGTAATCTGGATTGGTAAACATACTTGATAACAGTCCCATTTTTCCGCTTGGGCAACCGAAATATGGAGGCTTCTCAACAAAAGACATACCGCTTGTTCCGATTATCTTGCTCCCATCAACAGCTATCCAAGATACGAATGTGCCGTCTGTCATATGACGCTTATAATAATCTTTTAAAGCAGGTTTTAAATCAATATCTTCTTTTGCACCTTCTTCCCTTAACTGATTTATTCTCATTTCAATAAAAATATCAAGTTCATTTTCAGTTAATCTCTTATATGCTATTGACATTTCGTCACACCTCCAACTTCCAAGTTTCTGTTCTATACAAATCGAATTTAATAATTAGCTTTTTTCGCAATCAAAACTCCAACAGGAGCTAAAACGCCATCCACCAAATCTATTTCGACAACTGTAAAGCCATAATCCGATATAAACTTGCAAAAACTTCCCTTGTTCCATTCTGTGTATTCTTTAAATCCTGTAATAGACATCAATCGTTTTCGTAAACCACTTGAATTTTTCTCTGCCCATAAGAAAGTTGGTGCATACAAAATACCATCTTTTTTTAATACTCTACGAATTTCCTGCATTGCTTTTTCAGGCTCCGGCATAATGTGCAGTGCATTTGAAATTACTACACAATCAAATTTTTCATCCTCGTATGAAAGTGCTGTTGCATCCGCTACGAAAAAACGAAGTTTTTCTGTTGTGCCTCTCCTTTTTGCTTGCTCAATCATATTTTCCGAAAAATCGGTTGCCGTCCAACTATTAGTATAATCAGACAGTGGAAAAGATAGTTGCCCTGTTCCACAAGCTAATTCTAATATGTTCATATCAGGTTTGAGATAATCTCTAATATACCCGCAAATTGCATTATAAAATTTCTTATCTGACTCCATCAAAGGTGCATATATTTTTGCAAGTCGTTGCCAATAACCCTTGTTTGCCTTGTCTTTCATATCAAAATCCCCATTTTATTCAATAATACAAATTCTGATTTGTATAACAGAAGTCTAACACATGTTGATAAAAAATACTACATCCAAACTAATGTCTGTGATTTGTTTTCCATAAGAGTTTCCTTTCAAAAATATTTTATATTTTCTATATCTTGGTGTTTGAAAAACAGCCTCATAGACGTTTGTTAATGCTTGTACTCATTACCTTAAAACCACAACCTCTTGATGCAGACACGTTAAAATATTTATAGGCACAAGAGAAAAATAGATGATTTTGAAATAGTCTGAATATTTCAGATATTGTCAGGAAGCAGGTGTCTATGAATACAACAGCAGTTGAAAAAGGATTACAGTTTGAAAAAGCAGTAGACAGATTGTCCGTGATCGTTGGCACACGGCAAAGTTAGAGAAAGCGGATGCGATTTTCCGATTGTTAAATACCCTCTAGTAATACAAAGGAGGGGATGCCCATGAATACAATGGAAGTACTTACTCTGTTGTTAGTTGTCTTTGCAACTCTATCATACATCGACAGACATGGTGACGATAATAACAAAAAGAAATCATGGCTTAATCTGCTCCCTTCTCATATTTTCGAGCATAAATAAACAAGCCCCTTAACAATTACATTACCACTAGGTAATATACCTGTTAAAAAGCTTCCCCTGCTTTAAAAAGTCGATGTTATCGGCTTTTTTGTTTCTATTTCGGATACTATTAGATACAATTTCACCCCGGCACGACGCGATTCATAGATCTGCGCCATGCCGGGGTGTTGTCTTTACAGCTATATTGTTATATTTCCTCTTTCTCCGAATCCGGTGCGATCACAGATCCGATGGCGGTCGCGTAATCAGAGTACTCCGGAATGCTGATCTTCACATCCCACAGGCTCTTGAAATCCTCGATGATCTGGCGGCACTCGAAGAATTTAGTCAGTCCGCCGATCAGGATATACTCTTTGATGCCGGTGCTCATAGATGCCAGGATTCCTGCCTGGCAGATATTCTCGATCACCATATGTACAATACCTGCCGCGATATCCTCCGGTTTGGACTGGGCATCTGCCTTACCAAAATTAGAAGCCGTCACATCCAGATTCAGGCCCGGCAACTTTTCTTTGGCCAGATCTGCGATCCGCAGGTCGATCTTCGCTACATCACCCTTACGGGACAACGGCACAATTTCATGAATGTCGCCGGTATTCAGCATGATCGAGGACAGTCCACAGATCGTTCCGCCTCCTAAGCCGACACCACCCAGGTGCTTCATCTCCTTCTCCGTCACTTTGACGAAGAAGCTTCCGGTACCCATACTGATGACAATGACTTCCTTTTTATCCGTAAGATAATATCCTCCGGTACCTGTAGCAACGAATTCATCCACTTTATAGGTAGGACAGCCGTATACCGCTTTCTCCACATATTTGCTTCCCACACCGGTGATATAGACTCCCTCCACATCAGCCAGTTCCAGATTATTCTCATACAGATATCTTCCGAATGCACCGTAGAGAGATGCCACCTGGCTATCCGCCTTGACCGCCATGGGCGGAAGCATATGCTCTCCTTCAAAAGCTACGATTTTTGTCGTACTGCTACCGATATCGATTCCTATTTTGACAGGCATGTTTTCAACCTCCTCATATCACTTAACTGTTCATAGTCTCATTTCCAGATACATTTCCACAGTTCGAGACCGTCAGCCAAACACTTTATCCACAGCATCCTGTACAGAACTGACGCCAATGACCCGGATCTTACTTCCTTTTTTACACTCTTCCAACGAGACAAGCGGCACCACACATTCTTCGAAGCCCAGCTTCTCTGCCTCTGCCACGCGTTGTTTTGCCATGCTGACTGCCCGGACCTCGCCGCTTAATCCCACTTCACCGAAAGCGACCAGTTTCGGATTCAGTGCCTTATTCCGGAAGCTGGACAGAATCGCCAACACGATTCCCAGATCGATCGCCGGTTCCTGGATCTTGATACCACCGGTGATATTCACGTAGGCATCACAGGAAGATAATTGCACTCCGGAACGTTTCTCCAGCACTGCCATCAGGAGATTTACACGGTTGAAATCCGTACCGGTGGTCTGTCTTCTGGGAATTCCGAAATTGCTGTGGCACACCAGCGCCTGCAGTTCGATCAGAAGCGGCCTGGTGCCCTCCATAGTACATGCCACCACAGAGCCACTGGCATTCTCCGGCCGTCCGTTCAACATATATTCCGAAGGGTTCTTCACCTCCGCGAGTCCCGTCTCCCGCATCTCGAAAACACCGATCTCGTTCGTGGACCCGAAACGGTTCTTCACCCCACGCAGGATACGGTAGGAAGCATGTCTGTCCCCTTCAAAATAAAGTACCGTGTCCACCATATGTTCCAACACTCTGGGTCCCGCTACGGTTCCCTCTTTTGTTACATGTCCCACAATAAAAATAGAAATCCCCAATCCTTTTGCCAGTTGCAACAGGATGCCTGTGGATTCCCGCACCTGTGATACGCTTCCCGGTGCTGCAGATACATTTTCATTATACATGGTCTGAATGGAATCTATGATCACGACCTCCGGCTTGCTCCTGCGGATCACTTCGCCGATGATGTCCAGATTCGTCTCACACAGCAGGAGCATATGTTCCGAAAATGTGCCAAGCCTGTCCGCCCGCATCTTGATCTGTACCTTGGATTCCTCTCCGGAGATATACAATACCTTATGTCCGGCCTCTGACAGATTGTGACACACCTGAAGCAGCAGGGTAGATTTACCGATCCCCGGATCGCCTCCTACCAGAGTCAGGGAACCCTGTACGATTCCGCCACCGAGCACCCGGTCCAGTTCTTTGATCCCGGTGAGTGTCTTGTTCTCCTCACGGATCGCGATTTCAGATAATACACAGGGTTCGGAAGCCTCTCTGCGCTCTCTTCTGCTCCCGGTGCCGGTGTTTTTCAATACCGTTTTATCTATCGTCTCTTCCACGAAAGTGTTCCACTCTCTGCAGCCGGGGCATTGTCCCAGCCATTTCGTGGATTCATAGCCACAGTTCTGACAGAAAAAAACGGTGGCTGTCTTACCTTTTGCCATGCTCTCTCCTCAATCGTTATAAAAAAGAGCCCAGACACGAAGTACTACAATATCCTCCGTGTCTGGACTCCTTTGCAGTGCGCCTTTACGCCTCTACGATCTTCACAGGTACTTCCCCTGCTGCTTCCAGTTCTACACTCAGGCTCAGCTTGCCGCCAAGTCCGGTCTTCATGGTTCCTACGTTCTTACCGTCAATAAATACTTCGTACTCGGTGTCATCCTTTAATCCTACTGTGATCTGAGAATCTTCATCACCTTCTACGATGAATTCTACACTGTTATCGGACTCTTTGAACTCCAACACACTGGTTCCGGGAACAGATTCATATAAAAACATACCGTTCTTCTCCAGCTTTGTCATCTCATTGTAGGTCTTAACCTTCAGCAGATCCCCTGCATGCTCATAATCTTCTACCTTTGCCTTCTTGGCCAACTTATGATTACCAAAGCTGATAGATCCGTCTGCTTCACTGCGAAGTATTTCTTCCACTACTGCCATCTGTCTGTCCTCCTGAAAGTAACTGCATCCGCTATCTTTTTCTTTCGTCCTTTGCGAATGGGGTTTTGAATAGTTACAGTATAATATATCTCACCCTGTTTTTCTACAAAAAAATTTTAAATTTTGTAACTATTCAGAGTCATTTAAATATCATTGAATATTCGTCGAATGCTTGCATTCGTAAGAATATTTCATGATATTTATAAGACGAGGTAACCTCAATGAGCAAAAGAAAAGCTCTGCAAGAGCGATTTTGCGAATTGAGTGACTGAATAGTTACAAATGCTTAATTCTTAACCGTAAATACGACTTTACCATTCTTAAATCCTGCAAAAACCTTATCTCCCGGCACCACCTTTTTCAGCAGGATTTCCTCTGCCAGAGCATCCTCTACCACTGACTGGATCGCACGCTTTAACGGTCTTGCACCCATCTTATTGTCAGCATATTTTTTCACCAGATGCTCCTTCAGTGCTGCAGTGATCGTCAGATGGATGCCCAGCTGGTTCTCGCATCTCTTATACAGATTGGATGCCAGCAGATTTACGATCTCTTTCATATTCTCATTGTTCAGCTGGTGGAACACGATAATGTCATCGATACGGTTGATGAATTCCGGCTTGAAGCTGCGCTTTACCTCTTCCATGACATTGGATTTCATTTTCTCATAATCCTTCGTCTCGCTCTTCTCCGTTGCGAAGCCGAGATTCTTGGGATCTACAATCCGCTGTGCTCCGGCGTTGGATGTCATGATCAGCACCGTATTCTTGAAGCTGACCTTTCTGCCCTTGGAATCCGTAATATGGCCGTCATCCAGCACCTGTAAAAGTACGTTAAATACATCGGGATGAGCTTTCTCAATCTCATCGAACAGCACGACGGAGTAGGGATTGCGGCGTACCTTCTCGCTTAATTGTCCGCCTTCTTCAAATCCCACATATCCGGGCGGTGATCCGATCATCTTGGAGACCGAATGTCCTTCCATATATTCGGACATATCGACACGGATCATGGCATCCTCGGAACCGAACATTGCCTCTGCCAGTGCTTTGGACAGCTCTGTCTTACCCACACCGGTAGGACCTAAGAACAGGAAAGAACCAATGGGACGGTTGGGATCCTTCAGGCCCACACGGCCTCTGCGCATTGCCTTAGCCACTGCACTCACTGCTTCTTCCTGGCCGATGACACGCTTGTGCAGGGTCTTCTCCAGCTTTAACAGCCGCTCACTCTCTTTTTCCGCCAGCTTCTGTACGGGAATCTTCGTCCACTGGGCAACAACCTCGGCAATCTCGTTCTCTCCGATACTTAAAGTGCTGCCTGCTTCCTGTTTTTCCCGTTTCTTCATCAGGCGCTCCTGCTTTTTCACCAGAGTATCCTGCTTCTTTTTAATCTCTGCCATCTGGTCAAAGGCTTCCATGCGGATCGCTCTCTCCATCTCCTGATCCATCTCATGGATCCGGTCAGAAATCTCCTTTGCCTTATCCGGCACGTCCAGCGCATGCAGTCTTGCACTGGCTGCCGCCTCATCGATCAGGTCGATGGCCTTATCCGGCAGATTACGATCGTTAATATAACGGTTGGACAGTCTGACAGCAGCTTCGATGGCTTCCGGGGTAATCTCCACATGATGGTGATCTTCGTATTTTCCCTTGATGCCTTCCAGAATGCGGACAGCCTCTTCCTCCGTGGGTTCTTCGACAGTCACCGGCTGGAATCTACGCTCCAGCGCTGCATCCTTCTCAATGTATTTGCGATATTCTGCAATGGTGGTTGCACCGATTAACTGGATTTCACCTCTCGCCAGGGAAGGTTTCATGATATTGGAAGCATCAATGGCACCCTCTGCCCCTCCGGCACCGATGATCGTATGCAGTTCATCCAAAAACAGGATGATATTTCCATCATCCGTGACTTCTTTTATTACCTTTTTGATCCGTTCCTCGAATTCGCCACGATACTTACTGCCAGCTACCATCCCCGACAGATCAAGCGTCAACAATCTCTTGTTCTGCACCGTAAAAGGCACATCTCCCGCCACGATCCGGGCTGCCAGTCCTTCCACCACGGCGGTCTTGCCAACACCGGGTTCCCCGACCAGGCAGGGATTATTCTTCGTCCGTCGGCTCAGGATCTGGATCACTCTGCGGATTTCTTCATCTCTTCCGACTACCGGATCCAGCTTTCCTTCCCTGGCCAGCGCCGTCAGATCCCGGCTGTACTGCTCCAACGTAGACTGTTTCGCCTTACGGTCTCCCTTTTTTCCAAGGTCTTCTTTGTACAGATTGCCGTCCTGTCCGATAGCGATCAAGGTATCCACATAAATTTTCTGTACATTGGCTCCCAATGTGTTTAACAGGCGTACCGCTACATTTTCCCCCTCTTTGATCAGGGCCAGCAGCAAATGCTCCGTTCCGGTCTGCTTCTGTCCGAAACGTGCGGCCTGACTGTGTGCTTCTTCCAGGATCCGTGCGGCTCTGGGAGAATATCCCTCTCTGTCCTTCACTGCGACACCGTTCTCAAACGCGATCAGATCCCGGATCATATCCATAACCTGCCCCGTCTCCACACCGTTATCAGCCAATACCTTGGCCGCCACACCGGTGTCTTCCTTTAATAATCCTACCAGAATGTGTTCCGTTCCGATGTAACCCTGCTTCAGGCTCCTTGCACATCTGGAAGCCTGCGCCAGCGCATTTTGCGCCTTATCCGTAAACTGTGACTGCATCAATTCAGTCCTCCATACTCTTCATATATTTCATCAATCAGCTCATGAACTTCCTGCCTGGAAATATTCTTGCAGCTGCTCTTAGCCAGTATTACCTGCAATTCCTTCCGCAATTCATCTACCGCACGCATGCGATCCACATCGAGTGCAATTACCGCGCCTTTTCGCCTGTCTACCTTAACATAACCTTCCTGCTTCAGAACCGTATATGCCTTATTTACTGTATGCATATTGATCCCGATCGTATCCGCCAGCTGGCGCACGCTGGGCAGAGAATCTCCTTCATGAAATTGTGACGTGGCAATTCCCATGATGATCTGATTGCGTAATTGCATATAGAGTGCTTCATCACTGTTGAAATCTATCTCTATTATCATCAAACTCGCTCCCTTCCCATGTCACTGATTGTTATATTCCTATTATAACAGTGAACGCAGTACTGTCAACTGTAACCGGGGAAAGTTTATCGTTTTTTAATCAAAAACGGCATCTCACTTGTGCAAGATGCCGTTTGCATTTTATTGATCTTCGTCTCCGTCCCAATTCAGGAATTCAAATTCAAATTCATCATCATCTGACATAAAGTTTTTGGACTTCCAGCCGGGATTCTGATTGCCTTCACTCTGCGGTACAGGCTTTGTGGGTCTTGCCACCGGTCTGCCGGCCTGCGGCGCGGGTCTTTCGCTCTGCGGTGCCGTGGGTCTGCCTCCCTGAGGTGCAGGTCTTCCCTGTCCGGGTGTCACCGGTCTGCCTCCCTGAGGTGCTGGTCTTCCCTGTCCGGGTGTCACCGGTCTGCCTCCCTGGGGTGCAGGTCTTCTCTCCTGCGGTGCCGCAGGTCTTACGGTCTGTCCAATGGGTCTCTCTCCCTGAGGTGCGGGTCTGCCATCTGGACGTGTTCCCTGGCCTGTCGGTTTGGATGCCGGTCTTCTCTCGGCTCCCACTTCATGCATTACTTTCTGGCTGCCTTGCGGCCTGCCGCCCTGCGGTCTGCCTCCCTGAGGTGCGGGTCTTCCGTTTTGGGGTCTGCCTCCCTGGGGTCTGTCCACTCTTCTTCTGCGGGCCGTTTCCTCTTCCACGCCGGAGAAATAGGATGCATCATTCATATCTTTGATTTTGAAGATCAACAGTGTCACCGCTGCTACCGCCGCTACAAGCAGAATCACCAAAATAATGATGACTGCTTTCTGGCTGCTGATCTTTTTCTGATTGGTCTCATACTGTGCATTGATCTCTGTGATCTGGTTCAGGGAATTGAACAGATCATCAATCTTATATTGCTTCTGCCCTGCCATGTCCAACAGATACCATGCATCTCCCTGCATCTGAGTATCCCAGTCTTTGAATGTGGTCTGGGTATCTTCCGCAGGCTGCTCGTCTGTGGGTTGTTCCTCTACCGGCTGTTCTTCTACCGGTGCCTGCAGCTCTCCGGATAATGCAACATAATCCGAACGAATGAAGCCTGTCACCTCGACACTGTTGGAAATAAAGCTTATCTGATACCATGTCTTTCCATCGGTTCCTGTTGCCTGTCCGGTCACAGTCAGTGCCATTCCATTCTCCGCAGTAGTCACGATCTGGCTGGTGGTAGACGCATTGCTGCGCACACGAACAGACTGACCTCCGGTCACGGTCGCACTCAGGGGTTCCACTGCAGTAACCTCCACAGGAGTCTCATTCACAACAGGCGCCGGTGTTGCTGTGGTCGTAGTCGTTGTAGTAGTTGTTGTAGTTGTTGTACCTGAAGAAGACGGCGGGGTAGATCCGTCGGTAATGTTTACCAGATCGGAACGAATATATCCCAGCGTATTCGCATCCACATATACTTCATACCAGGTATAACCGTCTGCTCCCTTGGTCTGACTTTTGATGGAGATCACCTTATCCTTGGCTGCGCTGCCGATCACTTCACTGGAAGAATCCGCAGTTTTACGGATCTTAGCACTGGATGCTGTTACCTTGGCTGCACTTTCCGCATGGCTGACAATTGCCAGATTCTCACTAAAAAGTCCTGCTCCCAACACAAATACCAGTGCCAGCATTCCCCAGAAAACCTTACATTTACTTATTCTCTGTACTGTCTTTTTCATCTGCAACTCCTTTTGTATCCTGACCTTGTCTTACGCTTCATCGATTGCTTTGCCAATGTCATGACGCATGTATTTATTCTCGAAAGAGATCCATTCCGTTGCCGCATAAGCGTTGGCACGGGCTTCTTTCAGATCTGCTCCCTTCGCCGTCACCCCCAGGACACGACCACCGTTTGTAACGATTCCCTTGTCCGTAAGCTTCGTTCCGGCATGGAAGCAATAATAACCGTCTTTTCCGTCGAAGTTCTCCAGACCGCTTATTACAAATCCCTTCTCATAGGATACGGGATAGCCGTCGCTTGCCAGGACCACACATACCGCAGCATTATCCTCAAATTGCAGGTCGATCTGATCCAGTGTGCCGTCCACACAGGCTTCCATCACTTCGATAATATCATTCTTCATACGCGGCAGTACCACCTGCGCCTCCGGATCACCGAATCTGGCATTGTATTCTAATACCTTGGGGCCGTTCGGAGTCAGCATCAGTCCGAAGAAAATGACTCCCTTGAAAGGTCTGCCTTCCGCTGCCATGGCATCCACGGTAGCCTGGTAGATGTATTTCTTACAGAATGCATCCACTTTCTCTGTATAGAAGGGGCTGGGAGAAAAGGTTCCCATACCACCGGTGTTCAGCCCCTGATCGCCGTCCTTTGCTCTCTTATGGTCCTGCGCAGAAGTCATGATGCGGATGGTCTTGCCGTCCACAAAAGAAAGTACACTGACTTCTCTGCCTGTCATAAACTCTTCGATGACCATACGGTTGCCGGCTGCACCGAACTTTTTATCCAGCATGATCTCATCCACGCCTGCCAGCGCTTCTTCTAAAGTATTGCAGATCAATACGCCCTTGCCCAGTGCAAGACCGTCCGCCTTCAGCACGATGGGAAAGCTTGCCTGCTCCTTCAAGTACTTAATAGCCTCCTCCGCGTTATCAAAATTCTCATAAGCTGCGGTGGGAATGTTGTATTTCTTCATGAGATCCTTGGAAAAGGCCTTGCTACCTTCCAGGATCGCTGCATTTTTACGGGGTCCGAAAGCCCGCAGACCCTCTGCCTCCAGTGCATCCACCAGTCCGCCGACCAGGGGATCATCCATGCCTACGATGGTCAGGTCAATGGCCTGTTCTTTCGCAAATGCCACGATCTTATCAAATTCCATGGCTCCGATGGGAACACATTCTGCGATCTGACCGATCCCGGCATTGCCCGGAGCACAATAGATCTTATCTACTTTAGGACTTTTTGCCACACAGGTTGCAATGGCGTGCTCTCTGCCGCCACCGCCTACGATCAATACTTTCATACCCATATCTTCTGCCTTCCTTAATTTTCGCTGTTTGTATGCTTTACTTTTCCGTCCACGACACAGATCCGTCCGTTGGCAATGTCATCCACTGCCTTCGGAAGAAGCCGCCACTCTGCCTGTTCCATCACACGTCTCTGCAACGTCTCCGGAGTGTCGTCGTCCTCCACTGCCACTGCCTTCTGTGCAATGATAGGGCCCTCGTCCATGCCTTCATTCACAAAATGTACCGTAGCTCCGGTGACTTTCACACCGCGCTCCAATGCCTTTTCATGCACATGTAGTCCGTAGTATCCCACGCCGCAGAAAGAAGGGATCAGGGACGGGTGAATATTGATGATCCGGTTGCTGTATTCATGCACCATTGACTCCGGGATCTTCACCAGGAAGCCTGCCAGCACGATCAGATCCGGGGTAAATTCCTTCACCTTTGCAAGCAGTGCCTCATTAAACACCTCTCTGCTCTCATAATCCTTCGGAGACACACAGACTGCGGGAATCCCGGCATTCCGTGCTCTCTCTAAGCTCTTCACCGTCTTGTTGTTGCTGATGACACCGACGATCTGCGCATTGGTGACCTTGCCCGCTGCGATAGCATCAATGATCGCCTGCAGATTCGTTCCGCCGCCGGATACCAGTACGACTACTCTTAACATATGGTCACACCCTTTTCACCGGCTTCGCAGGTACCTACCACGTAAGCGGTCTCCCCTGCTGCCTTCAGAGCTTCCAGAGTCTTGTCCACATCTGCGGGATCCAGTGCCAGTACCATGCCCAGACCCATGTTGTAAGTATTGTACATCATCTCGTCTGTGATATTGCCTTTCTTCTGCATCAGGCGGAAAATAGCAGGCACTTCGTAGCTGTCTTTCTTCACGACTGCACGGATGCCGTCGGGAAGCATTCTTGGAATGTTCTCATAGAAACCACCTCCGGTGATATGGCTGCAGCCCTTTACCTTAACGCCTGCGTTCTTCACAGACTTCATAGCCTTCACGTAGATTCTGGTGGGAGCAAGCAGCGCCTCACCAAGAGTCTTGCCCAGCTCGTCATAATAGGTATCCAGGCTCTCTTTTGTCATATCGAATACCTTTCTCACCAGGGAGAAACCGTTGGAATGTACACCGGAGGAAGCGATTCCCACCAGTACATCACCGGGCTTGATGTTCTCGCCGGTGATCAGATCCTTACGCTCTACCACACCTACGGCAAATCCTGCCAGATCGTACTCATCCTCAGGCATCAGTCCGGGATGCTCTGCGGTCTCACCGCCTACCAGTGCTGCGTCAGACTGCTTACAGCCCTCTGCCACGCCCTTTACGATGGTAGCGATCTTCTCGGGAATATTGCGTCCGCATGCGATATAATCCAGGAAAAATAAAGGTTCGCCGCCTGCACATGCCACATCGTTCACACACATGGCCACACAGTCGATACCGATGGTATCATGCTTGTCCATTAAAAATGCCAGCTTCAGCTTGGTGCCTACACCATCGGTTCCGGACAGGAGCACGGGATCCTCCATATCTTTGATGGCACTTAAGGAAAATGCTCCGGAGAAACCACCGATGCCGCCCATTACTTCGGGACGCATGGTCTCCTTCACGTACTTCTTCATCAGTTCTACAGACTTGTAGCCTGCTTCGATGTCTACTCCAGCTTTCTTGTAATCCATTTTCTCCTCATTTCCGCCGCAGGGGCTCTTTCGTTTTATTTAGTGGGGCAGCCTCTTAAGAGGTCCCTGATTCTCTGGCTTATCTTCTTATTTTTTCATGCCTTCCAGGTATGCTTTATAGCCGATCTCCTGCAGTTTTGCATCTTTGGCTTCTACCTGTTCTTTTAATTTAGTGCTGTATGCTTTTAACTTTCCGAGAAGTTCTGCGTCGGAGGTTGCCAGGATCTTGGCAGCCAGAAGTCCTGCATTGGCGCCGCCGTTAATGGCTACTGTGGCAACCGGGATGCCGGAGGGCATCTGAACGATGGAATACAGAGAATCTCTGCCTCCCAGGGAAGTGGTGTGCATCGGGATTCCGATGACGGGCATAGGGAAAATAGCGGCGCACATACCGGGCAGATGTGCTGCCATACCGGCACCGGCAATGATCACCTTGAAGCCTTTTTCCTCCGCACTTTTTGCATACTCAAAAAATACATCCGGCTCTCTGTGAGCGCTGATCACGGTCATCTCATAAGGGATGCCCAATTCTTCCAGAATGTCTGCTGCCTTCGCCATCACAGGCATATCGGAATCACTACCCATTACAATGCCAACCTTAGGGCAATTCTCTGTATTTGCCATAATGTCCTCCTCATGTGTCGGTTTTCACCGATTTTTCCATATATCTATAAGTGTACTAAAATCTTGTCGATGATGCAATGGTTTTATGAAATCTTATGATAACTATGATAAATATTCAGAGCCATGCAAAATTGCTTTCTGCAAATGCAAGCTGAATCATTTTAATCCAACTCCCGCAGCGGCTCATTCAGTTCTTCCGTTCCGGGCAGGACGAATCTGCCGTTTTCGATAATGGTGATCCGCCCGCCATCCTTCTTCACTGCGGTCAGCTCCGCCAGTTCATCGTAAGGAATGGTAATGTCCGTATGGCAGTTAAAATATGCCTTGGAAGGATTCACGTTACGAAGTGCAGCCACCTCGTTGTCTCTGGCTACGATCTCCCTGCCGTCGGGATTGTACATTTTCACCTCTTCCGCATGGGAATAGCAGGTATCTCCCACTGCGAAATGCGGGCCCATCTTCTCTGCGATCAGGATCGGCATCTTCGCTTCCACGCCCAGACGCTTTGCCGCCACATAAGCCGTGGTGTTGGTGCCGATGGCAAATTCTCCCAACGGCAGTGTCTTATGGCGGAACAGGATATTTTCCTTAATAAATGCCTTATTCTCTTCCTCCGTGGCAAAATTGGCACAGTTGTAGTTTTTAATCCTGCCGTTTTCGAAGATGATCTCCAGATCCTTATATTCCAGTCCGTTTAAGAACACTTTTGTCACATGCAGTACACCGTTTGTGCCTTCCAGTACCGGAGAGGTAAATACTTCTCCCACAGGAATGTTTACATCTGCCACACAGTTTTCAAAGATTGTTTCCTTCGCAGGATCTTTCAGTTTCCATAGATTCACCGTAAGGGCTGTGTGGTTGCCATTGCAGCCTTTTACCTCACAGTGATCTGCCTGATCCAGTGCATCGATGATGGTCTGCTGGATCCGCTGATATTTCTTGTAATCCAGTGTATTGATCCGGATCGTCTCCCGGAAAAGTTCCTCAAAGCAGTCACCCACCTCGGGGATGGGGAAAGCAATGATCGTAAAGCTTCGCTCTTCTTCGATAATATACTGTCTCTGCAGCTGTCCCATCTGGGTGCGGTGTTCCACCATAAGAGCACTCTGCCCGTCTGTCATTTTCAGGCTTTCCGGCTTGTTCACCGGTGCAAAATCTTTCTCACCGAAGGTCTCTACCACAGCCGGGCCTGCATAGCCTCTGGCCTCCGACTTATATTTTTCAAAAGCGGTGTGCATGACCTCCAGCTTCCGGCTGCAATACATTTTATCTAAGAACAGAGCCTTGTCATCCTTGTGGTCGAATTCATACTGTCTGTTAGGGCTGACACTGTAGAAGCCGTTTTTGTAGATGGAAGGATTATACAAAATGCTGGATGCTGCACGGTAGATCACAGGCTGTAGTCCCATTTTGTCAAAATTCTCCAGGGCTCTCCGCATCATGCGCTCAAATCCCACCTGATAACGGACGTCCACCGTAGATTTTCTCGACAGATCCTTGCCGGTTACTTCAAAGCCGATACGATACCCTTCGGTGTAAGTGTCTGCCATGGTATGGATAGTCTCCTCCTGCAGAGAATTCATAAATTCCGCCATTTTCAATTCATTTTCGCCTACATACTCACCGTAAGCATACAGATAACGTAGATCCGTAAAGTCTGCAGTTCGAAGAATTGCCGCTGCAAAATTATTCTCCGGACATACCATTTCACGTACCCGCTCTTCTGCCGCAACATCCGCATAATCACTGACGAACCAGTAGAGGATCTCACGAATGGCTGCATACGTGGGAAGCTTATGGTTTTCCTGCTGTTCATATACAAATGCCGCATATACCTCAGAAAACAGCTCCATCCGGATCACCAGCTCTTCCAGCCGTCCTTCGTAGGTAAAGCCGATCAGGCTGCGCATCTCTGTATACAGAAATGCCGCCAGTGCTCCGAATTCCTCTCCCAGCATCTTCACAGCATAAGCCGGATTGGCAAAACTGTTCTCGTAGTTTTCCGGTAAAATATCTTCATACAGGGCATGGTTGCGCTGCTGTAATTCTTCCAGTGTGGCAGTTTTCAGACCATCCTGTTCCAGGAATTTCCTGTTATCTTCGATCAGAAGCAGAAACTTTGCCACTACCGTAAAATATTCTCTCCAGGATTGTAACGCTTCCCCCTGCCAATCCTCCCCCGGGATCTCCCGAATCCGGAGAAGTGCCAGTTCCAGACGTTCCAGTAAGAGTTTTCGCTCTTCCATATATTCATTTCTCCTTTTTTATCGCTCTAATATGATTCCCGGGGCAATAGCCCCGACTTTGATGCTATGATTTTTTGCCGGACACCCGATTTTACAGCCGGCTCCCCAGATACAGTAAAAAACTGATGCCACCAAGGGAAATTACATTCAATATCGTCCCCAGCACAGGAAAAAAACGGTAAATATCCTTGTCCCGCAGTGTCAGAACGCCAAGGATCAGTCCGATCAGGGAATAGATCGTTGCAAGCACTCCCGTGACACCATAGCCGCCGTGCATGACACCGCCCCGGCTGTAAGACAGATAGGTCACAATCCCCAGGGACACCAAGCTGATAATCCCCAGAATCGTTGACATGATCGCTTTATCGGAGTGCTTTTTATTTGTAAAAATATAATTCTTTTTCCGCATACTAATCTCCTATGGAACCCGAAAAGGGCACTTCCTATGTGGAAATGCCCAATCTGCACGCCCAAACGGCGCCTTTCTTCTCTTTTGTCCTCAGAACAGGATGCGGGATTTGCCGGAGATAAGCTTGCCGCCGCTGATGATCAGCAGTACTCCTGCTGCGATTCCGACTACCAGGGAGATCACTCCCAATACAATATTCAGAGCACCCGCTCCACGCATGATCTTATAGATTTTCTCTTCCATGGAATCCTCCTGTCTTCTTACTTCCTACTTACTTAAGCACCGTATACGGCGTAATATTCATCAATTGCCTTCTTCAGGGTGTCGTCGATGTATACTTCTCCCTTGTAAGGTCTGTTGTACAGATGATCGATAACATCCTGCATGGTCACGATGGCATGTGCATCGAAGCCGTACTTTTCCTTAATCTCTTCCAGTGCGCTGACTTTACCGCCCAGTCCCTTCTCCATACGGTTCAGGGATACCATCAGACCAACGATCTCTACGTTGGCAGCTCCTCTTACCTTGGGAACCGTCTCTTCCATAGACTTACCGGAAGTGGTAACGTCCTCGATCATGATAACTCTGTCGCCGTCTTTTAAGGAACTTCCCAGGAAGCTTCCCTTATCTGCGCCGTGATCCTTCTCTTCCTTACGGTCAGAACAGTAACGAACCTCTTTGCCGTATAATTTGCTGTAAGCCACTGCGGTTACCACACTGATGGGAATACCCTTATATGCCGGTCCGAACAATACATCGAAATCATCACCATACGTATCATGAATTGCTTTGGCATAGCTCTCCCCCAGCTTCATCAGCTGAGAACCGGTGACATACGCACCAGCATTCATAAAGAAAGGAGACTTTCTACCGCTCTTTAAGGTAAACTCTCCAAATTTCAATGCCTTACAATCCACCATGAACTCAATAAATTCCTGCTTGTACTGTTCCATTGTATCTAAAAACCTCCGTGACTAACGTATCTTTTTCAGTTCTGCCCCTTATCATACCATATTTTTTTTTAACATTCAATGAATTTCCTTGCAAAGAAAAAAGGCAGCCGGATCGACTGCCTAATACGTATCCCCCTGTAAGGGTCTGATATTCACTTCCTCCAACACTGCCTGGGGTGACAGCCGAAAGGTCAGGGCAATGACTTTCCCGAGGTCTGATGTTTCCAACAGGGAACGGTCCTCTGCCGACTGTTTTTTTCGGGTCTCGGTAAAAGTGCCGCCGGGATTGATCAGGGATACTCCGATACCCAGTGGCTTGCACTCTTCTCTGAGACTGTAAGCATAAGAACGAAGTGCCCATTTGGAGATGCCATAGATACCACCTTTATCTCTGCGGATCCCGGTAGTGGAACCGATCAGCAGGATGCGGCTTCCGGGAGCCAGCAATGGAAGGAACTCTTTCACCAGACGGTAATATGCTGTCACATTACTATCAAGCATTGCCTGCAGTTCTTCCGGTTCCGGCTGCAATACAGATCTCTGCGTGGAAGGATTTGGGAATGCCGCCGCACACAGGATCAGTCCGTCCACCTTACTGCCGAATTCCGTTATGCTGCCGCTTTTTACCGCTTCCACCAGCTCCTCAACAGCTTCCGCCCTGCCGGCGTCGCAAGAATAGATGGCCGATCCTGTCAGTTCTTTTCCGGTCTCTTCCAGAGTCTTCGGATTTCTGCCCACGATCAGTACCTTATGTCCATCCTGCAACAGTTCCCTTGCAGCCGCTTTGCCGATGCCGCGGCTGCCGCCAATGATCACAATATTCATATTCAGGTCTCCTTCTTATCGCACCCATTTACAGTCAGATTCCTATCTGATCTTCTATCCTGCTCAATCGTTTTAGTATCTTCCGAGGATCGTATCCTTGACATCCCATCTCTGAGGCGGATAAGGAGTCTGATCACCGTATCCTACATCCACATAAGTCACCAGCCGGATATAATCCGGCAGATTGAATTTCTTCCGCAGTCTGTCGCAGAATTCCTCTCCGGGGAACGTCAGCCATACCCCCTCTAATCCTACCGCATGAGCAGCCAGTACGATGTTCTGTCCTGCCGCGCCGGCATCTAACAGCTGATTCCGTACCGGGGTAAAAGAGTTCGCACGGTAACATCTCATATCCTGCAGAATGACCAGATGCACCGGTCCTCCCGGCACATCACTGCCGCGGAACAGTCCCGGTTCATTTTTCTCGCGAACCACCACATAACGGATGGACTGGACGTTGCAGCCATGTGCTGCCCAGAGTCCTGCTTCCAGAATCTTGTCAATAAGCTCATCCGGTACTTCCTGATCGGTGAATTCACGGACGCTTCTGCGCTCCTTTACGATAGTAAAGAAGTCTTTCTCCATCTGTTCCGTAACCGGTGTCGGCTTGTAGGGGGTTAGATCCACATCTTCTCCCTTTACCAGCTTATCCGCTGCATCGATCAGGAAAGAAGCATACCTGTATTCCGGTAAATCCTTGCCCAATCCTCTTTTCTCCCACAGCTCCAGCAGATGCTTCGTATAATCTGCCTGGTTGGGTTTCAGTTTCTGATGGCGGTATGCGGTAGCATACACCTGAATCTCCAGGGTATGATGGGAACGTTCTCTCACTCTGGCCCGGAATTCGGTTTCGTCCATATTTAATAGCTGCTCGTCTGTCAGACGCATATTGTTATTCCAGATCTCAAGTACTTCTTCTCTGGGTAAATAGTCCATACTGGTATCACGAAACATACTGCTGCCTCCTTCTGTGGTCTACAGGTTGCCCCAATAGTTGTTGGGAATATCCTGTCCGCCGCTGTTGATGTCTTTTGCGATTTCTGCTGCAATTTTTAGAAGCAGAGGATCATTACGCCCTCTCTTCTGCTCCAGAGGAATCTCGTAGATTTTCTGAATGGTACTGGGTCTTGGACTTAACAGCACCACTCTGTCTGCCAGGAACACCGCCTCATTTATATCGTGAGTGACGAATAATACGGTCTTGTTCTCTGCCTGACGGATATTGATCAGTTCCTCCTGCAGGGTGCACTTGGTCAGATGATCCACGGCACTGAACGGCTCATCCATGAGGATGACCTTGGGATTCATGGCAAGAGTTCTGGCGATGCCGGCTCTCTGTCTCATACCTCCGGACAGCTGTGCGGGATATTTATTCTCAAAACCATTCAGACTGACCATGGAAATGTATCGTTTCAGGCGTTCTTCTCTCTCTTCCTTGGGGACGCCTGCGATCTCCAGACCGAATGCCACATTTTTCCGTACGGTTCTCCAGGGGAACAGGGAGGCGTCCTGGAATACCACACCAATATCTCTGCTGGTACCGTGTACCGGCTGACCGTCCAGCGTTACTTCTCCGCCGGTAGCATCCAGCAGACCTGCCACGATCTCAAGCAGTGTACTTTTTCCGCATCCGCTGGGTCCTACGATGCAGACGAACTCTCCTTCTGCCACATCCAGATTGATGTCATGCAGTGCCTGGACTTCGTTGCCGTCCTGATCAATATAGGTTTTGTTGATATTTTTAATGGATATTGCGGGCATTTCCATTACCTCCGTTTTCTTATTATTTTGCTTCCGGATCTGTCATTCCCAGAGTATCTGCAGCTACCTGGGCGAACTCATTGGTATAGGTTCCTTCATAGCTGACATCTGGATCTACCCAGCCGTACTCTTTCAGATATTCAAAAGTGGTGGCCAGACGATCTTCGGGGATTACCGGGTAATCCAGCCATACGTCAATTTCGGATTCGATAGCCTGTCTCATTACATCCTCGGAGGTGTTCATCTCTTTGGCTGCCCAGGCAACAAACTCATCAAAATAGTCGTTTTTCACTTCTTCATGTACCTGATAGTATGCAGTCAGGAATCTCTGCAGTTTCTCAGGCTCATTTTCAATAAAGCTGTTGCTTGCGATGATCGTTCCGGTATAGTAGTCGGGAATGTAATCCCATGCTCTGCCCAGGATATGTCCGGTACCGTCTGCCTCAGCCAGTGCCGCATACGGGTTGTGGATAATGGTTGCATCCACCTCACCGGAAGTCAGGGAAGCATATGCTGTCTGATATACACCGTTGGCGATCAGATCTACATTGTCTGTGCTGACGCCGTTTTTCTCTAACATTTTCAATACGGAAAGTCTCATTCCGCCGGAAGCACCTGCGGTACCTACCTTTTTGCCTTCCAGATCAGAGAAGTCCTTAATATCGTTATTTGCAACCAGCCAGTAGCATCCGGAATATCTCCACATATTTCCTACCAGCTTGGCAGGTACCCCATTGTAGATGCCGGGAATGTAAGAACTGGGATCTCCGTCAGCTACATCGATCTCGCCTCTGGTGATCAGAGACATTACGGTAGAATTGGTATCCGCGCTGGCCTCCACATTTTCAAACTCAATACCCAGCTCCTTATACAGTCCTTTTTCGATTGCAAAGCGGTTCACCGCACCGGTCATTCCGGTTGCAAAGCAGGAACGGATCACGATGGTATCATCACCGGTCTCTCCTGCGGTGCTTCCGCTCTCTGCTGCCTGACTGCTTTCACTCTGTGTGGCAGTGGTAGCTGCACTGCTTCCGCATCCTGCCAGCACTCCGGTTGCCAATACGACGGTCAGTAATACGCTTAATACTTTCTTTTTCATAATATTTTCCTCCTCGTTTATTCAAAATCTACTTACACATGTCTCCATCGATAGCTGATGGCATATTCGATGGCGTCGATCAGTTTCACTGCGCCTACGGATAATAAGGTGATCAGGATGATCAGGAAGAACATCCTGGGGGTGTTCAACAGGTTCTGGGATTCTGTCAGCAGATATCCGAGTCCTGCTCTCGCCGACTGCATTTCCGAGAACAATACACCGGTCAGTGCCGTTGCCGCTGCCAGCTTCAATCCGTTGAAGATCGACGGCAGTGCTGCCGGAATAATGACCAGAAATACGGTTTGGAAACGATTGGCTTTAAATACTTTTGCGACCTTCAGATACTCCTTTTTACACTCCTTGGCTCCGGTCACTGTGTTATACAGAATTGTAAATACCGAGAACAAAAATACCAGAAACGCCTTGGACTGAAAACCGATGCCGAACCACAGGATCAACAGCGGCAGGATCGCTACTTTCGGAACTGCCATGATCGCCGAACAGAATACATTCATGTACTTCTCCGATACCGGGAACAGGGTCCATATCAGTCCCACTGCAATACCTACCACCACAGCAGACAGATAACCTGCCAGTGCCTCCTGTATCGTCAGCAATAAATGGGGCCACAGGGTTCCGTCCGTTATGATCTCGATCCCTTCTTCCACAATGGAAGTCGGAGAAGCCACGAAGATTGTCAACACTCTTCCGGAATCCACTGCCCATTGCATCCATAAAAGCAATGCCGCCACCGTAAGCATCTGTGCCAGATTCACCCAGGTAAATTTTTTCTTGTTTTTAGATTTCTTCTTTTTTTCCATAAGTGTATTCTCCTCGCTTCACCTTATCGCTTTCAAAGTACTCTCTCGTACAACAGGTACCTTCCAGGATGACATTCTGTGTAATTCTGTGGGAGAGACACCTGGAAAAATTCTCAATGGTGGTGGTATCGATCACATCACAGTAAAACGGTGCGATCTCTCGGAACCAGGGATACTTATCAAAATAAGTTCTCCACACTTCTGCGTAAGGGCAATGGTCTTCTCCCCATTCCGGGATCCATCCGGTGAAAGGAAGATCAATGACACTCATAAAATCCTCTACGGAATCTGCCTTCAATCCCTGCTCCAGTGCTTTCTCCCGCAACTGATCCGACCGGTCCACCGCCAGCTCGAATACGGTCTGTCTCACGATATCTTTCGTCTTCTCCAGTCCGAACTGATCATATAATACTTTGCTGAAATGGAAGAATTGCATCGCGAACTGTCTTGCGGCCTTTCGTACTTCACTTACCAACAGTTCTCTGGGAACTGTGCCTTCTATTTTATAATCTGCTTTACTCAATGTCCGTTTCCTCCACCTTATTAAAGCTGTCCATAAATGCTATGTATTCCTGTTTATCTGCGAATCTCGGATGATATTCCTGCTTCGTCCGTTTTGCGACTACCGCACCATCCTTTAACATCCGGTATGCACTCAGTGCAAACATTTTTGCGGTCAACACGTAAGCTTCTTCCTCATCCACAATATCGAAATCCACCTGATGTAAACCACCGACGGCACCACCGGTATTGAAAGTGATCACAGGGAGCAGATGCTGTACATCTCCCACATCTGTGGATCCTCCGCTGTGTTCCTCCGGTCTGACCTCGTATACCGTTTTTTCTCCTGCCAGTGCTTTCACCGCATCGGCCATCTCTTCCGGTGCCGGCTGCCAGAGAGAAGGAAGATATCCCGGCATGGTCTCGATACGATACCCTGCTCCCATGGCAAGTGCTCCTGCCTTGAAGGAACGATCTGTCTTGACGGATGCATCTGCGAAAGCTTCCAGGGTCTTGCCTCTTACCAGTGTCTCCAACACCGCTTCGTTGGGAACTACATTGACCAGATCTCCACCCTTGGTCAGGATTGGGTGTACTCTCACACAATCCTCATCCCGGAAAGTTTCCCGATTCATAGCCAGTGCCTGTAACCCCAGGCTTGCTGCCGATAAGGCGTTGACACCTTTTTCCGGACATCCCGCCGCATGGGCTGCTTTTCCTTTGATACGGATCACCTTGGATACAAAACCATTGCCGCTGTTGCTTCCCAGCCGGATTCCCTCTAAGGAAATATGATGCGCCAATGCCACATCCACATCATCAAAAGCACCGATGCGGATCAGTTCGCATTTTCCGCCTCCATAAGCGATCCTGCCGTCGGCGATCAGGCCGTTTTTGAACTCGATCTCACCGTACTCCTCTGCCGGTGTGGCGAAAAAGATCACCTGACCATCCAGCTTTTGTGCCACCTCAGCATCCGTCAGTGCCAGTGCCGCTCCGATGACTCCCGCCAACTGTGCGTGATGTCCGCAACAGTGTGCGGCCTGTGTCTCCGGATTGGCATGTGCGTGTGTGGGGATCCGAAGAGCATCCAGTTCCCCGATCAGGGCCAGAGAAGCATTTTCTGCTTTCTCCGGATTCAGGTATGCTTTCGCTCCGGTGATCGCAAGCCCCGTCTGCACCGGCAGTTGTAAGCTTTTCATGAAGTCTGTAAATTTCCCGGAAGTACGGAATTCCTTATATCCAAGCTCCGCATGATCGTAGATGTCTCTTGCGAAATCTACGATGGTCTCCCGGTTGTCATCTATGATCTTAAGGATTCTCTGTTCTGTCGTATCAAATGCCGCTGCCATGATCGTCCTCCTTTTCATTTCCTACTATTCCTAGTAATCTGATATGTTTTATATGTTTTTTACATATTACTCCACCCAGCAGTGATTGTCAATATAGAAATTTCATTTTTTATAGTGATTGAAAGCAACACAAAAGAGCAGTCCCGACGGCCTGCTCTTTTCCATAAATTTCCAGGTTATTCTCTATTCTTTAATATCTCTGCAGGTACCAGTTTATTCAATCTGCCTACCAATAGGAAATTGATCACCATATAGCATAGCAGAATTCCACCATAAATCATGATATATATCTGCGGCGTGAACTTTAAGTCCATGCCGATAGCAACATTTGCAATGCAATACGGATACACCAGATCCATGCTCCATTTTGCCAGTGGAACACAGATCAGCGCCCCCAGCAGAATCACATAGAAATTCCCATCCAGATAGAGTCTTCGGATCTCCTTTCTACGGTAACCGAATACTTTCATCAGTGAAATGGAAAAGGCGGAACGATCGATCATCACTTTCATCATCAGATACATGACGATCATAAAAATCAGTGCAGATATTGCCACGAGCATTACTACCATCGGTCCCATCATATCTGTAAAAATCTGTGAGCTTTCCTCCACATTTTCTTTGGACACTGTGGCATATAATCTGCCATTATCAATATCCAGTGCATGATCCGCAAACACTACATTATAATAATCGTCCTCCTGATCAAACAATTCCTGCATGACATCCCTATCCAGAAAAACATAGACACCGGATGTAAAATTCACAATATTTTTCACAGTAAATGCATAATCTCTCTCATTCACCTCATCGGAAAGCACCAGCTTGTCGCCTACCTTCACACCGAATTTCTGTGCCGCAGCACTGGAGATCACAATCTCATTTTTCTTGTCTGCTGTTGCTATGGGAAAATACGGATTGTCATCATCAATCCCCAGTACGGTCACATCCAGATTATACCCATAGGATTCCTTTTTCAGATTCTCGACATACGCCGGTGTTCCTCCCGCCGGGACATCCTCCGTAGGATATTTATAAGTATACATATAAGCATATTTTGTTTCTTCCAGACAGGCATTTCCAAAATTGATACACAGTACCGCACAGTCTATGGACAGCATCAGGATCAGCAGGCAGATGAACATACCGATCACAACAGCAAATGCAGAGCGTATTTCCCGCAGCATCTGTCTGATCTGGAATCTGAGCAGAAATTTCATATTTCCCAGATTCATGTTCTGTATCCTGCCGGCTTTTCCTGCCGTCTGCTCGTTACGAAGCAGTGACAGAGCCGTGCGTTTTAACTTTTTATTGATCACCAGATAATTTACCACTGCTGCCGTCACAGGTGGCATGATCAGACTGTAAAAAAGCAGATAACCGGGTGTCACGATCTGCATAGGCGGCAGAGAATAATATGCAATACTATCGCCCATCTGCCAGCCTGTTCCGTATTTGGAAAATCCCAGGATACATCCGACAGCTCCGCCCAGGAAAGAGATCAGCATGGGATTTAACAGATAGTGGAACAGTAATTGTCCCCTGGTCACACCCAGGGCATATAATGCACCTATGACGCTGCTTTCCTTTTCAATATTATGTATCACAAATACGGAAATCACATAAGTAAACAGGACCATGAGAATCATTCCGGACAGGATACCGGCAAACCTATTGATGACCACATCCCCCGCAGCGGCATCGATACGGGGATTGTCCTCCGCTATCAGAAATTGGGTCAGATTATCAATATCGAAGGTGAAATATTCCTCGATCATATCATCGGCTTCCTCCTGCAGTTCCCGCACGCCATCCCGCAATTCCTTACTTCCGTCTGCGATCTCGCTCACTGCATCCGTATACTCGATGATTCCTTCCCTGAAATCCTCCAGATCCGCCAGGGTGTCTTTTGCTTCCTGCAGGGAATCCCGTAATTTTATATCCATGCTGCTGCCCTCTGCAGCCAACCGATCCAATTCTTCCTTATAATTATCCGCGGTCAGATCCACAGTAATATTATTTTCTTTCAGCTGTGCCTCCACCATGTCCATCAGAGCATCCACTACAGCATCCGTTCCGCTTACCAATGGTTCACTGGCAGTATACAGGACACTCAATCCACCAAACAACTGCTGGGATCCGCCTGCTGCCTCTCCCACACCTGCCGTATAAGCTTTGACACCATCGCGGAACTGTGCCACTGTATCCAACTGTCCCTTCACCGCTGCCAATTGCGCCGCTGTCTGGGATGCACCCATCTTCGTAAACACAGCTGCCATTTGATCCAGCTGTTCTCCGTAACCGTCCAATGTCAGTCCGGAAAAAGTGATCCCATAAGCCGCATATGGCTCCAACTGAGCCTTTAACTGTTCATTGACCATACCCAGAATGGCATTGAAAATTCCATTGGCTCCCTGGTTCAGTGCAGCACTGTTCTCCGTAATCTTGCTCATACCGCCCACCAGCGCGCCGCCTCCGGCGGAAGCCGCATTGACACCATCCGTGTAGGATTTCACGCCGTCCCGGAACTCCTGCAATTCGTCCAACGATTTTTTAATATCCTGCAGATCCTGCCGCATGGATGCGGTATAAGCATGTGGATCAGCGATCATGGTATTCAGCTGCTGTTCATAATTTGACGAAGTCAGCGTCACCTCCACACCGGCATCCTCCAGGCTGTCATTTACCTGCTCCAGCATGGCATCAAACAAGGTATCTGCCGCATCCGTCAGATCCGTATTATGTTCTGCCAGTTCATCCACACCGTCCGCCAGCTCATTCACACCATCCAGCAGTTCCCGGATACCGTCCTGAATATCATTTTTCGTTTCTTCTGCATCTGCCAGCATTTCCAGGAAATAGGTATCTGTCACCTTGCTGCGATCCAGTTCGAAGGACTGTAGCAGTTCCTTCAGTTCCTGATCCGTCATTGCTCCGTTCAGCAGATAGGTGTAGGTGTAATCCTCCGTCCGGAAATTCTGTCCGCCCGCTTTCAGTGCTTCGTAATCCTCTGCCGTGACGAATCCGACTCCAAACAGATTGCTGTCCACAGTGGTATCTGATGTTTTCTCATATGTTGCATCGTAATCCGGTGTACTTCCGATTCCCGCAACGATGAAATCTCTGCCTCCTACGGTAAGGGTATCCCCTAACCCCAGTTCATGTTTTTCCGCATAGTGCTGTTCCAGCAGGATCTCGCCCTGCATGGGCAACTCTGCCCCCTGTTCAGGAGCAAACAGATCAATCTTCTCTCTCGCCTGATAGATACGCAATGTAGCCTGGCCCTGATGAAAATCCAGTGAAAAATCCTGCTGTACCGTCACACCTTTATCTGTGATCTGTGTGACCTCACTGTCTGTCAGGGGGACAAATACTCCAAACTGTCCATCCTCTCTGTGATGAACAGCGGCACTCTCCTCTGTTCCCTGCATGATCGTCTCAGCCGCTCCCACGATAGCTACCACCATATACATGACCATTGCCACCAAGAAAAACAATGCCAGATAGCGCAGCAGGTTTTCCCGGATATCCCGAAGTACGCGTTTGCTCAATATCCTCTGCATCCTACAAATCCTCCAGTTCTGCCGCCGGAACCCGCTTCTCATTCCGGTAATTCTTGCTGATCTGTCCATCCTTGATCATGATGACCTGATGCACCATATTTTTAATGGAATTATTATGCGTGACGATCAGCATGGTGGTTCCGTACTGTCTGTTGATATCCTCCAGCAGCATCAGAATATCTCTGGAGGTTTTTGAATCCAGCGCTCCCGTGGGTTCATCGCACAACAGAAGGCTGGGATTTTTGATCAGCGCTCTGGCAATGGCACAGCGCTGCTGTTGTCCACCGGACAGTTGTGCGGGGAACTTGTTCTGATGTTCCGTGAGACCAAGTACCTGCAATAATTCCTCCAGATCCAAGGGATTCTTCGTCAGATACTGACAGACTTGAATGTTCTCCTTTACCGTCAGATTCGGTACCAGATTATAGAATTGAAAAATGAACCCCAGCTTATTTCTCCGGTAATCGGACAATGCTTTGCTTCCAAGTCCTGCCACTTCCATTCCGTCTACGACAATGGATCCGGAATCTACGGTGTCTAAGCCTCCGATACAATTGAGCAATGTCGATTTACCGGAACCACTGGTACCCTGAATGACACACATTTCACCTTTTTCCACTCCTGCAGTGATCCCTTTCAATACCTGCACATAACCGCCGCCCTCGCCATAACTTTTCTTCAGGTCTTTTACTTCCAGATACATATCCTTCCTCCTCGCGCTTATTGATAATGATTTTCATCAACATAACACTGTTATGTTAATATTCTGAAACAGCACCCCTGCAAAGTCCGAACTTTTTCGGGGTGCATATATCTTAGCTTTCCGTCATCATGCCCATCCAGCCCCGGGCCAAATACCTGGTCAGGGCATCCACATGCTTCAGTGCCATACTTTCCTCCGATTCATGCAGAAACAGATGCATGAAAGTATCTACCATAATGTGTGCCATCCAATGTGTCATATAATCATCGATCCGCGGTCTTCCGGTAGCGCCGGTCACCATATCGCATAATCTGCGGTACTGCTGTTCCGAAATATCCACGACCTCATCCAGACAATTCTCAAATCGGGATCCCTGGGACTTTGTCAGGAGCAGTAAAAAGGCATCCCGGTTCGCATACATCTGCCGGATGATCTGCCTGGATATTTCCACATCCCTATCATCTTCCAGTGCCAGCTGCGCCACCTGTTCTTCGTTACGCATCTCCATAGCGAAGTGTTCTTCCATGGCTACATAGAGTTGTTTCAGCGGTTCTTCCACCAGTGCCCCAAAAAGGGCTTCCTTGTCTTTAAAAAAGAAATACAGGGCTCCGGTGGTCACGCCCGCTTCCTTACAGATATTCCGCAAGGATGCTTTCATATATCCCTTTTCCAGAAATTCTTTTTTGGCACACTCCAGCAGATCTTGCCTGGTCTCTTTATTCTCATTTTGATTTTGCTGTCTTCGTGGCATTTTCTGTCTCCGTTTATCGTCATCATTTACACAGCTGTTCAATCGTTCACATAACATTGTTATGCATGGATTATAAATAAAAACAGGATTGCTGTCAACCCTGTTTTTATACATATTTCTATCTTCTATTTTATTTTGTTTTCAACTGATCGATTTTCTCCTGCAGATCTGCAATGGCACGCTGGCTGTTCTTAATAGTCTCGCACTGCTTCTCAAAAGGAGGCTCAGGCATATCACTGTACTGCTCAAAATAAATCTTGCCGATCTCCAGATAATTTTTCTTCATCACTTCTTCGCAGGTAGAAATCTGGCTCTTCAGATTTGCAATAGCCGCCAGTTCTTTTGCCTTATCTGCCGCCACTTTTCCTTTTTCTGTAATGGTATCGCCAATCTTCTCTATAATATCCATGGTATGATCTCCTTTCCGGTACTATTATTTTACTCTTGCACGCTTTCCACGTCAATAGCAGACCCTTGTGTTCAGTTTATGTTTATAGTAAGATAGAAATATATTATTTTTATCTTACGCTACAAAGGAGTGTTCATTTTCATGTCCAGATCAACCCAAAAAGAAAATCTTCTATTCTGCATTGTTTCAACTTTAATCTCAACATTTGGGATTCTGTTGATTCTGAAATCCAACGGCTTTTATCCTTTTAAGGAAGTAACTCTTTTTACCTTTGATATGAAAGAACAGTATCTGCCGTTTTTCTCCTCTTTGCATTATCTGATCGGTGGAGATGATTCCATTTTCTTTCATTGGTCTAAATCCCTCGGCGGCAATTATATTGGTCTGTATGCCTATTATCTTGCAAGCCCTTTTTCCTGGCTGACAACATTGTTTTCCATTGAAAAACTGCCTCTTGCTATTTTTCTCATGACCGTCAGCAAAATCTCGCTCTCCGGATTAACGTTTTCGGTTTATGTTAATTTCCTGTGGAATAAATATAATTCATTACCCGCACAGACCTCTTCTTATCGAAGATTACTCGCTCATTTCACATTGCTTCCACTGCCCGTTGCATACGCGCTGATGTCATATAATCTGCAATTTGTTCTATCCATCATGTGGTTGGATGGTGTCATTTTGTTGCCTTTACTCCTGCTTGGAGTGGAAAAGCTGCTGGACAAGCAACGTAATCTTTGGTTCATTCTGCCATTAACAGCAATTTTCTATTTCAACTATTATATCTCTTATATGTCAGGAATCTTTTGTGCCCTTTATCTTCTTTTCAGACTTCTTACCACTTACTCTCACTCCCGGCACGACTTGTGGAGAATTCTGAAAAATTTCGCTCTTTCTACATTAATATCCTTGGGACTGGCAGCTCCTTTGCTGATCCCGACTTTTTCCGATATGTTTATCGGAAAACTGTCGGATCCTCTGACCGATGTTTTATATGAGCCCCGATTGGTCAATCAGCCACTATCTGACATTCTTGGGCAGCTTCGCAATGGCACCGTTAACTACCTTGGAGTCACCGGACTTCCCAATATTTATTGTGGGTATCTTGCTATACTTTTGTCCATTCTTTTCCTGTTTTGCAAACGGATCTCTCTCCGGGAAAGGATTGGCGCCTTTTTACTGACAAGCTTCCTGCTTCTTAGTTTTTATCTTTGGCCGTTGAATATCTTTTGGCATGGATTTATAACACCTAATTCCTTCAACTACAGATATTCCTTTTTATTCAGCTTCTGCCTGTTGTATATGAGTTGCCGCTTTCTATGTGTTCTTTCTTATCAATTACCATGTTTTTTAGAGAAGACGCATCGCTTCCCGTCATTGGAGCTTGTGCTTGGACTGCTTTTGCTAATTACCTCAGCCGATCTCGGTATCAATGGCAGAGCCATTTTCCGCAATATTGATTACGCAACTCCTTATATGCGTATGGATGAATACTTATCTTATCTGAATGAAAACAAACCACTGATTGACGACATTAAAGCCTCGGACTCCGGAATGTACCGTATCTGTCAGAATTACCAGCTTACTTCCAATGATCCAATGCTTTTGGGATTTAAAGGAATGTTTCATTATTCTTCCACTTATACCCAAAGTGTCAACGTTCTGACATCTAAGCTCGGAATCGGTCAGACATGGTTATGGAATACCGGCTATGGCACTACCCCTGTGACAGACAGTCTGTGGGGTGTGAAATATCTTTTGTCAGACACTGCAGAGCCTTCCGGATATTACTCCTTGAAAACGACGGATAATTCGGTGTCCGTTTACGAGAATCCTTCTGCTATGGAATTTATCTACAGTGCACCTTTGGCTTCGGCGGATATCTCATTTACTTCTGATCCTTTTGAAAATCAGAGCCGTTATCTGAATAGCTTATGCGGATCGAGTACTTTATTCTATCAGAAATACGATATAGAGCTCGTCAATCCTGCTGGCAGTCTGCCTGCTGATCTGGAATATGACCCTGTTTCCTCCTGGAGCTATTCTTTCATCGCCGAGAATACAGATCCGGTATATATGTATATGCCCCTGACTCCATTTGTCTCTGCAGATATTTATGTCAATGATGCTTTGGCAGGATCTTTTGAGTACGGTAAAAGTATTTATAATCTCTGTCTTGGATGTTTCCACGCCGGGGAAGCTGTTACGGTAACCGTTGTCTCAGCCTCAGCGACAGCGCCCGGTGATACTTATATTGAGTCTTTGGATACTTTAGCGTTGCAGGATGCTTTGACCTCTCTACAGACCGGTGAAATTACTCTTACCTCCCACAGCTCAGGAAGACTTTCCGGTAATATTTCGGTACATAAAGGTGGTACCATTGTTACCTCCATTCCTTATGATGTCGGCTGGCATATTCGTCTGGATGGTCATAAAGTACATGCCTCTGATATCGGAACCTATGCAGATACTTTTCTCACGATACAGGCCCCTGAGGGAGAACATCATTTAGAAATGTATTATCTGTCACCCGGCATCGTCCCGGGACTTCTGATCCTTTTGATCACTTTAATGCTTCTTCTGGTCGTAAACTTTTTACAAACGCATAAGAAAAAGCAACGGTAATACATTGCGCCGCACGGAACACTTGTGCTATAATCGCTTTGTAAATCCAATGGAGGTGACAGCATGCAGCCGCTATACACTACTTTGAAAGTCAATAACGAAATTGAATTATGTGAAGTTTCTGATCCTGATTGTAAGCAACTTATTGAGCGGGCTCTTTTAAAAAATCGGATTTCCTATTATATTCGTTGGCCGAAGTCCTCTTTTTTTAACAGGAAAAAGGATTCCTGTATTATCTGTATCAACGATAATGTCCGGGACACAGCTGAAGAGATCGTACGTGGGATCTGTGATGAGTCCGGATATAATGTCCGCTTTATTTTAAAACGCTCCTCTAATACCTATTTATAAAGATATTTTTTATTATTTTTTGTTTATTAATTGACATTTTCCCCTTTATAGCGCATAATAATTTATTATAAAACAAAGGAGGGGACTTTTCTATGGAGAAACGAGTTAATAAGCATGTATTTGCATGGGTTTTCTGCTTTTTACTTGGTGAGTTAGGTGTTGACAGATTCGTCAGAGGTCAGGTTGGTCTCGGAATCTTGAAGCTTCTCACTGCCGGTGGCTGCGGAGTATGGAGTCTGGTCGACTGGATCATTGCTCTTACCAAAGCATATGGTGCTGCTTATGCCAATTCCGAAGAGGTTGTATTTGTAGACGGAAAATATACTGCATAATCACATGATCAAAAAAGCTTTTGTCTTTTCAGGCAGAAGCTTTTTTCATTTTATCATAACAGACGATCAATTTGATATAAAATATAAATCATGAAGAAAAAAACAAAACATATATTATTTTTTAGTTTATTTATTCTACTGCTCCTGTTATTTTTATTGCTCGCAGGCTATCAATGTCCACTCCGTTTCTTTTTGGGCATTCCCTGTCCTTTTTGCGGAATGACCAGAGCGTTTTTATGTGTCTTAGAGGGTGACCTTGCAAAATCCTTTTATTTTCATCCTCTGTGGCCTATCGTATTAGGACTTTTGATTATGTATCCTCTCTGCAAATTCCAGCTTATTCACTTATCAGACAAATGGATCGATCATGGGGCTTTTGTCATTGGCATTCTATTCTTGCTCTGCTTTATCATAAGGCATATGACACAATCCCCCATTGTACAGATTGATTTTACAAAAGGATTTTTTCATTTCTTTTCATATATGAATACATGAAAAAGGAGCTGTAATACAGCCCCTTTTTCAATCCTCTTATGCAATCGCTTTATCAATCAAAATCGAATTTGGTGTAACGCTCATACATAGCGCCATAACGGAATCTTGCCATTTCATTCTTCTGAAGGACATCTTCTTCGGAACCTCTGTACTGACAACGCAGACAGTAATATTCCTTCTTATCCTTATCGTAGAACATATCCATATCGATATCTCTCATGAAGCAAGAGGGACATCTGTAGTTTAATTTGCCTTTTCCAGCTTGAGCCATGTTGCAACGACCTCCTTATCCTTGATCTTGGAATTGTAACCCAGTGTAAGCATCGGGGAGAATGCGTATCCTTCCTTCACGTATCCGACAGCGCCTTCTGCGTTGGTGCTCATGGATACTGCGGTCTCGATCTGAGGGATCACCGCTCTTACTTCGTCAGCGTCTGCCTTCTCCATCTCACGGCACTTGTACTCGTAATCCAGAGTCTCTACCTCGTCACCCTTCTTGGTGCTTAAAGTGATACCCAGCATATCCTCGGAATACTCTGTGGTACCGTAGCAGGCTACGATATACTCGTTCAGTTCTACTTCAGCGTTCGGATCGCTCATCTCCAGGATCTTACGCTCGATCTTGATCGCAGAGCTGCCTTCCTCGAAGGAAACGATGGTCTGTAATTTTACAGTCAGATCATAGAACTCGATGTCTACGGGATCCAGTGTCAGGATTCTGGTGTTGCCTTCCTGAGAGAAATGAGCCTTGGTACGGCACAGGCACAGATCCACTTCTTCACCGTTGTGTTTTAACTTGGCACTTCTTACGGTACCTTCTCCTGCATAGTGCGTGAAGTAACCTGCACGGTACTTCTCCTGGATCAGGAAAGGATAGGATGCATCGGTCACATGCTTGGTACCGATACCTACCGGCCACTCCAGCTTAGCAGCGTAAGGACGCAGGTCAACGATCGCACCGCCCTGATCCATATTTACGCAGGCACGCATGAAAGGATCGCAATACCAGAACAACTGCTTATCGGAGCCATATAGGATATCTCTCCACAGAGCACACTCGGGCTCGGTGTAGGTCTTCTTCTGACGATAATAATCAGCGAACTCAGCCATGGTCATATCGGTAAGCTTGCCTTCCTTTTTCAGGTCGCCATAGTACTTCATACCGTCTTCATAGCTCTTCTTCAGCAGTTCGTAAGGTTGCTCCCAACGGCCCATTTTGTTCAGCCAGCCGGGTCCTACGAACATCATGTTGTATGCGTATCCGTTGTTGTATTTCTCCAGGGAACGATACTGGTCGATCAGGTTGTACAGGTAAGGGTACTCCCATGTTTTGGTGTCATAGATCATACCACGCAGTACATTCTGGGGATGGGTTCCGAAATTGGAGCCGTTACCGTCATAGCATGCCAGCAGGTCTCTGGACAGATGGGGGATCGCTACGATACCGCTGTCCTCTGCTTCATTGGCTGCAGGTGCATGGGTGTTCTGCTTAGAAGGGATCCAGGGTGCCCAGGGGCCGCCATCCATGAAGGTATACCAGGAGTTGTTGCAGGTATGATATGCCTTGGGGCCTTCTTCCCAACAGGTTGCTACCGCACATTTTACGGTAGGATAGGTTGCTTTAATATAATTGGTCAGATCTGCATCCATGTAGTAAGAACCGGTGGATTCGGGATAGAATCCGAACTTCTCATGGAACTTTCCGAACACATCATCCACGATAGACTTTTTGTCTTCCATGGAGAACATCCAGATACAGAAATCCTTGGTCTTGTACTTTTCACGGAACTCTGTGCAGGGCAGTCCCAACAGAGACAGTGCGATCTCATCGCCGTACTTCTCGTGATCTGCCTTAGCCAGTGCTACCGCTTCGTCATTGAACAAGGAAGCATAGGTCATCTGAATGGTGGTCTTCAAACCATTCTTGTGTGCAGTTTCCTGCTGAAACTTGAAAATATCCAGAGACTCTGTCAACAGTGCTTTTCTGCCCAGATCCTCTTCTTTGCCGTGTCCGGTTACTTTTTCCGCATACTCGGGAACCATCTCCGGACGGTGAATGATATTCACAATAAACTTATCCATCTTTTCCTCCATCTCGCCGTTAGGCATCTTATATTACTTCTGAAAGTCTCTGATCACTTTCAATGCGGGTAGTGCATTTCCATCATAATCGAACAGTGCCTGATTGGCCCATTCGTTTCCCCCGGGACCGGGATCCTGAATATACTTCAGGGACTCCTCGTTGGCCCAGCCACAGCCGGGCACCGGGATCCATGCCGGCTCCCAGTAATAGAAGCCTTTTCCTCTGCCATCCGGAACCTGCGCAATGCGTTCCATGACCTTCTGCATGAATGCAGCCTGTCCTTCCGGTGTCATAGGATACTCTACTGCCTCCGCAAGGTGAGGCTTGGTCGCCATGCCCTTGCGCTCTTTCGGTGCGAGCTTTTCTCTGTCCGCATAGTCTTCCATGGTAAATCCCATGGAAACCTCCGCTACGATGACATCCTTCTGATATCTCTGTGAGAGATCATTCATATTATTGGTCAGATCATCAATGGTTCCGTGCCAGAAGGGATAATAGGACAGTCCGATGACATCGAAGTCCTCTCCTCTCTGTACATAGGCATCAAACCATTCTCTGCAGCGGGCATTGTTACCGCCACAGTCCAGATGAAGCATCACTCTGCTGTCCGGGGATACCTCTCTCACCGCACGGATGCCCGCGCTGATGAATCTTGCAATATTGTCAACGTTGTCCCATTTTCCATGGGGCCACATCAGACCATTGGTGATCTCATTTCCCACCTGTACCATCTCCGGAAGCAGATCGAGACGCTTTAACTTCAAAAGCACATCCTTTGTGTAGTCATACACATGCTTCTCCAGTGCATCCGCGTCGGCATACGCCCACTCCTTGGGAGGGAATTGTTTGCCGGGATCTGCCCAGAAATCACTATAATGCAGATCCAACAGATAGCTGTAACCCAGCTTTTTACCGGCAGAAGCCAGTGCCACCAGCTTGGTGAAATCGCTGGTACCGGCACTGTAAGGCTTGCCGTCCTCACTGTAAGGATCATTCCAGAGACGGATGCGCAGAGAGTTGGCACCGTATTTTTTCAGGATCTCCAGTGCGTCCCCCTCTTTGCCTTCGTCATAAAACCTTGCACCGAGAGCTGCCTCCTCCGGCAGACTCGATACATCCATACCTTTGATAAATTTATCCATAAATTTAACTCTTTGTCTCCATGTCATACGTTTATCCTAAAGAATCCATTCCTTGGATTCTCCCAGATGAAACCGCCGAAGCAGTTTAACCCTTCACGGCACCACCGGTAATACCTTCCACATAGAACTTCTGCATGATGACAAACAATACAGAGATGGGAATGGATACCAGTACACCACCTGCACAGAACTGTGTGAAGTAGGTGTTGATCAGGCTCTTATCCAGCATATTGTACAGACCGATGGCAACGGTCCACTGGGAAGAAATACCGGAATTTAACAACAGCTTTGCATATACGAAATCCATCCAGGGGGACAGGAAGGAGCTGATAACGGTATACACAATGATAGGACGGCTCATGGGGATAACAACCTTCCAGAAGATCGTAGCCTCACTTGCTCCATCCAGATAAGCAGCTTCGCGCAGGGAGTCCGGGATGGTATCGAAAAAGCCCTTTGCGATCAGGTAACCCAGACCGGAGCCTGCGGAATATACCAGGATCAATCCGAGGTGCGTGTTGGTCAGGTTCATGGTCTTCAGAATGAAATATACTGCGATCATGGACAATACGCCGGGGAACAGATTCACAATAACTGCAGCGTTCATCAGCGGCTTACGTGCCGGGAAACGCATGCAGGAGGTCGCATAGGCCACCATCAGTACAAAAGCGCTGGAGATCACACATACCGCACATGCAATGATGAAGGTGTTCTTGAACCAGTTCGGGAACTGTGCCACACTGTCTGCGGAAAACAACAGGTTCTTATAATTGACCAGGCTCCATTCCTTCGGGAAAAAGGTACTTGTGTTCATACCGGTGTATGCACTGAAGGAGGTGACCACCAGCCATACGATGGGCACCAGCCAGACAAATGCCAAAAACGCCAGTAACAGGTTATGTAATAAAGTCTTAATAAATCTCTTCATTAACGGAACGCCTCCTCTCTGTCACCCTTCAGGAATCTGCTGAAGGCAATGAGGGTAAATACCGCACAAAGGATAAACACGATAATACCGATGGTGGATGCCATCTTGTAGTTGTAATAACTCTGTGTCAGGTTGAACAGCCAGGTGATCAGCAGGTCCACTTCCTTCGCCTGGGAGTTCGCCATGGCCTGATTGGTGGTGGTATATACACCCTGAGTCAACAGATAGATTACGTTAAAGTTATTAATATTCTTGACAAAATCCGTTACCAGAGAAGGTCCGGTGACGAACAGCATATACGGCATGGTGATATGAATAAAGCTCTGCAGAGGAGTAGCTCCGTCAATCTTCGCACTCTCCAGCTGGTCAGAAGGAATATTCATCAGCACGCCGGTAGCGATCAGCATCTGGTAAGGAACACCGATCCAGATATTGATCAGGATGATCATTACATGTGCCCATCCGGGAGCGGACAAAAACGGAATATAACTGGTGCTGATCGCACCGATATCTCTCAGCCACTGGGTAATTCCCGCATTGGCACAGATTGTGTTCATAATACCGTTGTTCGCGAAAAAGTTACGTACCAGAAGCAGGGAAACAAACTGGGGAACTGCGATCGTTACAACGAACAGAGTTCTCCACAGCTTCGGCAGCTTCGTTCTCTTATTATTGATCAGCAAGGACAACAGGATACCACCCAGGTAAGTGGTAAAGGTTGCGAACAGTGCCCATACCAGTGTCCAGATCAAAATCTTACGGAAGGCATAACCGAAGGTAATGGTCATTCCACCGTTGGAGAACAGATTCTTGAAGTTGGTAAATCCCACCCAGGTAAACAATGCGGAAGGAGGCATATGTCCCTGATCATAGTTTGTAAATGCGACGGCGATCAGGATCAACAGAGGAATGATTGTGAAAATAACGACCCCCATGACGGGAAGTGTCAGCAGTGTGATATAGAATTTGTCATTCTTGAACTGCTGCAGGTCCTCTACAAACGTATTGATATGTTCTCCTGCCTGTGCTTTTTTCTGCAGCCGGTAAACACTCACTTCATTCTTAAACCAGATCACCAGAAATGCGAACCAGATCACGAATGAGACTACGGAGAACAACAAGATCATAAACGAGTTGTCGTAATCGTTGAATTCATTCTGCATGGTTACAATGTTAAAAACCGTCTCCTGCTGAACAGTTCCCAAAGTTCCAAAATCACGTACATACTCTGTGGCAAAGCCAAAGGTAAATACAATGACTGCCACTTCGAGCAGAGTCATTAAAATACCTTTGATAATTTGTTTTCTGCGGATATATCCTGCTCCCATCCAGACCAGGGATAATTTTACGAACAGATCTCCTTTTACGACTGCCTCACCAAATTCCTTGAAGAATCCGCCGATTCCGCTCTTTTTCTTCTTCATTCTCTGCCCTCTCCTTTCTTCATATTAATATAAAATTTTAGTAACTATTCCGAACACCTTCCCGCGCTCATCTGATTAGTTACATAACCCGGCAGGCAGGAGTCGAACCCGCTTACCGGAAACGTTTCCTGTAAAAAAGGCATCCCTCCACTACGTATTGTTGTTCATAGCTTCAGGACGCCTTTCTATTCTCTGTATTCGTTCTGCACCAGAACGTTTTCATCATTCATTTGTAACAGAACCGGAACAGATCATCTTCCCAAACTTATTCAGCGGGTACGGAAACACCTTCTACCAGTTCATCCAGTGCTGCCTGGATACCAGCTTCATCATCAGCCTTCAGCTGACCCTGAGCTACTTTCTCACCGAAGGTAGCAGCGGGATCCCAGTACTTACCACCAACAATCTGAACTACACCATAAGCGGACTGCTCAGACAGAGCTGCAATAGCGGTATTGGAAGAAACTTCCTCGGAACCTGCTACGTTGATATTGGAAGGTCCGATCTCTCTCTCTGCGAAACGTACTGCCTGGTTGTCTTCGTTGGTGATCCAGTCAGCCAGCAGAGTTGCCCAACCTGCATTTGCAGAATACTTGTTAACGCCTACCAGCTTGAAGCCTGCTACGGAACCCTGCTGGATCTGCTTGTCACCACAGGTATAAGTAGGAAGCTTGGTAGCTGCGTAGCCATCACCGAAAGCGGTCTGAGCTGCGGTTGCATCCCAGGTACCGGAAACTACTGCACACAGGTCGCCGGAAGCGATCTGGTTAGATACGTCACCATCAGCGATCGGAAGGAATGCGCTGTTGCCGGCGATGTTCAGCATAGCCTGTACCACCTGTACACCGGTAACGCCATCAGCGCTGGTACCGTTCCAGTCCATAGCAGTGCTGCCGTCGTCATTCAGTGCGGTAGTGAAGCCTGCACCATAGAAGAAGGAAGCGTTATACCAACCGGAAGCAAGAGTCATACCAACCTTCTTGCCAGCCTTATCAGCTGCTGCAAGTAAGGTATCCCAGCTCTGTGCATCTTCGGGAGTTACTAAAGTGGAATTGTAATATAAGAAGTAACCGTTATCAGCACTCATAGGGAATGCATACAGTGTGCCATCCTTGGTTGCTGCGTCTACAGAACCGGGAGCATTTGCACTCTTAACATCAGCTGCGCTCTTGCCTGCGTAAGCTTCCAGAGCTGCATCCATTTCATCGACAGACTGCAGAGCGCCTGCATTTACCAGGTCGATCAGCTGATCAGATGCGAAAGCATACACATCAGCAGCAGCCTCAATATCGGCTAAAACAGTATCCTTAGCTGTGGATTCGGACTCGGTACCAAGCTGGATATCGAAGTTTGCATAATCTGCATAATGCTCCTTGAAGGAATCGATCATGCCCTGTAACATGGTCTGATCTTCCTCAGCACCCCAGATTCTCAGGGAAACGTCCTGCTTCTCAGCGGGAGCGGTCTGTGCAGCCTCGGTAGAAGCTGCGGTGGTAGCAGCGGCATCAGTGCTGGTGTTGGAAGCATCAGAGTTTCCACAAGCTACCAGAGAGAATGCCATAGTCAGTGACATTGCTAAAGCGACTAACTTTTTCATTTTGTTATCCTCCTGTTTTGTTTTGCAAGTTTGTGCGTATTGCGCAACCGCTTGTCTACGATAATAGTTTAGCAACATTTCCTTATGTTGTCAATTTATAATAATGACTGATATTGCAGCTCAAAATTGTGCATTTTGCACAATCATCTTTTGGAACCCTTGATTTTACTGGGTTTGCAGCACATCCTGTTTTTTGAAATAAATGCTTTTTTTATGATTTTTTTGAGTAAAATATAGGAAAACGTTTTTTCAAATTATGATTTTCACACTCCAACTCACCCTTTTGTAGACTCCTTCAGGATGATCTCATAGTCCAAAAGTGTTTTGTCCGGTACTGTCTTGCCATGGATCATATCCAGCAGCACCTGGCAGGATCTTCTGCCCAGCTCTGTAATATTGAACTTCAGTGAGGTTATGGTAATCGGATAATTCTCCAGAATGCGGCTGTAATGACAGGACGCCACCTTCATCTGATCCGGGATTCTCACACCCATGTGAGCAAGCTTTCTGACCACTTCATCACAGATGTAGTCATCCTGGCACAGAATGCACTCCACACCGCTGTTTTTCAGCTCTTCCACCGCTTTTTCCACCATTGCCCTGCTGCTTAGATCCGTGTAGACCAGGTCCTGGTTCAGCTTCCGTTTTCCCTTGCGGTAGGCTTCCTCATATCCCTGATACCTGCAGCGGTTTACCATCTGGTCCATATTGCTTCCAAGATAGGCAATATTCTGGATTCCCTTAGCAAACAGCACTGTCACAAGCTCCTTACAGGCTCCCACATTATCATGGTCTACCTGTACCACATCATCATCCGGAAATTTCCCCACTGCTACAAAGGGAATCTGCTTTTGTTTCAGAAATTTTACATATTTGTCGTTCTCATAAGTCCTGGTAAGGATCATTCCGTCCACTTTACGGTTTTTAATCAGACGTTCCAGTGGTTTGGTATCGTTTCCGTTCGTGGTTACCACAATAATGTCATAATCATTAGCCTGTGCCACCTCTTCAACTCCATACATACAGGTATGGAAGAAAGGCATATCCACCAGCGTATTCACTTCCGGAAGGATAATCGCGATGTTATTGGTCCGGGACTGTGCCAGGCTCTGTGCCGCCGCATTTGGATAAAAGCCGTGTTCCTCTATATAATTCAGGATCCGGTCCCTCGTAGCCGCGCCGATACGCCCTTTCCCTGAGATAGCCCTGGATACGGTGCTGGCAGATACCCCCAGTTCCCTCGCCACATCATGGATCGTCATCGTCTTGTCGTTGCCGGAATTGTTGTTCATCTCATTCACCCCATTCTCTGCGCAATCCGTCTGTTTTATGTCTTCCAGAGTCTGCTTTTCATGCGCAAACGATTGTTCATAATCATAGTAGCATTTTACTACTATGCTTTCAATGCGCCTTTTTACACAAATTGGCCATCCGTTTCTATACAATAGTAACAAAACAGGGGGATTCTTGATGTTATTTCATCTGTTTTTCTTCCTTCCGGTTCCGGAACTGTTTCCAATGCGTAACTAATACCGTTCATTCTGATGTTCCTGTCTGCGGCAGGCTGTCTGCCACACACAGCCTGCCATACCCCACCCGGTCGTTGGGATATTCCCTCTCTCCCCTTAAGGGTCTGGCACCTTTTCTGAGATATGCCTTGATTTTTTCGCCGTAGAGGAAGGGGTCATTTCCCTGCACGATCCCCCATTCCATCAGAAGCGCCGCGGCACCGCTGACAATCGGTGTGGCGAAAGAAGTTCCCGTAACAGGGAGAAAACTGCCATAAACATCCGGAGCCTGAATATTTACACCGGGAGCCACAAGATCCGGCTTGGTCAGTCCTGCTGCCGTCACACCGATGGTACGGGTGCTGTCGGCATAACCCCTGCCGGAGAAATCCGCATAGGTATCATAGACCGGATCGTAAGCCCCCACTGTGATCACCTTCGCTGCCGTGGAGGGAACCGTCAGTGTCATCTGCGGAGCGGAACGGTAAAAGCCAGTGCTGTCTCCCCTGCCGTTCCCCGCCGGAAGATACAGATAATATTGTCCCGTTACGGTCATTACCGGCTCCAGCCGGATCGTCCATATCCCTGCGTCGATATAACCGCCTGTCACCGGGATCATCTCCAGATAGATCTCCTGCGCCACCGCATAGGGCAGGGGTTCTCCCAGATAGACCAGAATCCTTGTCTGCTCCAACCTAAGCGTATATTTCCCGCCCTGAATATTCGTGGTTAGCTCTGCCTCCTCACCTCCCGGAGATTGCAGCCTTATCCGAAACACATCGCTGTAATTTTTCCACAGTTGGATATTCAGACTTCTTTCGTAATTTCCCACAGCCAGTTCCACACGGCTGTCCCTTGCTATATTCCCGGCGAAATGCCCTCTTGCCGCACCCTCATTACCACTGCCCACACAGATCACGGTTTTGCCGATCTCGGAGGCATTGTCCAGAAAGCGCTCCAGCAGAGAGCTTCCGTCATGGGAACCATAGCTGTTACCAAAGCTTAGATTGATGACAAGTGGCATATTCAACTGTCCGGCTTTCCGCAGTGCATAGGTCACTCCACGCAGGATTTCGGTTGTACGGGGGAATCCTTCTTCTGCGCCCCCGCTATTTCCCGGCAATCCCAGCTTCACCACGATCAGTTCCGCCTCGGGGGCCGCCCCGGTATAGAAACCACCTGCACTTTTCCCGGCGGCGATCCCTGCCACCGCGGTTCCATGTCCGGACAGGTCTCTGCTGGGGATCCGGCGGTAACGATCCAATGCAGGCATCTGTAATGCCGCATTTATTTCCTCCGCGGTATATTCCGTCCCAAAAGCAAATCCATCCGGCATTTTTCCATATCCCACATTACCTGTTTTCTCCGGCACTGTCTGATCCTGTGGCAGCGTCCGATCCCTGAGGACTGTCTGGTCCCATAGATAACGTATCCTCGTACTGCCATCCGCCTTCCGGAACACCTCCAGATCCCAGGTGATCCCGGAATCCAGTACAGCCAAAAGAACGCCCCTTCCATTCAGAAAAGGCGTTCTCATAGTGACCGGTGGAAAACAGGATGTCCCCGCAGGAAACGTCTGTCCATAATAAAACCGCTTGGGTTTTTCCACATACTCGATCTCCGGGGTATCCGATACCGTATCCACCAGTGCCTCCGGCACCGTAAGGATCGCATATCCGGCGATCAGTTCCTCCACCACAATATTCTGTTCCCGCAGTCTGTCCAGACTGCCGTGATATTTTACGATCAGCTCCCAGCTGCGGATCTCCGCGCTGTAACCGACATTCAGACTCTCTGTCTGTTCTCGTTCTTCCTCCGGGGTCTCTAATGCAAGGTTCAGGATGTTTTCCAGCTTCTGGTCCATCACAATTTCCGTCCTTGGTCCTGTATTTCCTACATCGTATGCAGGCGATACAAAACTATTCACGAAAGTCCGGAGTAATCTTCCACTCTTCTACGATTCCTTCGGGATCTGTCCGTCCACATGCAGGATATGGTTGATCAGCCAGTCCGTCAGGTAATTCAGAATATCCATGATCTGTTCATCCTGTTCCGCCTGATCTCCTTCATCCTTCTCATGCTGATCTATAAACTCATCCAGTTTCTTGATAAATTCCTGATGCTGAATCTTCTGGGTAAAAATCTTTTTGTACTGGATGGATTCCATATACGCTTCTTCATCTGTAAAATGTTTTACGGTATAATCACGCAGTTTTTCCAGAATTGCATCGATCTTGTCATACTTATCCGGTGTAAACTCCTCCTGCAGCAGCTCGTAAGCCTCATTGGCATAGTCAAACAGCTGCTTATGCTCCTGATCGATCATATCAATTCCAATATAGTATTCCGGTTTCATTTCAAACATAACTTCAACCTTCTTTCGTATTTTTTTCGGATCCTTTTGGGATCATTTCTTGATTCTTTCTTTGAATCTTTTCTGCATTCTAACTATGCACTTTTCGGCCAAAGCTTTCAATGCTTTTTATACTTTTTTAATGATTTTCCGGGATAATTCATCATTCGCCCCAGAATTCCTTCAGCGCCCGCACTGCATATTCTGTATCCATCATACCCGCAGTCTCCACCGCGGAATGCATGGCCAGCTGGGGCAGTCCGATGTCCACGCTGGACACCGATACATGTGCCGTAGAAATATTACCGAGAGTGGAACCACCTGCGATATCCGAACGGTTGGCATAGGTCTGGTAAGGCACCTTTGCCCGTTCACAGTAATCCTTCATTTTTGCAGCTGAGATACCATCTGTAGTATATTTCTGGCTTCCGTGGAATTTGATAACGATTCCACCGTTTAAGTAAGGTCTGTTCGTAGGATCCGCCTTCTCCGGATGGTTGGGATGTACCGCATGGGCATTGTCCGCAGAGATCAGGAAGCTATCCGCGATCCAGCGCAGATACGTGCTATGATCTGCCAAAAGTCCCTCCGTAATTCTGTCTAACGTATCCGCAAGGAACGTGGAATCTGCACCCTGTCTGGTACCGCTTCCCACCTCTTCATTATCAAATACCGCGCAGATATTGATATATTCCGCAGGTGTACTCTCCGTAAAAGCTTTGGTCAGCGCAAAGGCGCTCTGCAGATCATCCAGTCTCGGAGCCAGGACAAATTCACCCTTTGCTCCTAAGAATCTTCCTTCCTGTCTGGTATACAGGAACAGGTCTTCCCCGAGAATCGCTTCCGCATCCACGCCTGCGGCCTCTGCTGCCAGTCCAAGCAGCGCAGGCTTCTCCAGTGATCCGTCAGCGGTCTCAGATGCTCCTGCGGCATCGGTATCAAATGCTACATCCGCAAACAGTGGGAGCATATCTACCTGAGGATTGTACTCCACACCTTTGTTCATCTCCCGGTTCATATGGATCGCCACATTTGGGATCACGCAGAGATCCCGGTCAATATTGACCAGTCTGCTCTGGATGCCATCCGTTCCGCGCACCGCCAGTCTGCCTGCTACGGAGAGCGGTCTGTCCATCCAGGTGGAAAGGATCATACCGCCGTATTTCTCGGTATTCAGGCGCATATAGTGATCTTCTACCGTAAGTTCCGGTTTTTCCTTCACCTTAAAGCATGGGGAATCGCTATGTGCCGCTGCCATATGAAACCCTTTCACAGTTCCCGTAGGAATAGCAAAAGCGATCGCAGAAGAATCATTGCGCTCCGTGTAATATTTTCCACCCTTCACAAGCTTCCATTCCTCGTTTTCCCGCAGTCTGACATATCCTGCCTCTTCCAGCATTGCTCCGATATTCGCAACCGCATGAAAACAGGTGGGGCTTTTCTCTATAAAATCCAGCATTTCTTTCGCTGTCTTCCGAAAATCATTCATGTTAATCGTCCAGTCCTTCCGCTGCCCACTACCGGCAGACACCTTTCCCTAGCGTTCCGCGCGCATGGGATTATTGAGGAAATCCTCATAGGTCAGGCGGATACCGTCTTCCAGCTCCGTCGTATAATGATAGCCGAGACTCTCCAGCTTGCTGACATCTAAAAGCTTTCTTGGGGTTCCGTCCGGCTTGCTGGGATCCCATTTGATCTCTCCGGTATAGCCTACGACCTTTGCCACCAGCTCTGTCAGCTCCCGGATGGTCAGTTCCTTACCGGTACCCAGATTCACGGTCTCATTGCCGCTGTAAGTATTCATCAGATAAACGCAGGCATCCGCCAGATCATCCACATAGAGGAACTCACGCAGGGGAGTTCCGGTACCCCAGCAGACCACTTCCTTCGCGCCGGACACCTTCGCCTCATGGAAACGGCGAATCAATGCCGGGAGCACATGGCTGTGAGTCGGATGATAGTTGTCGTTGGGTCCGTACAGGTTCGTCGGCATAACACTGATATAGTCGGTTCCGTACTGTCTGTTCAGAAACTCACAGTACTTCAGACCGGATATCTTCGCCAGTGCATAAGCCTCGTTGGTCTTCTCCAGTTCAGAAGTCAGCAGGCAGCTCTCCTTCATGGGCTGCGGTGCCATACGGGGATAGATGCAGCTGCTGCCCAGAAACATCAGCTTCTTGCAGCCGCTCTGCCATGCGGCATGGATCACATTCATCTCCAGGATCATGTTTTCATACATGAAATCCGCCAGTGCTTCGCTGTTCGCCATGATGCCGCCTACCTTCGCTGCTGCCAGGAATACATAATCCGGCTTTTCCTTTGCAAAAAATTCCTCTACTGCATCCTGTCTGCACAGATCCAGTTCCTTATGGGTGCGGGTGATGATGTTCGTATATCCGTTTCTCTCCAGTGCTCTGCAGATGGCACTTCCCACCATTCCTCTGTGTCCTGCTACGTATATTTTTGCGTCTTTTTCCATGATGTTACTCTGCTTCCTCTCTGATCTATCCTATTATTTCTCAGTCTCCTGCAACATGATCGCTTCCGCCTTAGCCAGCTTCAGATCGTGTTCTGCCATCAGACGGCACAGTTCCTCATAGCTTGTCTTCTGGGGATTCCATCCCAGCACCGTACGTGCCTTCTGCGGATCTCCCCACAGATCTACCACATCGGTAGGACGGTAAAAGGCTTCACTGACCTCCACGACCACCTTGCCATTGGCTTTGTTGATCCCTTTTTCATGAATGCCGCTTCCCTGCCATTCCAGTTCGATCCCGGCATAATGGAATGCCAGCGTGGTAAATTCCCTCACGGTATGCTGTACCCCGGTGGCAATGACAAAATCCTCCGGCTTGTCATGCTGCAGCATCAGCCACATGCACTCCACATAATCCTTCGCATAGCCCCAGTCCCTCTTAGAATCCAGATTACCCAGGTAGAGCTTTTCCTGAATACCACAGGCGATCCTTCCGGCTGCCAGTGTGATCTTACGGGTCACAAAGTTCTCTCCGCGGCGCTCAGATTCATGGTTAAACAGGATACCATTCACTGCAAACATATTGTATGCATCCCGGTATTCCTTCACGATCCAGAAGCCGTACTGTTTTGCCACCGCATAGGGGCTGTAGGGATGGAACGGTGTATTCTCGTTCTGCGGCACTTCTTCCACTCTTCCGTACAGTTCGGAAGTAGATGCCTGATAGATGCGGCAGGTCTCGGTCAGTCCTACGATACGTACTGCCTCTAAGATACGCAGCACGCCCAGCGCATCCACATCACCCGCATATTCCGGTGCTTCGAAGCTCACCTGCACATGGCTCTGTGCTCCCAGATTATAGATCTCATCCGGACGCACTTCTCCGATGATCCGCACCAGGCTGGAGGAATCCGACAGATCCCCTCCGTGAAGAACAATTTTATTCTCCCGGATCAGATGATCGATACGTCCTGTGTTGCTGATGGAAGATCTGCGGATCAGTCCGTGCACCTCATAGCCTTTTTCCAAAAGGAACTCTGCCAGATAGGATCCATCCTGTCCGGTAATTCCTGTAATTAACGCTTTTTTCATTCTCTGTCCTCGTCTTTCTCACGCCTGTTTACGGCTGAAATACAATGCTGTGTGCGCAGGCATCTGCCTTATTCTGTCCGCAGAACACGCCTGCGATCGCCAGTCCGAAAGGAATGGAGGTTCCCATACCTCTGGAAGTGATCACATTCCCGTCAATCTCTACCGGTCCCGCAGTCACTGCCGCGCCTTCCAGATGGTCTTCAAAGCAGGGATAGGAGCAGGCTCTTTTTCCCTGTAAGATGCCTCTGTGTCCGAATATGCTCGGTGCCGCACAGATTGCCGCGATGTATTTTCCTGCTGCGTAAAAGGCATCGACCTGCTGCATCAGTACTTCACATGCCTCCAGATTCTTCGTACCCTGTCCGCCACCGGGAAGCACCAGACAATCATATTCCTCAAAATCCACCTGCGACAGTGTCATATCCGCTGTCACCGGGATCTTATGTGATCCCATCACTTGTTTTTCTTCCGTAATGGACACCATATCAATGGTCAGGCCGCATCTGCGGCAAATGTCCACCACAGTCAGACCTTCTATTTCTTCAAACCCATTTGCCAGAAAAATTGCAATCTTACTCATGGTTTTCCCTCGCTTTCCGTTTCGTTTCCTGCCTCATCTGTAAGTCATACACTCTGACTTTGCACAGTTATGATTAGTATACACAATTTGGAGGCGTAATTCAATTCCCATGGGCAGATATTTGTAGATTTCACTGTATTTTCAAGGGAAATCATGTTATACTAAAGAAGTATTTTTAAGTCTTAATTACAGAAGCGAGGCATTAATACTATGGAAATCGAGCGAAAGTTTACCCTGAAATCCTTACCTGATAATCTGGAAAGCTATCCTTCTCATCATATCGAGCAGGTATATCTGAATTATAATCCTGTGATCAGAGCCAGAAAACAGGATGATGAGTATTATCTTACCTACAAAGGCAGCGGCATGATGGCCAGAGACGAGAGCAATCTTCCGCTGAACGAAGTATCTTATTATCATTTACGGGAAAAAGCTGACGGCAGCGTGATCTCCAAGAGACGCTATCTGATTCCTCTGCAGCATCCCGGATTCAAAGAAGGCTTTCCCACTCCTCCCGCAGATTATTCCCTGACCATCGAGCTGGATGTTTTTGACGCCCCCTTCGCCCCTCTGATCATGGCAGAAGTGGAGTTCGGAAGTAAAGAAGCAGCAGAGGCATTTGTCCCTCCCGCATGGTTTGACAAAGATGTGACTTACTGTAAGGAATACCACAACTCCTATCTGGCGCTGGAGCTGCATCACGCACCGGAAGCATAGCATCCTAAAAAAGCAATACGGAAGGCTTAACGCCTTCCGTATTTTTATAATCGTGCATATAATTTTGCCATTTTATAGATCTTCTTTGCAAGCTTCGGATCCAACGCATCCTTGTCCATGCGCCATTTCCAGTTGCATCCCAACGTGGAGGGAATATTGATCCTGGCACTGCTGTCCAGCTCCAGATAATCCTGCATGGGAATGATGGCGGTATCCGCGCAGCTGGACAATGCCGCCCGGACGATCTCAAAGCAGAGCTTTTTATCATTCTTATGTCCCAGATACTTCTTCGCGAACTTCTTATCCTTCTCCGGCATGTTCTGTATAAATCCTACCGTAGTATCGTTGTCATGGGTTCCTGTATAGACCACACAGTTTTTATCATAGTTGTGAGGCAGATATTCACTGTCATTTCCCGCATCAAAAGCAAACTGCAGGATCTTCATTCCCGGGTAACCTGTCTTCTTCACCAGGCGGATCACGCTGGGGGTCAGGAATCCGAGATCCTCCGCGATGACCTTCTTTTTGCCCAGTTTCTTCTTCATCACAGCAAACAATTCATAGCCCGGTCCCTTCTCCCAGTGACCGTTCTGTGCCGTAGGATCTCCGTAAGGCACGAACCAGTACTCGTCGAATCCCCGGAAATGGTCGATACGGAGCACATCGTATAACTGATAGCAATATGCAATACGCTGCATCCACCATTCATAACCGGTCTTCTTATGATATTTCCAATCATAGAGCGGATTGCCCCACAACTGTCCGGTCTCCGAGAAGCAGTCCGGCGGGCAGCCTGCCACACCGATGGGACGACCTTCCCTGTCTAACTGGAACAGCTTCGGATTCGCCCAGGTATCGGCACTGTCAAAAGCTACATAGATAGGAATATCTCCTACGATCTCTATGCCCTTTTTATTCGCATAAGTCTTCAGTTCTTTCCACTGTTTTGCAAACAGGTACTGTTGGAAGCAGTAAAATGCGATCTCATCCGAGAGCTTTTTGCGGTACTTGCGAAGCGCTGCCGCTTTTCTGAAACGGATATCCTCGTCCCATTCCATAAAGCAGACGCCGCCGAATGCATTTTTTACTGCCATATACAGGGCATAATCATCCAGCCAATAGGCATTGTCCGTGATGAACTTCTGATATTCCGGTGCATCCATAAGTCCCTGTTTTTTCGCATTCTCAAATGCGATCTTCAGGACTTTGAACCGGGACAGATAGATCTTCTCATAGTCCACGTAATGTTCATTGTCTCCGAAGTCATAACCGTCACAGATCTCCTTCGTCAAAAGCCCTTCTTCGATCAGAAGCTCCAGATCGATATAGTAAGGGTTCCCCGCAAAAGTGGAAAACGACTGATAAGGAGAGTCTCCGTATCCGGTAGGTCCGAGCGGCAGGATCTGCCACAACCTGTTGCCGGACTTCTCCAGAAAATCCACAAAACGATAGCTTTCCCTGCCAAAGGTTCCGATCCCATATGCGGAAGGGATACTGGATACCGGCAGTAAAATTCCCTGTTTTCTTACGTTTTCTTTCATTGCTTTTGTATTCCTTTGATTTGATTAAAAAAATAACTATCCAGTACTTTGCCGTCGCTCTGAATAGTTACTAAAAAATGGAAGCAAGGGGGCTCGAACCCCTGACCTTTCGCGTGTGAGGCGAACGCTCATCCCGGCTGAGCTATGCTTCCGGGTACTGCAGCAATCTTCTGCCATCCTTATTATAGCACCGGCATTCGGAATTGCAAGTACTAACAAATGCGGTTAGTGGGATTTGAACCCACACGGGTAACCACTGGCACCTAAAACCAGCGCGTCTGCCAATTCCGCCATAACCGCTTACGTGTCCACAAAAGAACACGCCTAATTATACTCTGCCACCCTTAAACTTGTCAAGCATCCTGCACGACTGGCTCTCCGATATGACAGATGACTTTCCGGTAGATTCTTACCAAGAAATACGATGTTAACAGCACACTGGCTAGCTCCGCAATGGGAAATGCCCACCAGATCAACGTCACTTCGCCACTCAGGGACAACAGTTTTGCCACCGGGAGCAACACACACATCTGTCTGGCCACAGATACGATCATACTGTAGACACCGTTCCCCAATGCCTGGAATACACTTCCCGCCACAATACAGAACCCGGCGAACACAAAGCTCAGCGAAATGGTCTCCAGGGCAGGCGCTCCGATGGCGATCAGACTCTCCTCCGCATCAAACATGCGCATAAGCTGTGCCGGGAAAATATGCATCGCAAGTAATCCCACGAACATAATACCCACGCCATATGCCACACTGTGCTTGATCGTCTTAATTACACGGTCTTTATGACCGGCACCGTAATTATAGGCAATGATAGGCACCATTCCGTTATTCAGGCCAAATACCGGCATAAATACAAAACTCTGAAGTTTAAAATAAATACCAAATACCGTCTGCGCGGAACCGAATGCCGCCAGGATGAGATTCATACCGTAAGTCATCAGAGAACCGATGGCCTGTACAACTATGGAAGGCGCTCCCACCTTATAGATCTGTACAATCAGATGTCCGTTCGGTCGAAATCCTTTCATGGAAATATTCAGTTCCCGATTACATTTCAGATTAAATACCAGAGCAAGAATTGCAGCTATGATCTGCCCGATAACGGTAGCCACCGCCGCACCGGCGATTCCCATCCGGGGCATTCCGAAATAGCCGAAGATCAGGATCGGATCCAGAATAATATTAATTACCGCCCCGGTTCCCTGCGTGATCATGGTATAGAAAGTCTTACCGGTAGCCTGTAACAATCTCTCAAAGGTCGTCTGGAGAAAAATACCCATTCCCTCCACACAACAGATCGTCAGATACGTCACTCCGTACTCTCGTACTTCTAAGACTTCCGTCTGGCTGGCAAAAAAGGGGCGGCTCACCAGCAGACCGATCACCGCAAAAGCCACGTAGCTTGCAATCGCAAGAAAAATACCGTTTCTGGCAATGATATCAGCTTTCTCAAAATCCTTCTCTCCAAGAGTCTTGGACAGAAACGCATTGATACCCACTGCCGTTCCCACTGCTACGGCGATCATCAGGCTCTGGATCGGGAATGCCAGGGATACCGCACGAAGTGCGTATTCATTGATCCTGGAGACGAAGATGCTGTCCACGATATTGTACAGTGCCTGCACCAGCATGGAGATCATCATAGGCAGGGACATAGAGATCAGTAATTTGTCAATGGGCATGACACCCATTTTGTTTTCTTTGGTCTGCATAAAAGTGCTCCTTTCGCATAAAAAAAAGCCCCAAGCGGGGTTTTTGAGAATGGGAAAAATGATGTATGTTGTCAGGATATCGTAACATCAAGTGAGGCATGGGGGATTCGAACCCCCGACAACTTGATTAAAAGTCAAGTGCTCTACCGACTGAGCTAATACCCCATAATAAAAACAGGGCTAGCTGGATTCGAACCAGCGAATGCAGCAGTCAAAGTGCTGTGCCTTACCGCTTGGCGATAGCCCTATAAATATGACACCAAGCGTGCCATTACGACACTTCACTAATGAAAAAGGGTGGATAAAGGGATTCGAACCCTTGGCCTCCAGAGCCACAATCTGGCGCGCTAACCAACTGCGCTATACCCACCATGCGAGACAGTGACGGTCAATTAAGTCCTTCCTTATCTCAAATGTGCTCGAAGGGATTCGAACCCCCGACCCACGGCTTAGAAGGCCGTTGCTCTATCCAGCTGAGCTACGAACACATATCTGTCAGTCATCTGCATTAGCAAACCGACGAAGCATATTGTAACTTATCCGACATCATTTGTCAACAGTTTTGTACTAATTTTTTGAAAAATAAACACAAAACTCAAGTTACGCATCGGGGTGACAGGATTCGAACCTGCGACCCCCTGGTCCCAAACCAGGTGCTCTAGCCAAGCTGAGCCACACCCCGAGGCTGCGTCACATCGGAACCTCCGACAACGCAGGTGTAATTATAACCTAGTTTTTTTCTATCTGTCAAGAGAAAAGTTGCAGAACTCCTACGTCTGTACTACGTGTTTTACACCGGAACCATTATCGCAGATATGCAATGGTAAAATGTACTTTTTCCTCTCTATCGATCTCCATAATGGCATAAGACGGCTGACGTCCTTCCTGTCTTGGATAAGACAGGCTTCCGGGATTCACCGCAATGATATCGTCATCGATATCGATCACCGGGCGATGTGTATGTCCATACAATACAATATCCACACCACGATCAATGGCTTCTTTTTTGATCGTCTCATTCCCCATGGAGACATAATAATTATGTCCATGAGTCACCCATACCTTATAGGGTCCGATATCCAGGGTGATCTCTCTGGGCAGATCCGAAAAAAAATCGTTATTCCCCAGCACAATATATACCGGGCATTTTGCAGCAGCAGACAGGGCATACTCACTCCCCTCCGCATCACCGCAGTGGATCACCATATCCGGATGATGCATTTCCAGCACTTTGAAATAATTTTCGTTCTTTTTATGGGTGTCACTTACGATCAATATTTTCATATTTCTTAAGTTCCTCTTTCATCAGCTGCAGCGCTTTTCCTCTGTGACTGACCTGGTTCTTCTCTTCTTCTGTAAGTTCCGCGGTTGTCTTTCCGAACTCCGGTACATAGAAAATGGGGTCATATCCGAATCCGTTCTTCCCTTTTTCATCATATCCGATCCTGCCCTCAATCGCAGCGCGGGTCGTCAGTTCTCTTCCGTCCGGTAAAACAGCGGCAATGGCACACACGAATCTGGCTGTCCGTTGTTCCTCCGGCACCCCTTCCAGTCTCTGGATCAGATTTGCGTTTTTCACAGAATAAGGAGTATCCTCTCCCAGATATCTTGCAGAGTATATCCCCGGTTCCTTATTCAGATAGTCAATCTCCAGTCCGGAGTCATCCGCCATGACGATGTCATTCGTAAACGCCGCCACCGCTCTGGCCTTGATCAAAGCATTTTCCTCGTAGGTTTTTCCGTTCTCGTCAATATCTGCCATAATCCCCGCATCTTTCATGGATACCACCTCCATTCCGGTGTCCTCCATGATCATTCGGATCTCTTTGATCTTACCGGCATTACCGGTTGCAAATACGATTCTTCCCTGCATATTCCACTCCTCACCGCATATGATCCATCATTGCGTATTAGTATAAACCTCGTTAATAGCTTCCGCAATACCTTGTGCAAGCTTTTTTTGATAGTCTTCCTGTATCAGCAGTTGTCTCTCAGCAGCGTTCGTCACATACCCCAAAGAGATTCTGGCTGACGGGATTGCGATCTCCCACAGGACATCTTCCTCTGTTGCCGGGAAAAGTCCCACTGCCCGATTGCTGGCTGCCACCGTAACCTGCCTTGTAACGCAATCGGCCCACTGAAGGTTGCCGAACTCCGGAATATAATATTCATCATTATATTCTCCGCTGATCCCATAGACCGACGTATTCTCCGGATCTGACGACAATCCGATCTCCAGATACAGATCTGCTCCAACCCAGTCGGCGAACTGCCTTCTTGCCTCTTTCGTAACATCGGTATCCTCTGTACGGGTAAGATATACCTTCACCTGCCGGTCTTCCATCAGCTGGGCTGTCTGTCTGGCAACACTGAGTGCCACTTCTTTTTCCTGACAGCCGGAAGCCGTCACACCGGGATCTCTGCCGCCTCCCACAGGATCCAATACCACGATCCTGTCATAGAGTTCCTTGGGGCTGACATAATCGACCCATAAACTTCCTTCTTCCAGAGTGCTGTGATATTCCAGCACTTCCCGCATCGAAAGTCTCAGCAGCACACCTTCGTTCTGTGCCTCGCAGATTCCTTTTTCCACAGGATTCAGATCTCCTGTGATCCTCCGTTCCTTATAGAATGCTTTTCTTCCGTTTTCTATGTAGATCCAGAGTTCCTTCTCCATGTAATGGTTTTCCACCACTACATTCTCCGCTTTCGTCCCCGATTCCAGTGGTATACAGATCTGCCTGTCGGCTTTTTGATCCGTCTGCATGGGCAGCTGCATCTCTCCGGTCTGTTCCGTCCGGTATTCCGGGACCAGTTCTCCCTGCTCCTGGCTTCGTGCGGAAATCACCACCGTCTTGTGCGCCGCTGTCCATAGCATTGCTACCATGGAAAATGTTCCCAACAGGAGCCAGAGGACCAATGTCACCTTCCTATTTTGTTTTTGGTCTCTGATTTGCAATCGTTTCTTCATGAAAGGTTATATTTCTCTTCTCTTCGGCGGCTTCGGTCCCAAAAACTGGTAATAATAGGTTTTCATCATTCCGTTATAGATCTTCCTGTTCTTGTCTGCTTTCCGTCCGATATCTTTCTCTGCCTGCTCGTAAGCAGTGATCAGATACATGCTCCAGGAGTCCAGTTCACGAAAACGTTCCCCTATGGTACGGTAAAGTGCCGGCATCTGGCTCTTATCCTGCAATCGTTCTCCGTAGGGCGGATTAGTTATAATGAATCCATACTTTTTCGGATGATGGAGATCTTCCACGCCTCTTCTCTGAAAATGGATCAGCTTATCCACACCGGCCATACGCGCATTTTCCCGGGCTATTTTTACCATATCCTCATCAATATCATATCCCTGGATATCCGTCTCCACTGACAGGTCTACCATCTCTTCCGCTTCATCGCAGGTATCATACCATATTTTCTTTCCTACAATATGTGGCCATTCTTCTGCCGTAAAGCTCCGGTTCCTGCCGGGGGCCATATTGGCCGCCATCATGGCTGCTTCTATCGGAAACGTACCGCTTCCACAAAAAGGATCCACCAGGATCCTTCCTCCGTTCCAGGGAGTCAGCATGATCAGCGATGCTGCCAGGTTCTCCGCAATGGGCGCTTTTGCCGTCAGCTTCCGGTATCCTCTCTTATGCAGGGATTCTCCGGTACTGTCCAGTCCCACCGTTACTTCGTCTTTCATAAGGAGCACTCTGACCGGAAAGCTTGCACCATCCTCCGGGAACCAGGAGATTTCATATTGTGATTTCAACCGGTCCACCATGGCTTTTTTCATAATAGACTGGATATCCGAAGGACTGAATAATTTGGACTTTACGCTGGCCGCTTTTGCTACCCAGAACTTACCGTCCTTAGGAATGTAATCTTCCCAGGGCAGACTTTTCGTTCCCTGAAACAGTTCCTCAAATGTCTCTGCGTGAAAGTTTCCGATCTTGATCAGAATTCTCTCCGCTGTGCGCAAAAAAATATTAGCTCTGCATAAAGCTTCTTCATCACCGAAAAAAGTCACACGGCCATCTGCCACATCCGTAATATCATATCCGAGATCTGTAATCTCTCTCTTAAGCACCGATTCCATACCGAAATGGCAGGGGGCGATCAATTCAAAACGTCTCATTCGTTCCTCCGTATCTCAATCAAACATAGGAACATTATATATGCATTCCAAAAATATGTAAATAGGGGCATTCCTGCGAACGCCCCTGACTTCTTATGCACAAAAACTAGCAGTTCTTATTCTGCTCCTTATTCTCGCTCTGATCCCTATTCTGGTTCTTACTCTGATTCTTGTTTTGATTCTTACTGCTCTGCTTATTCTGAGAGTTCTGGTTCTCGCCATAAGAGTTATTATACTTGTTCTCGTTGTTCTGATCGTAATTATTAGACATATCTGTGACCTCCTAACAGGATTTTTAGTTACAGGAGTAGTATGTCTATTTTTCACAAAAATATGCTTTTAAATTTATGGTACTTTAGAACCAATTTTTATCTTGCATTTTTGTGACATTAGTACTATAATCATAAATGTGAATAGAAGAACCCTTCATGATTCTATTTGCACCCTTATGTATTATTTATTTATACTCCCCTCAAAAGAGCCATCAGCTTCCCCCTGATGGCTCTTTTATTATCGTTATTTATCAGTTCAGCCAGTCTCGAAACAGTTTTACCAAAAACAGTACTACCAGAATCGGGATCAATACCGGTGCCAGGAAGGATAGTACTGAAAATACCGCGCTGATCACCAATACCACCACAAGGATCCCCAGAATAATCCAGACCCAGACCGGCAGCTTCGCTAATACATCTGCCATTTTACTCCGATGGGTGCCATATTCGCCATTGCCGTCTCCGTTATAACTGTGATGTACCGTCGATCCTGCTGCTTCTCTGTATTCTCCGTTTCCATAGACGGTATTACGATAGCCGGACCGATTATCACCACCATTGGTCTGAATGATCGTACGCGCAATCAGTCTCGGATCTCCCAGACTCTCCAGTACTTCCTCTTCCGTACGGCCCTTCCGGATCTCCGTATTAATATAGTCTTCGTAATAATTGACATTATCCATAACCAAGCCGGGGGACACACGTCCGTTCAGTGCCATCCGCAGCCGGTCTATAAAATCCTGTTTGTTCATACTAATACAGCTTCCTCCATTTACCTCATTATTTTAGCATGACATAAGTACTACGTAAATATACGGAGTGGGAAGTATTTCTAAAACTTTTCTAAAATGAAATACAAAAACCCCGGAGACATCATCTCCGGGGCCTTAGATGTACGTGACAGGATTCGAACCCACGACCTACTGGTCCGTAGCCAGTCGCTCTATCCAGCTGAGCTACACGTACATTCACAGGTTTTCACCTGCAACAGTATGTATTTTAACTGCTGCAGGCGAAAATGTCAATAGAATTTTTTAATTTTTTCAAACAATTTTTTCAAACAATTTTATTTTCAGCAGATTTTTCCGATGCCGGTACGACTTTCGCATCATACTTTTCCAGAATAGCCTGCTTGAACTCTTCGTAATTATCCTCATCATCGTAGCAGGCGTATTCAATCTCCAGCGGTTCCTCCGTCTTCATCAGAAGCATTCCCAAAAGAGACTTCGCATCCATTGCGGTCTTCTGAATACGGATATCGATCGCATCATCGAATTCATTGCAGGTATCCACAAAATGTCTGATTTCATCCTCCGAATGGAAGGTAATATATAGTTTTTCTCTCATCCTTCGTTCTCCCATCTGTCCGCTTGCGGACACCCCGTACCTTTGTATATTATGCCATCAAACGCATAAGCCTATCCCCACGCGCCGGTCAAACGTGGAGATGCGCGTCTTTAGCGTGCTGCCAGTGCCTGTGCGATATCCTCACGCATATCCAGCACGGCCGCGCGGGAAGCATCTGCATAATTCTGCTCACCGAACTGTGCATACTTCTCCTGCTGGTATGCAGCAATGATGCCACGGGAAGAGTTGATGATGGCACCCAGTCCGTCTTCATTGAAGAAGTGTACCAGGTCTGCACCCTTACCGCCCTGTGCACCGTAACCGGGCACCAGGATAAATGCCTTGGGCATTACCTTACGAAGTACCTTTCCCTGCTCAGGATAGGTTGCGCCTACCACAGCACCTACATAGCTGTAAGAATCGCCCATGCAGTCAGCTCCCCAGGCTGCGACCTTTTCTCCTACCAGCTCATACAGCGGTCTGCCATTAATTAACTGATCCTGAAATTCGCCGCTACTGGGATTGGAAGTCTTCACCAGTACAAAAATGCCCTTTTTCTCTTCCTTACAGATCTTCACAAAAGGGGTCACACCGTCGGATCCCAGATAAGGGTTCACGGTCACGAAATCCTCATCAAAACCGTAATAGCTCCTGCTACCTACCTGTACTTTTCCCAGATGTCCTACTGCATATGCTTCAGAAGTGGATCCGATATCACCACGTTTGATATCGCCGATGACGATCAGACCTTTTTCTTTACAATAATCCACGGTCTTTTTAAATGCCACCATACCGGGAATGCCGAACTGCTCATACATTGCTACCTGAGGCTTCACAGCGGGTACCAGATCATAAATTGCATCCACAATACCCTTGTTATACTGCCAGATTGCTTCTGCGGCACCTTCCAGGGTCTCACCATACTCAGTGAAAGCCGCCTTTTTAATATATTCCGGCACGAATTTCATCATAGGATCCAGTCCTACCACGATCGGTGCGTTGGTTTCTTTGATTCGAGTGATCAGTTTGTTGATCATATTTCCTCCGTTCTGCAATTATTTTCATTGCATTTTATTTTCTCAATTGTGTAATTTTCCCTCTGCGGTGTATCTGTAATAACCGCAGAAAAGGCACCGCCTTCGGGCGATGCCTCCTGACCTGTATCTATTCTACCCCAACTAATGTCAGTTGGTCAACGTACTTCTTGATATTTGAAGCATTTACATATTTTTTATGGCTGTCGCCGTTTACTACCACCAGTGTCGGTGCCTGCATCACGCCGTAACGTCTTGCCAGCTCCATGTTCTCCTCCGCATCGATGGTCACGTAGGGCACATTTTTCAGATATTCCTTCACCAGCTTGCAGTTCGGGCAGGTCTTGGTCGTGAACAGATACTTGATATCCTGCGGCTGCTCCACCTTCACTTCCACGTCCTCCGCAAAATTGGACAGCGTTACCACACTTCTGGTGGGACGCTTTAAGGAAGAATGGTCAATGTCATACTCCGTTCTGTTGGCATATTCCTGTAACTTACCATCATTCCAGTTCTGCACCGGACGATAGTAACCGGTGATTCGGCTGTACACCTCGGTCTTCGCCCCACAATGAGGACATACCTTCACCTCTCCAGCCAGATAACCGTGTTCCTTACAGATGGAATAGGTCGGCGACAGCGTATAATATGGCAGTTTGTAATTGGAAGCGATCGTCCGCACCAGGGAAGCCGCTGCTTTCCAGTCGGGAAGCTTCTCTCCCAGGAACGCATGGAACACCGTGCCTGAAGTATACAGGGTCTGCAATTCATCCTGAATATCCAGTGCATCAAAAATATCCACAGTATAGTCCACCGGCAGATGGGAAGAGTTCGTATAGTAAGGAGTATCTCCGGGCTTTCCTGCCGTCTTGATACCGGGCCAGCGCTTTCTGTCGTGCTTGGCCAGACGGTATGTGGTACTCTCCGCAGGCGTCGCTTCCAGATTGTAAAGGTCTCCGTACTGCTCCTGATAATCCGACAGGCGCTCTCTCATATGATTCAGCACTTCCTTGGTAAACTCCTGAGTTCTCGGATCGCTCATATCCGCTCTCAGCCAGTTGGCGTTTAAGCCCACCTCGTTCATGCCGATCAGACCAATGGTGGAAAAATGATTCTCAAAAGTGCCCAGATACCGCTTGGTATAAGGATACAGTCCCTCGTTCAACAGCTTCGTAATGACACCACGCTTGATCTTCAGGGATCTCGCCGCAATATCCATCATATGATTCAGTCTTGCGTAGAATTCGTCCTTATTGGCAGACAGATATGCTATCCTGGGCATATTGATGGTGACAACACCCACGCTTCCGGTGCTCTCGCCGGAACCGAAGAAGCCTCCGGTCTTCTTACGCAGTTCCCGCAGATCCAGACGCAGTCTGCAGCACATACTGCGGACATCGCTGGGCTGCATGTCGGAATTGATATAATTGGAAAAATACGGTGTACCGTATTTTGCGGTCATCTCGAATAACAGTCTGTTGTTCTCGGTGTCGGACCAGTCAAAATCCTTCGTGATGGAATACGTCGGAATCGGATACTGGAAACCGCGGCCGTTGGAGTCGCCCTCGATCATGGTCTCGATGAATGCCTTGTTGACCATATCCATTTCCTTTTTACAATCCTTGTATTTGAAATCCATCTCCACGCCGCCTACCAGTGCCGGCAGTTCTGCCAGGTCATCGGGCACCGTCCAGTCCAGTGTAATATTAGAAAAAGGAGCCTGGGTACCCCAGCGGCTGGGCGTATTCACACCGTAGATAAATGCTTCGATGCATTTTTTCACTTCAGGATAGCTTAAATGATCTACTTTCACAAAGGGGGCAAGGTAGGTATCAAAAGAAGAAAAAGCCTGTGCTCCCGCCCATTCGTTCTGCATGATCCCCAAAAAGTTCACCATCTGATTACACAGTACGGATAAGTGTCTCGCCGGTGCAGAAGTGATCTTGCCGGTGATGCCGCCCAGTCCTTCCTTGATCAGCTGCTTTAAGGACCATCCCGCGCAGTAACCGGTCAGCATGGACAGATCATGGATATGGATATCCGCATTGCGGTGTGCCTCGGCGATCTCTTCGTCGTAGATTTCGGACAGCCAGTAGTTCGCCGTTACCGCACCGGAATTGCTTAAGATCAGACCACCTACGGAATAAGTCACCGTGGAGTTCTCCTTCACTCGCCAGTCCTCGACTTTGACATAGCTGTTGACCACATCCTTGTAGTCCAGGATCGTGGATTTCATGGCACGCATCTTCTCGCGCTGCTTGCGATACAGAATATATGCCTTCGCCACTTCCTCATAGCCGGCCTGTCCCAGTACACGCTCCACACTGTCCTGGATATCTTCTACATGGATCTCATCATTTTCCACCTTTTTCTGGAAATCTGCGGTCACACGTAACGCAAGAAGATCAATAATGTCATTATTATAGCTCATCTGCGTCGCAGTAAAAGCCTTCATAATGGCATCATTGATCTTCGTCAGTGTAAAGTCTGCTTTGGAACCATCTCGTTTGATCACCTGAAACATCTTATGTACCCCCTTAATCTCATGTCCCCATGGCTTGTGCCCATAAAACCTATCACGGTCTATTCTACAACACATTGTGGAGGAAGTCAATTAATGGATACAATATCTTGTGTATACATCAGTTCACCCGTCGATTTGTGCGGAGACGGCTTTACGCTCGCGTAAGGAGCCGGCTCTGTGCAAATCGACGAGGGGAGCGCCATCTCATGAGCAAAAGCAGCTGCGAAGCAGCGAAAAGCCTCGAAGAGGCGTTTTTGCGAATGGCGCGGGGTGAACGGCCGCTTTACGCTCTCTTCCATACTCTGTGGTACAGCACATACGCCACCATTGCGGTCACGCTCTCCGTGCAGACGAACGCCCACCATACACCGGTGACACCGATGAGGCGGCTTAAGACAAATGCCGCAGGGATGATCACCGCCACATACCGCATCACGGAGATCACCAGGGAAGCCATACCCTGTCCCAGTGCCTCCAGGGCTCCGGAGCTGGTCACCGACACAGCGGACAGAATAAAGCCCAGGCTGATGATATGCAGTGCCGCGATACCGATGGTGATGGTCTCCGGATTCTCAGTAAACAGTCCGATCAGCTCTCCGGGGATCAGCCAGCACAGTGCCGTACCGGCAGCCATGATCCCGGCCGTCAGTTCCAATGTCAGACGGTAGATCTGCTCCACACGCTTTCTCTCTCCGGCACCATAATTGTAGCCGATCAAGGGGCGGATACCCTGAATGATACCATTTGAGGGCAGATAGATAAAGGTCTGTAGCTTATAATAAACACCCAGCACCAGTACATAGGCTCCGGAATAAGCTGCCAGAATACCGTTCAACGCGGAGATCAGCAGAGAAGGCAGTGCCATATTCAGGGTCGCCGGGATGCCGATACCGTAAGTTTTGCCGCAGATCTCCCCTTCCGGGCGCAGATATTTTTTATGAAGCTTCACCGGCAGAGGATCCGCCACATAATAGATGAGATATACCAGTAACGTGATCACCTGTCCAATGCCGGTGGCAAGCGCAGCTCCGGCGATCTCCATCCGGGGAAAAGGTCCGATGCCGAAGATCAACAGCGGATCCAGTACAATATTCGTTACAAATCCGGCGATCATGCTGACCATGGTAGCCCGCATCCGGCCTACCGCCTGGAATATTTTCTCCAGTGTGATGCCTCCGGTTACAATGGTGGAAAACAAAAACACTACATTGGAATATTCCATGCCCAGTGCCCGCACCGCATCACTCTTCGTAAACATTCCCAAAAATAAGTTCATTCCGCAGAGGAACAGGGCCATGAGCAGCACACCGTGCAATACACCCAGCACCATTCCCTGGGTCGCCGTCTTATCCGCTTTTTCCTGATTCTGTGCTCCCAAATAGAAGGAAATCATGGCATTGACCCCCACCCCGAAGCCCACCGCCACAGCAGTCAGCAGATTCTGTGCCGGATAGACCAGGGAAAGCGCTGTCATGGCATCCTCGCTGAGCTTTGCCACGAAATAACTGTCCACAATATTATAGAGGGAGTTAAATGCCATGGACAGCATCATAGGAAGTGCCATGGACATGACTAACGGGAATATCTTTTTTTCTTTCATGTATGTCTGATTCATTTTCTACTCCTTATACAACAAACGCCACACAACATTTCTGCTGTGTGGCGAAAATAAGATCAAAATCTTGAAAAATCCACTGCCCTTACGGGTTTTGTAATCGAGATTTACTTTGTCCCAGTGCGTATTATAGGGGAGAAATCTCTGTCTGTCAAGCCAACACGCCTAAAATTTCAGCAAACAGGTGTGAACCTTCCTCCGACTGATAGATATTAATACCGTCAATATCTGTGCTGTGGTTGGCAAATGCCGGATATAAAAACCCCGCTTCCGGTCTCCCAACCTCATAGTCTCCCGTGACCGGACCGATGGTACCGATCAGGAACTGATAGACCTCCTCGGATTCCCACTGATTCTCCTTGTCTTTTCCCTTGGTGGGTACATCGTAGCTGCCGAAGAAAAGATAAATGGCATAAGGATAGCCCGGCTGGTATTTCTCTCCAATATATTCATAAAAGGAGTACAATAATGCATCATTTTTTAATTCACACTGCCGTAGGGCTTCCAACAGCTGTATTACGCCGCCGGGTCTCCTGGCTCCCAGGTCCAGACGATAGTTCTTCAGATTCACATTGGTATTGGAATAGGGAACGGTTTTGGCGATATTCAGATTCTTCTCCTTCTCGCTTCCGGATAATTTGAGGAAATGCGTATTGAAGGTACCGTCAATAAATCCCTCTTCATCCATGTACGCTCCGGCAATGCGGGAAAAACAGCTGCGGGACACGGTCATTCTCCTGGTCAGTTCCAACATATCTTCTCTATCTATGTGCATTTTTAATCTCTCACCTTTCCATCATGATAACTATTCAGCGCCATGCAAAACAGTGTTCCGCGAATATGTCCGATGTAGGATTTTTTTATATTAGACTTCGTTCACAGCAGCTTGCTCTTCGCATTGGCACTCTTGCTATCCGTATATTCCAGCATGGACAGTTTTCCATTTGTACAGTCGAAAATCGCAGTAGCACAGTTGCCCATATGCACCCGCCAGAAATCATCGACAGGAATATTCAGAACAGGATTCAGAATACTGCGGTTCACTCCTCCGTGAGCCACCACCAACACAGTCTCATATGTACCTTCTAATGGCAGCAATACCTGATCTACGAATTCGCCGCTTCTTTTATACAGTTGTGCAAAACTCTCCGCTCCCGCGGGGGGAATGTAGCTGCCCGGGTTGGTAAAAGGCTGGCTGGCAGCATCCTTGATGGTCCGGATATCCACGCCTTCCCAGGGTCCGAAATTCAGTTCTCTGAGTCTTTCGTCTGTGGTAAGGGTGATCTTCCGGTCGCCTATGATGATCTCTGCCGTGCGCTTCGCCCGGATCAATGGTGAACAAAATGCAATTTCAAACGGAACCTTCTTTAACCGCTCCGCCGCATCGTGGGCCTGCTCCAATCCCTGGGCATTAAGCGCAATATCCGTCTGCCCCTGCAAAAGTCCTGCCTGATTCCAGTCCGTCTCACCGTGTCTTACCAAATAGATCTTCATGTTTTTGTATCCTCATAACTTCCGATAGTATTTCTGTTACAAAATACTACTGTTTTCTCTGCTTTGTCAATCGTATCGTCTTAAGTGTCGAAAAAAGAAAGCCACGCAAAGTATTATACTTTGCATGGTTCTCATCTTACAGCTCATTCTTGTTTTTAATTGGTCTTGCCTTCGTCCATTTCCTCTTCGGTAGTAATGGCAAATGCAATGTTGGTCGCATGGTCTGCAACTCTCTCCAGACCGGATACAATATCAGAGAAGATCATACCGGCTTCGGGAGAACATTCTCCCTTGGTAAGACGCTCTACATGCTTCTTCTGCAGTTCGCGTTCCTTTTCATCTACCTGATCCTCTAAAGTGATGATCTCCTGCATATGGGTCTCATCGCTCTTGGCAAACATTTCTACGGCATAACGGATGATCTTATTGACCATCTCCAGCATGTCTCCCAGTTCCTTCTGGGCTTCCTTGCTGATGGATACTCCTTCTTCCTTACGCTGTCTTGCGGCATCCGCTACATTCTCCGCATGGTCACCGATACGCTCGATATCATTCACCACATGGAACAGGGCACCCAGACTGTTCAAGTCTTCGATGGGCAGCGTCGTCTGGTTGATCTTCACCAGATAATCTGTAATGGCATGGTTCAGGAAGTTGATATTTTTCTCTACCTCGTAGACTTCCTCAATGTCTTCTTCATCTAATGTAATCAGCGCATTCATGGCACGGTTTAAGTTCTCCTCCGCCAGAGAAGCCATACGCTCCAGCTCCTTGACAACCTCTACCACTGCGGTAGCGGGGTTGAACACCACTTTGTCTCCGATGTATTTTAACTGATAGCTTTCTCTGTAACCAACCTTCTGATCTTCGCCGGGTACGATCAGGTAGGTCATCTTCACCAGCCAGCCGGTGAACGGGAACAGCATGATTACCTGAGCGATCTTGATCATCGTATGCGCATTTGCCACGAACCGGCCGTTGTCTGCGGAGATAGACTTGATCAGTTCCACGATCTGATCGCCTGCCACAAACAGAGCAATGTAGATAATAACCGTACCAATGATATTGAACAGCAGATGGATCAGTGCAGCTCTCTTCGCATCCTTTTTACCGGTCATAGAAGCTAACATTGCGGTAGCACAGGCACCGATATTACATCCTAAGATAATGTAAAGTGTGATCGGTAACGGCAGCAGATCCTGATTGGCGAGCAACAGTACGATACTGACCGTTACGGATGAGCTCTGAATAATCGCAGTCAGAGCAAATCCCATCAAGGTGGCTAAGAACGGATTCTTCAGAGACATCAGCAGATTTACTACCTGCGGCTCATTTTTCATGTTGGCCATTGCCTGGGACATGGTGCTCAGTCCCACGAACAGAATACCGAAGCCTACGACCACCTCCGCTACTTTACGGACTTTTTCTTTCTTCGTAAACATCATCACGACCACACCGACTAACAGAATTAACGGTGCTATCTTGGACAAATTAAATGATACCAGCTGTGAAGTAATGGTGGTACCGATATTGGCACCGAGGATGACTCCCGCTGCCTGATACAGATTCATCAGACCGGAGTTAACAAAGCTGACGACCATAACCGTACATGCGGAGGAAGACTGGATGATACCGGTGAAAATAATACCTACGATCATCCCCATGAAACGGTTCGTGGTAAAAATCTCCAGAATACGACGAAGTCTGGCTCCTGCTACCTTCTCAATGGAATCACTCATCAGTTCCATTCCGAATAAAAACAGTCCCAGACCTCCAGCCATTGTCAATATTGTTCCAAAGCTCATTTTTAATCCCTCAATCTCTCTTGATTCTCTTACGAAAAACCAAAATAATTATTTTCAAATTTAATCTAACTATAAACAATCCAAAATATATTTTACGAGATAGAATAAAAACTTGCAATGGATATTTTACTTTTCTTTTACGTTTCTTTACATTTTTTTACTCAATTTACGCGTTTCGCCCATCCGCAATATCCAGGTCCAGCTGTTTCTTAAGCTCTTCCAAAGATCCGAATCTGCGTTCCGGACGCCGGAAGCTTTTCAATGCCACTTCAATCTCCTGACCGTAAATATCCTGAGCGAAATCATATAGATAAGATTCCACTCCCATCATTTTTTCGGAAGAAACCGTCGGCTTGGTCCCTACATTGCTGATGGCTTTGTAGACCCTCCCATTATAACGGACTACCGCATAATAGACACCGTTGGGCGGCAGGAGCTTACCTGCGGGCGGCAGAAGATTTACTGTGGGAAAGCCCAGGGTATGACCGATATGATTGCCATGTTCCACGCATCCCACGAGAGTATAGGGCATCCCCAGCATCTTTTCCGCTTCTTCCATCCGGCCCTCTTCCACCAGCTTGCGGATGTAAGTAGAGCTGACCTCGATGCCATCCACTTCGATCTTCTCTATGGTCCGGACACAAAAACCTAACTGCGGAGCCATTTTCTCTAAAAGTTCTGCATTGCCTGCTCCATTTTTCCCAAAAGACAGATCTTCACCTGCTGCCACAAAACGAGTATTCATCTGCTTCGCCAGAATCTCCGTCACGAAACGCTCCGGTTCTGTGGCTGCAGTCTCTTTTGTCAGCGGGAACTCGATCAGGATGTCGATCCCCAGGCGTTCGAAGAGACGCCTTTTTTCTTCTCTTGTCGTCAGTTCTTTTCCATCCGACAGTCCGAACAGCACCGCCGGTGTGGGATCAAAAGTGAAAACACAGGCTGCCAGTCCGTTCTTTTTCTTATTCAGGATTTCCTCTAAAAGTCTTCTGTGCCCCAAATGCACGCCGTCAAATTTGCCGATAGCTACCGCTGTATCTTTTTCCAAATAAAAGTCTGTTGTTCCTGCAATGATTTCCAAGTCTATTTCCTGCTTTCTGTGTTACTTGGGAAGATTTTCACGGGCTTGTACCATTCTTTTGTTCCGTCATACGCATAAATGCCCACAAAGCTGTCATCCTCTCTGTAGACACGCACCCACTCTCCCGCAGGATAAGTAGTCTGCTCCATGGTCTGTCCCGGATAAAAAGCGTTCCCGTTATCGATCAATTTCCGCCATTTTTCCTCTACATGTACTGCATTAAAATCCGCAAAAATACGGTCCGTGGGAAGCAGTGCCTCCTCTAATCTGTCCGTATCCCGGAGTTCCTGCAGCTGTGCAAGTGTCAGGGCATCCGCAAGCCGGAATTCTCCGACCCTGGTGCGGACGAGACTCTGCATGGTGCCACCGCAGCCAAGCTTCCCGCCGATATCGGCACAGAGACTGCGGATGTAAGTTCCCTTGGAGCATTCCACACGGAACTTCACCACCGGAAGTCTTATTTCCAGGATCTCGATCGCCGGCAGATCCACATGTCTTGCCTGCCGTTCCACTTCTTTACCTGCCCTGGCAAGCTCATAGAGTTTTTTTCCGTTGACCTTCAGTGCGGAATACATAGGCGGAATCTGGTCATAACCGCCGACAAAGCTTCCGATCACTTCACATACCTGTGCCTCATCCACTGCTACTTCCCGTTCTTCCAAAACGGTTCCCGTGGTATCCTGGGTATCTGTGATCTGACCCAGTAAAAGTTCTGCCACATATTCCTTGGTCCTGTCCGTCAGCATTTCGCATGCTCTGGTAGCACTCCCCAGACATACAGGGAGCACACCGGTAGCCTGTGGATCCAGTGTACCTGTGTGCCCTATCTTTTTCTGCCGGCAGATCCCGCGAAGCTTGGCTACCACATCATGAGAGGTAAAACCTGCTTCCTTATATACATTGATGATGCCGTCCATTAATCCTGTTCTCCCCGCAATTGCTTATCGATGTGCAGTGACAAATTATTGATACAGTCATGAAAAGTCCCCTTCATGGTGCAGCCTGCGGCACGTACGTGTCCGCCGCCTCCAAAGAAGGATGCCACCTTCGCCACATCAACCTTCTCATTGGAACGCATGCTGACCTTGTACTCCAGTACACCGGTCTCATACATGAAGATCGCACAGTCGATTCCCTTAATATTGCGCAGCTGGTTTACAATGCCATCCAGATCTCCCGGTACCGCATTGTAAAAATCCATGGTTTTGCGATCCACCATGCTCACGATGCAGCGGCCGTCCATGAAGCGTATGCTCTCCATCAGGGCTCTTCCCATGATCTGCGACTGCAGATAGGTCTTCTGATAAAAGCTCTCCTCAATGATTTTAGAAAAATCAAATCCAAAAGAGATCAGAAATGCTGCTGCCTGCAATGTCTCCGGTGTCGTATTGGAATACTGGAATACGCCGGTATCGTGGATGATGCCGGTGTACAGTGCTTCCGCAATATCTCTGTCAATAAGTTCCGCATCCATGATGTGATACAGCACCTCGCAGGCACTGCCCACCTCGGGCCGGACGAGATTTACATCACCGCAGCCGGAATTGCTGATGTGATGATCGATGTTGATCTTCTTTTTCGCATTCTGGAAATATTTCTCCGCGTCTCCCAGTCTGTCTCCACTGCAGTCCAGTGCAAAATATACATCAAAAGGATCCTGCTCCGGACATTCGGTCTGGATCTCATCGTATCCCTTCAGATAGGAAAACTCTTCGGAAGGCTTCTGTAAATATACGGTAACTTCTGCTTCGGGAAGGAGTTTACGCAGGTACCTCTGTAAGGACAGACATACACCCACGCAGTCTCCGTCGGGACGAATATGTCCGCTGATGCCGATCTTTTTTGCGCCACGACATTCTTCACGCAAATCCATTATTCGTCACCTTCCTCTGTCTCTTCCGTATCTTCCACAACTTCATTATCCGGCTTCTGTGCCTCATCCGCTGCAATGACTTCATCGATCTTGTGGGACATGTTGACACCATACTCGATGGACTGGTCCATCACAAAAGTGATATCCGGAGTGTTGCGCAGATTGATGGTACGCGCCAGTTCTCTGCGGATAAAGCCCTCGGCGCTCTTTAAGCCCTGCAGGGTAGACTTTCTGACTTCCTCGTCTCCCAGCACACTGATCCACGCCTTACAGCTTTTTAAATCCGGTGCCACTTCCACAGCGACCACACTGGTCCAGGGACTGATCCGGGGGTCCTTAAGACCGCCCCGGATGATCTCTGCCAGAACGCGCTGTACTTCCCCGTTCACACGGGTATTTTTCACACTATTTTTTCTCATTCTTATTCCTTCTTACTTCAAACCTAAACCATGATATACCGGAAGTTTCGCTTCGTACTACACCTGAAGTTTCGCTTCGTACTACACTGGAAGTTTCGCTTTGCGAAACTTCCCGCTAAAGCTATAGAATATCTTAGGCGTGGTATTTTCACGCCTTAGATATTCTCTTTAGCGTGGTACCTCCACCATGATGTAGGCTTCTACGATATCCAGCTCCTGCATCTTGTCAAAGCCTTCGAATACGAGACCACACTCATATCCTGCCTTAACTTCCTTCACATCATCCTTGAATCTCTTCAGGGAAGCCAAGTTGCCCTCGAAGATCTGCTCGCCCTCACGGGTGATACGAACTTTACAGCCTCTCTGGAAGACACCGTCTAAGACATAGGAACCGGCAATGTTACCGATAGCGGATGCCTTGAAGATCTGACGAACCTCTGCATGACCGATCACCTTCTCCTCATAGACAGGATCCAGCATACCCTTCATGGCAGCTTCGATATCTTCGATGGCCTGGTAGATAACCTTGTACAGACGTACATCCACGCCCTCTCTCTCTGCGGTTGCCTTGGCAGTCGCATCGGGACGGACGTTAAATCCGATGATGATCGCATTGGACGCACTTGCCAGAGATACGTCGGACTCATTGATGGCACCTACGCCGCCGTGGATACATTTTACTACTACTTCTTCATTGGACAGCTTCATCAGGGACTGCTTTACTGCTTCTACGCTACCCTGTACATCAGCCTTGACGATCAGGTTCAGTTCCTTCAGATTACCCTCCTGGATCTGGCTGAACAGATCATCCAGAGACATTCTGCCCTTGGTCTCTTCCAGCATCTTTTCCTTATTCTGTGCCAGGTAGGTCTCTGCATAAGATTTTGCTGTCTTATCATTATCATGTGCCAGGAATACTTCACCGGCACTGGGAACATCAGACAGACCCAGGATCTCTACAGGAGTAGAAGGTCCTGCTTCCTTGACTCTGCGTCCCTTGTCATCGATCATGGCTCTTACCTTACCATGAGCCACACCCGCGGAGATAAAGTCTCCCACATGCAGGGTACCCTTCTGTACCAGTACGGTAGCCACAGGACCGCGTCCCTTATCCAGCTCTGCCTCGATGACCAGACCTCTTGCCTTTCTCTTGGGGTTCGCCTTCAGCTCCATGATGTCTGCGGTCAGCAGGATCATGTCAAGCAGCTGGTCAATACCCTCGCCGCTTTTTGCGGATACGGGTGCAAATACGGTGCTTCCGCCCCAATCCTCGGGGATCAGCTCATACTCTGCCAGCTCCTGCTTTACACGGTCAATGTTTGCAGAGGGCTTATCGATCTTGTTCACTGCTACGATGATCTCCACACCCGCTGCCTTTGCATGGTTGATCGCCTCTACGGTCTGGGGCATTACGCCGTCGTCCGCTGCTACTACCAGGATGGCGATATCGGTCGCATTGGCACCACGCATACGCATGGCGGTAAATGCTTCGTGTCCGGGAGTATCTAAGAAGGTGATCTTACGGTCTCCCACATTTACAGTATAAGCACCGATGTGCTGGGTGATACCACCTGCCTCACGATCGGTTACGTTGGTCTTACGGATGGCGTCTAACAGGGAAGTCTTACCATGGTCAACGTGACCCATAACACAGATTACGGGAGGTCTCTCCACCAGATCTGCCTCGTCCTCTTCGTCTTCCTTCAACAGTTCTTCGATGACATCTACCTTGACCTCTTTTTCACAGAGAATGTCATATTCCATGGCAATGTTCTCTGCATCTTCATAGGAGATCTCCTGGTTCACGGTTACAATCTTACCTTCCAGGAACAGCTTCTTGATGATGGCTGCGGGCTGTAACTTCATCTTCTCAGCCAGTTCTTTGATGGTAATGGATTCCGGCAGCACGATCACCTTGATCTGCTCTTCCTGTACCTCTTCCTTTTTCTTTTCCGGCTTGATGAAACGTCCGGGCTTGTTCTTCAGTGCATCCTCGTCCTCGTAGATATGGTCCTTCTTGGAACGCTTGTTGTCCTTCTCCTGGCTGAAACGTCTCTTTTCATCTTCGCGCTTCTTCTCAATATCTTTACCTGCAGGTTCCGGAGCGAAGCCCTTATTCTGTCTGTTATCTCCGAATCGATTACCCGATCCGCCATTGCCTCTTTGGTCGCGGCCGTTATTGCCGTAACCGCGCTCACCGTTGCCGTTATTCCTGCGATCACCCTGGCCGCCTTCCATACCCGGACGACCCTGTCTGTTAAATCCGCCTCCCTGAGGTCTGCCATTGCCCATACCTCCTCTGTTTGCGTTCTGTCCGCCCTGGCGGCTGCCCTGACCGTAGCTGCCCTGACGATTATCACGATTGCCATCTCTGTTATCACGATTATAACCGCCCTGACCACGATCGTTCTGACCACGATTATCACGGTTCTGTCCGTAATTATTCTGACCGTAACCACCCTGACGGTTGTCGCGGTTATTGTTCTGCGGTCTCTCCGCAGGTCTGTCCGCAGGTCTTGCCTGTGCAGCTGCGGTATTGGTATTCTGCGCTGCCTGCTCTTTTACGGGAGCCTGCGTGGCTGCAGTATTATTTACAGGCTTTTTCGCAGGCTGCTGTCCCTTATTGCCGGGTACCATTGCCACACTGGGTGTGGGAGAAGGCGGAGTCAGCGGCTTGATGGGACGTACCGGAGCCTGTGCCTGCACACGGTTATTGTAAGAATTGTTCTGATAGCCGTTGTTCTGGTATCTGTTATTCTGTCCCTGGTTCGGACGCTGTCCGCCGGCATTTCTCTGCCCCTGTCCGTTCTGTCCGCCCTGGCGCTGCCCGGGCATCTTGGAATTCTGAGGGTTGCTTACAAAGATGATCTTTTTCTTCTTTTTCGTCTCTTCGGGAGATTTTGTTTCCTCCTGCACCTTTTCCTCAGCAGGCTTTGTATTTTCAGCCTTTACCGGAGCTTCTTTTTCCACAGCGGGTGCTGCTGCAGCCTTCTTCTGTCCTAAGCTGTTACGTACCAGCGCTGCTGCATCCTCTTCCAACGAGCTCTGTGCTGCCTTTGCCTCAATTCCTTTTTCCTGTAAAAAATTCAATATATCCTTACTCTGTAGTTCTAATTCTTTTGCGAGTTCATGTACTTTGATTTTCGCCATGCTTTCCTCCATTCTGCCTAACCGGGCAAATTCGCTTCCAATTGCTTGATGAGTGCATCTGCCAGTCCCGCATCACACACACCTACCGAAGATCTTAAGTTCCGGCCGATCGCCCAGCCGAGCTCTTCTTTTGTGCCATATTCGTATACCGGGACTTCATAATAGGAACATTTGTCGTGAAACAACTTTTTCGTATTGGCGGATGCATCTTCTGCAACGATCACCAACATGGCAGAACCTTTTTTCACAGCGTCCTCCGTCTGGAATTCACCGCTTACCAGGTTACGCCCCCTCATCGCAAGTCCCAAAAGGGAATAAATCTTATTCTGTTTCAAGCTGATCAAACTCCTTTTCCAGCATATCATAACTTTCCGGAGAAATACTCATCTTGAAAGAACGCTCTAAGCCTTTATTCTTCCGGGCCTTCTGCAGACATTCCTTCTGTCTGCATATATATGCACCGCGTCCGTTCTTTTTGCCCGTTGTATCTAAACAGATCTCTCCTTCCGGAGTCTTAAGAACACGCAGCATTTCTTTTTTGCCTTTCATTTCTCCGCAGCCTACGCACTGCCTCAGTGGAATCTTTTTTGCCATTTATTATTCCTGCTCTCCATCAAAATCGTCTTCGGTTTCATCCTCGTAATCATCCACATAATCCTCATAACGGAAGCCGGGAGCATCCTTGGCCTGTGTCTCGGATTTGATGTCGATCTTGTAACCGGTCAGCCTTGCTGCCAGTCTTGCGTTCTGACCTTCCTTACCGATTGCAAGAGACAGCTGATAATCGGGAACGACTACCTTTGCAGTCTTCTCATCGGGATCCGCAAATACTGCTACGATCTTGGCAGGAGAAAGTGCATTCTGGATCAGGTTACCGGGGTTCTCATCCCAGTTCACGATATCGATCTTCTCACCGCGCAGCTCTTCTACGATAGCATTGACACGGGCACCGTTCATACCTACGCAGGCACCGACCGCATCCACGTTCGGATTGTTGCTCCATACAGCGATCTTGGTACGGCTGCCAGCCTCTCTGGCAATGCTCTTGATCTCTACGGTACCATCCTTGATCTCGGTAACTTCAGACTCAAACAGTCTCTTTACCAGTTCCGGATGGGTACGGCTGACATTGATACGGGGTCCCTTAGGGGTATTCTTCACTTCTACGATGTAGACCTTGATACGCTCGGTGGGTTTGAAGACTTCGCCCTTCACCTGCTCATTCTCGGTCAGCATGGCATCTGCCTTACCCAGGTTGATGCTGATGTTTTTGCCGACATAACGCTGCACTACACCAGTTACTACATCCTTTTCCTTCTCATAATACTGATTGTAGATCACGCTTCTCTCTTCTTCACGGATCTTCTGTAAGATCACGTTCTTGGCATTCTGGGTAGCGATACGTCCGAATTCCTTGGACTTGATCTCTACATGGATCATGTCACCGACCTGTGCCTTTTTGGAGATCTCCTGTGCATCCTCCAGAGCAATCTGTAAGCAGTCATCCTCTACATCGTCCTTCGTGGGTACGACTTCCTTCTCAGCATATACCAGAAAATCGCAGGTCTCTCTATTGATCTCCACATGGACATTGTCAGCCTTTCCAAAATGGTTCTTGCAGGCTGTCATCAGGGAATTCTCGATGGCTTCAAACAAGGTCTCCTTGCTGATCTCCTTCTCCTTCTCCAGAATGTCCAGTGCCTCCATTAATTCCTTATTCATCATTTCCTCCATTCCGGCTTTCGCCTTTTCTTAGTGTATGGTTTCTTCTTATTATCAAAAATCCAGTGCCAGGCGGATCAGTGCGATGTCTGCTCTGGCAAAAGTTCTCGGGGTTCCCTCTTCTGTGATCGTAACCGTATCTGCATCAAAGCTTTCCAGAATGCCGGAAAATTCCTTGCATTTGTCGATGGGTTTAAACAGTTTGATCTCCACCTCTTCGCCGATGCTCTTCTGTAAATGCTTATCCTTTTTCAGAGTTCTGCCCAGTCCCGGGCTGCTGACCTCCAGAATGTATGCATCCGGAATGAAATCCGCCTTGTCGAGAGCTTCGGATAATGCTCTGCTGACATTTTCACAATCCAGAATATTCACACCCTCCGGCTTGTCGATGTAGGCTCTCAGATAGTAGTCACTGCCTTCCTTCACATACTCCACATCGTAGATCTCCACCTGGTTTACTTCTGCGATGGGCGCAAGCAGTTCTTCGGTTCTGCTTTCGTAGTCCTCTCGTTTGGACATGTATGCCCTCCTTTACTGATATGAACTGTCGTCACAACAACAAGAAAGAGTGGCACGCGTCCACTCTTACTCTAGTAATCATCTTTAAACTATACACAGTATAGACCCTGTGTAAAAAAAAGTCAAGTCTTAATAATCGGTTTTATTCCTTACACTGTTTCTCATTTTTCTTGTTTTTTGCTATTTTTCCCGACAACAAACCCAAAGACATTCCGCACTCCGGGGCCTGCGAAAAAGATCTGCCAGCACAGCGCCATAGGGAAGTTCTGGACGCAAACGGGACTGTCCTTTCGAACAGTCCCTGAAGAGAAAAAGAGAAACCAAAATAGTTTTGGATAAAAGCTGATTAATTCTGAACGTTGAATGCGCCCATGCCGGGATATACGGCTGCTGCACCCAGCTCTTCCTCAATACGGAGTAACTGGTTGTATTTTGCCACACGCTCGGTTCTGCTGGGAGCACCGGTCTTGATCTGACAGGTGTTCAGTGCCACTGCCAGGTCGGCAATGGTGGTATCCTCGGTCTCACCGGAACGGTGGGAGGAGATAGCGGTATAGCCTGCCTTGTGTGCCATCTTGATGGCTTCCAAAGTCTCGGATACGGATCCGATCTGGTTCAGTTTGATGAGGATGGAGTTACCACAGCCCAGGGAGATTCCCTTTGCCAGTCTCTCGGTATTGGTTACGAAGAGGTCATCACCGACCAGCTGTACCTTATCACCCAGTTCTGCGGTCAGCTTTTTCCAGCCTTCCCAGTCTTCCTCATCCAGTGCATCTTCTATCGAAATGATGGGGTATTTCTCCACCAGTTTCTTCCAGTGTGCGATCAGTTCTTCAGAGGTAAATACGGTGCCTGCCTTAGGCAGCTTGTATTCGCCGACCTTGCCGGTCTTCCATTCGCTGGAAGCGGCATCCATAGCAATCTTGAAGTCCTTGCCGGGCTCGTAGCCTGCTTTCTTCACAGCCTCTAAGATTGTCTCGATAGCTTCTTCGTCAGACTTTAGCGCCGGTGCAAAACCACCCTCGTCACCTACGGAGGTAGCCAGTCCTCTGTCCTTTAAAATAGAAGCCAGTGCGTGGAATACTTCAGCGCACCATCTTAAGCATTCCTTGAAGGAAGGCGCACCTACGGGCATGATCATGAATTCCTGTACATCCAGTCCGGAAGAAAGCGCATGACAACCGCCGTTGATAATGTTCATCATGGGAACCGGAAGTCTGTTACCGGAGATACCTCCTAAAAAGCGATACAGGGGAATATCCAGGGAAATCGCTGCTGCTCTCGCGCTGGCAATGGATACTGCCAGGATCGCATTGGCTCCCAGCCTGGACTTATCCTTGGTTCCATCTGCGTCGATCATTGCCTTATCAATCGCATAAATATCAGAAGCATCCATTCCCTGCAATGTCTCGTTGATTACGGTGTTAATGTTCTCCACCGCCTTCTGCACACCCTTGCCAAAATATCTGCTCTTGTCTCCGTCTCTTAACTCCAGTGCTTCGAATTCACCGGTGGATGCTCCGCTAGGAGCCATACCACGACCGATCGTGCCATCTAACAGAGTCACCTCTGCTTCTACGGTAGGATTCCCTCTGGAATCCAGGATTTCTCTTCCGATTACTTTTTCAATCTCTAAATAGTTCATTTCGTTCTTCTCCTTTATCCTCTATTCTAACTTTTATTCCCAAACCTTCTCCTTCGTAAATCCCCTATAAGGGCTGAAAAACTCCTCCCGGGAGATCCCCTCCCGGCAGTCCCCGGATTCAGCAGTTCCGTTTCCTCTGAGGAGTTTCACATGATTCACTCATTAGTTAGTTGCACCTAACTCTTGAATTATTATATCGGGTATTCTTCGAAATAGCAATAGTTATAAATGAGAGGATTTCTCAAAGAGTCCCCAAAAGAAGTTTCCATGTATATCCCTTTGTTTTTAGGTAAGATTAATTTTATACTTTCTTTTATACATTTTTCATCTATTTCTAAAATGTCATTCCTTTAAAACTAAAATATAGTAAAATAGACTTCATCAAATCTTAAAAGAAAACATTTAAATAGTGCTGCATCTGCGGCAGAATGAGAGGCAATATGAGGAGTTTCGGTGAGATCCTTACATCCCTGCGGGAAGAACGGGGCATCTATCAGAAGGAACTGGCTGCCATATTAAAAGTATCCGTTGGCACCGTCTCTAATTATGAGAACAATATTCACTTCCCGGATCAGGAAGCATTACTGCAACTGGCTGATTATTTCGGAGTGACCGTTGATTATCTGTTGGGGCGTACTTCCTATCGTTATAGTCTGGATACCCTGAATGAAGAGTATGCTCCCGGCATGACCGTGGCTGAGCTGGTAGACATCATACAGCATTTCAGTCGCCAGAACACAGCATCCTTTTTGGATTATATCGAACTCCTGCAATTACGACAAAAGGCAGAGGATTGCTCCTCTACCTCGTAGATAAAAACTGCTGTTCCCGGATGGCCGCCTGGTCGTCCGGGTAATTTTGTAAATAGGCTTTTAACAGCACTGCCGCTTTCTGGTAATCCTGCAGATATTCATATGCTACGATTTCGTTGAAGGACAAGGTCTGCATCAGGCTGTTTCCTTCGATCTGTTTTCCTGCCTGAAATGCTTCCAACGCCTTCTGGTAGTCTTTTTTCGCCAACTCACATAATCCCAGCTGATTATAGATTTCCGCATCCGGTCCCTGCTTGGACAGGTAATTGCTGTATACACTGGATGCATAATTATAATCTCCGGTGGCAGCATAAGCTTTCCCCAGGTAGAGATAACTGTCCACTCCACCCTTACCCTTGGCTTCTTCCAGTGCCAGATAGGCTTTCTGATAATCTCCCAGGTAATAGTAAATACGACCGCTGTCATAAGCATCTAGCTGTTTTGCCGTATCCAGTACATTTTGCAGATACTCCTGCCCGACTTCCCGATATCCGTAGTCTGCCAAGGCTTCGTAAATCTCGATCAGCCGGTCGTAATTTTTCGGGTCCATAGAGATTGCCTTGTCGAAATCCGCCTTGGCACTCTCGTAATCTCCCAGTTCCAGTTCCGCCGATCCCCGCAGGAAATAGGCGTCCTTCTCCTCCGGCTTCAGTCCCAGAATGGCATCATACACCTTTTTCGCTTCCGCAGGCTGTCCGTTCTTCCGGTAGGCGGCTGCGAGATAATAGTTCATATCGTAGTCTACGTTCTGCACCCAGCCGTCACTAAGCTCCAACGCCTCTGTAAAATACTGCACTGCCTGATCATATTCTGTCAGCCCCATGCTGGCAATCCCCCGGCCTCTTGCAATAAGACGGCTGTTCTCTTTCTGTGCTTCCGCTTCGTCAAAGGCTGTCAATGCACCCTGATAATCCAGTGTTTCCACCAGCTGCATCCCTTCAGTGATTTTCGTAGTATCATTTCCGCAGCCTGTCAGCATGCTTATCATCAGACAACAGACTCCTGCCATCACTATTTTCTTATGTGTTTTACCCATGCTTTCCTCCACGGTCTGTTTCGATCCTTACTGCTCTATTACTTTACTGCTCGTCCAGTTTGGATGTGCAATGAGGACATCTCGTAGCATCAATGGCGATCTCACTCTTACAGAACGGGCATTTCTTCGTCGTAGGTGCTGCCGGAGTCTCCTCTTTGTGGTGCAGGGTGTCTCCCAGCTTGTTGATGAATTTTACCAGGCAGAAGATCACAAATGCTGTGATCAGGAAATTGATGACCGCTGTGATAAAATTACCGTACATCAACACCGGTGCGGTGTCACCGCTTCCCAGCTTCACATATAAATTAGAAAAATCAGTGCCTCCGAAGATTGCCAGAACCGGAGTAAGGATGTCCTGATTCAGAGAAGTAACAATAGCGGTAAATGCGCCGCCGACGATCACGCCGACTGCCATATCCATTACATTTCCCCTCAGAATAAACTTTTTAAATTCCTGCATGAATCCGCTTTTCTTGCTCATTTTTCTCTTCCTTCCTCTTATGGTATGATGGTCGAACCGCGCTGTTCGCAAAATCATGCAAGCATGATTGTGTCTCTCGTATATGTTCATGGTCGAACTGTTTTGTTTCATAATAGCATACACCCCTTGAAACCTCAATAGGAAATGGGGTATACTCTTTTCAGGAAAATACAGTAAGACATAGAAGGAATACTATTTATGCAGCGGATCAATGAAGACATCAAAACCGGCAATTTCAAACAGATCTACCTGCTCTACGGAGAGGAACGTTATCTGAAGAACCAGTACACGACCCGTCTGCGTAAGGCATTGTGTCAGGACGGCGACGAGATGAACACCCATTTCTATCAGGGAAAGGATTTCTCCTTGGGACAGGTCATCGATCTGGCAGAGACGCTGCCTTTTCTGGCAGAGCGCCGTGTCATGTTCTTCAAGGACACTGGACTCTTCAAAGCCGGTGGGGAAAAGCTGGCGGAATACCTTGCAGCTCCCAATGATACTACCTTTTTCGTATTTACGGAAAGTGAAGTGGATAAGCGCAGCAAGCTCTACAAAGCTGTGCAGTCCAAGGGATATGTGGCAGAGTTCACAGTACAGGATGAAAATACACTGAAACGCTGGATCGCCGGTATTCTGGGCAAAGAAGGGAAAAAGATCTCCGAGAACACCGCACAGCTGCTGCTCTCCAAGACCGGCACCGATATGGAAAATATCCAGATGGAGCTCGAGAAGCTGATCTGCTACTGTCTGGACCGGGATGTGGTCACCGCAGAGGATGTAGAAGCTGTCTGCACCACTCGTATCACCAACCATATCTTCGATATGGTAAATGCCATTGCGGAAAAACAGCCACAGAAAGCCTTACAGCTCTATTATGATCTGCTGGCATTAAAAGAACCGCCCATGCGCGTACTGTTCCTGATCGCCAGGCAGTGTAATCTGCTGCTCCAGACCAAGGAGTTAAAAAACAGAGGTCACGACAATAAGACAATTGCCTCCAAGATCGGCGTGCCGCCCTTTGCTGCCGGAAAATATGTGGCACAGGCATCCCATTTCAAGACTTCCGTGCTGAAAAATGCAGTAAAGCAGTGCGTGGAGACTGAGGAAGCCGTGAAATCCGGACGGATGAATGATATGATGAGTGTGGAGATATTGATTTTATCGGTATTACCTTCATAAGTTTACGAAATGCATTGGGTGAGTTCTGCCCATGATATATAAAAGTCCATGGACAGTTTTCCTGCTCATGGACCTTTTATTTACATTGCCTTTATTACCGTGTTACATATTCAGATTCAAAGTAATGGTCTTCTGTAATGATACCTGGGATGCCTTGAACTTTTTGGGGTACACATCCTTGTACCGGTAAATACTCAGGATAATTCCCACCAGTGCATAACACAGTAAAATATTATTTCTGCCGTAGGACAAGAACGGCAGAAACGTTGATGTCAGCGGGAGCCATCCAAAGATTCCGGCAAAGTTCAGAAAAACATTTAATAAAATGATCATTCCGCATCCGAATCCCATCACCATGCCCAGTTCATTTTTCTGTCTGACCGACGCTCCGAACAGAAACACTACCAGTGCTGCCAGGAGCGCGGCTACAAAGATTCCGGCTAACAATCCATAACTGTTCAGAATATAAGAAAAAATATAATCCTGATTGAATTCCGGCAAACCTCCGACCACATCTTTGCCGCTGTTGCCCCAGAGTAAAATGTTTTCATTTAATTTATGAAGCATAGACGTCATGTAATTGACATCTCCGGAAGCAGTGAAATAGGAGCGGATCCTTGCTTCCTGATATGTTGGCAGTATATGAAATGCATACTTTGCAGTCAGTAACAGAGCAGGTGCTGCTGTGAAAAACAGCCACATGCCGATAATCGTCTTTTTCACGGGCAGTTGAAACCACCCCTTCCAGACAGCCACCGTAAGTTCTATCAGCATACTGACCATCATGATGACGGCTACACCAAGGCTGGGAATCCGGGACGTAATAAATACCGGAAGGATCATCCACAGGATTGCCCTGCACAGTGCAAAGACACCGCCATTCCTGTATTTATATAAAATAGCTCCGTAAATTGGTACGTAGAACATCATCAGGGAAGTCACCGCCACCCGGAGCCTTCCAAATCCGATCCAGTTGCCGATCCCATCGAAATCCAGACCACCAAAGCCTGCCACACGCAGTGCTCCCAGAATCAGGATAGCTCCCCCAATGAGCCTGGAATACTTTGCAATTACCGTGTAATCCAGAAAATAGATCACACACATGAGAAGTAATCCGATCACTATGGCTGTGCCAAAGCCCTCTGCAGCATACCGGTATCTTTCCTGCATCCCTATTTCCAACTCCTGATAACCGGGTTGTCTGAGAATGGATTGCTGTATCAGAATGCCCAGCAGGCTTAAAATTCCTACGATCACAAGTAACTTCCATGCAATCTTAGGCTTGTGGATCCTGTCCAGAGAGATACCGACCTCCACCGGATCCCCCATATCCGTAACCGCATTTTTCTCTGCTTCCTCATAGCTCATTCCCTCGGAAAGATTGTCTGCGATCTGACTTTCTATATGGTCTCTTATCTCCTCAGCGATATAGGGTCTGGCTTTTTTACAGCGGATCTGTGACAACAGTTTTTCCAAATATGTCTCCATCCTTATACCCCCATTGCCAGAACACTGGTCACTGCAGACTGATATTCCATCCACTCCGCTTTTTTTGTTTCCAGTAATTTTCTGCCTTCTTTCGTAATACTGTAATACTTCCTCGTCTTGCCTGCATATTCCTGCTCATATACCGTAAGCAGGCCCTTCGCTTCCAGCCCATGCAACAGCGGATACAGCGTACCTGCTTTTAACTCGAACACGTTACAGGATTTTTTCCGCAATGTATCGATCATCTCGTATCCGTACATATCCTTCTCCGCCAGTAATCTGAGCAGAAGCATCGTCATACTTCCCGACATCAGTGATTTGTCCACAGCCATTTTTTGTCCTCCTTATATAGATAGCCGATATATATCGTTGTCTATAATATATATCGGCTATCTATATATGTCAATATTTATTTTTTCAACCTAATCACTAATTCATCTCGACTTCATCTACGATTTTATATTTGTTATCCGTATCTTCTTTTCTTATAATAAACAGCACATCCGTAGTCATCTCGTTTTGCTCTTTTGCGGTCACTATATAACGGTTACCCCAATCCTGCTTCCATATTTTGATGGAGTCTTCATCAATGCCCCATGCGAAACCATCCGCTTCCATGCGGTACAATTTTCCGTCCACTTCGTCATATAGATTTCCCAGGTAGCAGGGGGTAAACACCTTTTGCACATAAGGATCATAGTATATATTTTCAGCCTTTTGTTCATAATACGCCCAAGAGTCCGCCACCTTCACACGGTACATTACCGTCTCCCGGCCATCTGGCAGATTTACGGAAATGCTATCCCTGCTGTCTACCGTGGAATCCCACGCACTTAATAACTCGTTCAACAAATCATATCTTTCATTTAACAGTCCGGTGATATCGTTATAGACAGCACTGTCGCTCTCTCTGTCTAACAGCGTTCCCCGAATCATCAAATCTTTATCTTCTGTATTTTCTACATTTTCAACGCTTTCCGATACCGTTGCATTCTCCGGCTCCCATTCACGGATCTGGCAACTGGCAACCATCTGTGAGATAATCTTTTTGTATTTTTTATAATCCTTTTGTGACATAGAGATGGTAACGTTATAGAATCCCTGACCAATGAAATTCCCTTTAAAAACATAGGATTCGCTTACCCCTTCACCGCTTGTTTCGATTCCATGAAGGGCCGTGAGTTCCTCATTCACTTCCACGGTCTCCAGATCATTTTCATCCCCTGCATAATAGGGAGAAAAGCTGTTGCAAAAATAGATGCTGCTCTCCTGGCTGTCATCCGGAAAAAGCCGGATTCCCTCGTCGGGACTGGCTTCCTCTGTCTCGGTCGCAGGCCACCCTTCCACAATCTTTGCAGTCCATTCCGCCGGTCTGTCTATGCTTAAGGTAAATCCTGCTGCCTCATTTGTGTATTCGCAGCGGATCATCTCCTGCTTTCCACAACCGGTCATTGCCCATAATGTTGTTAAAATCATCAGACCCACAATCCATTTTTTACCCATAGGCACCTCCATCACTCTACTCTGCATCCAGAAAAATATAACTGTAGCTTTCCGGATTTTCCCATTTTAATGCGTCGCTCTTATTCTTAAAATAAGTAATTTTGACAGTATCTGTCTCCAGTTCCGGTCCTTCTTTGACCTGTGCTTCTACCTCTTTCAGGTACATTATGAAACGGTCAGCATCTGCTCTGCCATACACCACAGCCGCGATTTCATATACTTTTCCCCAGGACGGGTCATCGATATATCTTACACCCACCTGTTCAAAATCCACTTTTCCATGGACTGCCATATATAATAGGATCATGCCTATGACGATCACGGCAATTACTGTCAGAATGACAGTTTTTACAATCCTGCTACTCTTTTTCTTCGGGGACTCTCCATCTGTCTCCTCTATATCTCCTTTCTGCAGTTCGGGATTCGCTAATCTCTCCAATGTCATTTCCGGATTCAGTAATTCATCACAGGATACCTGAAGAATCTCTGCGATACTGCCAAGCATCGTTATATCCGGAAGATTCTTGCCATGCTCCCATTTGCTTATCGCCGAAGTAGAGACCGATAGCCGCTCCGCCATTTCCTTCTGGCTGATCCCATTTTTCTTTTTTAAAGTCGTAAGCAGGATACCAAATTGCTCTTTCTGCATGATGTCTTTGCTCCTTAATTATACCTGATAATAATATCATTATACAATTGAGCAATCGGAAACGCAATTGAGCGATTGGCAACTGCAAAATTATTCCCACATTCCCGTCACGAAGCACATCAATGCCGCCCAGGTATATAAGGGATAGAAAAGTCCCTGATCATCCACGCCGGCTTTTAGGATTTTCTGTGCTTCTTCTCTGGTCAGTAATAAAAAGCCATCAAAGCATTCCGTTCCAACGGCACCTTCCTGGCTTACCTTCGGCATTTCTTCCCGGTTCAGAGTGATCTGCACCAGTGCATTACTCTCGTCCGTCATGCCCGGGGTGCTGAATACCAGGGGATTCACCAGACGGATGTTGTCACTTTCTTCCAGTGTGATGCCGGTCTCTTCGCAGAGTTCCCGGATTGCCGCATGGAACACCGGATTTTCCTGTGCCGTATCCTCCGGATCTAGCAGTCCTGCCGGAACGCTTAACAGGAACTGCCCTGCAGGATAGCGATACTCACGGCTCAGGCAGAGTCTCGGCTCCTGATCCTTAACGTTCAGGATCACGACACAGCTCACCGCATCCGGCAGCATCTGTTTAAATTCTTCGTCATTCTTTACTGCCGCCAGATTCTCAACGCTTCTTCTGGTGGCATCAAAATAATGTTTTCCCGACTCATATTGCAGGTCAAATACTTTGATGAATCTGCTGTCATAGACGGTCTCTACCTGTTCTTTTTTTATGATCGGTCTGTTCTCCATTTTCATTTCCTCTTTCCAGTCTGCAGAGGACCTGTTCATAACGTCTCTCCGCCTTTTTCCAGTGGAGCAGCTTATGCCACCCTTGTACATAATCCGGTCTGCGGTTCCGGTACTGTAAATAATAGGCATGTTCCCACACATCTATCAGCAATATCGGTGTATACAATCTCAGATCCGGCACATCCTGGTTCGCTGTGGTCAGGATCATAAGGGTACCGTCCTGATCACTTACAAGCCACGCCCATCCGGAACCGAATACTCCTATGGCACTCTGCGACATCTGCTCTTTCCATTGTCTCACGGATCCAAAATCACGGATCAGTGCTTCCTCCAGTGCTCCGCAGGGTTCCTGCCCCACAGGGCTTCGCATGCTGTCAAAATACAGCTGATGGTTGTATACGCCGCCTCCGTTATTGTGAATACTTTCCCGGGCTTCCTCCTGCAAGGATGCAAGTTTATTATCCTCCGAAGTAAGCAGTTCCGTCAAGGTCATTTGCTGTAACTGAGGATAATCCGCGAGAATTGCATTCAGCTTGTCCACGTAGGTCTGATAATGCTTATCATGGTGAAAATGCAGTGTCTCCTCATCCAGTACCGGAAGCAGGGCATCATATTCATAGGGCAGTGGCTGTACGACAAAAGGATAATGTTCTTCTAACATGAGACTCCAATCCGCCTGCGGGATACAGGCTTGCGATCATACAATATTTACCATACGCCTATTATATGCCGCACTTACGGATTTTATTTTCGGATTTGCACTTTTGCAGTCAGCGTTCTTCTCTTTTTGACATAAATCAAGCAGGAGAGAAAATTTATTAAATATTCCCTCCTGCTCAATTCCATTTTTTATATTTTTACAGCTGTGCAATATCCACCAGTGTCAGTTCCTTACAATCGTTCATATGCTCCATGCTGGTCACGAGAGCATTGGCGGTGTCCATTGCGGTGATACAGTAGATACCGGTCTCGATAGCGGTACGGCGGATCAGGAAACCGTCTCTGGTCTTGTCACGGCCCTGGGTAGGGGTATCGATGACAAGGTCGATCTTGTGTCCCAGGATCAGATCCATCACGGTCGGGGATTCCTGAGAGATCTTGTTGACCTTTCTCGCCTTCACACCTGCTTCATTCAGAGCAGCTGCGGTACTTCTGGTAGCATAAATGGTGTATCCCAGCTTTTCGAAGCGTCTTCCGACTTCAATGGCTTCACCCTTATCCGCATCCTTCACGGTGATGATCATGTTCTTATACTTGGGCAGTTCTACGCCTGCTCCCAGGAATGCCTTGTACAGAGCCTCATTGAAGGTCTTGGCAATACCCAGGCACTCACCGGTGGACTTCATCTCCGGTCCTAAGCTGATCTCGGCACCGCGGATCTTCTCGAAGGAGAACACGGGCATCTTGATGGCAAAATACTCTGCCTCAGGCTGTAAGCCGGGCTCGTAGCCAAGCTCACGGATGGTCTTGCCGATGATCACTTCGGTAGCCAGATCCACGATAGGAATGCCGGTTACCTTACTGATATAAGGTACGGTACGGGAAGAGCGGGGGTTAACCTCAATGACATATACTTCCTCACCGATGGCAATGAACTGGATATTGATCAGTCCCTTGACATGCAGTGCCTTTGCCAGTCTTCTGGTGTACTCTGCGATCTTCTCTTTTACTACTTTATCAATGGTCGGAGCCGGGTATACGGAGATACTGTCTCCGGAGTGGATACCGGTTCTTTCGATATGCTCCATGATACCGGGGATCAGGATATCGGTACCATCGCATACAGCATCGACCTCGATCTCCTTACCCTGTAAATACTTATCTACCAGGATCGGGTGATCCTGTGCGATACGATTAATGATCTCCATGAATTCTTCAATCTCTTCATCGGAGATAGCGATCTGCATGCCCTGTCCGCCCAATACATAGGAAGGACGTACCAGTACGGGATAGCCCAGTCTGTTGGCCACCGCCTTAGCTTCCTCTGCGGTGTATACGGTACCGCCGGCTGCACGGGGGATCTCGGTCTCTTCCAGAATCTTGTCGAACAGTTCTCTGTCCTCAGCGGCATCTACATCCTCCGCCTTGGTACCTAAGATGGGCACACCCATCTTCATCAGGCTCTCGGTCAGCTTGATAGCGGTCTGTCCGCCGAACTGTACCACAGCACCATCGGGATGCTCAATATTTACGATAGATTCCACATCTTCCGGAGTCAAAGGCTCGAAATACAGCTTGTCCGCAATATCGAAGTCGGTACTTACAGTCTCCGGGTTGTTGTTGATGATAATGGTCTCATAGCCTGCCTTGGAAAATGCCCAGGTAGCATGTACGGAACAATAGTCGAACTCGATACCCTGTCCGATACGGATAGGACCGGAACCCAGTACCAGGACTTTCTTGCGTCCGGTGGTCTCCTTGGCTTCGCACTCGCCGCCGAATACAGAGTAATAATAAGGAGTGGAAGCTGCGAACTCTGCGGCACAGGTGTCTACCATCTTGTAAACAGCCTTAATGCCGTTGTCATAACGCATCTTCTTGATCTCTTGCTCGGTCTTGCCGGTCAGTCTTGCGATGACGTTATCCGGGAACTCGATTCTCTTGGCTTCCTTCAGCAGTTCTACTGTCAGAGGCTGTGTCTCCAGTGCATGCTCCATCTCGGTCAGAATGGCGATCTTGTCAATGAACCACAGGTCGATCTTTGTAATGTCGTGAATCTGTTCATAACTGATACCCTTACGGATTGCTTCAGCGATCACATAGATTCTCTGGTCATCCACGATCTTCAGACGCTCTAACAGTTCTTCTACGGACAGTGCGCTGAAATCATAGCTGCGCAGGCAGTCCACATGCTGCTCCAGGGAACGGATGGCCTTCATCAGTGCTCCCTCGAAGTTATTGCAGATACTCATAACCTCACCGGTTGCCTTCATCTGTGTGGTCAGAGTACGTTTTGCAGTGATAAATTTATCGAAAGGCAGTCTGGGGATCTTTACTACACAGTAATCCAGTGTCGGCTCGAAGCTGGCATAGGTCTTGTGGGTAATGGCATTTTTGATCTCATCCAGAGTAAAGCCCAGTGCGATCTTCGCTGCTACCTTTGCAATGGGGTAACCGGTCGCCTTACTTGCCAGTGCGGAAGAACGGCTGACACGGGGATTTACCTCGATAACACAATATTCAAAGCTGGTGGGATGCAGTGCAAACTGTACGTTACATCCACCGGTGATCTGCAGTTCGTTGATGATCTTCAGAGCGGAAGTACGTAACATCTGGTACTCCTTGTCGCTCAGGGTCTGGGAAGGCGCTACTACGATACTGTCTCCGGTATGCACGCCGACGGGATCGATGTTCTCCATATTACATACGGTGATGCAGTTGCCTACGCTGTCACGCATTACTTCGTACTCGATCTCTTTCCAGCCCGCGATACAACGCTCTACCAGTACCTGTCCTACACGGGACAGACGTAAACCGTTCTCCAGGATCTCTTCCAATTCTACCTGATTGTGTGCGATACCGCCGCCGGAACCGCCCAGGGTATATGCGGGACGCAGTACAACAGGATAGCCGATGGTGTTGGTGAATTCCACACCGTCTTCCACGTTCTCAACGACCTTGGATGCTGCACAGGGCTCGCCAATACGCTCCATCAGATCCTTGAACTCCTGACGGCCTTCCGCATTACGAATGGTAGCTGCGGTAGTACCTAACAGCTTTACATTGTGAGCTGCCAGGAAACCGGATTCCTCCAGCTCCATGCCGAGATTCAGACCAGCCTGTCCTCCCAGGGTGGGGAGAATGCTGTCGGGCTTTTCCTTTTCAATGATCTGCTCCAGAACCTTTACGTTCAGGGGCTCAATATATACCTTATCTGCGATATCTTTATCGGTCATGATGGTCGCAGGATTGGAGTTCACCAGGATTACCTCTACTCCCTCTTCCTTCAGGGAACGGCAGGCCTGGGTACCTGCATAGTCGAATTCCGCTGCCTGTCCGATGACAATAGGACCGGAGCCGATTACCATTACTCGTTTTACATTAGGATTCTTGGGCATCTTAGTTCTCTCCTCTCATCATATGAATGAACCGGTCAAACAGGTAACCGGAGTCCTGGGGTCCCGGACATGCTTCCGGATGGAACTGTACGGTGAAAATATTTTTGCCGGTGTAGGACAGACCCTCGTTGGTACCGTCGTTGACATTGATGAATGCAGGAACCGCTACGGACGAATCCAGCTTATCGGTATCTACCACATAGCCGTGGTTCTGAGAGGAAATATATACTCTTCCGGTCATCAGATCCTTTACCGGATGGTTGCCTCCTCTGTGTCCGTATTTCATTTTATGGGTATCTGCGCCGGTAGCCAGAGCCATCAGCTGATGTCCCAGACAGATTGCGAAAATAGGGATCTCGGTATCGTATAACTTTTTGATCTCGGCGATCACACCGGTACACTCCTTGGGGTCTCCCGGTCCGTTACTTAACATGATACCGTCAGGATTATCATCAATGATCTCCTGTGCGGGAGTTCCTGCGGGGTATACGGTCACCTCACAGCCTCTCTCTGCCAGGGATCTGGCGATATTTCTCTTGGCTCCCAGGTCTAACAGAGCTACCTTCAGTCCCTGTCCGGACAGCTCTGTTACCAGTGCCGGCTTAGGCTCTCTGACACCTTTTTCATAAGCTTCTTTATCAAAACGCGCTGCACCGGAGAGAGGTCCGTTCTGTGCCAGCTCCGTGGTGGGCGCTACCACATATTTTTCCCTGCAGGTCACCTTTTCCACGACCTTGCCTGTGGTGTACTCCTTCAGCTTCGGAAGTACTTCGTTCAGGTCATAGGCTTCGTTGGTGGTGATCATGCCGTTCATGGTACCCTTCTCACGCAGGATCTTGGTCAGCGCACGGGTATCGATACCGGCGATACCGGGCACACCGTTCTCCTCTAAGTATTCCTGTATTGTGCAGTCACAGCGGAAGTTGCTGGGAATACGTGAAAGCTCTCTGACGATGAATCCATCCGGCCAGGGTCTCTCCGACTCGCAGTCATCCCTGCATATGCCATAGTTACCGATCAGGGGGTAAGTCATGCATACAGCCTGTCCTGCATAGGACGGATCCGTCAGGACCTCCAGGTATCCGGCCATGGATGTGTTAAATACGATTTCACTGATGATCTCTTTGTCTGCACCGATGTGCGTTCCTTCGAACACCGTTCCATCTTCCAAAATCAAAAATGCCTTCATTCTTTCCTCACATTCTGCCGCTTTTTGCGACGTTTGTATTTCTCTCAGTCTCCTACAATACCTGCGAATTGCTCCGCTGGGTATCTGCATTGTCTACGATACCCACGAATTGCTCCGCTGCTTCGCAGCTCCCGCACTTCTGAAAACATTCGGATTCCGCGGATTTGCTTCCGCAAATCGCTGCATCCTCATGTTTTGGCGATTTAAATCGGCACCTGCCTCCCCATGCAAGCACGGTCGGCCTCTGCCGTTTAAATCTGGTATCTGCATAATCGATTTATTATATCATAAAAAAAAATGCGTCGCAATAGACCCTGTCTGCGTAAAAACCTACAAAAAACCTCTCCGCAATCCCGATACTCCTTGGAGAATCTGACAAAGCTGTGTAAAAGCTTACAATTTCCATTGCTTTTTCCACCGGGTCTGATATAGAATAGATATGTATTTTCTATTTTTCAATTATCACAAAACGTTGTTTTCATACAGCAGATTGGACAGGCATCTATGGATCGTATCGAAAATGCTCAAATGAACTCCCTGGGAACCCGCAAACTCTATTATGAAGATGTACATCAGACGGATTTCACCGCTGTGGTAATGGAATGTGTTCCCGACAAGGAAGAGGGATATTACAGGATCGTTCTGGACGCTTCCGCTTTTTTCCCGGAAGAGGGCGGTCAGTCCGCCGACAAAGGCACCTTAAACGGTCAGGAAGTACTGGATGTCAGCATCAAACAGGGCATCCTATATCATAAAGCAGCCTGTGAACTTCCCGCTGGCACCCGGGTCACCGGTCATGTGGACTGGAACCGCCGGTTTGATTTCATGCAGCAGCACTCCGGTGAGCATATGATCTCCGGCTTACTGCACTCCCATTTCGGACTGGAAAACGTAGGCTTCCATTTAAGCGACAGAGAAGTGACACTGGATATGAACGGAGAAGTCTCTCTGGAGCAGCTGCGTCTCATCGAACAGGAAGCCAACGCTTATGTCTGGAAAAATCTTCCGGTCAACATCAGCTGGCCCTCCTCCGAAGAACTGTTAAGCTTAAACTACCGCAGCAAGCTGGCTCTCACGGAAAATGTACGTATCGTCGAAATCCCCGGCGTGGATCTGTGTGCCTGCTGTGCTCCGCATGTAGATACCACCGGACAGATCGGTCTCATCAAAGTTGTAAATGTGCAGAGCCACCGGGGCGGTGTCCGCATCAATATTCTCTGCGGAGACCGTGCTCTGGCAGATTATACTGAAAAACAGGATTCTGTCTGGGCAATTTCTTCTCTGCTCTCAGCGAAACAGCCGGAAGTAGCAGGTGCTGTTGCCCGCGCCAAAGAGGATGCAAGGCTGCAAAAAGAACGTGCCAATGCCCTGCAGGCGGAGCTTCTGAACGTACAGATGAACGCACTCCCCTCCCCGGAAGAAGTACACCACGTGCTTCTCTTCGTCGGTGAACTGGATGCCATCGCCCTACGTAACGCCGTGAATACCCTGACCGGAAAATATTCCGGTTACTGTGGTATCTTTGCCGGAGACGATACAAACGGTTATCGATTTATTGTAGGCAGTGCTTCCTGTAACTGCCAGGAACTGGCAGACCGTATGCGCCGGGAACTTTCTGCAAGAGGCGGCGGATCCGCTCCCATGATCCAGGGGAATGTTGCTGCCACGGCAGATACCCTGCAGACAATGTGGGCGTCGCTGTAATGACCATCCTTTCTGCCTATATATGCATTTCGGCACATGAATTCCGTATTCAAAATTTCCACATGGAAAACCCCCGGCATGACCATCTGTCATACTCCGGGGGTCTGTTTGTATATTTTATATATTTTTCGTTTCGGAAAATCTGATTATTTCTCTTCTGTTGCTGCATTCTTCTTCAGTGCTACGCTGACTGCCTTCGCAACGCCACCACCTACTACACAGCTCATAGGCATCTCCAGTGCTCCGTTGATACCACAGAATGCTACGGCGAACATAAACAGATTCGCTCCGGTTGCATTCATGCTCTGCAGATACTCGGTATGACCGAAGCAGATCATCAGAGTGGACATGAAGAACAGGGTGTTCATAAATGCTCCCAACAGACCGGTCACGAAGTAAGTTACGGTCTTCGTCTTGTCAATCTTCCACAGTGCCTTGAAGATCACGCCGGACAGCCATCCCATCAGAGTTCTGGTAGGGATGCATACCAGGAAAGTGAAAAACGGATTCATTGCTACCAAAGCTGCTCCAAAAGGGTCTCCTGCAAAACACTGGTAAAAGCTGGTAAGTCCAAATACCAGTCCCAGTACGGCTCCGCCTGCGGGTCCTAAGATCATTGCACCGATTACTACGGGAATGGTCATCAGGGAGATTGCTAACGGTCCGATGCGCAGATACCCAAGCGGGGTAAACGCCAGAATCAGCATGATCGCGATGAGTACGGCCAATTGTACCATCTCAAGTGTCTTGTTTTTTTTCATATGAAATTTCCTTTCCGCGCTTTTTGCGCCTTTGCTACTATTCCTCCATCTGGCGTCCCTTGGACTGCCGGAGGATATAATTACAAGTCATTCAAGAAAATAACATAAATGTATACAAAACACAAGTATATTTTTTAATACAATCAACGTACGGTGCGATACCACTTCAACGCCGATGTATAGGCTTCATATACTGTATTCATATCAATATTCTTTAATAGCATCAGGCGGGATACCTCCGCCCAGTTGGCTGTCTCATACTGCAGCATAAAATCGTACACCGGTGCCAGTACGCCGATGCGGTAGATCAGTGCATTGCTGATCTCGCCAGCCACATGGACCACCTTCAAAGCCTCTGCCATGGGTTTCTCGAGGATCACATCCAGCACGGAGAACAATCCCATCAGGAACAATTCATCCTTCTGCGCCTTCAGGCCAAACGCTTCCGCCAGATTCTCGGCAAATTTCGCACGAAGCAGAGAAAGTCTGGTAACCTCATTCGGCTTATCCGCATACAAAGCATTGGCTACTGCCGTGTTGATCCACTTTTTCAGTTCCCGCTGTCCCAGCATGGCAGCCGCATGACGGATAGACGTAATCTCCGAATTTACAGCCAGTGGCTGAACCATTTTCAGCAGATCGATCGTGAGTGCGGTATCACGGCTGATGATATCCGCCGCTGTCGTGAGTTCAAAATCCGGGCTGTTCACAATATTCAGCAGGTCAATATAGTTACCCTTCAAGGGTGCCACATCTGTCTGTCCCTTCGTAATGGGAACACGATAGAACTTACCCTCATAAAAACGATATCCGCCGGTCTCCTTCAGTCTCTCGAAGTCCTCCATGGTATCAATATTACCGGCACACAGACTGATATTCGGGAATAATTTTCCGAAATAAATTTTGGCTTTGTCAATGGCTATTTTACGGTTATTCAGAAGGACATAATCCATCAGCTTCAGGACTTCTCTGTAATTTTCAAAATCACTGACCGCAAGCTTGCGAATGGCAAGTTTATAGCCTTGCTGTTTCAATTCCTTCAGACGATTGACATACATTTCAATCGGCGGAATGGTATTATCGATCAAAAGCACGATTTTTTCATGAGGTGCATCGCACTGCTCCGTAATATCCGCAAAAATGGAAATATTGGTGATCGGTACAAAAATCTCTTTTCCCTGAGACAATGTATCGATTCCCATCTTTTGGATCAATTCCAATCCGGTGATCTGTGATGCTCCATCAAATTGTGCTGTCCCAAGCAGCAACGGATTCAACAGATAATTCTCTCTCTGGGTAAAAAAAGAATAGGCACATACGGCCATTTTTTCATCAAAAAGTGGTACTAATGTAAGCAGCATATTTTTACCTCCCAATTACCTATATTATACCGATTCCGACAAGACTTTACAAGTGGTACTATCAGCACAGAGATGTTGTAACTTGAGAGTTTACGCGAGCAATGAGCCGCGCATAGGCAAAATAAGAACCGTGATTGGGAGCTTGCTCACAAATCACGGTTTTTATTTTTGCAGCGATGCGGCGAACGCCGCGAAGAGAAATGCGATTGGCAGCGTTTTTTGCTGGCAATCTTATGAATAGCGTGGCTCATTGCGGAGGGCCGTCAATAAATGTGGAGCGTCCTTTGCGACACATTTATGAATTGGGTGCATGGCTCGTAACGTAGGGCTGCCGTAGACCTGACGAGCGCCCGCCTGTGCCCCTTCTTTTGCCTCAGCGTAGGCACAGGAGACAGAAACAAGCTTCTCTGTACCCTTCTTCCGCCTCAGCGTGAATAGTTTATGGGTATGAGAAGCTTGTTTCGTTACTTGATACCCACGCTATGAAAAGTTTATGGGTATGAGAAGCTTGTTTCGTTACTTGATACCCACGCTATGAAAAGTTTGTGGGTATCAGAAGCTTGTTTTGTTGCTGATACCCACACTATGAAAAGTTTGAGGGTATCAGAAGCTTGTTTTGTTGCTGATACCCACTCTGTGGAAAGTTTATGGGTATGGGAAGCTTGTTTTGTTGCTGATACCCAAATTATGAAAAACGGAAGGTATAACAAGAAAATTATATATTCCAGAATGCCTGCGGCAGGCGTTCGTCCGGTCTACGGCAACCCTACGTTACGAGCCATACACTCAATTCATAAATGTGTCGCAAAAGACGCTCCACATTTATTGGCAGTTCTCCGCAATGAGCCACGCTATTCATAAGATTGTCAGCAAAAGGCGCTGCCAATCGCATTTCTCTTCGCGGCGTTCGCCGCATCACGGCATAAGTAAAGACAGCGATTTGTGCGCTAGCGCCCAACGCTGTCTTTACTATGCCTATGCGCGGCTATGCTTTCGTAACTCTCAATTTATTTAAAATACTGCACGCCGGACTCGAAAATCTTCATATCCTGCTCACCATAGATATTCATGGCTACCGCAGCATCTCTTCTCTCGGAATGTGCCATCTTACCGAAGCATCTGCCGTCGGGAGAGGTGATACCCTCGATCGCACAGTAAGATCCGTTGATGTTGTACTCCTCATCCATGGATACGTTGCCGTTCTGGTCAGCGTACTGGGTAGCAACCTGTCCGTTTGCAAAGAGCTTGTCGATCCATTCCTTCGGTGCTACGAAACGACCCTCACCATGGGATGCGGGGTTACAGTAGGTAGCACCCAGCGTAGCGCCCTGTAACCAGGGAGACTTGTTGGATACAACCTTGGTGTATACCATCTTGGAGATGTGACGGTTGATGGTATTGAAGGTCAGGGTAGGAGAATCCTCCTTCTGACCGGTGATCTCGCCGTAAGGAACCAGCCCCAGCTTGATCAGTGCCTGGAATCCGTTACAGATACCCAGTGCCAGACCGTCTCTCTCATTTAACAGCTTCATGACAGCTTCCTTCAGCTTCGCATTCTGGAATGCGGTTGCGAAGAACTTCGCACTTCCGTCAGGCTCATCACCTGCAGAGAAGCCACCGGGGAACATGATGATCTGCGCCTGTGCGATAGACTTCTCGAATTCCTCTACGGATTCGCGGATATCCTCTGCGGTCAGATTGCGGAATACTCTTGTCTCCACATGAGCTCCGGCACGCTCAAATGCCTTGGTGCTGTCGTATTCGCAGTTGGTTCCGGGGAATACCGGAATGAATACAGTGGGCTTTGCAACCTTGTGTTTACATACATAGATACTGTCCGCCTTGTAGACATCGCTTGCCACTGCCTCGGTACCCTTCACTGCCTTGGTGGGGAATACCTTCTCTAACTTGGAGGTCCAGGAAGCAAGTGCCTCATCCATGGTGATCTTCGCATCACCGTATACGAATGCAGGTTCCTCGGTCACAGTACCGATGACGGTGTAATCCAGCTCCTTTTCGTCCAGTGCAGCAAATTTGTCTGCGGGAATCTCTGCCAGGATATCACCCAGTCCGTTGTCGAACAGGTCGTCTGTGGTAACCTCATCATCAATCTTCACACCCAGCTTGTTGCCGAATGCCATCTTGGATACAGCTGCTGCCACACCCTTGGAATCCAAAGCATATGCGGATACAATGGTGCCATTCTCAGTCAGCTCGTGAATCCTGCCATATAATTCTGCCACATTCTCATACATGGGAATGTCGAAATCGTCTTTGTCAATGGAGAAGCGCACCAGCTTGTTGCCGGGTGTCTTCAGTTCCGGAGTAACGATGTCACCAGATTTCGCCACATCCACTGCAAAAGATACCAGTGTGGGCGGTACATCAATGTCATTGAAGGTACCGGACATACTGTCCTTACCGCCGATGGAGGGCAGACCGAAACCGATCTGTGCATCGTAAGCACCTAAGAGTGCTGCGAAAGGCTGGCTCCAACGCTCGGGATCACCGGTCATTCTGCGGAAGTACTCCTGGAAGGTGAAACGGATCTTACTGAAATCACCGCCGGAAGCCACGATCTTCGCCATGGACTCTGTCACTGCATAGACAGCTCCGTGATAAGGGCTCCAGGAGGACAGGTAAGGATCGAAGCCGTAGCTCATCATGGTCACGGTATCGGTCTTGCCTTCCAGTACGGGCAGCTTGGCTACCATGGTCTGGGTCTCGGTCAGCTGATATTTTCCGCCGTAAGGCATCAGTACGCTGCCGGCACCGATGGAGGAGTCAAACATCTCCACCAGACCCTTCTGGGAACATACATTGAGGTCGTTTAACAGTGCCACCCAGGCACCCTTCACATCTCCCTCTTCCAGCTTCTCGCCTACTGCGGGAACGGCCCATTTATCGAAATAATTCTCTTCTTCAGAAGGAATATCTACTTTTACTCTGGTCTCCTGGTGCGCACCGTTGGTATCTAAGAAAGCTCTCTTCAGATCTACGATAGGCTTGCCTCTCCAGTTCAGTACCAGTCTCGGCTCCTCGGTAACTACCGCCACGGGAACAGCCTCTAAGTTCTCTTCCTTGGCATAGTCTAAGAAGGTATCCACATCCTTAGGGTCTACGACCACTGCCATACGCTCCTGGGACTCAGAAATTGCCAGTTCCGTGCCGTCCAGTCCGGCATACTTTTTAGGTACCTTGTCCAGATCTACGGTCAGACCGTCTGCCAGCTCACCGATGGCAACGGACACACCGCCGGCACCGAAGTCATTACATTTTTTGATCAGACGGCTGACTTCCTCACGGCGGAACAGTCTCTGGATCTTACGCTCGGTAGGTGCATTACCCTTTTGTACCTCGGCACCACAGGTCTCGATGGAGGTATCGGTATGTACCTTGGAGGATCCGGTAGCACCGCCGCAGCCGTCACGTCCGGTACGTCCGCCGAGGAGGATGATGATATCACCGGGATCGGAGGTCTCACGGATGACATTTTTGCGGGGAGCAGCGCCCATAACAGCACCGATCTCCATACGCTTTGCCACGTAAGAGGGATGATAGATCTCTTTTACAAATCCGGTAGCCAGACCGATCTGGTTACCGTAAGAGGAATAACCGCTGGCTGCGCCTCTTACCAGTTTCTTCTGGGACAGCTTGCCGTGAAGTGTCTCGGATACGGGAACGGTGGGATCTGCCGCACCGGTGACACGCATCGCCTGATATACATAGCCACGACCGGACAGAGGATCACGGATAGCACCGCCCAAACAGGTGGCCGCGCCACCGAAAGGCTCGATCTCTGTAGGATGATTGTGGGTCTCGTTCTTGAAAAATACCAGCCACTCCTCGGTCTCTCTGTGGTCGCCGTAATCCATCTCCACGGGAACCACTACGGAGCAGGCATTGATCTCATCAGATTCTTCCATGTCGTCAAGTTTGCCGTCCTTTTTCAGTTTCCGCATTGCCATCAGCGCCAGATCCATCAGGCAGACGAACTTGTCCTCTCTGCCCTTAAAGATTTCTTCTCTGGTATCCAGATAGCTCTGGTAAGTGGTCTCTAAGGGAGAACGATAATAACCCTCACCGAATTCCACGTCGGTCAGCTCGGTGGAAAAAGTAGTGTGGCGGCAGTGATCGGACCAATAGGTATCCAGTACACGGATCTCCGTCATGGAAGGATCTCTCTTCTCATCATCGTGGAAATAATTCTGAATATGTTTAAAATCTTTGAATGTCATGGCAAGTCCCAGAGATTCGTACAGCGCTTTCAGGCTGCTTTCATCCATATCTCTGAAACCGTCAAAAATAGCAACATCAGCGGGATCATCATACACCGTGATCAGAGTATCCGGCTTCTCCATGCCGGTCTCTCTGGAATCTACAGGGTTGATACAGTAAGATTTGATCTTGGAAAATTCTTCGTCGGACACCTGTCCTTCGATCATATAGGTCACAGCGGTACGGATCACCGGTTCCTCGTCCTCTTTTAAGAACTTCACACACTGCACTGCGGAATCCGCTCTCTGATCGAACTGTCCGGGAAGGAACTCTACGGAAAATACTTTTGCATCCGCGGGAATCTCGATGGTCTCTTCATACAGATCATCTACGGGAGGCTCGGAAAATACAGTCTTGCAGGCTCTTGCAAACACCTCATCCGAAATATTCTCCACATCATAGCGGATAAACTCACGAACCTTTGCCACATCGATGCCCAGATAATTTTTCAGTTCATCATGCAGCTCTTTTGCCTTGACGGCATAAGGTTCCTTTTTCTCTACATAGATACGTCTTACGTTGCCCATGTCTCTCCTCCGAAAATTTTATATTATGCGACACTATTCAGAACCGCATTCGCAAAACCGCATCTTACGATGCTTACTTTTTGCTCATGTGGTTATCTCACCATATAAATATAATCAGATGCCCTTACAAATGCGAGCCTTTGACGAACATCTGATTATATTTACATGGTTCTGAATAGTATCATACCATTATAGCTTTTTTCCCACAATAGCAGAAAACAACAAATTTAGACCGATTTTACCTGCCTTTTTGAGCGGTTCGTCATTCGTGCAGTCTGTGGATCAGCCGATAGGCAATATCCTTCTCACTGATCAGTGCCTCCGTATGGGCAAAAAATACGATGCCGTCGGTGGGTGCCAGAATGGTCTCCCGCACAGATCCGTCGTAAGGATCTATGATCTCTGCCATCTCATTGCCGTAGCGTACATCGTCTCCCGCATGTACCTTCCCCCGGAAAATTCCCGCCCGGTTCGTATGTACATCGCTTAAGTCCTTTTCATATAATACATGACTGATATAGCCGGAATGGCTCTCGTACCGGATCAGTCCCATCCGCTTTAAGAATCGTAAGACCGCTGCCACAGCCTGCCTTGCGCTTGCCTCATCAATCTGGCTGTTCTGGTTCGTATAAACGGAAAAAGCTGCCGTCATCTCATCCTGCCAGTTATAATTCAGGGTCTTGGTATCAATGGGCACCGGTTTTCTCACCACCACATAGGGCAGTCCGAACAGATTTGCCAGAGAAGTATTCTGATATCCCGTCTCCATCATACGCACATGCGGTACAAACTCTCCCGGCCGGTAGAAGGACGTAAACTGGATGCCGTATACGTAATCTTTGATCTCCGTAAGTAGTGCATTGGTCAGCCGGTCAGCCGGTTCCCCATAATCATTGCCCGGAAAACTCCGGTTAATGTCCGCTTCCTTAACGCCGAAAAAACGTCTGCTTATGTTCACGGAATAGGCATTAATGGTTGGGATCACCAGAATCTGTTTCCCGGCACTGATGCAGCCGTTATTCTCCAACTCCCGCAGTGTCTTCACCAGCTGGGAGCAGATATACATCTGCTGGATCTCATTACCTCTGGCTGCTCCCACGATGCATGCCGACTTTTCCCCCTTGCCGAACTGGAAGCCCTTTATATGCATATCTTCTCTGTAAGTTGAATGTATGGTATAAATATCTCTTTCAAACATAATTTTCTCACTCCGTCAGGATTCTCGCCAGCAGGTCTCCTTCATAGACCACCGGATATGCCCGCAGTGTAAACAGAAGTCCTCCCCGTTCGGTACGGATCTGCTGTTTTACCGTGCCCTCAAACGGGTCTACTACCTCCCCGATCAGATCTCCCTTTTTCACATAATGGTTGTGCTCGATCAACGGCAGGAACACACCGTCCACCGCGCTGCGGATAAATTCTACTTCGCCGTCACTGGATACCGCAGGCTCCTGTACTACAGGTTCCGGTCCCTCCCAGATGTCCATTTCACTCATGATGTGAAAAATTCCGTCCACGATCTGGTTGCCGAAGGATCTGTGGATATCATGCCCCTGCCCCATTTCCAGTACCAGTGTAGGAACGCCCAGCAGATTCAGGGAATGCGCCAGGGTGGATTCGTGCACCGTGGCAGTAGCATTCATCCAGATCATATCGGCGTTGGTCATTTTCGCATAGGGAAGCAGGGCCTCGGCGAAATCCTCGCTGAGTCGTACCTGTGGGATCTCACGCACGAAAATATCACTGGCATGCAGATCCATGCAGATATCCGATCCAATAATGGAATCCACCACTGCTGCAGTGATCCGCTCCATCATATCCCCCGAAGCATCTCCCGGGAACATGCGGTTCATGTCCATCTCCAGTCTCGGCACCGTGCGGCTCGCCATATCGATCCCTAACGGATTCAATGCCGGATAGATGTCCACGATCCCCTTCAGATATTCCGGATGCTCCTTTACTCTTCTCGCCGTCTCATAACAGATATACTGCCCTTCCAGTTCATCTCCGTGGATACCGGAGACCAGGCTGATCCGGCGGCACTGTTTCGTCTCCTGCTCCGGACAGATCCGGTTCCTGCGGATTGCCAGATGCCCTCCTGCCGGAAGTTCCATACTGATGATCGATTCTATCATAACTTACCTCTCTGCTTACCTTCCTTTACAGCGAAAATGCTCCAGGAAATCTTCCCTGAAGCATCATCAAACGTTGTCTGCTTATTCTTCCACGCCTAATCCACGCAACAGATACAGGATCTCTCGATCCACTGCCTCCGCTGTCACACCGATGGTCTGCGCCGAGATCTTCAGTCCTTCCAGGACAAACATGATATTTCTCGCGGTTCCTTCACAGTCCTCACACAAAAATTCACCGTTGTCCACTCCGGCTTCGATCAATTTCTCTATGATCTTCACTGCGGAATCAAACTGCTTCTTCAGAATGTTATCCCGCTTGGGCAGATCGTTTTCAAAATAAAATTCATAGGTTGCCTGTGTCAGCGTATTTTTTTTGCGGAGAAGCTCCTTTTTCTGCTCCTTTAAAAACAGAAGAAGAATATCTGCTGCGGTAGCATCCTCCGTAATGCTGTCGGAAAATACATCATCCGCCTCTTCACTCTCCATGCGCAGCACTTCCATAAAAATCTGACTTGTACTCTCAAAATACAGATAAAGACCTCCGCGGCTGATATCGCAGGCTTCCACAATATCCTTCATTGTTACTTTTTTAAAGCCCTTCTCCATAAAGACATCTCTGGCTTTTTCTACAATGTACCGCTTTTTCTGTACTGATTTTTCTCCCATGAACCTTGTCCTGCCTTTCCCCACTCAGATCTTACCGTTTGCCGGTGATTTATCCCAAAATTCTATAATTTCCTGCATCTGTCTGATGACCAGGTAGAAAATCTGCTCCGATACCGCTTCACTCCACAGATTCCCCTTGGTCCTGCCGCCTAAAACATACTTCGACAGAATGCCTCTTAAGATGTCCCATTCTTTCCAGCCGGCTTTTTGAATCATATTCCGTTCGTCCTGATGGGTACGGATCCGATGTCTGGTATATATATACGCATAATTGCGATCCATCAGAGGACTCTTCCCGGCTTCCCGCACGAAATTCAAAAGCGTTCCGTCATATACCGGGAATGACACAGAATGGACTCCGATATCCTGCCCGCTGTACAGCGAACTGGCTTTTTTGCCGGCGCTCTGTTCCAGCCACGGCAGATAGGGAAGTAACGGTCTCACCGCCTGCTTATATGATTCCAGCAATTGTTCTCTGTATTCACTGCTCTGTTCCATAACCCCAACATACCTTTCCGTACACCGTTTTCTACTGAAAACATCACTTTTTTCTTCGGTCGATATAAAAGTGACACATATGTATTTTTATTTTATCACATTTCTATCAAAAGTACAGTAGAAAATTGTTGGTATTATGGTGTATAATTGATTATCATAAAGTTTCCGAATGAAGAAGAGGTACTGGAATGGCTGGAATTATATTGGAAAAGGGTAAAACTATATATAGCTATGGGCAGCCAATGACGGCACTGCACCTGATCACAAACGGCAGGGTGGATGTCTCCTATCCGGGCGGTTCTTATCCGCTGGGCAAGGGAGATGTCATCGGCATCTGTGAGATCTGCTCCGAGATCCATCTGCTCAGTTACACCACTCTGGAGGATACCACGATCCTGACCTATCCTTTGACCAGTCTGGATTCCCTGAACGATATTCTGCAAAAGCATCCGGATGTAGCCAGGCTTTTTTTATTGTCCTGTTTTCGACAGATCAATATTCTGTTAAACCGCAGCTCGATCTCTGAGTTAAACTGCAGTGAGCTCTACCGCACCCTGAACGATGATATCTCCACCTATAAATCCCTGTGCGACCGCTATCGCATACCGGCACGTTCTCTGGAGCATTTCGATGAACTCAATGCTTTTCTGGGAGACGATTCACCGGATATCTGGCTGAATGGGTATTACATGGGTTTAAACCATATCCTGGCCTCCGACAATTACCGCATCATGGTTCAGGAAGTGGATCTTCCCATCGGCATGCTCCGCAAGGGAAGTCTGGATTTCCGGCGCACCTATCAGAGTCTGGAGGAACAGTTCCATTATTTACAGCAGGTAGGCTCTTTTTATTTCCGGGAATCCGGCAACGATCTGTTTGATTTCTATACTTCACTTTATTATAAACTGGGACAGGGCAACGAAGACAGTAAGATCGTCTATGACCGGATCCACCGTATGCTCTCTAAGGCAGGAGATCTGTCGTATATCGATCAGGATCTGTTCGCCTCCCGATCCCAGAGCTTCCAAAGCAGCTTAGATCTCATGGGATCTGCGGATTCCTCTGAGGCTGCAGATGGCGGAGACTCCGAGATCTTAGGCAGGCTCGCCGGATCCCTGAACACGATCTTAGAATATGCCGGATCAGACTTAGATACCGTATCCAGCTTCCGCCAGCATGTGCATGCTTATAAGCTGCTCTCCGACCGCAGTTCCCAAGATCAGGAAGTTGCACTGCTTCGCAGGCAGCTGACCGAAGAATTCTACCTGCTGTATTCGCTCCTGTTCACCCAGACACTTAAACAGCCGGACATTCCCATGCCGGTGCGGATGTTTTTATATTTCGGCTATGTGGACGAGGAACTGGCAGGTCTGAAAAATGCAGTGATCCTGTATCGTCTGGCGGAAGCCATGACCGACCACAGTACTGCCGGAGTCTACACTTTTTATGACTGGCTGATGGCGATCTTCCGCGGACAGAAATCTCCCAGCCGGAACGAATTCGATCAGGATTATTCCGACTATATCCATAAGCAGAAAGTGGGCGGCAACATTACTGATGCTGAGCTGAGAGCCCTGGAGAACAATGCTATGGCAAAGGTCAATTACGAGCTTAAGAATATGTTCCCCCAGGTCAATAAGATCACTTTCGGACGGATCACCACATTCTGTCCGCTGTTCTGTGCGGATGATGTGCTGAAAGATCTGGAAAACTCCTATGTCACCGTATCCCGCGTGGCGCAGATCCTCGAAGAGATCCGCCTGGTGGATTACACCGCTTTCTACCGGGAAAGTCTGGATATGGCGCACTTAGATGTCATGGGCAAGGAAACAATACATTTAGAATATCTGCCGGATATCATCCTCATGCCGAATGTCGGCATCCGCGGTGTCATGTGGCAGGAGATCGAAGGTAAACGCCGGAACAGTCCGGGACGTATGGTATTCTCCATTTTCCACATGGAGGATCTGAAGACTACTTTCACCCACCTCACCGGAGAATTCCGCTGGGAGCTGTGCAAGAGAGTCCAGGGCAACCGTTGGAACGATGTCTCCGTAAGTTCCCTGACCAGCGAATATTTCGATTATATTCAGTTCTATCGCAAGAATCATGATCTGAGCACTGAAGCTAAGGAAAAAGTGAAATCCAGCTTACAGCGTGCCAAGAACAGCTTCAAAGAAATGTTCGTAAGAGATTATATGATCTGGGTATTGTTCGAAGGTGCCGGATCCCCGAGGCTGAACAAGGTGGCCCGTCAGATCATGTTCACCTATTGCCCGTTCCCGGAGGATATCTGCAATACACTTGCACAGAATCCGCTGTATAGCGAGCTTTTAGACCGTCGTAAGATCAAGGTGGCACAGGGACTGCATCATTTAGATGTATTGACGCGCAAGCTGCAAAATGGCAACATCCCGGTTCCCGAGACCGTGGAGCAGGAACGCTATTATATCAGCGGCAGTAAAAAATCTTAATTCCGACAGCAAAAAGGATCCGGCATCTCGCATGTCGAATCCTTTTTCTATGTGCTGTATTTTATGTTCTCACATTACCATTATGCATCAGCCAGCTGTCTGCCCAGTTCCCTGCATGCATTCAATCCGTCCTCATCCGGAGTTTCATGGCAGATCAGTCCTTCGCCGTTTAACACCGTTGCTCCCGCTGCTTCCATGCGGGTGGTCCAGTCTCTCATCCACTCACCGTCTCCCCATCCGTAAGAACCGAACAGCGCAATCTTTTTCCCGGAAGCAAAGCCTTCTACATCGCATACAAAGGGTTCCATCTCCGCTTCTTCCAGCACCTCCGCGCCCATGGCCGGACATCCCAGAGCAAATTTGGGTGCCGCCTTCAGTGCTTCTATATCCGCTCCTGTCACGAATACTACTTCCGCTTCTTTTCCAGCCTCCCGGATTCCCTCTCCGATGGCTTCCGCCATTGCCTGGGTATTGCCGCCCTGTGTCCAAAATACTACATAAATCTTATCCATTTCATTTTCCTCCGTTTTCCGCACTTTTTGTTCCTTTTATGCTGCTGTACTTCCGCAGATCTCTATGATCTCCGTCATTTTTAATCCATAATGCAGCAGCTGAATCAAATTTTCCTTTGCATATTCATATTTTTCAAAAAGCCGCAGTTTCCTCTCTTTATCCGCATATACCTTCCAGTACCCGGTACAGAGGCAATTTTTCCCACGGTGTCTGATGAATCCTTCCACATCCTCCGGTGGATACCCCAAAAGTAACCCCAGCTCATGGGGAAAATCATTTTTGGTTTCTGCATAAGCCTCATACTTTTCGCACAAGACCGGCAGAATATCTTCCAGCAGACAGGAAGGATACCCTTCCTCTGTCAGCAGCTTCTGTACCTGCATCATTCGCAGATATTTCTCCAGCCGTTCCTTTTGATACAGCAGTATGACTGTTTTTTCTTCCGTTTCCAATAACGGATACATGGAAATAAAACTTCCTGAGATGATCTTCTCTACCAGACAAAAGCCGTCCGATGAAATCGTCAGCAGATTGGATATTTTAAGTCCTGTAATAAGCGGTGCGCACTGCAATGCCAGCTGCAATTCCACATCGTCTGTTTTCATTCCGCACAGGATCTCCCATGTTTCCTGACTCAAAAATTGCTCACCTCCTGTATATTGTTTTGGTTAGTTGCTCCTAACTCATATAAATAATAAATAAAAAAGCAGCTCCTGTCAAGGAAACTGCCTGATAGAAATTCTCAAAAATTCTCTACGGTAACATCCACCCGGAAGCTTCCTTCACCGGGCTGTACATCGATCTGTCCGTGATTGCGTTCCACCAGATCATGCAGAATCTCGAGTCCATAGCCTTTTCTCCCCGGCCTTCCGGGAAGCTTTTTTGCTCTGCTGTTCTCCACGCAGATATGCAGATAGTCCCCTTTTACTGCCGCCTTTACGGACAGAAACGCTTCTTCTCTCTCCGTCATTTCCGCTGCTGCCACAGCATTTCTAGTTAGGTTTGACAGTATACTGCAGATTGCCACCGGATCCAGCTTCAGCTTTTGGGGAATCTCCAGATCATATTGAAAGGCGATCCTTTTCTCCCGGCAGGCCTTCTCGGTCTCCCCCATGATGGCATTGAATACAGGGTCACCGCAATAGAGGTATTCCGTCGTAGCCGCCACCGTATCGGTCAATGTCTCCAGCATTTTTTCCGCCTTCTCATATTCCCCCTGATGCAACAGCTCCTGCAGCACCATCTGCTGGTTGCGCATGTCATGCCGGATCTTGGCGAATTCTTCCCGCCTGTTTTCAATCTCATGATAGTGATTCTCGGCAATTTCCCAGGTACTCTGTACCTCGCTGAGACGAAGTTTCAACTCCTGCAGCTGTTGCTGGCGAAGCAGGGTATACAACAGCATACCGTCTGCAACGGAGCCCAGTATGGCCGCTGCCAGTATCCACCCGGTATACAGCGTCATATTCCGGAATACCTGCTCATTGATCGCAGTGATCATAAGCAGCTGGCTGACAGGAAATACACTGAACACAATAATAATACTGACGTCAAAGGATTCTTTTTCGACAATTTTCTTCCATACGACCAGAAAAATCAGAAAAAATATGGCTGTCACTGTCAATACTACCGATAACAATAATACCATCGTCGGTGTATAGTAAGACAATTGTGGCTTTTGCTCCATATACTTGTTCAAAATACCGATACTGAGCATTTCCGCAAGCATTGCTATCAGATATTCGCATAGCATAAACAGCACTTTCTTTCCTAAAGTTCCTTTCAGAAATATAGCCGTATATGCTACAGTGAAAATACCGACCGCTATCATAGCACCATAGCGGACCGGTGCATAATCATTAAACAAAAACTTCAATGCAGCTGCCGGCAGCTGTACTGCCATCAGTCCCAGGATGATGCCTGCCTGTCCGGCATTTTCCCTGCGCGGCTTGAACGCATACCCTACCACCATGCAGTCCAGCCACAGATACGCGATCCACAACAGGATACACATTATATAGCATATCATAGCATTGCCCTCATATAACGAAAATATTTATCTCTGGAAGCACTGTATCTGGTCTTGCTGACAGGAAGCACGGTCCCGTCCTGCAGTGTAACCTCCTTCATCTCAATCCTGCGGATATACTGCATATTCACCAAAAAGCTTTTATGTACCCGCAGAAAATCCTTGTGCAGCTTTTTCTCATAGACATCCAGCTTTTCATATAAAGAGACTTCTCCGGAAATTGTATGTATCAACAGCTGATGCGCATTGCTCTCTATATACCGGATCTGACTGTTGGCAATTTTCTCCGTGATCCCTCCATGCTGCAGGATCAGTGCCTCGCTGCTGAATATTTTTTCTCTGACTTTGTCCAAAAGCTTTTCCAGATGTTCCTTCCGGACCGGTTTTACCAGGAAACCGCACAGATTGACCTTCTCCCAGAAGATTTTCTCAGAAAATTTGTCATTATATGCCGTCACAAAAATAAACCAGGTCTGTGGACTGCGTGCGTTATATTGCGCCGCATACGCTATCCCATCCTGCTCATTGCCCTCCCATTCGATATCCATCAGCACGAGATCATAACCCATGCCGTTTTCCAATGCCTCAGAGAGCTGAGACAGATCCTGGTAGTATTCTGTTCTGCTGATTCCCGGATATCCTGCAAGCAACCGCTTCATACTATCCAGGCAGCCTTTGTCATCATCACATACCGCTATTTTCATCCGGTTCTCCTAACGATCATATGCGGGCTTACTGTCTTCTGCGGTTCAATCCGCTCTTCCTATAATATTCTGCCTTGTCCTGATACATACGCCGCTCCGGTTCTGTCAGAAGATGATCAAATCCGACTTCCCCCAGCGTATTCACTGCGGCTCCGACAGCCATGGTGACATGCTCCCGGTCCAGTTCTGCCCGCAGTTCCTCTACTTCACGGTACAGCTCTTCCTCCGCCATGCCTCTGCGCAGAGCTACGAATTCATCTCCGCCGATGCGGAACAGGTCGAATTCCTTCAAGGTTCCCCGCAGGCAGTCACAGGCTCTGAGGATCAATTGATCTCCTTTCGAATGTCCTTCTTCATCATTGACACGCTTCAGACCGGTAACATCGCAATACACCACACCAATCTTCGTCTGAGGCAGAATCCCCGACACATATTTTTCCATGGCATAACGGTTCCCAAATCCGGTCAACGGATCCGTATAGCTCATGATCTCCAGCCTTCTCACGAGATTACGGCGTCTTATGGAAGATACAATAAAATGTCCCATGATCTGCAGGATCTCCGATGCAAAATCGATATATTTTGCCGGAGGGTTATCCACTCCATAGAAACCGATCACTTTTTCATCATCATATAATGGTACGACTACTAATGAATGAATATTCTGTCTCGACAGTACTTCATACATTTCGGGATCTGTATCCCGGATCTCTCTCAGGTTCTCTGTCACAATATTCTGATACCCCGCGAACTTCTGATACCACTGGTCACAAACCTCCGGAGGCAGATCCTGCAGATTATCCTTTTCCGGTGTCACGCCTTTCGCTGCCCACTCATATGTATTATCATCATGACCATGATCATTTTTTTCAAAAATATAGGTACGGTCTGCCTCCATTGTTTTCCCAAGAAGCTCCAGCAATACCTCCAAAGTCTGATTCGGAGTTTCCTGTCTGAGTGCAACACGGATCGCCTGATTCATTGCTGCTTCCATTTTATGGTAATCCATAGAGGTTTCCCTGTCCCCGGAATGCCCACAGTCAATAGCGATCTCCATGCGCAGCATTCTGCCATCGTCTTCCACCAGGGTATCCTTGATACGGAAATCCGTTTTTACTACCGGATTGTAATATTCCCATTCCTTAAAATAGCCGGGTCTGAGCTGCTCATTATTGCAGATACTGCAGGGAGCGGAATTCCCCTGTAACACCTCATAGCACTTTAACCCGACAATCTCTTCCTTACTCTGAAAGCCATAGCTCTTCAAAGCTTTTTGATTCATATATACTAATTGATTCGTCTCCGGATCCGATACATACACATACTCATCCAGATGTTCAAAAAATTCCCATATTTTTCCCATGCCTAACCTCTTTCATCCCCTCATACCTAATAATTTAGTATACACTTTCAAACGCTTTGCGGCAAGCATTTTCTCTCAAAAATGCCTGTAGCAGGCGCACATCGTCCGTGACAATTCCATCCGCTCCGCTATTCACGATCTGCCGCATGGCACCGGAGGTGTTGGCTGTCCAGCCATATACGGATTTTCCTTCGTAATGGATGGCTTCCACCATGTCTGTTGTAAGATTTTTCCCTTCGATGCTATAGCTGTCCGCATAATCCAGGTCATAGTCATCCTCTCCCAGATCATGGGCAATATATACTGTGGAGATGTCCGGCTCCAGTTCCTTTACTCTCTGCAGGATTCCCCTATTCATGGATCCTATGATGCATTCGTCCACCATATCATACTCCTGAAGCAGCGCAAGGACATTCTCCTCCAGTTCCTGCTCCTGCCCGGTGTATTTTAATTCGATCATTAATGTGATCCGGTCCTCGGCACAGGCAAGCATCTCTTCCAGTGTCGGGATCTGTTCTCCTCTGTATGCTGCAGAAAATGTACTTCCCACTTCCAGTGTAGAAAGCACGTCTGCCTCTGTATCCCACACACAGACATCCTCGCCCGCAGTACGCTTGAAATTGCTGTCATGCATCACGATCAGTGTCCCGTCGGATAACTGCTGTACATCGATCTCGGCGATAGGAGCTCCGTCCCGGATGGCCTGCTTTAGTGCTGCAAGCGTATTCTCCGGGGCTACCTTAGCCCCTGCCCGGTGAGCCACCACGATCATGGGAGTGTCTTTACCGGCTGCCAACACCTGCGGCAGCACACCATAGGTCAGAAAATAAACGAACAGAAGCATTACAATTGCTGTTTTCCGGATTGTTTTCATCATTTTGCCCTCCCACGATAGTTTATGATCAATTTTATTGTAACAATTGAGCATAAACTCCATGCGAGGATTTTGTTAATTTTTTGTAAATATTACGACTATTCAGAGCCATGTAACTTCAGGTACGGTATTCGGCGGATGCTTGCATACGCAAGAATACCTGCCTGAAGTTATAGGGCGAAGTAACGATAATGAGCAAAAAGAAAGCTTCGCAGAAGCGCTTTTGCGAATTAGCGTTCTGAATAGTCGGTAAGCCCGGATAAGCATTTTTACTTCCGAAATACCACTATCACCTCATGCGCAAACAGCGGAAATGCTGCCAGTACACTTAACAGAAGCCACTCCTGTCCCGACAGATGCGAAGTACCGAAAGCCCGGATGAGAAATGGAATCTCCGTCACGGCAAACTGCAGGATGAAACCGATGATACATGCTGCCACCATCAGCAGATTATCCCGGGGTCGCATGGCAAATACGGACTTCTGTACATCACGCATGCCGATGGCATGATATAGCTGGCACATTCCCAGCACAGTAAATGCATAGGTCTGTGATTTCGCCAGTATCTGTTCCCTGGACATCAGTTCCCTGAGGCGTTCTACCCAGGTAAACGGATTGCCCACAAGCTCCCCTTCCGCCGCCAGGATCCCGCAGGGAAGCACCAGAAATGCCGCCAGTCCGATCACGGTGATCAATGCTCCATAGAACAACGTACATGCTATTCCTCCTCTGGCAAACAGGCTCTCCGATGCTTTTCTGGGCGGGCAGCGCATCAGGCTTTTGCTGTCATTTTTATCCACTCCCAACGCCAGTGCCGGAAGGGAATCCGTGATCAGATTGATCCAAAGGATATGGCTGGATTTTAATGGAGATGCCAGCCCCATTGCCACCGCCACAAACATGGTCATCAGTTCTCCCAGGTTGGACGATAGCAGAAAAATCACCGATTTCCGGATATTCTCATAGACACCTCTGCCTTCCTCGATGGCTTTTTCAATGGTGGCAAAATTATCATCTGCAAGGATCATATCCGCTGCCTGTTTGGCGACATCCACTCCGGTTCCCATAGCGACACCAATGTCCGCCGCTTTTAAGGAGGGGGCATCATTGACCCCGTCACCGGTCATGGCGACGATCTCACCGTTCGTCTGGAAGCCCCGGACGATCTGTACCTTCTGGGCTGGAGAGACGCGGGCAAACACCCGTACCATGTGGAGACGCTTTCCCAGCTCCCCCGGATTCGCTTCCAACCGGTGCAGTTCTTCCCCGGTCATGCATTGGCTCCGGTCATGGGCGATTCCGAGCTGTCTCGCGATAGCAACCGCCGTATCCACATGATCTCCCGTGATCATCACCGTGGATACACCTGCCCTGCGGAAAATCTCCACTGCCTCCCCGGCTTCCGGGCGGGCGGGATCCTGCATTCCGACCAGTCCCAAAAAGGTCAGATGTTCTTCTTCCAAAGCTTCCGTTCCCGTCCGCTCCGCCACCGCCAGCGTTCGCAATGCGAGGGAATTCATCTGTCCTATGATCTCCGCCACCCGGCGTCTGTGCTGTGCCGTCAGCGGCAGCTCCCGGTCACCCTGCCGTATACGGTCACAGTGCTTTAATACCACATCCGGCGCCCCCTTGGTATAGCTGATCCGACCTCTTCCCTGTCTGTGGCAGGTGGTCATCATCTTACGGTCCGAGTCAAACGGTCGCTCGCTCACGCGGGGATATTGTCGTTCCAGACGTTTCTTGCAAATCCCCATTTCCCCGGCGAAATCCAAAAGTGCCAGCTCCGTCGGATCCCCGATCCGGCTCTCTCCCTGACAGGACGCGTCGTTGCAGAGTACCATTCCCCGGATCAGCTCCGCCCTGCCGCCGTTTTCACGTCCTCTCCGCTCCATCATCGACCGCTCTTCCATACAGTCGTACCACCAGCACCGCTCGACGGTCATGCGGTTCTGTGTCAACGTCCCGGTCTTGTCAGAGCAGACGACACTGACTGCTCCCAAAGTTTCCACAGAGGGAAGTCTGCGGATGATCGTATGTACTTTGACCATACGGGTCACTGACAGTGCGAGGCAGATTGTAACGACCGCAGGCAGCCCCTCCGGCACCGCTGCAACCGCCAGCGAGATGGCTACGAGCAGCATCTCCGGCAGATCCCTGTGCTGCAGCATCGCCAATAAGAACAACGCCACGCACAGTCCCAGTGACAGCACGCTCAAAAGCTTCCCCAGATCTCCCAGACGCTTCTGTAACGGTGTCAGCTCCTCGTCTGCCGTCGTGATCATCTCCGCGATCCTGCCGATCTCGGTATCCATGCCGGTCGCTGTTACCATTCCTTCCCCGTGCCCATAGGTGACCATGGTTGACATATATGCCATATTGACCCGGTCTCCCAATGGCAGCTCCTGTCTGCAGGTAGTAAGAAAAGCGGCATCCTTTTCCACCGGCAGGGATTCCCCTGTGAGAGCGGATTCCTCGACCTTCAGATTCGATGTCCTCGTCAGCCGCAGGTCTGCCGGCACCTGCGCCCCTGCCTCGAGATCCACGAGGTCTCCGACGACAAGCTCCGCCGCCGGAATCTCCTGGCGGATACCGTCCCGTATCACGATTGCACGGGGACTGGTCAGCTTCTTTAACGCCTCCAGCGCTTTCCTCGCCTTGCCCTCCTGGAGCATCCCGACGAGAGCATTTACCAGTACCACCGTACCGATGATCGCCGCATCACTCCATTCCCCGAGGAACACCGACACAAGTGCTGCCACCAGCAGGATATAAATGAGCGGATCCTTCAGCTGCTCCAGAAACAGCTGAAGCTTTGTCTTCTTTTTTGCCTCCCGCATCTCATTTCTGCCGTTTTGCTGCAGACGACGAAGAGCCTCACCGTTGGTAAGGCCCTTCACTGCGTTGCTTTTTAACTTTTCTTCTGTCTCTACTACATTCCGTTTCTCGAACACCTGCGCCCTCCTCCGCCATTCTGTATCATCCTACAGAATCATATGAGGCAGGCTGTCCGGAGATGCCTATTTCTGCAATATCTTCTGATACTCCTTCGGGAGCACGATACGGTATAAGAGCTTCTCCAGTCTCGGGAGATCCTTTCTCTTTTTTGCATCCAGTGCGTAACGATACTGTCCGTTTACCTTTTTATCTGCCAGAATGTTATAAAATCTCAGAATCCGGCAGTCGTAGGTCTCGTCCTCTTTTTCCGTGCACATGATATAGGCGGGAAGCATCTTGAAATCCTGAATATAAGTTCTCTTTTTTCCATCTACCTCTCCCTTGACGACATGGAACCGTACCATATAGGTCAGCTTGGAGTCACGGCTTAAGGGATGATAGGTTACAAAATCGCCCAGAGAGTATACGATCAGTCCCTTTCGCTTCTCTCCGTCCTTTTCGTATTCATAACATTCCATGGGCTGCGGTACATGGGGGTGACCGCCAAGGATGACGTCCACACCCGCCTCGATCAGCTCATGCGCCACATCAAGCGTCTTCTGGTGGGGATACATCTCAAACTCCCAGCCCCAGTGGATCGTCGCGATAATGATATCCGCGCCCAGCTCCTTCGCCTGACGGATCTGCTCATGGCAGAGGGTCATATCCGTCTCCTTGTCATTGAACCGCACTTCGTTGACAAAATGCTTCTGTCCCTCCTCCAGCTTGTAACCATTTAAGTCAAACGTCCAGTTCAGCATAGCGGTTTTGATGCCGTTTTTCTCGATGATCAGAATCTTTTTCTGTTCCTCAGGGGTGCGGTAGGAACCGGCATGGTAAACGCCGTGGGCATCCAGTACATCCAGCGTTGCTTTCACGCCCTCTTCCTTATAATCCCATGTGTGGTTGTTCGCCGTGGCAAAGAAATTGATGCCTCTGCCACCGTCCAGAAAACGCTCGAACATCTTCTCCGAGGTGTTCATCCGCGCCGGAACGAACTTGCTCTGGTTCCGTCCGATGGGAGCCTTGTCATAAACGGTGGATTCCAGATTTGCACAGGAGATATCCGCATCAAAGAGAAAATCCTTTACCTCGTCAAACAGATGCTCCGTGTACTCATAGCACATACAGTCCACTGCCATCAGATCTCCGCAGGAAGCCAGACTGTATCGGCTCTCCTCGTGAAAGCCTGCAGGAGGTGCAAACTCCAGCTTCTGTCCCGCAAAATAGTCCTCAATGCCGGAACCATGCTCTGCCTTTTCCATCTGGTGGATCCAGCATTTATACGCCCACAGCAGGCTGTCCACCTCGCTGGCACCGTTGCCGAATACCTTGTAGGGTCCGGTCTCCGCATGGGGATAGTGGAAGTAATCATATTTTACCAGTCCGTACCATTGTGCCTTCAGCTTTGTCTTTCCGAATACTTTGTATTTCATAGATTTTCCCTCTATTTTCCAGTCTTTTAATCTTCTTCTACATTAAATACACTTGCCATCTTTTCAGTCTCTGTCTGTGTGCCGGTCAGCTTCCGTTTCTCCGCACGCTTCTCACGGATGAAAGGCCATACGAGGCTGCCGACTGCGACGAGCAGCAGGATCAGACTCACGGGTCTCGTCAGGAACGGCAGGAAGCCCTGATCCGTATAGGTCAGTCCCTTGCGGAGATTGTTCTCCAGCATCGGTCCTAAAATATATGCCAGAATAAACGGTGACAGCGGCAGATTGCCGACCGCCATGAGGATACCGATAGCTCCCATGATCAACATCATCCAGCAGTTGAACATGGTCTTGGAATCGGAATAGGCACCGACAACACAGATCACAAAGATCGCTGCATAGAGATAGTTTGAAGGTGTCTTCAATACATAGGGGAATGTCCGCATTCCAAAAAACTGCAGGATCAGTACAAGGATCGCACCGACTAACAATACACCGAAGAAGCTGTAAACCAGCTCTGGATTGTTCGTCATGAGCAAGGGACCTGCATTGATGCCATGGATCATCAGTCCGCCTAAGAGCATCGCGGTCGGGGTGTCTCCGGGGATACCGAGCGCTACCATGGGAACGATGGCACCGCCGATGGCTGCATTGTTAGACAACTCGGAGGCAATGATACCTTCATCACAGCCAGTACCGAACTTCTCCGGATGCTTCGACGAAGCCTTTGCCTGCGCATACGCTACAAGGTTTGCAAGACCGCCGCCGAGACCGGGGAGAAATCCGATCCACAGTCCGATAAAGAAGGACTTGATCATCAGAACATAATGGCTGAAATACTCCTTTAAGGAGATGCCGAAGCCGGTCACAGACTTTGTATCAATCTCCGGGCTCTTGGTATCGCCCTTTGCAAAGTTTTTGATCAGTGTGGTCAGTGCGAAGAAGCCTAGCATCAGTGCGATCTGATTGACACCGCTGAGCAGATGGATATTGCCATAGGTGAAACGTTTTGCACCGTCAATGGGGGCGATACCGATGCAGGAGATAAGAATACCGAACATGGCTGCCAGCAGTCCATTGAACATATTGCCTTTGGACATTGTAACGACGAGGACAATGGCGCAGAAGCAAAGGCTGAAAATCTCCCAGGGTCCGAGCTTCACCGCATATCTGGCGATGATCGGACAAAACAGCATCGCTACGATGACGCTGAAAAAGGTTCCTAAGAAGGTGGACAGAATGCCGACCCCCAATGCTCTGGATGCCTTGCCGTTTTTCGCCATGGGATGTCCGTCAAAACAAGTTGCCACCGAAGCGGGAGTTCCGGGTACTCCGATGAGGATTGCGGAGATCAGCCCTCCGGAGATACCACCGACGTAGATTGCTCCGAGGAACAGGATACCGGTCACCGGTGTCATCGTAAAGGAGATCGGCAGCATCAGGGCGATACCAGTGGTCGCACTCAGTCCGGGAACCGCTCCAAAGATCACACCGAGGATCACGCCGCCCAATATGATCAGAAAATTCATCGGATCCATAATTTGTGATATGACTGTCAAAAACATAACTTTTCCTCCTAACTCCACAGAATGCCCGCAGGCAGGAATACCATAATGATCTTTTCAAAGACCACATAGAGCACAATCGTCGTGATCACCGAAAACAGGATCACTGTCACCGGCTTCACCTTCCGATCCTCCTTCATGGCAATTACCAACAGTACTGTGAAAATCGGTGTGGCAATCAGATAACCCACCAGCCAGATTGCAACGAGATACAGAGCGATCAGTCCGAATACCACGGCTGCCCAGATCCAGCCCCGCTTATCAAACAGCGGTGCACTCGTGTTTCTCTCGGTAATAAACTTACCGATGGCACAGAGGATCATGCCGACAGCTACCGCATAGGGGAAAAACTTCGGTCCTACGTCCCGCTCCGACAGCTGGAACAGAGAATCCAGCTGTGAAGTAGCGTAGATGACGATCAGGGCAAATACTATGACGCACAGGCTATATACCTGATTTCTGTTCAATTTCATATCAGTCCACATCCTTTTATCTTATCTCTCAATCTCCGGTCATCCGTTACGACTAACGTCCGTTGGCAAGAATCCCAAGGCTCTCTGCTACACCATGATAGCTGTCATACAGCTCGGACATCTTGTCCTGCGTCTGTGCGTAGTCGCCGACCAGCTCCTGCTCCTGGTTGAGATCCTTTAATTTCTGCTGTACTTCGTCGCTGTTAAATACTTCGGTAAATACTGCGTTGATCTCCTCGCAGAGTGCCTCGTCCATCTTCGGTCCGAAGAGGAAGTTGCAGTTTGCCACATCAATATCTTCATATCCACAATCCTTCAGGGAAGGAATGTCCTTCAAAGCTTCGGGAGCATATTCACCGACACTGCTTAAAACTGCCAGACACTTTACTTCCCCGGCTTCCACATATTCCTGTGCAGCAGATCCGTTGATTGTTGTTGCTTCGATGACATTGCCCATGATCGCTGTGATACGGTCTGCATCCGATCCGCTCTCCACATAGTTCCAGGTTACTCCCAGGCTCTGTGCGCAGCTCTCAGCATAGTAATGGGATGCGGAGCCCAGCTGCATACCGAAGACCAGTGTATTCGGTTTCTCGGTACAGTAGGTGACCATATCCTCAAGCGTATCAAACTGGGAATTCTTCGGTACGATCAGATACTGTCCGGTCAGTGCCTCGGTCAGTGCCAGGGTGCTGAACTCCTCGGTAGGATTCAGGTCATGAGTTCCTGCAAAATAGCTGGTAAACCAGGAAGGAGTTACCCATCCGAGTACACTTCCGTCGGGATCAGCGTTGGCTACGGTGTTATAGCATACTGCTCCGCCGCCTTCATTTTGGTTGACTACAACGAAGTTCGTTCCGGTTTTAGCGGTCAGTGCTTCAGCGAAGACTCTGGCACACAGATCTGAATTGCCGCCTGCCTTGAAGGGAACATAGAGTTCTACAGATTTCGTGGCCGGCCAGGTTGCCTCTGTGGTCTCACCTGCAGTAGACGTTGTTCCTGCTGCTGTGGTAGTTCCTGCCGATGTCGTTGTCTGTGCCGTATCTGCCTTTCCACAGCCAAACAGTGAGGTTGTCATAAGTCCGATGGTCAGTAACAATGCGATTCCTTTTTTCATAATTTTTCTCCTTTTTTTATCTTCCTGAAAGTGTGTTAAACTCAAATGTAATAAACGAAAAAGGCGCTACTTGAGATTCCTCTCAGTAGCGCCTTCGCTTTTATATCCGATATACTAGCAAAGCATCTTTGCTTTGTCAATTTGCATTCTGGAAAAACTTATTTATTTTATTTATGGCTCTTATAAATAAACAGTTATTATTTATTGTCTGGTTTGATCTGCTGTAACGTACGGTAGAGGACATCCACTCCGCGCATCACATCTTCCCATGGCGTATCTTCCTCCCTGCAGTGGCTCAATCCCTTTTTGCTTGGAACAAAGATCATGCCGATCGGCATCTTTGTGGCAAAGCAGTTGCCATCGTGGGTCGCACCACTGGGGATCCGCAGATGCGTATATCCCGCCTCCCCGGCAGAGCGCTCCACCGCCTCGATCAGCCATGGTGCACAGACTACCGGCTCCTTGCGGACGATCTGCTCCATCTCCGCATCCGGCAGGCTCTCCACCCGTGCCCTGACATGGTCGACCAGCTGCTGCATGACCGCAGTGTCCTGATTGCGGCATTCAAGGACGACTTCCGCCTCGTTGTTGATCACTGCCAGCACATTCGGAGAGACTGTTATCTTACTGAAGGTGCAGACTAACCGCTTCCCGGTCTCTCTTGTGAAGCGGTCGGCATCCGCGATCAGCTCCGCGAGCTGCACAAGCGCATCCTGACGGTATTCCATCATCGTCGTTCCCGCATGGTTGCTGATCCCGTGCACCCGGATCCGGTACCTCTGCAATCCGACAATACCAGTGACCGCACCGATTTGGATCTGTTCTTCCTCCAGCGTTCTTCCCTGCTCGATATGCAGTTCCAGATAGGCAATACATTTCGAGGTGTCATAGACACTATTCCGCAGTTTTTCTTCGGAATAGCCGTATTTCATTGCCAGCTCCAGATACGACGGATCGTCCACCGGTGCCATTCCCATGAGACATCTACTACCAAACGTACCGCCCAGCTCGTTGCCCTCCTCGCCGTTGGTGGCAATGATATGCAGCGTATAGGGGAGGCTCTTTGCCTCCTCCCGCAATCTGCGGACACATTCCAGTCCTGCCATGATCCCTAGAAGTCCGTCATAGATGCCGCCTTCTTTTACCGTATCCAGATGAGAGGCGACGAGTACCTCGCCAGCCTGCGGATCGGTGCCGGAGAGAATGCCGTGCACATTATTCACGGGATCGATATATGCCTGCAACCCCAGTGACTCCATCTCCTGCAGTACCTTCACCGCTGCCTCCATATAATATTCACTTCCAAATACTCTGCTGATCCCACCGTCCTCCTGTTGTCCGATCCGGGCAATCGCGAGCATTCTCTCCGGGAATGTCTTCATAACGTCACTCCTTTTCCATTGTGGCTATTTCGTCTCTTTCCGCAGCTGTGCACAGATTTCTTTCAGATGTTTCGTAAGTTTTGTATTCTCGCCGTAATCCACCGGGCAATCAATGATCACGGGAACTTTCTGTTGAAATGCCTTTTCCAGCGTCGGGATCAGTTCCTCCGCAGACTGGATCCGGTAGCCGATCGCGTGCATACTCTCCGCAAACTTCACGAAATCCGGATTGCCGAAATCCACGTAACAGCTCTTGCCAAAGCGGTCCTGCTGCTTCCATTTGATCAGACCGTAGCTGCTGTCATTGAAGATCAGGGTGACGAACGGAATCCCCTCCCGCAGTGCCGTCTCGAACTCCTGACAGTTCATCATAAAGCCGCCGTCACCGGTGACTGCCAGCACCTTTTTCTCGGGATGGATCAGCTTCGCCGAAATAGCTCCCGGCACAGCGATTCCCATCGTTGCGAATCCGTTGGAGATGATACAGGTATTCGGTTCATAGCAGTGATAATGTCTTGCGATCCACATCTTGTGCGCACCCACATCCGATACGACGATATCGTCCGGTGCCATCACCTTGCGGATATCATAAAGAATCTTCTGAGGCTTCATCGGATAGGAAGTATCGTCGCGGTAGCTCTCGTACTCTTCGACCATCTTCTTTTTAATATCCAGAGCCCACTGCGGTTCCACGCTCCGGCTACACCGCAGTGCGATCTGACGCAGGGAATAGGAAATATCACCAATAACCTCAATCTCGGGCTGATAAAGCTGGTTGATATGACTGGATCGCGTGTCAATATGCAGAACACGATGTCGATTGCTCGCATTCCACTTTCTCGGTGCATACTCAACGATGTCATAGCCCACGGCGATGACGAGATCCGCCTGCTCCAGCGCAATATCCACATAATCCTCCTGCGGAATGCCAATCGTCCACAGGGAGTAAGGGTGCTCATAGGATAAGATTCCTTTTGCCATCATCGTATTGACCACTGGGATCTTCAGATTCTCCGCGAACTCTGTGATTGCTTTGGAAGCGCGGTTGCGTACTGCGGAATGACCGACCAGCATGATCGGACGCTTCGCCTGAAAAATTGCTCCCGCTGCTTCTTCAAGGCTGGCGATATCCGCCATCTCGATATTACCGGAATGGTGACACAGCGGCTGCTGCCCTGTCCCCTCTTCCACCGGCATACTGGCGATATTGCAGGGCAGGTCAATATGGCACGCGCCCGGTTTCTCGCTCTCGGCGTATTTGAACGCGATACGGACGATCTCGTTGACCGTATCCGGTTTCACGATCTGTTTGCTCCTCTTTGTGATCGGGGAAAACATATTTACCAGATCCAGATACTGATGGGAGGTCAGGTGCATCCGCTCCGTTCCCACCTGTCCGGTAATCGCAACCAACGGTGCTCCGTCTGAATTTGCATCTGCCACGCCGGTGACGAGATTCGTAGCCCCCGGTCCCAGTGTGGACAGACAGACACCTGCCTTGCCCGTCAGTCTCCCGTATACATCCGCCATAAAGGCAGCGCCCTGTTCATGCCGCACGGTGACAAACCGTATTTTGGAATTCACCAGTGCATTCATCACATCCAGATTTTCTTCTCCCGGAATGCCGAAGATATATTCCACGCCTTCGTTTTCCAGACATCTGACCAAAACTTCTGCTGTATTCATGATCTGCTCTTCTCCTGTCTCTTCCGAAATCCTACATCTAATTATACGAAACGGAAGCCCTCCTTATCATCCAGTACCTTGTGCATACTTGCCACTGCTGAATAAGGGGTATATTTGCCGGTGACACCACCAGTGGAGAAGCTGCTGATCTTCAGTTCAAAATGGATTCCCTCTCCCTCTACCTTAATCACATGGGTATTAGTCGATACGGACGGATCCGATACGATCCTGGAATGAGTTTTGTCAAAGCCGATGCCTGCCAGAGCCATGGTTGCGTGTACATTTACATTTCTCGGATACGCTTCACAGGCTCCTCTGGTACAGCCCTCGTAGACTACGGTTCTGACCTCGTCCTCTCTGCCGAGGCTCTTCGGATTTTTTGTCGTCGTAATCTCTACCGAAGTGATCAGTGCTCTGCCGTCTGCAATCCCATCCACACCGAGGATTGCACCATGGGGCAGATATACCTTATGATGATACTTTTCGGTCAGTTCCTGAACCTCTTTTAAAAAAGCATCGTCTGCGAATGCTGTCACAGAGAACAGCATGATATCACAATGTTGGAGAATCTGTGCAATATTCTCCTTCAGCACAGACGCTGTTGCCGTCTCGATGACCAGGTCTGTCTGCGCGAGAAGCTCCGCATCGGCTGCCGCGGTCACTGGGATCTCTCCCTTCTCTCCGCAAAACGGATCCTGAATAAATGTTACCTGATGTTTTCCACTCTGCTGTAAGTCTGCAAGAAGCATACTTCCAATCTTGCCACAGCCTAACAAACCTACTCTGCTCATACGCTTTCCTTCCGTTTCTTCACAATTTTCATCCACTCTGTTTATACGAAAGAGTGAATCGATTTTGCGCTTATTATAGCATCGTGCCATTTTGCGTCAATAGTTTGGAGGGATTGCGCTATCGCAATTTCTTATCGTCTTATAAATAAATCAAATAACAGACGGATGTTTCTCTAACATATAGTTATGATATATTTTCTGTGCCGTCTGGACAAAGCTGCTCATTGTCCGGGTCACATGACGGTTTCTCCGCCAGGCAACAAACACCTCACGTCTCGTGAGCTCCGGATCTCTTACATCTAGCTTAAAGTAGACCACATCTGCCCGCATCCGGCTCTGCCGGACCAGCGTATCGGAAACAAAAGTCACACCCATTCCCTGACAGACGAGCGAGTACGCTGTCATCAGCTGGTTCAGATGGAGCAGCGACTCCGGCTGGATCCCGCTCTCCTCGCAGACTGCCATTGCTTTATGGAAGAGATCGTGCTCCTTCTTTAACAGGATAAAGGGACAGTCCATGAATTCCCGCACGGAAATCCCGGGTGTCTCTTCTTTGAGAAATCTTCCCTTTCTCACATCCTCCGCCGTCAATGCCAGTTTTTTCTGGTATTCCGTTGTAACCATTTTCTCCGGCACCGCCAACAGGATATGCTCGGTAAAAAGCGTCTGACCGTCGAATTTCTCTGTGTCGTAATGTCCGGCGTCCACGATAAGGTCAAGGTCATTATCCCCCGCCATATCATAGAGCAGCAGGGAATCCGACTCTGTCATCTCCAACGTGACACCGGGATATTTTTTCTGGTAGGCAGATACCACCGGTGGAATCACATAGGAGCAGAAAAACGCCGTTCCCGCCAGCACCAGCCTACCGGTGTTTAAATTCGACAGATCCTCCAGATAGACCGCCAGATCCGATTCCAGCTCCATGATTTTTTTCGCCGTGTCAATATATGCCTCACCCGCCTCCGTCAACGTCACAGAGGTCGTCGTCCGCTCAAACAGCTGTACGCCCAGTCTCGTCTCTATTTTTTTGATTGTGGCACTCAGTGCAGGCTGTGAAATGAACAGATTCTTCGCCGCTCTGGAAAAGCTTTTCTCCTTATATACCTGATAGACATATTCATATTCCTGCATAAGTTTCCTTTCTGCTTATAACCAAATCGGATAAGTGATATATAAATATTTGTATTTGATTATAAGTCTCACCGAGCCTATAATCAAGCCATAAATCAGGAAAGTGAGGGCAACACAATGGATCTGTTATCGGAAAAATTTGCCAGATTAGGTGTAGACAACGCTCCCGGTCAGGAAGCATTACAGAAAAAGGTCGCTCTGGATCTCCGCGGAGAGCATCTGGAGGGCAGAAAGGTCGATTTTTCACATGGTGATGTGGATGCTTTTGCACCGCTCCCCGGAAGTCTGGAAGCTTTTGTCGAGGGATTTCATGTCGGTGGTAAACAGGCATACACAGAGTACCGCGGCAAAATGACGCTGCGTGAGGAGCTGGCAGAAAAGCTGACCGCTTTCACCGGAGCTTCGATCGACCCGACAAAAAATATTATCCTAACTCCGGGTACACAGGGTGCTCTGTTCCTTGCCATCGGGTCCATGGCTGCCCGTGGTGATAAAGTAGCTATTGTAGAGCCGGACTATTTTGCAAACCGGAAGCTGGCGGAATTTTTTGAATGTACGCCCGTTCCGATCCCTATGGATTATTTCCACGCCAAAGACGGTTCCGGTATCCAGTTGGACTATCTGGAGGAAAAATTCAAGGAAGGTATCCGCCTGTTCCTGTTCTCCAATCCCAACAACCCTACCGGAGCGGTATATTCCTCGGAAGAGGTTCGTGCCATCGCAAGACTAGCAAAACAGTATCACGTATCTCTGATCGTGGACGAGCTGTACTCCCGTCAGATCTTCGACGGCAGAGACTATACCCATCTCTGTGCACTGGAAGATCTCCCCGAAGAGATGGTTACAATCATCGGACCGTCCAAAACCGAATCCCTCAGTGGTTTCCGTCTCGGCGTTGCTTTCGGCAGTGAAGCCGTTATCACCCGTATGGAAAAGCTGCAGGCGATCGTATCCCTGCGCTGTGCCGGATACTGTCAGGCAGTTTTCCATACCTGGTTCAGCGAGCCGGAAGGCTTCATGACTGACCGTATTGCAAAACATCAGGCGATCCGGGACGATCTCGTAGCGCTACTGCGCTCCGTTCCCGGTGTGGAAGTCCGCCCTACGGATGCCGGAAGCTATCTCTTCCCGAAGCTTCCCCCCATGGATATCTCCATCGGTGACTTTGCAAAGGTGGTCAGAGAGCTGGCTGGCGTAACGATCACCCCCGGTACGGAATTCGGTGCCAGCTGCACCGACAGTTTCCGTGTGAACTTCTCTCAGGATCACGAAGCCGCTGTAGACGCCATGAAACGGATCCTCGCTGTCATGGAAAGATATCGTATCCGATAATTTGCTTATATCACTCCTTCTTGTTTGGTATACAGAATGCATTTTATGCAGAACGAAAAGGTGCCTGCTTCTCGTTGCAGACACCTTTTTGTTTTGTTTTTATCTTATATTTCCGTCTTAGTCTTCTCCGTCTTTTTCTCTGATCCGGAAAGCATCTGTCAGTTCATTCATGTTGGTCGCCTGCGCAGACAGTTCTTCACTGGTAGCGGAAGTCTCCTCTGCGGTAGCGGAGTTGTTCTGTACCACCGTAGATATCTGCTCGATGCCCTGTTCGATCTGGGCCATGGCATCTGCCTGTGCATTGGATTCTTCCATGGCTTTCTTGGACTCGTTCGCCAGATCCTCAATACCTTCCACCACTTTCTGCAAAGCTTCCGCCGTTTTATCCGTGATCTGATTTCCTTTTTCAATCTCCTGCAACGAGGTTTCGATCAGTTCCCTAGTATGTACCGCGGACTGTGCACTGTCATCCGCAAGCTTCCGGATCTGTTCAGCCACCACGGCGAAACCTCTTCCGGCTTCCCCCGCTCTGGCAGCTTCAATTGCTGCATTCAGGGACAACAGGTTCGTCTGGGATGCGATATCCTCGATCTCACCGATAATATCACTGATCTGCTTGGAAGTCTCATTGATCCGCTGCATGGCATCGGTCAGTCCCTTCATCTCTTCTCCACTGGTTCTGGCCTGTTGCTGATATTCCATTGCCTTCTCATAAGATGCTCCGAGAGCCTTGGCATTTTTCTCCACGATCTCAGTGACGTTCGTAATGGTCGCCTGCAGTTCCTCCACAGAACCGGCCTGGTCTGTAGCACCCTCTGCCAGCCCCTGTGCGGCATCCGCCATCTGACCCGCGCCGGCAGACACCTGGCTTACCGCATTTTTGATCTCACCCAGTGTCTCACTGAGCTTATGATTCAGCTTGCGGATAGACTCCAGTAATCCGCTGAAATCTCCTATGTAGGCTTCCCTGCAATTACTTACGATTGCAAAATTGCCCTCAGACATTTCTCCCAACAGATAGTCCGTATCACCGATTACCTGCTGCAAATTATCGGAAAGGCTGGCGGTCGCCTCCGCAAGTATCTGCAGCTCATCGCCGGTCTCTACCTTCGGTGCCGGAGTATGCAGATCACCCTGTGCTAACAGCTGTATTCTGTCTGTGCACTGTGCCACCGGCTCCCCGATACGCTGTCCGATCTGTTTTGCCTTGTAAATGCTGTATGCCACTGCGATCACACCGATCGCAGCACCTATGATAATGCCTGTTACAACGGAACCCAGGAAATCTGTAACCGGTGCATCTACAGCCACCATCCAGCCGTTAGTACCATCAATCGGGGCATACGCCTGTAATGTATAAGCACCTTTTCTGAAATAGGTTCCGTATCCTGTCTCACCCTTAAGCATCTGTTGCTCTATTTTAGCAATTCCCTTCAGTGAGCTGTCTGTCTGTGACAATTCAATATTATTTTTCTGCTCCTGGGCAATGGCGGAATCACTATGTGCGATCGTAATACCCGTAGACCCCAACAGGTAGCATCCGGAATGCTCACTGATAGAAATGGCTGCGCAAATATCATTTAAGAACTCCGGATCCGGTACTACAAATACCACGCCGATGATCTCACCGTCTTTATCTCCGCCTTCATAGACGGGGGCAGATATGATCACGCTGAGTTTTCCGTCTGTCTTGGCAATTACGGGATCCGATACCACCACTTCTCCCTGCATGGACCGTTTAAAATACTCACGATCATTATAATCCGTTCCGTCAGCGGCACAGATACCATTACTTCCGATCAGCTTCCCCCTGACCATTCCATAAGCTTCCACGCGCTGATTAATATACTCCTGCTTCTGTGCCGGTGTAAATACAGCCGCGGAAAGCTGATAGCTGCATCCCAGCTCAGATACGATCGTCTCCGATACCGTTAATTCCTGACGGATCCGATCCGCTGACAGCTTTGCGATCTCCTGCATATCAGCCTTCAGTCTGCTCAGGGTACCTGACAGATTCATGATCATAGACACAATGACCAATGATACGATCGATAGCAATACCAGCCGCCGGATTGCCTTCTGCAGCCGCTCTCGGATCGTGGTCTTCCCATCGGTCTGACGCTTTTGTCCCTTCTGTGTAGTTTTTGCACTCATAATGTACCTCTTTTCTCCGGCGAGATGTCTCTCCACCTTCTCAAGCCGGCATTTTTCTGCAATGCTGCTAACACTACTGCTGTATCAGCTGTATCACCATTATAACATTTTCCGAACCTTTTTGCTACCTTATGAGTGCAAAGAAAGAGTTAATATTTCAAAAAATATCAACTCTTTCCCTGTTTTGTCTGTTTATTTATATTTTTCTGTCCCATTAGGCAGAAACTTTTTGGGATCAATAACCAAATTCTTGTGCAAAATACAGTTTTCCACCTGTCTCATAGACAGCAATGCTGCAGGTCGTAAAATCGCCTGCCAGGATATTCGCTGCATGGGTGGGAGAAGCCATCCAGGCATCTACCACGCTCTGTGCGGAATCATATCCCTTCGCCAGGTTCTCACCCCACATCAGTTCACTGTTCACGGTATACCAGTCTCTGCCGTTCGGTCTGGTATGAGAGAATTTGGAAGCAGCTTCCTGTGCTCTTACCATAGCGCAGGACTCCAGTCCGTTGCTCCAGGTAAGCTCCGCAAGTCCATTCTCTGCTCTCTTCGCATTCACCAGTGCCAGTGCATCGGTTGCCATGGTGCGAAGTTCATTTGCACGTGCAATCTCTGCTTCGCTCATGCCGGCTCTCTGTACAGATCCTGCCAGCGCCACCGCCTCTTCATCGAACCATACGGTTCCGTCGCTGTCCGCCGGATCACGGCTGACAGAGGACAGATTTGCATTCCTGCCGCAGCCTGCCAGGCTAAGCATCATGATTACTGTCAGAATCAGACTCATCCATCTTTTTTTCATTTGTTTACCCTCTTTCATGAATTTTATGGTAAATATATGTCATTACTGTTCTTATTGCTTCTTCTTAAGGATAAGCCATGCTCCCAGGCCTGTCAAGGATAAGACAAAACCTAGATTCCATGCATCGGAAGCGTCGCCGGTCTGCGGCCGTCTCGATGCTCCGAGGACTGCTTTATCTGCCAAAGGTGTCGGATCATCCTCGATCGTCACCATTCTGCGGCGTCTCGCACCAAGTACCTGCGGTGTCTCGGATGTTACAGGATCCGCAGGGGTACCGGGATCGTCAGGGGTGCCGGGATCATCCGGGGTTGGCGTCGTATCCGGAGCGCCCGGAGTCGGAGTAGGTGTCGGGTTGTTGTCAGGAGTTGTCGACGGTGTTGCCGTAGGCGTTGCCGTAGGTGTTGCCGTAGGTGTTGCCGTAGGTGTTGCCGTAGGCGTTGCCGTAGGTGTTGCCGTAGGCGTTGCCGTAGGCGTTGCCGTAGGTGTTGCCGTAGGCGTTGCCGTAGGTGTTGCCGTAGGCGTTGCCGTAGGCGTTGCCGTAGGTGTTGCCGTAGGTGTTGCCGTAGGCGTTGCCGTAGGTGTCGGTGTCACGGTCGGCGTAGGTGTCGGTGTCACGGTCGGCGTAGGTGTCGGTGTCACGGTCGGCGTAGGCTCTTCACTGGGATGCCACTCATTTCCACTAAAGTGACACTCTGCTTGCGTTTGCAAATTTGCAGCTACAATTCTACCTGAATTATTTCCTGCTTCGAGAATCACCTTAGCACATGGTGCAAGAATCGTTCCTCTTGTAGTAGATAAAGTAATAGTTCCATCATATGTTCCAAAATTATACACTAACAAATTTGCATTATCTGCTTCCGGGTAATTATCAATGCCAAATGTGCTCTGTCCTACCAACTTAAAATTATTACCACCAGGTGTTATATTAAATACAACCGTTTTACCGTTTTCCACAGCTACTTTAGGTTCAAAATCCGAAATTCCATTTACGCGAAAAATATTCTGTCCATCATTCAAGGAAATCTCATTAGAACTCAATTCCGTTCCCATTGCATGCAAGTTTTCAGCATTTGTACGAATAGCTGTAAATGCTCCTGCCAGATCGAACTGACCTCTTTCAATTTTTCCAATCTGCTCAGTGGTTCCTACATAAACTCCATTTACAAACCATTGATTACCTCTTTGCTCAAAAGAAGCTGATTTTAGAATCAGATTAGAACATCTAATATTGGAGCCTGAACCTGTATATTCACCATCTACATAAATAGTACCTTTTCCTGTATAGCCAATGTTATTATAATATTTCAAACTGCCTGTGCAGATATTAGCTTCACTGTCACCGCTCTGCTCCGTAATTCCCTCTACAAAAATTCCATAGCCATTGGCAGCTCCTAAAACTCCAGCAATATCCACAGTCACCGCATTTACTGTCTCATTTGCTTCCGCACATAAATTCATTGTCAGCGGCATGATAAGACCTGCACCTGCTGCCTCTTCCGGTGTAACCATCGTCGTTGCTTCCGGTGTTACCTCCGGATCAGCTACTACATTTTCTTTCACAACAGCGTCACCACCGGATACAGACTCTTCCCCTACTACTGTAGCCGCTTCCTCTGCCTGTACCGTAAGTGTTCCGTTCCCTGCGACAGTTCCCACTACCAGCGCTGCCACCAGAACCTTTACGATTTTTTCTTTTACATACTTACTAAGTCTGCTCATCTGATTTCTCCCTTATATGAAACCCCATGTGTTACTCCCAACGCGCTTAAACGTTTTCGTTCTTCTTTACATCTATTAAGACTATAGGTCTCATAAAAAAGGTTCAGATTTTTTATTAAATTTGTGATTTATTGCTTATTTTTGTTCTCTGGTTGTCCATTTGTGGTACCAATGTCCTAATAAGCGGCCGTTTCTGTCAGTACTCCATGGAGCAGTGCTCTCCGCTTCGTGCCTGCGGAACCATAGCAGGTAGACAGCGACACAATGTTCCCTCTGGCGCTTAAGTCCACATCCGATGCATACAGGGAATGCTCCGTCGCCCACTGCACGTAATCATCGTAGGAAGCATCCGAGGTAAAGGTTGCGAAGCGGTCGCTGGTGCTTCTGGTCTCGTAATAAGCAAAGATTTCATAAATATAGACCTTATCTTCCGTATAGATATAAAAATACGGATCCTCCTTACAGCTTACCGTCCCCTTCAACAGATTTTTAAAACTACCGAACATGCTCTCATCCCGCATATTATGTCCGAAGACGAAGGTATTCCGGTCCGACCAGTCCGCCGAAGCCTCACAATCCATGAAAATACATCCGGCATTTACACTTTCTCCCTCAAAAGAATGCTTCAGATAATAATTGTTGTCCTCGCCCTGTACCACCGGATAGCTGATATCCAGCGCCGGAAAATAAAGCCATCCCCGGAAATCCGGATTGGTCTTCTTGAGATTTGCAAAATCAATCTGCAGATCGGGGTAGTTTTTCACCTGTACTTCTTCCGTCTCTTCCACCCTGGACTCTTCCACCACTGCCTCCTGTCTTATGGTATCATATTCGTTTTTCGCCTTTTGCTCCGACAGATAGGAATACAGACTCATCCCTCCGGTGATCAGAACTGCCGCCGCCAGTATTGCTGTGATGATATTTTCCACTTTCTTATTCTTCATGTTTGTCCCCTTTTTGCATCTGTCTGAATTTACTAATGATTATAACTTATTTTTAAGTATTCGTCTTTACGAAAGACTCATTTTTTGATATTTTTAAGTTGTGATCATAAAAATATTGGGGGGAATTATATCTTATGATACATTTTTTTGCTATCCTTTCACTGCTTCTGTGCGGCGTCTGCTATACCGGCTTCCAAAAAGAGGAAGACAAATGTAAATTCCAAAACATTACCCGGTTCGTCTGGATCATTTTCGGGGCTGCCCTGCTGCTTCGTCTGATCCTTGCTTATACCACCCACGGTTTCGGCAATGATATTGCCTGTTTTGCTGCGTGGGCTGACCGGATCTTCTCCGTAGGTCCCGGGGCATTCTATTCCGCGGAGACTTTTACCGATTATCCGCCAGGATTCATGTATGTCCTGTATCTCATCGGGGCACTGCGTTCCCTGCTTGGGATCCCTTATTATTCCAGCCTGCATATCATGCTGTTAAAGCTGCCTGCTATTCTGTGCGACATGGCCTGCGGCTGTCTGCTCTTCAGAGAGGCGTCAAAAAGACTGCATTTTTCCGAAATGCAATCTGTATGTGTAGCTTGTGCTTATCTGTTCCAGCCGGCAATCATCCTGAATTCTTCCTGCTGGGGGCAGGTGGATTCCGTTCACACCCTTGTGGTGATCCTGATGTGCCTGTTTCTTATGGACGGCAAAATGCTTCCGGCTTATGCGATCTACGGTATTGGAGTTCTGTTAAAGCCGCAGACACTGATCTTCACTCCCGTCCTTCTGGTCGGCATTTTGGATCATATATTTTTGCAGGATTTTTCCTGGAGAAAATTTTCTTATAATCTGTGTGGCGGTCTGGCTGTGATCTGCGGTATGCTTCTGTTGTGCGTTCCCTTCGGTCTGGATGCCGCCACCTCGCAGTATACTTCCACGCTGGGTTCCTATGAATATGCGGCGGTTAATGCCTATAATTTCTGGGGGCTGTTAGGCATGAACTGGGTGGAACAGAACACGATCTTTCTGTTCCTTCCCTGCCGAACCTGGGGATCCATTGCCATTGTGCTGATCGTTCTTTTTACTTTTCTGATTGCCTTGCGTTGCCGAAAAGAACCTTCACGCTATTTTTGCCTGGGTGCTTTTATCATTCTGACTATGTTCCTGTTTTCTGTCAGAATGCACGAACGCTATCTATATCCGGGACTTGCACTGCTGCTGTTCTGCTGTCTGTATAAACCCGCCGGCTCCCTGTGGAAATGTTATGCCGGTTTCGCCGCGCTGCATTTCTACAACACTGCCAACGTGCTGTACCATTACGATCCGCAGAACTATGACCGCAAGGCTCCCATAATTCTACTGGTATCCGCAGGCATGTTATATTGTCTGTATGATTTCTACAAAATCATCTGGAAATATTATGTCCATGGAGAAGCGGTGACTATTGTCAATGGCGTAAAAAGGCATGCCGGAGCAAGCCGCAGTTCTTCTACAGTCTCCGGTGCCGGACTATGGCAGCTGTTCCGGGAACATTTTCTGTCTCCTTTAGAACCCACGCCTTCCGAAAAACGTCTGCGCTTCACGAGAGCAGACCTGTGTCTGTTGCTGACAATCTGTGCTCTCTACAGCTTTTTTGCACTCTATGACCTGGGCGACCGCAAGGCTCCCGAGACAACCTACGATATGACACAGAATCAGGTCATTGAACTGGAATTTCCGGAAAATACAGCTCCCGTTACCCTGGCAAGTTACATCGCGCCCTGGCATCAGCGGCATTTTACGGCTGAAGTCCGTAGCTCAAAGGCCGAGGACTGGACGTATCTGGGCGAGATCATTCTGAATAATGTCTTCACCTGGCAGGATGTGTCTCTGGAAGATCTGACGCAGACAGCAGGTGTAACAGACGCCCGCTACCTGCGTCTCACGCTGACCGATACGGATGCGTCTCTGATCGAACTGGTCTTCACGGATGCGGACGGTGAAATCCTACGTCCTGTGAATGCCTCTGCTTACGAGACTTTGTTCGATGAGAGCGATTGCTACCCGGAACGCTATTCTTTCCGTAACAGTATGTATTTCGATGAGATCTATCATGCCCGTACGGCTTATGAATTTCTCCACGGACTGCCCACTTATGAAAATACGCATCCGCCCCTGGGCAAAATTCTGATCTCTGTGGGTATCGCTATTTTCGGGATGAATCCCTTCGGCTGGCGGATCATGGGTACTTTATTTGGCATCGCCATGCTGCCCTTCCTCTATCTGCTGGGGAAGAAAATGACCGGCAATACCCCCGCAGCGGCTCTCGCCTGCTTCCTGTTTGCCTTTGATTTTATGCATTTTACACAGACGAGAATTGCAACGATCGATGTCTATATCACGTTCTTCGTGATTGCCATGTACTATTTTATGTACAGTTATTGCTCCATGAGTTTTTATGACACGCCACCACATAAGACCTTCCTTCCATTAGGATTGTGCGGTGTCTGCATGGGGCTTGGCATTGCCTGCAAATGGACCGGTGTCTATGCCGGATGTGGTCTGGCACTGCTGTTTTTCGCGCATTTGCTGCGTCGCTACCGAGAATACCTTTATGCCAAAGCACATCCCGGCAAAAGCACAAACGGTATCGATCATAAATATATAGTGAAGAATTTCCCTAACTATACGATCAAAACCATCGATTTCTGTCTGACCTTTTTCGTATTGATCCCGGTAGTGATCTATCTGCTGTCCTACCTGCCGTTTGTGAATACTACTCATCCCGGCCTGCTTGACCGTATGCTGGCGAACCAGACTTCCATGTTCAATTACCACAGTGGCCTGGAGGCGACACATCCCTACTCTTCCTCCTGGTATGAATGGCCGACCATGGTACGTCCGATCTGGTATTATTCGGGATATGTGACCGATGCAATCAAAGAGGGGATCAGCGCTTTCGGCAATCCTGTTGTATGGTGGATCGGTATTCCGGCATTTATTTACATCCTGTACCTGTTAATTCGCAATAATGCGTTTCTCTGTTCTCTGACAAGACACACAAAAACAGAGAGCTCCACAGATACTGCAATTCCCCTGTCCCACAGAGAATATGCAACAGCTGCTTTTCTGGCAGTCGGCTATCTGGCGCAGTACCTGCCCTGGTTCTTTGTCACCAGGATCACTTTCATCTACCACTATTTCCCCAGTGTTCCTTTTGTGGTACTGATGATCGTGTACAGCCTGATGCAGTGGAAAAAACATGTATCCGACCGCGCCTTTGTTATCGGCTGCTGCGCTTATGCCGCGGTGGCGTTTGCCCTGTTCCTGCTGTTCTATCCGGTATTGTCCGGACAGCCGGTGGAGGTGGATTTTGTAATAAAATACTTACGTTGGAGACCGACCTGGGTATTGATCTCGGGTTAAGCGGGAGATAATTACATGAATCGGATAAAAATAAATCTATTTTGTTTTGCGGAACGTTACCCGGAAGAAATAAAAATCTTTTGTGCTGCTATTGGTTTTCGAATTATATTCTATCTGTTTTCCGTAGTTGTTATGGCGGTCATGGGCGATTATTCCAGCGGAATCACTTTTTCGGATTTTCTGGAGGTATGGAAACGCTGGGATTCCCAGCATTACCTCAATATTGCCGAGAACGGTTATGCAGGTGCCATAGAAAACGGACAACATATTTTTTTGGTGTTTTATCCGCTACTGCCATGGCTTTTGCGCTGTCTTGGCTTTTTCTTCCATGACATGCGCTTCTGCGGAATTTTACTTTCAACCATATGCTATGGAATCGGCTGTATCTTTTTATATAAAAATGCAAAAACAGAGTTTCATAAGGAAGCCGCACTGACCGCTACATTTGCTATCAGCGTCTTCCCCTTCGGATTCTTTTTCGGCTCCATTATGACAGAGTCCCTGTTCTTCGCCATTGCTTCTGCCTTTCTTTACTATGTGAGGCAGCATAAATGGTCTATGGTTGCCATCCTCGGTTTTCTCGCCTGTCTGACGAAGGTGCAGGGACTGCTTCTGGCATTTGCCGTGCTGGTGGAACTATTTTATTCTGAAGGTGGAGTCGCCCTGCTCCGCGGCAAAAAATGGAGAGATTTCCTGCGCAAGGTGCTTCTCCCCGGCTGTCAGTCTGCTGTCATGCTGTTTGGCTTTGTCGTATATCTTCTGATCAATTATCAGATAGAGGGGGATCCTTTCCGTTTCCTGTATTATCAGTCCAATCACTGGCACAACGGATTTGCTCCTATCTGGACAACACTGCACTATATCATTCAAAACACCGTCACCGGCTGGTACACCTCCACTGGTATGTGCCTATGGGTACCAGAACTTGTATTGTTTTTTGTCTATATCGCAGGTATCGTTTATGGTTTCCGCAGGAAGATGCGTCCCATGTACCTTGCCTACCTGATTGCCTTTTTCCTGCTGACCTACTCCTCGAGCTGGCTGATCAGTGCTGGACGCTATACCCTGTCTGCCCTGCCACTGTTTCTGCTTGAAGGTGATTGGCTGCAACGTCATGAAAAACGCAAATTCCCCATATTACTGTTTTCATCCATGCTTATGATACTGTATTTTGTGGGATATTTCAGTTGGAAACAGATCATGTAAGAAAGTTCATAGAAAATATTGCTGTATCATATTTTCTACAATGTTGGATTTTAGAGGCGACTCTTCTGATTCGTAGGTGGCCAGTAGTGTATCCGACAGCATAATTCCATTTATGTTATAGAGCTGCATTTTCCGAAAAGCAACCTGCGCATAATTTTCATTAGCCATCATACCAAAGTGCTCCCAGTAATAGATTTGTCCTGTTACCGGGTGCCTTATGGTAAAATCCGGATAAATCACCCTTTTTCCAAGGTGCAATGCCTCTTCATAACGAAAAGGAATTTTGTTCACATGCAACATGGTTGCAATGATTGCTTCTGATTTGGAACGCACCTTCTGTCCGTTGAAAATAGGATGAATCAGCTGTTCCGGATATTTGGGGCATCTCTCATAATCCTGCTTTTCCCATTCAGCAATTTCTGTATTTACTGAAGTAAATACTTTTTTCAACAGTTCTGCATATACAGCAGTCTCAAGCAACTGTTCTTCTCCCGTTTGCTCTTTGTTACACAAATCCAAATAACTTTGTATTGCTCGTTTTTCTTGCACTATATCCTGAAGCATTACTTCATAATATTTCTTTTCCGCCATAGAGACAACGGTATTTTTTTCATTGCTAGGAATATAAATTTTCTGTCCATCACAAGATATGTACCATTTCTTATTCTTACCGTTTTGAGAAAAGATCAGTTTACCTGCCGGATATGTCTGCAGTCGTTCCAAAATGTTTTTTTCCCGTTGGTCCAGCACTTCTTTTTCTCTTAGCATCTGGTGATATAGCATGACTTCGCCTTTCTCTTATTTTATTGTGATTTGATCAGTTACTTTTTGTTGAAATTCTGCTGAAACCAGCTGGATTTTCACAAGAGTTGTAAATAGAGTTTCATGGTCAGATGAAATGTAACAATATTACATCATATTTCTATCAAGTTGTAAACCTTTATTTTTTCATGGGCACAGCACAGGCTTGCGGCGGTGGCTGTGCCCTCATCCGGCTCCGCCAGACACAAACATCACATATCCATAAAAACAGTGCCCGGATCATATCTTCCCTGATCCGGGCACTGTTCACTATCAAATCATAAATTCTCTTATCCCTCTGTTATGGCATTACCGGTATACAACTGGTAATATCTGCCCTTCTGGGAGATGAGTTCATCATGGTTGCCGCGCTCGATGATGCGTCCCTGTTCCAGGACCATGATACAGTCACTGTTTTTAACAGTAGATAGTCTGTGGGCGATGACAAAGGTGGTTCTGCCCTTCATCAGTTTATCCATGCCGTCCTGTACGATTTTCTCAGTGCGGGTATCGATGGAGCTGGTAGCCTCATCCAGGATCAGCACCGGTGGATCCGCTACTGCGGCTCTGGCAATGGACAGAAGCTGTCTCTGTCCCTGGCTTAAGTTCGCACCGTCACCGGTGAGGACTGTGTTATAGCCATCCGGAAGCTGACGGATAAAGGTATCCGCATTTGCTAACTTCGCTGCGGCAATGACTTCGTCATCCGTAGCATCCAGCTTACCAAAACGGATATTTTCCATAACGGTAGCGGTGAACAGATGGGTATCCTGCAGTACGATACCTAAGGATTTTCTCAGATCCGCTTTCTTGATCTTGTTAATATTGATGCCGTCGTAACGGATCTTACCATCCTGAATATCATAAAAACGGTTGATCAGGTTCGTGATCGTGGTCTTACCGGCGCCGGTGGAGCCTACGAATGCGATCTTCTGACCGGGCTTTGCATACATCTCGATGTTATGCAGCACGATCTTGTCATCATTGTAGCCGAAGTCCACATCGTCAAATACGACTTCACCCTGTAACTCAATATAATCTACAGAACCATCCGCCTGATGCACATGCTTCCATGCCCACATACCGGTTCGCTCGGGACACTCTACGATCTTGCCGTCTACCTTTTTCGCACGTACCAGAGTTACATAGCCTTCGTCGGTCTCTACTTTTTCATCCAGCAGATCAAAGACTCTCTTGGCACCTGCCTGTGCCATGACGATACTGTTCAACTGCTGGCTGACCTGGCTGATCGGCATGTTGAAGCTCTTGTTAAAGGTTAAGAAGCTGGCCAGCTTACCTAAGGTCAATCCTGCAAAACCGCCCAGTGCCATGGCACCGCCGACGATAGCACATACCACATAGCTTAAGTTACCCAGCTGTGCATTGATAGGTCCCATCAGGTTAGCAAATTTATTCGCATTATAAGCGCTTTCGCACAACTCGTCGTTCAACTTTTTGAACTCTTCCAGGCTCTTGTCTTCATGACAGAATACCTTGACGACCTTCTGGCCTTCCATCATTTCTTCGATATAGCCATTCACGGTACCGATATTCTTCTGCTGCTTTACGAAATATTTTCCGCTTAAGCCTGCAACTTTACCGGTGACAAACATCATCAGTGCCACCATGATCAGGCTGACTGCTGTCAGCGGGATACTCAATACCAGCATACTTCCCAATGTACCCACTACGGTAATAAAACTGGAAAATACCTGTGGGATACTCTGGCTGATCATCTGGCGCAGAGTATCAATATCATTGGTGTAGATGGACATGATATCCCCGTGGGAATGGGTATCAAAATACTTGATCGGCAGCTTCTCCATGTGTTCAAACAGATCATCACGGAGACTCTTCAAGGTTCCCTGCGTTATCGTGACCATGATACGGTTGTAAGCATACGTAGCCGCTACACCCACCAGGTAAAAGCCTGCCACACGGACAATTTCCCGGAACAGATTGCCAAAGTCCGGAGTCTCCTGTCCAATCATGGGCAGGATATAGTCATCGATCAGCCTCTGCATGAACAGAGTACCCTGAATGCTTGCCACAACGCTCAGTACGATACAGATCAACACAAAAATGAAGTGAATGGCATAGTTTTTGAAAATATATGCCATCAGTCGTTTAAATACTTTTCCCGGATTCTCAATACGTTTACCACCCTGCATTCTTCTGCCGGGTCCACGCATTCCGCCGCCCATAGGTCCTGGCATTATGACTCACCTCCATTCTCATCAAAATCGCCGCCACCCGTCTGGGTCTGGGCTTCATATACTTCTTTATAAATGTTATTGGTACGAAGCAGTTCTTCGTGAGGTGCGAATGCATCGATCCTGCCGTTATCCATTACGATGATACGGTCAGCGTCCTGAATACTGGAGATACGCTGCGCGATGATGATCTTCGTCGTACCGGGGATCTCCGTGGCAAATGCCTTGCGGATCTTCGCATCAGTAGCGGTATCCACGGCACTGGTGGAATCATCCAGGATCAGTACCTTCGGCTTTTTCAGCAGTGCTCTGGCAATACACAGTCTCTGCTTCTGTCCACCGGATACGTTACTTCCGCCCTGCTCAATATAAGTATTGTATTTTCCAGGCATCTTTTCAATAAATTCATCGGCGCATGCCAGACGGCAGGCACGGATGCATTCCTCTTCGGTGGCGTTCTCGTCGCCCCAACGGAGGTTCTCCAAGATCGTACCGGAGAACAGCACATTTTTCTGCAATACCACAGATACCTCGTTACGTAAGGTTTCCAGATCGTAGTTTCTGACGTCCTTGCCACCGACATAAACGGTACCCTCATTGACATCATACAGACGGCTGATGAGGTTCACCAGACTGGTCTTGGAGCTTCCGGTACCACCCAGGATACCGATGGTCTCACCGGCTTTGATCTCGAAATTCAGGTCATCTAACACCGGCTTTTCACTCTGCTTATTATAACGGAAGGTCACATGATCAAAACGAATACTGCCGTCTGTCACATCGTAGTCAGGCTGTTCGGGATTGGTGATATCTGCCTTCTCTTCCAGTACTTCCGCAATACGTTTGGCACTGGCAGCACTCATGGTCATCATAACGAAGATCATGGCTAACATCATCAGATTCATCAGGATCGTCATACAATAAGTCAACAGACTCATCAGTTCACCGGTGGTCAACTGACTGGCAACGATCATGTGCGCACCCAGCCAGCTGATGCCCAGAATACAGCCATATACGGTAAACTGCATGACGGGCCAAATGGTGACCATCGTACACTCTGCCTTTTTGAACATCTTGTAGATGTTGTAGCTGGCCTTGTGGAACTTGTCGATCTCGTAGTCCTCACGCACATAAGCCTTTACCACACGCTGCGCCGCTACGTTTTCCTGTACGCTGGCATTTAAGTCATCGTATTTTTTGAATACTTCACTAAAGTATTTCGATACTTTTTTCATGATAAAAATCATGATGATTCCCAAAAATACCACGGCTACCAGATAGATGCTTGCCACTTTCGCGTTGATCAGAAACGCCATCAGCATGGCGCAGATCAGGCTGACCGGTGCACGGAAGCACATACGTAAGAGCATCTGGTAAGCGTTCTGGATATTGGTAACATCCGTAGTCATACGAGTGACCAGTCCTGCGGTGGAGAACTTATCAATGTTGGAGAAAGAGAAGGTCTGAATGTTCTCATACATGGCTTCTCTTAAGTTTCTGGCAAATCCGGTGGATGCTTTCGCACCGTATTTACCACCCATGACACCGGCGAACAATCCGACAATAGCTGCCAGGACCATATAACAACCGATGACAAAAATATGTTTCATATCTCCCGCCTGCACACCGTCATCAATGATCGATGCCATCAGGAGCGGAATCACCATTTCCATGGCTACTTCCAGGATCATGAATATGGGTGTGACAAGGGATGCACGCTTATATTCCTTGATCTGTCTGGCTAATGTTTTAATCATAGCTGATTTCCTTTCTGCTTTTCTTCTTGTTAGTTCTATGTAATTTCCTTGTTATTTCTTTACTGCTTCTTTTTTTTATTTCTTGGCTGCTTCTTTTTTATTTCTTGGACGCTTCTTTTTTATTTCTTGGACGTTTCTTTTTTATTTCTTGGCTGCTTCTTTGCTGTTTCTGATTTTTCTACTCTGATAAATACTCGGTGATCTGCCTGCTGGGAGCATCCGTTAACGTCACGCTCTCCGTCCATTACCAGATTCTGCATCATTTTATCCAGAATACACAAAAATGTTGCCTTTTCCTCTTCTGTCAGCCCCGCTTCCAGTTCCCGGTTAAAAATCCGGATCTGCTCTTCGATCAGATTATGATGCTCGATCGCTTTCTCTGTCAGTAGAATCCTTTTTAATCTGGCATCCTCCGTCGACGCTACCCGGATGAGATATCCCTTCTGCTCCAGGCTCTGAAGCATCACCGTCGCCGTGGATCTACGGATTCTGAATTCCTTCTCCACATCCTTTTGATAGACATCTCCCTGTCTGCTTTTATGGTACAAATATCCCAGAAGCGGTCCCTGCATTCCGTTCAGTTCATGACCATCCTGTTGGGCAAAAATTGCTTCCATCTTCCGGCGGATCATGTTGTTGGCAGCCTTGATCTCGAATCCCAGCTGGCGGTTCGTCAATACATCTTCCTCGTTCATTCTGCCTCCTTTATTTTCTATATACTTCAAACCATAAACTGCTGAAATCAGCTTCTGCATTTTAGCATAGCATGAAAAGACGTACATTCAATGTTATTTTGCAAAAATGTTAGATAACTAACTTTTTTTGTTAGTCATCTAACATTATAACGCAATCTTTTTCGTTTGCAAGAAAAAAAGTATAAACTTTATATAAATTGCTATTAGTCCTTTACAATTCTCGCTTTATCTGTTTTAATCTGATTATGTATCTGTCTTCTATAACTATTTCTTTTATTTTCTATATTTTCTCAAAGGAGGAGTTTCTTATGTCTTTATTTTTTTCCGATTTTATTCATACCAGAACTGATCTTACACAGAAAATCTCTGATATCCAACAGCAGTTGAATCAATTACCTCATGGAAAACTGATCATTTCACATAATGGAGAAAATATCAAATGGTATTCCAGTGATGGTCATTCTAAAAAATATATTCCTAAATCTGATCGTGCACTTGCTGAGCAATTGGCGCTACGCAAATATCTCACTTCCCTGCTGGAAGAATTACTTCAGGAGAAAAAGGCTATCAACTTTTATGACAGACATCGTCCAAAGGCAATAAAGAGTTCCATATTATTGCAGGATGCTTCTCTCGGATATAGTGAATTGTTAGCTTCCTATTTTCAATTATCTCCCTCACACACAGCCTGGATGCAGGAGACTTACGATCACAATTCCAAAAATCCTGAAAACCTCATCTATAAAGCTGTCAATGGCATCAGCGTACGTTCAAAATCAGAAGCTATCATTGCCATGCTTCTTTATACAAACAAAATTCCATTTCGTTATGAATGTGCCCTTAACCTCGGAGATATTAAATTTTATCCTGATTTCACAATTCTTCATCCAAAAACGGAACAATTGTATTATTGGGAACACTTTGGTCTGATGGATTCTCCCGGATATTGTCAAAATGCCTTTTCCAAGCAACAGCTTTATGCTGCACATGGCATTCTCCCTTCCGTTCACTTGCTTACAACCTATGAGAATCAGGCATATCCGTTGAATACGGAGCTTGTGGAAAAAATGATCTATTACTATTTCCTGCGCTAACTTCCTTACATGTTTTGTTCAAATGTCATTGTTTCAATTTTCGTGGGTCTATACAGAATTTTTCTTTTCTGAGTTCCTTTTTTTTCGCTTTTTAATCGTCTTATTTTGTTAAATGGGTCTATACAGAAAAAATATTCCTCCAGATACTCATTTTTACAAAATCAAGTATCCCTGACTATATTTTTTCTGCATAGACCCATATGCTTCAAATTATAAAATTCTTTTGCCCTCTTGAGTATCTCAGGGCTACGTTTTTCTGTATAGACCCACAAATAGATTTTTTACCGGCTCCCATGCTACTCCTGTTCCTGATAGTTGCCTGTCACTGGCCGTCAGTTTAGCAGCGTAACCTTTCTACCCAGAATTTTCACTTAATCCTCCAGTACCCGATTCAGTACTTCATCCTCCAGCACCAGCTTTTTCGCGGCTTCGCGGTATTTTTCCTCATGGAGATAGGTATGGCGGTGCGGTTTGATGGAGGGTGCCATGTCGATGGCTTTGAGGAAATCGGATCTCTTCATATGTAAAGTTGCCACATAGTCCCAGAAGCCGGTATCCTGAAGCACTGTGCTGACACGGATATAGCGGTGATCCTGTACCTTTGCCATAATGTAGGTGGCAATGCCTACCTGGATACCATGTAACTGCGGTACTTCCAGAATCTTATCCAGTGCATGGGAGATCAGATGCTCACTGCCGCTGGTGGGAGCACTGCTGCCGGCGATCTCATTGGCAATACCGCTCATGGCCAGAGAATCCAGTAGTTCCTTCAGGAACAGTTCATCCTTGATGCTCTCGTAAGGGGTACGGACAAAGCTGTTCACCGCTTTCTTCGCAATCATAACCGCAAAATCATTCACTTCGCCGCAGCCTGCCTTCTCTTCAAAGATCCAGTCGTAGAGCGCTGTGATCTTGGAGATCATATCGCCGATGCCGGAGTAAATGAACTTCTCCGGAGCGGTACGGATCACCTGCGTATCCACGATGATACCGTATGCCAGTCTCGCAGGAACAGATGTCCTCTTCCCCTGTACCAAAAGGGAAGCACTGGCACTGGAAAATCCATCACTGGAACTGGAAGTCGGCACACTGATAAAAGGAAGATTCCGCAGAAAAGCCGCATATTTTCCGGCATCGATCACCTTACCTCCGCCGATGGAGATCACAGCCTTTGCCTTATTGGGAATGGCAAAAGCCAGCGTAATAATATCATCAATATCTACTGTGTCCAGTTCATTATATTCCAGGACATTCACTTCTGCTTCCTTCAGGGAATTCATCACCAGTTCCCCAAACATGTCAATCAGTCCGTTGCCGAAAAATAATACGACCTGGTCCAGATTCTCCGCCTTCAAATAACCGCCGATTTTGCCTAATGCGCCGTTTCCGATCTTCAAAATGGACGGAATCGCCATCTCTTTTCCTATCTGCATGGTAACCTCTCCTTATGAATGATGTATTTATATCCTTTCACATAGAAACATTGACTTACTGATAACTGCTTTTTTAATATAACATTGCAATCTCAGATTGTAAATACAATGTCAGGGACATGCACCACCGGGCGCACTTACAAAAAAGCAGACATTTCCACAATAGAAATGACTGCTTCTATTTCTTTCTCTCTCAGCCGGCACTGATTCCAAACATTTGCAACACCCAAAGGATCAACCCCAACCCCCAGCTGGCAAAGATTCCATACAGGATCACCGGCCCCGCAATGGTAAATATCTTGCAGCCGATGCCGAATACCTGACCTTCCTTTTGGTATTCCACCGCCGGAGCCGTCACGGAATTGGCGAATCCGGTGATTGGCACCAATGCACCGGCGCCTCCCCATTTTGCAATCTTGGGGTAAATATGAAACGCCGTGAGTACTACAGACAAAAATACCAGAAGCAGGGAACACCAGCTTCCGGAAGTCTGCGGATCCATCCCCAGCACATTTCCGGTATAATTCAGAATTCCCTGTCCGATACAACAGATGATTCCTCCGGTCAGAAATGCTTTCCCCATCTGCGTCCACAGATTGTGTGTCGGTGTGACCGACTTTACATACTGTTCGTATTCCTGCTTCTGCTGCGCATCCGGCTGTATCGAATCTGCCGGCATATGAGGAATTTCCTTCTGTTCCATATCCATCCTCCTATCCTTGCTCTGTCGGAACAATTACTTGGTTTCTATGATCACAGAATGCCCGGATCATTTCATTTTTATGCTGTTTTTTTGAAAAAGTCTTTCTTAGTATTTTTTTCGGCTGTAAGAGATTACAGTGTTTGACGGTCCTCTTTTTTCATGTAATAATAAATTTTGTAAGTTCAATTATGAGGAGGTTCTTATGAAGGAAAAAACAAAGAGAAAGCTACGGACTTTTGTGTGTCTGCTGATGATCCCCGTCTTTTTGACAGGATGCCGGATCAAGACGACGCCACTCGGTGTCTTCGCCCAGATTCTGGAATACGCCAGTGCTTCCGGAAGCAGCTCGTCACAATCGTCTCACCACGGCACTTATCATTCGGAACCGGCTTCCACACCACAGCCGCAGATAGATTATGATTCTCTCGGAGACATTGGCACCGTGCAGACGATCATGATCTACATGGTAGGATCCGATCTGGAATCCTCTTACGGAAATGCCAGCCTGGATATGGACGAAATGGAAGCGGCCGGCGTCGATACCGCTCATAATAATGTCATTGTATATGCCGGAGGTGCTTCGCAATGGCAGGATCGCGGTCTGGATGGTGATGCCTGTACCACACTGCTCCTGACCGAAGACGGTTTTGCTCCGCTGGATACTTATCCTGCGGAAAATATGGGAGATCCCCTGACTTTAAGCAGCTTTATGAATTACTGCTTTGACTTTTTCCCCGCAGATTCCTACAGTCTGCTTCTGTGGGATCACGGCGGCGGACCCGTACTGGGATATGGTGTGGATGAAAATTACAGAGATCTGCTGACTTTGGACGAACTGTCCGAAGCACTTGCAGATTCTGTGGGAGCCCACATGACGAAATTAGAATGGATCGGCTTCGACGCCTGCCTTATGAGTTCTCTGGAAGTGGCTTCCGTGCTGGCTCCCTATGCAGATTATATGATTGCATCCCAGGAGACCGAACCCGGCTGGGGATGGAATTACGCTTTTCTCTCCGTCCTGTCGGACAGAGCGATTCCCGGAGACGAGATGGGTGAATACATTGTAGATTCTTATATGGATTACGGTGAATATGTCTTTGACTATTATCCGAATCTGTATTCCGATCTGACGCTGTCATGTATTGACCTGAACGCTTACGCAGAAGCGGAAGACGCTCTGAATACCTATTTTGCGGAACTGGATACCTCTCTGGATGTGCAAAACTATCCGAAACTGGTTCGTAATCGTGCCAAAGTCAGAGACTTCGGAAGCTATTCCTCCGATATGAATTACGGCATGGTCGATGTACTACATATGCTGGAACTGTTGGGAGATAATTCGGACACTGCCAAAGCTGCCACCCGGGCAGTGGAAAGCTGTATTGCATATTCCGATACCAATATGGAAAATGCCGGTGGTATCTCTATCTGTTATCCTTATCAGACAGACGAAGACTACCGGGATGCCTGCATTGAAATGCAGGAGTATCTTGGATTTGCTCCGAATTACACCCGTTTTTTACAGGATTTCTATGCAATTCAAAACGGTGATACCCTGTTGGCAGATCGTGAGATTTCCAATGCGCACACTACTGTCACCACAGAAAACGACGGCACCTATGATGAAAGCGACATCACGCTGCAGCTCACTCCCGAACAGCAGGCTAATTTTGCTTCCGGTGGCTATTACATTCTCTGCAAGGCCAAAGAAGAAGGTTACATTACTTCCGAAGAAGATCTCAGAGCTGATGAGATGTATCTGTTCATTCAGGGAAGCAAACGCGTAACACTGGATGAAAATGGGGTACTGCATGCGGCATATAAAAACAATGCGCTGTATATGGAGGATGATGATGGGGTATCCGATATTCCTATGATCCTGACGGAATCGGATATCAGTGACGTGGAGAATCGTTATCTGTCATTTGTAGTACTGATGAATTTCGATAATTGGGAATCCCAGGCTGCGAAGCTGCAGATTGCGGTAAATGAAGATTATCCGGATGGTATCATCCGAAATGCGATTCCTTTAAGCGATGACGACGATGTGCAAAGCGCCAGCAAGCAGCTGATCCGTCTGGATGATTATGCGAATATGTCCGTGGCAGCACGTTGTAGTTACGTGACCCGGGATGAGAATGGGGATCTGTTGGATTTCTTTGACTGGGAGACATCGAAATGGATGATGGGGTTTGAGGTGGATCTGACCTCCGACTATCGGACCGTGGTACAGCCACTGGATCATCCGGAGAATTACGTGTGCATCTTCTTCATGAAAGATTCCCAGGGGAATGTGTCCTATTCGGATATGATTCCGTTGAAGTAAATTGAAAGTTACGCGGGCAATGAGCCGCGCATAGGCAAAATAAGAACCGTGATTGGGAGCTTGCTCACAAA
>ERZ1034723.3-NODE-3-length-166304-cov-20.921551_pt1 | contig 166304 bp, 109 predicted proteins | sample MGYA00520637_ERZ1034723 | MGnify/ENA primary metagenome ERZ1034723 (study PRJEB33766, sample SAMN09781719) | gut metagenome | biome: gut microbiome | host: Homo sapiens | place: Madagascar | study: EMG produced TPA metagenomics assembly of the PRJNA485056 data set... | reverse complement strand
GAGGTAAGACCGACATTAACATTACCCTCGACAAAGACATTGACCTAACGGGCAAAGGCTGGACGCCGATAGGCACAAACTACGAAAACCGATACAAGGGTACCTTCGACGGCCGCGGCCATACCATCAAGGGGCTGACCGTTACGACAAATGACCAATTTGTGGGTCTGTTCGGCTATCTCGATAGAGCTGGTACGGTGAAGAACGTGGTGATGGAAGACATACAGATAACAAGCAATCACGTGTTAATGTCAGGCAATACTGGCGGCGTGGTAGGATCTAGCTGGGGCACCATTGAAAACTGCTCGGTGTCGGGCAGCGTCAGCGGCACGAATTGTGTCGGCGGTGTGGTGGGTGGACAAAAGGCTGGTTCCATCATCGGATGCAGCTCCTCGGCCACAGTGAAGGGAACGCGCTATGTCGGCGGCGTGGCAGGAGAAAAACAGGGCACCATGATCGCTTGCTATGCCACAGGCGACGTGACCTTAGAAATAGACTCCCAAAGGGATCTTTCTGGCGGCGGTGTAGTGGGATTTAACATAGGAAGCCGCGTCCTTGCCTGCTATGCCACGGGCAACGTAACCAGTACGGGTAGTAGCACCGGCAAAGTACATATCGGCGGCTTTTTGGGAAATAACTACACCACCGTGACCGCCTGCTATTGGAAGAACAATCATGAACAAGGTATCGGCTACAATAGGGAAAGCACCAAAGCCACGAAGGTGGACGGCACTGGCGTTACCTGGCAGAAAGCCGTTGATGCCATGAACACCGCCTTGCAGAACGCAGGCTCAAAGTGGCGTTACGAACTTAAAGGAGCATTGCCTACCTTGAGGAAGCAGTAAGCCGGACATTGTCAAGACTGGTGCTCATTAAAGACAACAAATCAAGTAATTAAACCTGTTGGCGGAATTAAGTAACCTTCAAAAAATAACCTGCATCATCTTAAGGAATCTTTTCGGTCTAGATCTCTTTTCTCATCAGTCATGTGCCACCGGCACACTCCTTCTTCGAAAATAGATCTATCCTCGAAAATCTTCTCTTAATCTGAGGCAACTTATTTTTTTATGTTACTAAAATGGTAATCAGAATATATAATCTTCATCAGGCATGTCAAGATCATGGTTGAAAAACATCACAAAATATATCGGGAAATATGTGATACCATCCTTTTCAAAAACCTTTGATCCATTGGACAACACACACGCCTGCCTGATCGCATAATCCCTGTTGGCCACAAATCTGTCAAGAGCACTATGCGTCGTGTAGTCTTTTCCCGATTTTACCTCAAGCGGTATTGATGACATATTCCTCACATCATCAATCAGATAGTCCACCTCACCGTTTTTCTTGTTATCATAATAATACAGGTCAAATCCGTGCGCCTTCAGTTCTTGGGCGACAACCGTCTCGTAAACCGAACCAAGATTGACAGAGCGGATGTCTTCAAGAACCGGCCTGATGTCGTTGCCATATAGTATTCCCGTAAACAAGCCACAGTCATTAAGATACAATTTGAGAAGATTCTTCCCGGCATTCTGTCTGAGTGGAAAAGCAGGCTGGCTTATGGCATCCACCTCCAACGCGACCCCGGAAGACACAAGGTAGTCGAACTCGTCCTGATAGTCACTGGTTCGTTTACCTTTTTTCCCTTCGATGTCCTTGACCTTGACACGCTTCTTCTTGTTTTCAAGATTTGACGGAATCATTTCATATATTCGTAGAATCTTAAGCTTACGCGATGACTCCTTTTCGTATTTTGAAGCGTCAAGACCGTAGAGTTCCAGAATTCCCCTGTGTACATCGCGCACTTTGACGATGTTATGCTCCTTCACATAAGTATTCACAGCATCAGGAAGACCGCCCACAAGAAGATACTTCCTGAACAAGTCCAACATTTTCCTGTGTATGGATTCGTTAGGCGAGACCCTCTCTTCAAAGCACCGACGCAAGTCTTCTATAACGAGTCGCCCTACACCGTTGGCCCAAAGAAATTCCTCGAAATCAAGTGGATACATATGCAAAGGAGTTATGCTTCCTATCGGGATGGATTGTGTCTTCTTCAATGTGACCCCGAGCAGAGATCCGCTTGCTATGTAGGTAAAGCGCCCATCTTCCATAAGAAACTTAACCAAGGTAAGCAGGTGGTCATAGGCCTGGATCTCATCGATGAACACGAGCGTTGATTTCTTGTCGGACATCCTATCCCCTGCAACAGCACTCAACGCAAGATAGAAATTCTCTGTTGTCTTGGCTTCCGCAAACAGCCTGTCACCCTGCTTGTCTTTCTCCATGTTAATCTCAATGAAGTTCGGGAACAACCGGCTTCCGATCTCACGGATAATGAACGATTTCCCGATTTGTCTTGCACCATCGACAACAAGCATCTTATCGCCGCCGGACTTTAGATAGTTTTCTATTTGTTTGGAAATCTTACGATCAAGCATATCTCACACATTTATTCCGAAATTTTACATAGGCAAATATACATTTATTCCGAAAAATATGGAAGCCAATAACGCATTTATTCCATAAAAAGAAAAAAAATTTTGTAGCAGACGTGAAAAGTAGCACGGAAAATTCGCGCCGAGAAGTAGAAAAGTGTACCGTGCACAGATCAGGCTCTTCCGCTCACGAAGATCCCCATGAAGGCCTTGTTGTGAGCAAAAAGGCTGATCTGGCTCACGAGGTGTTCATAAAGGAGATGGCAAAAGCAGTTGTCCGTGCACAGATCAGGCTCTTCCGCTCACGAAGGTCCCCATAAAGGCCTTGTTGTGAGCAAAAAGGCTGATCTGGCTCACGAGGTGTTCACAAGGAGCAAGGTGGTGCGCATGAAGGGGGCGAATCACGCGCGAAGATCACGCGTGTGTCGCAGACGGTTCAATGTATTGGGTCAAGACTGGTCAAGTGCCTTGAGAATCTCGGCGGCGAGGGCCGGGGAAACGAGTTTGGAGAGGTCTTCGAGGGGGGCGGCGGCGATGCGGGCCACGGAGCCGTAGTGCATAAGAAGGCGTTTCTCGGTCTGCTCACCGACACCTTTGATATCCCTTAAAGCACTCTGGATCTGGGCTTTGCTCCTGAGGCTGCGGTGGAATGTGATGCCGAAGCGGTGAGCCTCATCACGAATGTGCATCAAGACTTTAAGAGCCTGCGAGTTACGGTCCAGAAACAGAGGATAAGGATCGTTCACCCTGATCACAAGTTCCATACGCTTGGCAAGGCCGATGACCATCAGCCTGTCCATCAGTCCGAGTTCGGCCAGAGCCTGGCGGGCGAACTCCAGCTGGCCTTCTCCGCCATCGATCACCACCAGCTGCGGCAGGTCGTCCGGAGCCTCCACGAGCATCCGGGAGTAACGGCGGTTGACGACCTCCTTCATCGAAGCGAAGTCATTCGCCCCGATGACCGTCTTGATCTTGAACTTACGGTAATCCTTCTTGGACGGCACTCCGTCTCGGAAAACCACACAGGAAGCCACCGGATTGGTCCCCTGGATGTTGGAGTTGTCGAAGCACTCGATGTGGGTCGGAAGCTCCTTCATTCCCAAGGCCTTGCGCAAGTCCTCAAGAACCATCCTGCGATATTCGTCAGGATCGGTGTGCTCCCTCTGCTTGATGGAGTTGAAAAGATATTCCTTGGCATTCTTGACGCTCAGTTCGAGAAGGGAAAGTTTGTCGCCGCGCGCCGGGATGCGGAAGTCGATGCCGTCTATCTCCACATCCGGCTTGAACGGCACGATGACCTCTTTCGCCAATGCACCGAACTTGGATTCTATCTCGGCGATGAACGTGCTGAGTACAGATGCCTGCTCCTCCTCGATGTTCATCTTGAAGCCCAGGTTCAACGACTGGATGACAGATCCGCCACGAACACGCAGGAAGTTTCCGAAAGCCTCCTGGCCATCGAAAACCAGAGAGAACACATCACAGGAAGTATCTGCGACAGAGGATATTATCGAATGTGAATAGTGCTTCTTCAAGGACTCTATCCTGTTTTTACAGACCTGTGCCTCCTCGAAACGGAGCTCCGCGGCCGCACGCTTCATCTCGGCCTCATATTCACGGATTATCTCATTCACGCCACCTTTCAGCAGACGGGTGATCTCGGTGACGTAGGATGAATATTCCTCCTTGCTGACCGCACCCACGCAGCAGCCCTTGCAGCGGCCTATGTGGAAGTCAAGGCACGGACGGAACTTGCCCCGGAGGATGGCGTCGCCGGTGATTTTGAGATTGCAGGAGCGCAGCGGGTAGTTCTTGCGGAAAAACTCCAGCAGGTAGTTTGCGTGCGAGACCGAGCTGTACGGCCCGAAATAGGTGCCGTTCTTCCTGTCCACACGCCTGGTCAAATAGATCTTCGGAAACTCGTCGTTGGTGATGACGATCCACGGATAGGTCTTGGAGTCCTTCAGCAGGATGTTGTAGCGAGGCTTGTACTGCTTGATGAGATTGTTCTCCAGCAACAGCGCGTCGGCCTCGGAGTCCACAACGGAGAACTGCGCGTCGGCGATCTTCGAGACCAGAATCCTGGTCTTCACGTTCAGCCTCTCCGGCGGCACGAAGTACTGCGCCACCCTCTTGTGCAGGTCTTTGGCCTTGCCCACATAAATCACCTTCCCCGAGGCATCGTAGTAACGATAGACCCCCGGGGAATGTGGAAACAGGGCGATTTTATCCCTGACTGTAAGATTTTTCCCGCTCAAAGCGTTTGAATATTACTTCTTGGCGGTCACGTACTTGGCGACCTCCTCCTCAATGCCTTCACCGCGGAGATCCCTCTTGACGATGGTTCCGTCAGGTCCGAAAAGGATGATGTGAGGAATGCCCTGGATGCCGTAGAGATCGGTAGGAACAGCCTGCGCGTTGATGATCTCGTTCCAGTTCACGCCATAAGCCTTGGCGGTGTCCACGGATGCCTGAGGCTGATCCCAAACAGCGACGCTGAGCACATCGAAATCGTCACCGACGTACTTGTCATAGACCTTCTTGATGTTAGGGATCTCCCTCTTGCAAGGGCCGCACCAAGATGCCCAGAAGTCAACGAGGACGTACTTGCCCTTACCTACATAGTCGGAAAGCTTAACGCCGTCGATGTCGAAGTCGGTGAACATCGCCCCCTCGGCGGTTGCCTTTTTTGCATCGATAGCTTTCTTCATCATTGACACCACAGAACTCTCGGAAAGGGATGGATCGAGCAGGTTAAGCATCGAGTCCACCTGAGCCGGAGTAAGGTCGTACTGAAGGGTACTGAGCACCATAGCTCCAATGATGTTGTCCTTATTGGCATCGAAAGCCTTGTCATTGCATTCCTTTACGGCAGCCTCATAGTCATTATAAACCTGTTCCTTGACGGAATCCTCGGCCTCGTCGCCAAGTTCCTCAAGTCTGGCTCTGGCATCCTTCTCGAACTGAGCCCTCGCGTCAGCGTAGGCTTTGTACTTCTCCTGAATGGAGACAGACGGTGCCTTGGAGGAAATCTCAACAGTGCCGTCCTCTTTGACGGTGAAAGTCAGAGGAGTACCATCAGGAATGAACGCCACTCTGGAACCAACGCCCGTCAATCTGGCCATTGCCGTCTTAGAAGCCGGAAGTTCAGCGGTAAACTTTCCGTCAGTCACAGGGACGGTCGTTTCAACCAGCAGGTCCGGAATCACAAAAGTAACCGAATCGGGAGCACCAGCCTCGAAAGTGCCTTCGATGGCTGTCTTGTCAGAAACCTTAGGGCCGCACGCGACAGCGGCAAAAGCAGCCACGGCTGCCAGAATGAATGATTTACGTCTCATATTCATGAATATTAATGTTCAACCTTTCCCGCCTCGAAGCGACACCACACAAGCGAGCCGCTTTTCCGCAACAAATGTAAAGTTATGAATATTTTCGAGAATATGAGTACCTTTGTTATACAGAATCAAATAATTATTGAATATGACGCTGAAAGCCAGCATAAAATCGATGAGGCTGAGGACACTTCCGCTGTCCTTGTCCGGAGTGATCCTCGGGGTGACGCTCGCGGCGGACAAGACAGATGTCAGCCCGTGGACAGCCGCGCTGATCTTCCTGACAACGGTATGTCTCCAGATTCTCACGAATCTTTCCAACGAGCTTGGAGACACAATCAGCGGCACAGACTCGGCTGACAGGCAGGGACCTCAGTACGCACTCGGCAGCGGAGAGATGACCATCGGAGACATCAAAAAACTCATCCTGATGTTCATCGGGCTTTGCGTCATCTCCGGCCTGGCGATGATCCAGGTCTCCTTCGGAAGCCTATTCAAGACAGAGTCTATCTGTCTGGAAGCGCTTGGCGCGGCGGCTATCGTGGGTGCGATGAAGTACACTTTGGGCAAGAATCCTTACGGGTACAGAGGGCTGGGCGACGTGTTCGTGTTCATATTCTTCGGCCTTGTGTCGGTGCTTGGCGGGTATTACGTCGCGGCTCGGGAACTGCCGCCACTGATTATGCTTCTGCCGGCCTCTGCCATCGGATGCTTCAGTGTCGGTGTGCTGAATGTCAACAACATAAGAGACATGAAGACGGATGCGGTGAACCGCGTGACCGTGGCCATCAAACTCGGAGTGAAGGGGGCGAGAATATACCAGACCGTCCTGATCGTATCGGGCTGGATCCTGATGCCGGCCTTCTGCGCGATCTATGATTCCGCGCCGGGACATTTCCTGTTCCTCATCACTCTTCCATTGTACATCAAGCACCTGCAAGGCGTATGGACCCGGAGCGAGCGGGCTCTCGACCCGATGCTCCCGATTCTTGTGATCTCAACATTCTTCCTCTCCATCCTCGCCGGAGCGGGATTTCTGATTTTCTAGGAATATGCCGACAAAGTCAAAGGTTAAGAATATGTTCGACAGCATCGCTGGCGACTATGACTCTCTGAATCACATCCTTTCGCTGGACGTGGACAAAATCTGGCGCAAGAAGGCCCTGAAACAGATCGTGGACGCTCCGGCCCCGGTCCAGGTTCTGGACCTGGCCTGCGGAACGGGCGATTTCTCCATCGCCATCGCCAAAGCTTTGAGCAGGTCTCACAAACGAGTCGGGACTCCTATTGAAGCACATGTTAAGGCTCCAGCCAAAGTACCAGTCGAGGCACAGGTCACATCGACAGGTTTTGTGACCGGAGATTCCGGGAGATCGGACTTAATGACCAAGGGACACGTGACCGGCGTGGATCTGTCGGAGGGTATGCTGGCCGTGATGCGTGAGAAGGTCGGCAAAGCCGGTCTGGCCGACATGATCAGCATAGAAGAAGGCGACGGCGAGGCGCTACGCTTCCCGGACAACACCTTCGACCGGGTCACCATAGCCTTCGGAATCAGGAACTTCGAGGACAGACCGAAAGGCCTAAGGGAGATGCTCCGCGTCCTCAAACCCGGCGGCCGTCTCGTGATCCTTGAGCTCTCCCGCCCAGAGAACAAAGTCATCCGCTGGTTCTACGATCTCTATTTCCTCCACATCCTCCCGAAGATCGGCGGCAAGGTCTCCGGTGACAAGGCCGCCTACGCCTACCTCCCCGCCTCCGTCGCCGCCTTCCCCGGCAAAAAGGAATTCTCCGCCACGATGCGCGAGGCCGGCTTCCGCGCCGTCACCCACAAAGCCTTCACCCTCGGCATCTGCCGGATGTACACCGGCGAGAAATAGGGGAAAAAGCGTGGCATCTAAATTACTGAATATCAAAATAATAAACTATGCCCTAGTGGGAGACATCGCACCAGGACATAGCGTTTTTCCTTGATTATAAAGGAGTTATCTGCCACGATCGTCACATCGCGCGCGCATCGACACCGACATTGTCGCAGTTTTCGAACGAGAAAGGCTCACCTTGCGGATCATATTCATAATCCTTGTTGAGAGTCACCTTGTTGTTCCTGTAGGTGACACTGTCCACGCAGTAAAGGTTCAATATTCTTGGATCAAAGGTCTTGAAGGTGTTGTCCTCAATCGTGATGTTGCTATGGTAGCGGCTTGCTTCCTTCTGCGGGATTCCGCTGCCTACCGCGATGCAGGCGCTCCCCCATCCCTTGCAGCCATGAAGACAGTTCTCGAAGACATTGCCTCTGATGGTCACATCCTTGACACCTGACTGCTCGTACCAGTAATTGCCGTCGCCCTCGAAAAGGATCGCGGCACCGGGAACATGGAAATAGTTGTCCTCAATGACGACCTTGCCTTTCGATCCGATCAGAAGACCTCTTGCCCTGTTGTTGCCGAAAGAACAGCCTTTGATAAGCACCTCAGGCTTCACAGACGCGTCGGCAAGCACATCCCTCTCCTCAAACCCCTCCGGTATCGGCTCCTCGAAAGTCACGACGGAATAGTCATCGTTGAACTTATAGACCTCCTTGACTTTCAATGTGTCGTACGTCATCATCGTGTTGTGGCTGACAAACTCCATTTCCATTCCAACCTCGGCGAAATCCTTCCCATAGTTCGACCACAGAAGCAACTGGTTGTCCGAGACTTTCCTACGAGCCACCGCATACCATCCATGAATGTTGGTGGCATCGTCCTTCTGGTTCATGAACGTGCATCCGATCATTCTGATGAAGCCCTTGCAGTTCACGAAATGGGTTGCGTCGGCTGTGATGCTTATCATCCTGCCCTTGCCCGGAGATGGAACGACATTGACATTGTTGAGTTCAAGATCCTTGGATCTTTGGGCAATAACGCCCATTCCTCCGCAGTGCCAGATGTTCACATCCTTCAAGGTGAACCCGTCGCATCTTTCAAGCGTGAACGCGGGGTTCAGTCTGGCCGCGGCGCCGAAAACGAGGGTGTTGCCCGTGGTTACCCTGATGTCTTTCTCATAAACTTTGTAGTCTCCGTCAGGAAGAGCCTCGGCCTGAAGTCCCGGACCCCACACCCAATAGTCCCTGACATAATGAGCGACTTCTTTTTTCTCAGTGTCAAACTCCAGAAGATTGCCATAAGGGTACTTATTGCGGAACTCATCCCTAAACACGATGATCCCGCTCTCAAGGCTTATCCTATAGTCATCCGGGAACTTGACCTTGACCCAATCCTTGCCCGAACCCGTTATCAGACCTTCGGAATGGAATGTTCTTGTGTAATCAATGTCAAGACCGCTGACCGACACATTTCTGGAATCCTCGACATTGAACGGCGAGATGAATCCGGTGAACAGCAATGTCGTGCCGTTGCCTTCAATTCTAAGGCCGTCGGCTCCGACGATGTCAAATGCTATTCGCTTGTCACTCGGGTCGTTGTTGCTGATTTTCTGAAACTTGCCATAGCAGTAGTCCGGTTTGACAGGAAGAGTGCCTCCAGGCAGCACAAGGGTGCTTCCTTTGCTTTTCAGACAATCCTCCAAGGCCTTTCTTATGGCCGGCTCCACATCGTTCTGAACCATCTCCTCCGTCAGATAATCCTTGAGAAAGACTGTCTTGCCTGCCGGCTCCATAGAGCATGACGCGGCGAGGCAAACAAACGCCGCCATCATTATTTGAATTCTTTGTGTCATTACCTAAGCGATATATTCTTGATTTCCTTTCCTGATTTTACTGAATACTCACGGGTTTTTCCATCATAATTGACCGTGACCTTGATTCTTTGGTCGTCCAACCTTCGCGCGGCGATGTTGAAGTCTTTGCCGAAAGCCTTTATGTGGTCAAGAGACATCGTGTTCCAGCCTGAGGGCATCTGAACCTTCAGGCTGAATGAATCAAATCCAGTCGGACGTATTCCGAACAGACCTTCAGTGATCACCCTGCAATACAGTCCGCTTTCCGCGGACAGGTGCCGCTGCGATCCTTCAGGGTAGGCCTCGACCGGATACGGGACGTGGGTTCCGAGAAGCCTGCGCTCAGAATAATCATGAAGCTGCACAAGCGCCTTGTCGGCATAGCCGGCGGCGAAAGCTCCTCTAAGAGCATAGAGGGTTGATCTGTCCCAGAAGGTTGTGCTGCCCTGCTGAGTCAGGATTCCGTCCCTGGTCATCATTTCCTTGGAGAACAGAGCCACGAGCGTACCCTCGGCTCTGTCATTGATACCGAAACACAACGGAAGACATATCCATGACCTCAACACATCGTTACCGTCATAGTAACGGTAAGTGTCATAACCGCTTACATTGCCGCCGAAATAATTCTCAATCGCCTTTTTCAGGTCAGCGGCCCGCCTGCGGTATGTCTTGGTGACCGATGAAGGCTCTCCCATCAACGGGGCGAGATATGTGGCGGAAACGAGGCCGTCATAGTAAAGACAGGCGGTCGAAAGGTTGGCGTCCCCGGCAGGGAAACGACCCTCCAACTCATCTGAATCGGATTCAGGAACACCTTGGGCATTGAGCTTTCTGTGGCAATATTCAAGACACCATTTTATGAAAGGCCAAAGTTGTTCCGCCTCTTTTCTGTCCCCGCGCGCCAAGACATAACGTGGCGCACCGTGGGCGACCATGGCAGCGTCTCCGCGGTCACCGGCCCCGTCCCAGATGTCGGTCCCCTCGGCGATTATCGAACTTGGAATCGGCTTGAACTCAGGATTTTGATACCTGGAGAACAGACTGTAGCAGTTAAATGAAGATTCATTGCCGGTCGCATAGCCAAGGAAAGGATAAAAAGGCGAGACATATTCGCATTCATCGTTACACCATAGGGCTGCATAATAAGACTCACCACCAGGCCCGTGCATCAGACCTCCTTTTGTCCTGAATATGCTCTCCGACGCCCTGATCTTAGCGAAACGGAACTCTGCGTCGATGGCCGGATCCGGAGTCCTTAGAATCAAGGAAGAATCAACGTCCTCCCGGATGAAGGACATCCTGGCGGAATATTCAGCGTCAATGTCAGGTACGATCATCCTTTCCGTGTCGGCCCGATAAGCCTGAAAGGCCGCATGGAACCTTATCTCGTTCCGCGGCGCAAGGACATAAGTCCCGCTTCCGAATATATCGGCCCTGATCACATAACTGCCGTCCAGCCCTTCTCCGGCCAGGGTCCTTACCACTTGGCTGAACTCAGGAACGCTTACCGTCAATGGCTTGTCCGAAATATTCCTCAAGACATAGATCTCGCAGACCATTGGAAGGGTACGGCTGGGAAAGATCGTCTGGCTCACTTCCGCGACAGGCCTCGTGTAGTCACCGCGGGCTCCTCCGACATTCGCCTTGCCGACACCATATTCACTGATCACTGACAGGCCTCCGTCAATGGACACTTTTTTTGTCGACAGCTGTTTCGGCACAAGGGAGTTGATCCCGACCAGCGACATGACGTCCGTGCCCATCCTGTAAAGCAGGCTGGCGTGCGTGTCATTAGGGACACGGCGAAGCATCGGGAAAACCAACGATCTTTCCTGGCCGAACAGGCCTTTTTCGTCAACCATCCATCGAAGGACGCAGGAAACCTGTTCCCCGCTCATCTCGATGTGGTCGGAATATGGCAGGACGATCCTTTCGGGATTCAGCTCTATAGAACCGTCCGTTCCGATTGTCCAGCATGTCTGCGAATATGCCGCATTGGCGCTCGTTACCAGTGCCAGAATGGCCCATAGAATCCTTTTCATCACGTTTTTATTTTATTATTCCCACATCTTTGACTTCCCAGTCATCCGTTCTGAACGGAGCGAAAGGCTGACCGGAGGTTGTCATCACGTTTGCGTCCTCGGGATAGTTTCTGAAAGCATAGCGAGCGGCTACAGGCTCGGGGACATCTTCCGACCAGACTTCAATCTTATTCTGCCACCAGCGGAAGTTGACTTTGGCCTTATGCCAGACCTTGTCCGCCCCGGCGATCTCAAAGCCTCCCGGAGTGTAGTAGCCGTCCGAGGCGAAACCGAGAATGCTGTCGGACTCATTGAACTCATTCTGTCCGGAAAGATTGTTGAAACTCAGGACAAGCTGGTTGCACTTGTGGTAATCGTTGTACTCCTTCTCCATCGACTTGTAGGTCGGAGCAGGAAGCGGCACTCCATCGACACCATAGTCGTTACGGAGCGCGAGCCATGCAAGCCTGGTGCCCACCTCCATCTTCTTCCGAGGATGTATGCAAGTACGGCTGCCGATGTCTGTCGTTGCGGCAATGCCGCTATGAGGGATTTGAGCCATTGCCTGGTACTGTGCCTCCACGACCAGAGGCAGAGAGCGCAGTCCCTCGCCGTTGTAGGGGTAAGGGGCAAGCTGAACGAAATAGAACGGCATTCCCTCATCCTCCCAGATATTCCTCCACAAGCCAACCATGGAAACCATAAGATTCCTATAGTCAAACCAGTTGATCCTGTTCGACTCCCCTTGGTACCAGATCCATCCCTTGGCCGTGTAATGGCGCAGAGGCCAGATCATCGAGTTGAACAGCCTGTGGGGCTCACTGGTGACCCCTTCTCCGGAGAGGGCGAACTCATGGTTGATCCCCTCGGTGGAGAGGATTGCCTCATCGCTCATCCAGCATTCGATGCGTGTGCCTCCCCAGTTCGAGGAGATCAGACCCACCGGCACACCTACGAGAGCCTTGGACAACGCCCTGCCGAAGAAATAACCGCAGGCGCTGAACTGACTCGCGTTCCTCATGGTAGGCAAAAGCCATTCTCCTCCGCAGGTGTCCGCCGGTTCGTCAGCCGGAACCCGGGGAACCTGGAAAAACCTGATCAAGGAGGCCTCGGTAGGGACATCCATCAGGTACTCGGGATAATTTTCGACCGGCTGCATCATGAAACCGCAGAGCGGCATCTCCATGTTGGACTGCCCACAGCAAAGCCAAACCTCGCCGAGCATGATCCCCCGGACGGTGACCGGATCGCCGTCGGAGATGGTCATGGTGTGAGGGCCGCCGGCGTCAGCGGTCGCTACCCTGACACGCCAATTCCCGTCCGGATCAGCTTTGGTACGATACCTTTCCTTGCTCCATGACACAGACACTGAGACCTTTGCCCCGGCCTTGGCCTTTCCCCAGACATTCACGGAAGTGTTGCGCTGAAGAACCATGTTGTCACCGACGAGCGATGGAAGAGAGACTTTCGCAGACACGGACAAAGCAGTCAGCAACACCGCCGCCATCACAATAAGAAACCTTTTCATATCATTCAAAATTTTAATGCAGACATCAAGTGATCATTGAAAAATAACTTGAACTAAATCTGACACAAATTTAGTTCAACTTATTTATAAAGTAACATTCAAAAAATAACCTGCATCATCTTAAGGAATCTTTTCGGTCTAGATCTCTTTTCTCATCAGTCATGTGCCACCGGCACACTCCTTCTTCAAAAAAAGATCTATCCTCGAAAATCTTCTCTTAATCTGAAGCAACTTATTTTTTTCATGTTCCTAACGCTTACCAAAAATAACAAAAATCATCGAATAGGAGCCATAACATAACAGGCACCACCTCCCGGAGCAAGCGGAACGGCAAGTGTGTCTCCACTGGCCACGGTGTTTTCAGAGATGACATACTTTTCCGGACTTAGATCAGAATCTGGGGAATCCTCAATGGAACGCAATGAATATTCACGCCCTGCATCAAGAAAATCCAGACTGATTTCAATCTCGCGCGAATTCCAGTCGGTCAAGGCACCGATGTACCAGGCACCATCCTTCTCCCTTGCGGTCACGATGAAGGAGCCGAGCTCCCCGGCGAGGATTTCCGTACGATCAAACACCGTCGGCAATGAGGCGATGAATTCCGAGCATGGCAGATCCGCCAGATAAAGTGACGGGGAGTCACACATCATCGCCAAAGGCGAGTCGAACACGACATAGGCCGCCACCTGACGGGCTCTGGTTCCCTTGCTCATAGGATTGTGCCAATCTATACGGAATGACTCCTCCGTGGCGTTCCGGTAAGAACCCTGCGTGTAGTCTGACGGACCTTGGATCTGACGGATGAACGGGAATGTGACATCGTACTCTACAGACTTAGGAGAGGCCCATTTCACCTCCTCCAATCCGTAAACACCTTCAAAATTCACAGCGTTGGGGTACGTCCTGTTCAAACCCGTAGGTTTGTATATTCCATGAAGATCCACCATCAGCTTGTGCCTTGCCAGCGCTTCCACGATGCGGTAGACCATGTCAACGCATTCTTGGTCATCCCTGTCAAAGAAATCGACCTTGAATCCTTTCACCCCGATTCCAGAATAGTAGGCCGCAGCCTCTTCCAGTTTATCATCCAGGACATTAGCAACCGCCCAGATAAAAACTCCGACTCCACGCGAGGCGGCATATTCAATCACCCTGACCAAATCAAGGTCTATGCCTTCACGCAGCGACATGATGTCATCCCTGGCCGACCATCCTTCGTCCATCACAATGTAGGGAAGTCCGAGGCGGGCGGCGAAATCGATGTAAGCGAAATAGGTCTCGGTGTTGACACCCGGCTTGAAGTCAACTCCCGTCAGCCCCCAGTCGTTCCACCATTCCCAGGCACACAGACCCGGCTTCACCCAATCCCACTCCGACGGGTCACCTTCGCGTGGCTCCGCCAACAGATAGACAAGGTCATTGACCGGCAGTTCCTTGTCTTCATCAGAAATCGCCACAATCCGCCACGGGTAAGTCCTTCGCGCGGAGGTCTTCGCGATCACATCCTTCCTTGCGGCAATCTTCTTCTGGCAACGCGTGGGATGGATGTAGCAACTGTCCGGCAGACAGGCGAACTCGCTCTTGAATCCGCCTTCCGTTCCCTTTAGGAACATCCCGGGATAGGATTTCAGATCAGACTCGCAGACCACAGCCTTCACCCCGTTGTCACACTCGATGGCCACCGGAAGGAAAGCCAAAGAAGACTCGGTTCCGAATTCGCTGACTCTCTGATGAGTATAGGCATTCTGGAAAGCGTTCGCATAGGGATCTTTCCCCACCGAGTAACTCAGCCATACCATCCTGTCCGACGGCAGGTTGAACTCTTCGGTCTCTCCGCGCACGACCACGGAATCCGAGGCGAAACAGCCATCAGTGACAAATCTCCACGCCACACCGCTGTCGTAGGCCCGGATCTCCAATGACCAGCCGCCAAATGACAGAACAGCCTCGTTGCACTTCCCCGAAACCTCTGCTTGTCTGTAGAACATGGCCTCCACACTCTCCTCGACGCTGCGACGACGCACCCTCATCTTTCCGGAGTTCCTCCCGAGAACCTTTCCTTCGGTGACAAACTCCATCTCCATCGCGGATGGAGAGATGAGAACGGAGCCGTCATGTGTGATTGAATATTCCAGCCTCTCTCCTGAGAGCACCTTGACGCAGGTTCTTCCGTCGGGGGACTCCAGAGAATATTCATTGACCCCGCAAGACACGGCGACAAGGAATGAAAGGACAGCGAGACTTGCCTTAATATATTTTGTGAACATTTCTACTTCAATGATTCTTCTATCAACTCAAGTTCCTTTTGGGAGTAGCAGGTCTTGCACACATCCTCGCCGGCGGCCTTTGAGACATAGGACAGGAAAAAACAGAATTTGTCATAGTCCGTCTTCAGCATGGCCGTTTCATCCTCTTCAAGCGCATACAGCAGCCTGAATGCCTCCTCATAGACCTTCCAACCGTACTTTCTCGCAATTCTCATGAAAGTGTAGTGCAAGGCATCACCGTTGTTCTTCGCGACACCGGCTCCGATGGTCTCGTCGTAGGCAATCTTGTAGTAGTCCATATTCTCCACGCCGGTGTAGAAAACACCGCGCTGCCCCATCCTGCCGCCACAGTCCTCCAGAGCGTAAGACATTCTGAAATTAGCGAATATCTCGTCGTTCCAGTTCCATGCGGAATTGGTTCTTGAGCCGTCGGGACGAGAGTATCCGGAAAAAGTATGACCGATCTCATGCATCACACCGAAATTCCAGTCTCCATTATCTCTGGTGGACAGCAATGACTTGTCAATGCCGACATGGTTGTTCCACAGGATCGGATTACCTGCCAACGCCCAATAGCCCGCCTCAACTCCCGGTGTGGTCAGGATGGTGATCCTGGAACCGTTGAAAGGAGTGCCTCCGACCAGCCTTGAGTAACTTTCATAGACCGAGTCAAGATTGGCCAGCCAACTGTCCAAAGTGGAATCGCTCACGCAGACTTTGTCGGTGTCGAGCGCCAGACGAATATGCTTGCCCTCACGGATGCAAAGCTCCTCCGGCAGGATCTCTCTCAAACTAATGCAGTCCCACCAAACCTTGCCGTGAGCCGTACCTCCATTGTACGTGCCTCCGTGGTCTCCAAGACGGCATCTGATCTGAGCCTTGCCTGTGGCGGCCGGCACAAAATCCACATAGACTTTCTTCCAGTCGCTGTCGCCATAACAGAATTCGGAAGCGTTCCATTCCTGATCAGTGTTCTCAGTCTCCACTGTCAACACCGCCCCACGGCCTTCAGACACTCCAGAAGTCTTGAGGAATGCAGACACGCGATAGATTCTCTCTGGATCAAGTCCTTCAACATCATGACAGACACTCACCTGTGCTCGTTCCGGAGAAGAGATGAAGACACATCCTCCGCCATCCATTCCTTCCTCCTGTCTCCAAAATGCAGCGGCTCCCTCGGGAACCTCACCGTCAAGCACTAACGTCCAGCTACCGTCCCCCAGAACATCCGTGCTGAAATTCTCTTCATAGGAATAGGCCTTCTTCTCCCCGCAGGCCAGTACTGCGGTTGCCATGGGCAGCATGATCGCCGCCGCTAATAACGGGATTCTCATCTGATACTATTTCTGTGTTGAAAGATATTTCTTAATAAGATCAAGTTCGCCGTCAGGGAATGTCTCCCGTACATCCTGTCCGTCAGGAGTGTGCTTGCTGAGTATCGTAAGCAGGTAATCGAATTTCTGCCATTGATTCATCGAGCTTTCCATAACCGAGTTAATCCTTGTCCTGTAGATCTCGTCCCACGTGTCTATCCACACTTGCCATCCGTAGGCGTCACGGATACGCCATAGACAATAGGTAAGGCCATTGCCCATCTCCTCGCACCTGCCGGCCTTTATGATATTGTCATAGGAGTTGGGCGTGTCCGATCTATAGAGGGCAACAACCTCCTTGCCGTGATAGATCTTGTCATTGTTGAAGACCACTCCGTCAAGTTTTTCCAAGGCATAGTACATCCTCCAGTTCGCCATTACCTCCTCATTGAAGTCAAAAGCGCAGGTGGCGCTGAATTCCGTGAAGTGTCCCGGAGCGAAATCATGGCCGAGCTCGTGCATGAGCCCGAAGCACCAATCCCCTTCCTTCACGGACATCAGCGTCTCGGTAATATAATTCTCGTTCCATTGGATAGGATTGCCGGCATATGCCCAAGCGTTGATGGAACCTGAACGGATTCTTATCTTATTCCCACCATACGGTTTTCTTCCGGAAAAAAGCTCCACATAAGCCTCATAGACCTTGTCCAGCTTTGAAAGCCACTCTCCTATCATTGATTCAGAGATAGCGATATATTTCTTGTCACACATCAAGACAAGATGCTCACTCTCCTGAACATACAGATCATTGTTATAGGAGATTGACACATTGTCGAAATAGGCTACGCCACGCGCGTCGTCACAGTTGGCGCCAAGCCTCAACGCTATCTCCAGATAGTCAGTCTCGGGTTCCAACTCCAAACTCACGGTAGTCCAATCCGTTGTGCCATAGACTCGTTTGGACTTCAAGGACCAGGCGGAATTCAGGGATATACAGGCTCCTGACTCCGGATTGGCTCCGCTGACTCCGCTTGTCTTGATCTTGACGGACACCTTGTAATTCTTCCCCGGAACCACCTTGATTCTCTGCACCACAGCCACATCGACCGTATGGTCAAGAGCCGCTATGCAAAGACAACGGCTGTCCTTGTAGCCGTAGCCGTCTATCTGAGAAACTTTTGCGCCAGATTCGCGCCATCCTCCGACATAGTACCATTTTCCATCCTCGGGGACATCACTGTTCTTTGTCAAGTTGATGTCATCCTCGAAGTTCTGATTAAATATGATGCCAGAAAGATACTGTCCGGCAGGGGGATTATCGGGATTCGGGTCATCCGGAAAATCAATCATAGGTTCATCCTTACCCGAACACGAAACGGCCACAAAAGTGGCCAGCAATAACGATGATAACAGGGAATATAGTCTCATGTCTCTTAGTCTTATCAATCTTCGCGAACTCAGCGGCGACTTATCTTTTACCGCCTGTTGAATCATAAAGGCGACGGGCGAAGCAACGCCCGTCGCCATATCGACCAACCCTATCGGGTCAGCCTACAGAAAAGCTTACGGGTGTTCCAATAACCAAAGACCGCCATCTGAAGGTCCCAGCTTCCGTCAGCCGGGTTGAATCTGGACTTGTTCCAGATCCAGTCATCGTCCGTCCTACGGTCACTCACATTGACCATCCTGTAGAATCCGTCCTTGTCCGGTTCCTCGCTGAGGTCGAACAGGATGACACCATCCTTCCATTTTCCGCCGTAGATTATGTAATATCTCTGCGGAACTCCTTCATGAGCAGAACCGGCAGTGAAGTCGATTCTGTTGGAGAAAGAGTTATAGCCGGTCTCATTCTCGGTGAACGCGGTAACTTTCTGGGTCGTCTCGCCACCGCCTTTGTTTGCCGCCACAAAAGTCGCATCCTCTCCGACAGTCAGGTTGAACTCCCACTGGACACCTTCGACAGTCTTGACATAGTCTCCGGTGATCGTCTTCACGACCTCAAAGAACACAGTCTGCCTGCCTTCGTCAAACAATGTTCCTTTAGGGAATTTGTCCTGATCAACCGTCAGCGCCACCATATAGGCGTCCTCTCCGTCATACGGCATAGCGGATGCATCTACCGCGAATTCAACTGTAGCCTTTTTGGACGCCGCCTTGATGCTCGCCTCGCCGACCGACACCTTGGAGACATCAAATGTCTTGTAAGACGTGCCGTTGGCGGCATTGTAGGCGCTCACAGCCTCCGGATCATACTTAAACGAAACCTGAAGGTCGTTGGACAGCGGGGCGTTCATCTGGATCGTGACACTTCCTTTCCGGTAGGACGGAAGAACCTGCTTGCCCACGGCCTCCGGAGTCCATGCCCTAAGGGATGTCAGACTGGCGATCACGTAGACCGGGGAGGATTGCTCCACCACATAGCCACCTGTCTGTTCAAGTACAATAGGGCAAAGATATTCCTTGCCTTCTGCCATTCCTTTGCTGCTGAATGAGATGACATCCTCAAAGGTCATCTGTTCCGGATTGAATGTGCCGTCGGAGACCTTGTAGCATGACGAAGGGATTGGTTCATACGAGGTTCCGTTGGCGGCATTGAATTCAGCCACTTTGTCATCGGCAATCTTGATACTCACTCTCTTGGTGTCAAGGTTATTGAAATTGGTACCGGCCTTAATTGTCACAGTCTGGTCAAGCGGATCTATGGACAGGAAAGACAAGACTTCCGGAGTCTCCGGCACATCGACAATGATTGTAGGCTCAGAGGTCGTCAATCCTATAAGTATCGATCCCATAGAACCAAAATCGGCCACCTCCATAGAGGCTCCCGTGAGGACTACAGGAATAAGAAGATTCTCGGCCCCCTTTCCGTTGTCCCTCACAAGCTCGGCGGTCTTGATCGTTACGACAAATTCCGCCTTCTGGGTGTTAGGCGCGAATGTAACGGATTCAGGCATAGTGTAATACTTGGAATCCATCTGTCTGAAACCTGTGGAGTAAATCTCGTTGTATGAATCAATTTCCGCCCCATCCACGGAAAGATTCAGCATAAGCTCCTTTGACACGCCATATGTACGTTCTACGGTAACGGTCACATCCGTAGTCTCATACGAACTTATCGTGGCTGTCTTCTGCAGGCCGGACAAGGAGAATGCCGGGTCAGGAACGACATCCGGCCTTGGCAGTTCGACCGTACAGGAAGCGACTGTCACTCCAGCGAGCAGCAATATGGATGATATAATATTTTTCATTTCTGTGATGTTAATAATCTTGGTTAATACGTTACTCAAACCCACAGAGGTGGCCGCACCCGGCAAGCCACCTCACTAAGGGCGGCCACTAATAGAACGGAGCCTGCACCAGATTGGTGTTGTACGCCACTTCCGAAGCCTTGATCGGTGCCAGATAGTGCTCCATACGGAAGATTCGCGGCATTCCTTCAGTCATCGTGAAGAACTTAGGGTCGGTCGCATTCTCTCCCTCGGCGACGTTGAAGCCATAGACCGGGGTGTTGAGGACACCATTATCCCCATGGGCTATGAACCAACGGCGCACGTCAAAGTAACGGTGGCACTCCCATGCCAGTTCGACACGGCGCTCCTTCATGAGCATATGTCTCATCTGTTCTTTGGTGTAAGTCCCTTTATATTCAGGAATCCCCGCTCTCTTGCGAATCTCGTTCAGGTAAGGAAGTATCGTTGAATGGGATGCCGCTCCGGCATATTCATTCATAGCCTCGCAGTAGTCAAGATAGATTTCTCCGAGACGAATGACCGGGAACGGTATCTGACTGGAGATGCACTCGCCCTTTCCTTTGTCCGAATAGGCCGACAGAGGTATGTTCTTCTGAGGAGAGAGACCCGTGGAGTTATGATCTCCGGTCGAGCGGCTTTTGCCGGCGTTGCCTTTGTTCCAGAACTCGATTGTGGTCATCACTCCGGAACCGTCCTGGTTCCTCATGTCAGGGTGGGTGTAGCGGTCAAGACGCTGGTTCGGGAAATGCGTGGAGGCATAGAACCTCGGCTCTCTGCCGACAAACATCCAGAACGTGTTCTTGATCGTACCGTGCTCCACATCATCCTCGGAAGACCACTGCTTGTTGTCAAACCACTCTTTCAACGGCCTGGCCTCGCTACCGTCCGCCATGAAATAATCATTGGCAAGATTGAGGCTCACGGCGTCACGCGCATTCCACGAATGGAAGCAAGCCGGCAGACACTGCATTGTCCACCAATAGGTGGCCTGCGGACGAGCCCAGATCAGTTCTTTATTCCAGGTTGTGGTTATCTTCTGATAGTTCTTGACATAATCCTCAAAAGTGAGCGGCTTACCATCCTCGGCCTTCGGCTCCAGAAGCTCGTACTTGCCAAGATCGATCACCGCCTTGGCGGCGTCGGCGGCCTTCTTCCATTTCTCGTTGTCGTAGGTCTGGCTGATCAACTGCTTGCCGTCATGGTTCTTCCAGTTGGCATAAACGGTGTTGCCGTTAAAAAGAGGGCTTGCCGCGTAAAGAAGAATCCTTGCCTTCATGGCCATCGCCGCACCTTTTGTCGGGAAGCCATAGTCATCCTCCACCCTTTCCTCCAGCATTGAAGGTATCGCCGCGTCAATCTCACCGCAGATCCAATCCACGCACTCGTCATAGCTGCTCCTGCTAAGTTTCTCGGAGATGAACGTCTTATCGACTATCGGAATCGGGCCATATTCACGAAGAATCCAGAAATGGTAGATCGCCCGCATGAAACGCGCCTCGGCCTTCATCCTCGGAAGTTCTGTGACAGGATCAAGTTCCTTGCAGTTGTCAACATTCTCAAGGAATATGTTGCAGTGGCGGATGGCCTGATAGAACAGTTGGAAATAGTACTTGTCAGTCGAGGTCACTGGAGTCTCCGGGCTGACCGAACCGTTCAGAACGTGAGGAATATGCCAGTCAAGAGCGTTGTTCGCATCGTCAGTTCCGAACATGTAGTGGTTATAGTAGGCTGATCCCCAGAGTTCAAGCGGGAAGTAATCGGAAGAGTACATTCTGGCGAACCACTTGCGGGTGTCATTACGCGAAGAGAACACCTTTTCCAGAGTATTGAGCTCCTCTGGATCCTGGTCAAGGAAGTTGCAGCCGGCAAACAGGACCGGAACTAAAAGCATAAGAATATATTTTCTCATAATACTCTCTTTATTAGAATGTTAAATTAACGCCAAGGAACACGGTAGCTTGAATAGGGTAAGCATCCGCTCCCACTTCAGGATCCCAGAACTCTTTCTTGAACTTGCTAAAAGTCATGAGGTTCTGAGCAGACACATAGAATCTGAGATTGTCCAGTCTCATCCTGTCCAGAGCCTTGCGTGGCAATGTGTAGCCGAACTCAAGGTTCTTCAGACGCATGTAGTCACTGTTGCGCACCCACCATGTGGAGGATTTGTAATTGTTGACGTTCTGTCCCATGTAGAGCCTCGGGGAGAAGGCATACGGGTCAGGGTTCTCCTCTGTCCAGCGGTCGCGGAATTTGGTTATGAGGTTACCCATAAGCTTAGGGTCACGCTCTGCCTGGAAAGGCTGGAAGTACCATCCGGAAGTCAGATATGTAGTCGCCCCGAAAGCACCCTGCATAAGGAAAGAGAAGTCAAAACCTTTCCATGAGAGAGAGGCTCCGAGTCCAAGCACCTGCTCCGGCCTGGACGGAGAGGATGTCCAGATCATGTCATCCTCTGTGATCTTACCGTCATCGTTGACATCACGGTAGCGGATGTCTCCAGGACGCAGCTGCTCTTTGGTAAGAGAGAACTGACGGTAGTACTCCGGAAGGGCGTCAATCTCCTCTTTCGAGAAAAGATGCATGGCGTCATAGAGCTTACGCTCGCCGTAACGGGTACCACGCACATCCTGCCAAGGATTCTTGTAGACCTTACCGTCATCAATGTACTTATTCCGCGCGAAAGTGTAGTTGCCGCGGGCGGTGAACACCATTCCGTTGTCAAAAGCCTTGTTGTACTCAAGGGTCGCCTCGAAACCACGGTTGTCCATCACACCGGTGTTGGCATAGGCAGGATTCTGCAGACCCGCTATCTCAGACACCTGCGGCTGGATGAAGATGTTGCTTCTTTTCTCATAGAATCCTTCGAACGTGGCGCGGAAGGCGTTCCAGAAACCCAGTTCAAGACCCACATTGTACTTGGATGCGGTCTCCCACGTGATGTTCTGCGCCGCAAGCTGATCCTCGGCGAGTCCGCCGATCCCCTTGTTGAAGTTGAGACCGAAATCGGATGTTCCGTCAGCATCCTTCAGAGTTGAGAGGTAGGCAAAGCGGGTTGAACGAATCTGGTCGGAACCGACACGACCGTATGAAGCCCTTAGCTTGAGCCATGTAAGGACGCTGTTGTCCTTGAGGAATCCTTCGTTGGACACGACCCAACCTAAGGCCACAGCAGGGAAGAATCCCATCCTCTGCCCCTTAGGGAAGTTCTCCGAGCCGTTGAAACCAATGTTCACCTCGGCGAGATATTTCTTGTCATAGCCGTAGGTAACGCGCCCGGCGATACCGAGCGAGCGGTTTGGAAGGCTGGAGATGTAGCTGCTGGCCGTGTTGATCCTGTAATCCTTCATGTAGTAAAGCGCCAAGCCTCCCACCTCATGCTTGCCGAAGGCTCTGTCGTAGTTGAGGGAAGCCTCGAAGTACTGGCTTCTGTTGCCTGAGGCCGACGAGGAATAGTTCAGATACTCCTGTTGCTTGTTGGCGTCGATGACCTTGTACTGGATGTCTCCGGCCTCGTCACGTCCGAGAGCCTCATAGAGAGTAAGATCCCTGGAACGTTTGGCGACATCATAGTTGACAGCGTCATAGGCATAACGGACTATGGCCGACAATCCTTTCGCCCAACTCCAGAAAGAGAAGTCCTGAGAGATTGACAGATTGGTACGCAGCTCGTTTGTGGTGGTGGTCTTGTAGCCTCGCTGGGTCAACTGGATGTAAGGATTGTAGAGCGAATCCCTGCCCGGGAACTTTCCATCCTTGTAAAGGACTGGGAATGCGTTAGGGGCGCAGTTGTTGATCCAGAGATAGATGTTGTCCGACCCTTCGGCCGGCTCGACATTGTTGGCCACGTTACCTTGAAGTCCCAGCGAGACTCTTGTCCATTTCGTGATGTCCATGTCAACATTGGTACGGAAGTTATAACGGATGTAGTTGATGTTCTTTCCGTACGATCCGATCTTTGTCGAAACCCAAGGGTAGTCGCTGTTGTTCACGGCGTACTGTCCCTCTTGGTTATACACCGACATGGCGGAAAAGTACTTCACCCATTTTGAACCACCCGAGATGTTCACACTCAGTTTCTCGTTCATGGAATACTTCCTCATGAGCACATCCTGCCAATCCACATCCGGATACAACTCTGGATCCGTGCCGTCGCGCATCGCGATAATCTCTTCGTTGGAATATTTAAGGGACTGTGCGGCGGAAGGGTTGGCGTCTATGGCCTCGTTGAACAGGATTGATCGCTCATAGGCTCTCATATAAGACGGACGCTTGGTAGCAAAGGAGAAACCCTGCTCATAGCGGGCGTCAACTTTGGCCTTGCCGTCGAATCCCCGCCTCGTCGTGATGAGGATGACTCCGTTGGCTCCACGAACGCCATAGACAGCGGTGGCGGAAGCGTCCTTCAGCACGGAGAACGACTCGATCTCCAGAGGATCGACGTTGCTCATAGGGCGCTCGATGCCGTCCACCAGCACAAGGGGGTTCTGATTTCCGGTGAATGTGGAGATGCCTCTGATCCAGAACTGGGCATCATCCTTGCCAGGCTCTCCGGAAGACTGCACGGCGATGATACCCGCCACCTTTCCGGCGATGGAGTTGGTAAGGGAACGCACCGGAGCCGTCAGCTCCTTCGGCTTGATCGCCGCCACAGCTCCCACTACGGACTCCTTCTTCTGAGTGCCGAAGCCGACAACGACAACGTCGTCAAGGACATTCTCATCCTCCACCAAAGAGACATGTATCTTCTGAGATGACTTCACACGGAAGGTCTGAGAGACAAAGCCAAGGAAAGAGACCTCGACCGTGGAGTTGACCGGAACAGTGATGGAAAACTTACCATCAACGTCAGTTACGACACCAAAAGGTGTTTTCGTCTCCATCAAAGTGACACTCGCGCCAGGGAGCGGTTCCCCGCCTGTGTCCGTGATGACACCTGACAGAACGGCCTCGGACTGTGCGAAAGAAGCCACAGCCCCCAACAGTAATGTCAAGACAAGAAGCGAAACCTTTAAACTAAGATTTTTCATTCTGACTGATTTTTATGGTTTGCAATAATAATAGTGTTGTTAATCCGCCCAATGGCCATGTCAAAGGTAGACAGAAAGAGACTATCCCGACCGCTCGTTTATCTTAATTTATACAAAATTTATCCTACTTAGGACTTTTTAACGGCGACAGAAGTGAAAACATAGAACTTTTATATTATTTTTGGATAAAACTTGTACAACATGTCTTTAAAACGCACCACCGCTTTTATCGCCCTTTTCCTTGCATTCTGCCCATTCCCGGCCAGTGCGCAGAAGCACAAGTTCATACACTATGGGATGGAAAACGGCATGAGTTCCAACACCATATTCAAAATTCTGCAAGACAAGGACGGGCTGATGTGGTTCGGCACCAATGACGGACTCACAAGGTTCGACGGCACTACCTTGAAGACTTGGAGGAACACCCCGTCCGATTCCAGGTCGCTGGGAAACAACTCGATCTACTCCTTGAAGGAAGACATGAACGGCACTCTGTACATCGGTACGGAGAATGGCCTCTACGCTTTCGACAAGAACGAGGAACTCTTCACGGAGATCCTGACTCCTAAGTCGTTACCGGAAGCAGAGATGAACAGTCTCAGCAACATACTTGTACGAAGCCTGGACTTGGACAAGAAGAACAGGCTCTGGATAGCGACATTGGGACAAGGCCTCCTTCGCTACGACATCGAGACAGGTAGGCTTATCCGGTTCTCAAAAGGGAAGGACAACAAATTCGGAATAGATTCTGACTACATCACTTCAGTACTATGTGACGGAAGAGGCAGAACATGGTGTACAAATGCCAGCCAGAATATCTATCTCTATGATGACGACAAGAACATGTTCTCCAGAATACACATCTACGATGAGAGAGCGAAAGCCGAGGGCAACGCCGCTTTCAGCCTGTGCGAGGACTACCAGGGCAACATCTGGATAGGAGGATGGGGAAACGGTCTTTTCCGCTACGACAAGGCCAGCGGGTCATTCACGAACTACAGGCTCACTTCCGACAACGGAAGCAAGCTATACACCGGCAGGATCCACACTGTCACGGAGGTGGAACCGGGAATCATCTCCTACGGCTGCGACAACGGTATTGTGAACTTTGACACAAGAACCGGCAGGTGCGAGAACATACGTTACGAGCCAAACACCAACAGAAGCATCACCGACAACTTCATCTACGACATTGTGAAGGATCAAGAGGGTGGAATATGGGTGGCGACATACTTCGGTGGGGTGAACTATACCAATAAAAGCTCCTCTCTTTTCAACTTCTCCATGACGGACACCACTGGGAAGAAAGGCAGGGTAATCAGCAAGTTCTGCGAAGATCCGGGCAAAAAACTTTGGATCGGTACAGATGACGGCGGCCTGTTTCTCTATGACATGGCTTCAGAAATATGCAAGGAAAAAATCGTGGACAGGAACATACCGAATCTCAACATCCACGCCCTGCTGAAAGACGGCGACGGGCTATGGGTCGGAACCTACAGCAAGGGTCTTTACTATCTGGACACGAAGAGCGGCGAGACAAGGCATTGGCCGAAATTCAACAGTGACAAGGATGGCACAGACGCCAGTGTCTACGCACTGTTCAAGGACATCAACGGAAGATTATGGATAGGCACCAAGACCGGGATAACGATCAAGGAAGGTGATGATTTCCGGGAAACCCTCGATCTCGGATTCAACAGTGACGTGATCGACATCCGCGGGGACATCCAAGGCAACATCTGGATCGCATCCATAAGCAGCGGCCTGATGAAGTACAGCCCGAAGACGGGCACGATAGGCAAACCTTCGACCAAAGGTGTGATTCCTGACAAGATTCTGGCGATAGAGATTGTCCGGGACATCATCTGGATAGGTACGGCAGGAAACGGACTGATCCGATATGACACAAACACGGGGATAATCACGCCCATCAACTCTAAGGACATACTCTCCTCCGACCAGACTGTATACAACATCATTTCAGAAAACGACAACCTCTGGGTCAGTTCAAACTCCGGACTTGTGCGATACAACACACAGACGCAAAAAGCAAAATTATTTGGAACCGGAGACGGGCTGAGCGCCAACGCCCTCAATTACAACTCAGGAGTACTTACATCAGACGGGGTGGTTTTCCTTGGCACCAATGGTGGATTCAATTATTTCAGACCGGACGAGATACCGACAAACAGCATCGCCCCGAGACTTTACCTTAGCGACGTGGATTACAGTGAATCGGAGACCGAGGCGAGAGGACTTCTGGCCGAAGCCAGAAAAACCGGACAAATGCACATAAGGACGGGTCATAAACCCTTGAGGCTGACTTTCTCTGTCCTGAGTTACATTGCTCCGCACAAGAACAGGTACAAGTGGAAAATCGATGATGGAGAGTGGAACGAATATGACTACAGAGGCAATGAGATCAGCTTGACCGGGCTTAAAAGAGGAGAGCACACGATCATGGTCTCCGGATGCAACAACGACGGAGTCTGGAGCGCGGAGATCCCTACAGTGGTGAAAGTCAAGCCCTATTTCTACAACAGCACGGGTGCCATCATAGTATATTCCATCATTCTCCTGTCACTTGTCCTGCTTTTCGCCCGGATTCTTTGGGACTATCAAAAGGAACGGAAAGCCAACAAGGCTGAAAGGATACGCCGCGACAGGGATAGAGTACGTTTGGAGACCGAGCTGGAGCTGTTCACGGACATCGCAAAGGGCATCCGTACCCCCGTGATGCTCATCAACGGTCCCGTGGATGAGATCCTGGCAGAGAAGGGGCTCTCCGACAGGGCGCGGAAAAATGCGGCGATCATCAAGAACAGCAGCGACAAACTGCACGTCATCACTCACGAGATCCTTGATTTCCTGCACAATAGCATAGAGAGCCTCCGCTCGGACGTGGGAGATGTATCTATGCCGATGAAAGGAGAGTACCGGAATATAGCGGCAGAGATTGAGAAGACTGCGAAAAAAAGTGCGGCGGACACAGTCCTGCAGGACACCAACACCGCCAAACGAAGGGAGATCAGCATCATGATCATCGATCCGGATGCCCAGATGAGAGAATTCCTGTCTCTCGCCCTCAGCAGACACTACCAGGACATCCACACCGAGGAGAATGCGGAGAAAGCAAAACAGACACTCGACAACGGGGAACGGATAGACCTGATCATCAGCGACGCCGCCGTGGGAATTGATCTCTGTGGGGAATTAAGGAACGAAGAGCGCTTCTGTCATATTCCAGTCATTCTCCTTTCAAGCAGCGACAATCTCAGCCTGAAAGTCAGCGGCATCGGGAAAGGAGCTGACATCTTCCTGGAGAAGCCGATAGAGATCGAGTATCTCATCACACGGATAAACGGCATTCTCGACAAGAGAAAAATAATCTGGGACAGTTTCAGCAAACGTCCGTACGCCCCGTTAAGAAGCACCGTGCAGGGTAAAGGCGACGAGCAATTCCTTCAGCAAATCAGCGAGATAGTGTCTGTGAGATTTACCGACATGGATTTCTCCGTCGATGACTTGGCGGAGCAGATGCACCTGAGCCGTTCCGTCCTGTTCGAGCGTACCAAGGAGGCCTGCGGCATGACTCCTAACAATTTCATCAAGGAGATGCGTCTGCGCAAGGCCGCCAGCCTGCTGGCCGAGCAAAAGTACAAGGTCAATGAGATCTGCTACATGGTAGGCTTCAACACCCCGTCGTACTTCGCCAAATGCTTCTTCAGGCAGTTCGGTGTCCTGCCAAAGGATTTCGTCGGCTGAGACGACCCAGATGTGCGGGAATGCGATTGACGTCACAGATCCGAGATTGTCTCGTTCCGCAGATCGGCGATGAGCCTGTCGATCGAATCCTTTGTGACATGCTGCATGACGACAACATGCGACAGCTTTCCGCCAAACGCCGCGTCCTCGCCGCAAGCGAGATTATATTTCCTTACGACTTTGGCGGAAGGACGGCGGAATATGACCGTGTTGCTATATTCATTGTTCCAATAAGGCCAACCTATCCTTTTAAGCTCAGACTTAAGGTATCGCGTGTTTTCAAAAATCCTCGCGGCCTGCTCTGTCCAGCCTTCATCGCCGACCGTTTTCATAAGCCACCAAAATTTGAGTGGCTCGATTCCTGATCGTGAGCAGTTTATCATGCGCATGTTGGCGTTCAGATAAGAGATGTCGTAGGTTGACTGATTGTCGTAAACGTCGCGGGTTGTGATGAAGAGTCCGCAAGGGCTGTCGATGCCGAAGAATTTATGACCGCTGACGCTAATGGAATCAAAGCCTGTTTTCCTGTGTACCAGCGGTAAAACTCCTCCAGTCTTATGTCATTGTTGCCTGGATAACCAAGGGTCATACTCCTTTCGGCAAGGCACTCGGACGCCCATCTGTCAAGTTGTTCAAATCCTGAAGAAACCACAACCTGAGCCGACAAAGCCAGACTGCCTGACAGCGCAGTCAGGCCGATCATCAAGCCCCTCATCAGCATGCTGTTCATAACTATTCAATACATTATTGAGTCAACTTGAAAAAGTACCATTCGCCACTTTTTACCCCCGTTGGAAGTACCTGTGTGGCACATATTTTTTTCAAAAAAAGACTTTTTCAAGTGGACTCATTATTGGTTATTATAATCGTTCCTTAACCACATAGAAGAGTCTCGGAACCAAACACAAAAATAATGAATTATAGTCATTTCGAACATTTGGATCCATGAGCCCACTTGAAAAAGTGCCATTTGCCACTTTTTACCCCTTACAGAAGTATCTGCGAGGCACATGTTTTTCAAAAAACGACTTTTTCAAGTGGACTCATCCATTGCGGATTGAAAGAACCGCACCAATGATTTTGCCTTTTCGGCAAAACGAAGTAAATTTGTGTTCAACGAAACGGACGGACGGTTTGCCGGGTTTCTTTGGCCGGGCCTCTGACGAACAGACGATAAACAGTGATATTCAAGAATATGAGAAAGTACCTTTTGATTGCGGTTCTGGCGGTTCTGGCGGTGCTGCCGTTTTTGGCGGAGGCGCAGAACGGACCGGCCATTGCCAGGATTGTGTGCGGGCCTTACCTTCAGAATGTTACCACGGACAGCTTCACGGTGATGTGGATGACGGATGTAGATGCCGTGGGGTGGGTGGAGATCGCTCCGGACAACGAGGAGAATTTCTACTACAAGGACAGGCCGAAGTACTACGACATGCGCGGCCACGGGCTGAAGCCTATCGGCAAGATCCACAAGGTGACGGTTGGCGGGCTTAAGCCCGGCACCAGCTACCGCTACAGGGTGATGATGACGGCGGTGCAGGACTACCACAACAACTACAATCCGGTCTACGGGAAAGGCTCCGGAGCGCCGGCCTACAAGGTTGACCTGCCTAAGGCCACCACTCTCAAAGAGGATTACAGCGAGGTCAGGTTCGCCGTTGTCAACGACGTGCACGCCCAGGACTCGCTACTGCGCAGATTGTTCGCGGACAAGGAGAAGAACAAGGAGTTCGACTTCGTTCTGTTCAACGGAGACATGACCTCCGACCTGGCCTACAGCGAGAAGATCGTCCGGCACTACCTCAAGCCCGCAAGCGACCTCTTCGCGGCCGAGACTCCGCTGTTTATGGCCCGCGGCAACCACGAGTACAGAGGCAAGGAGGCCCTCCGGATCTCTGAATATTTTGACTTCCCGGAGCACGGCCCCTACTACACCTTCAAATATGGCAAGTTCCTGTTTCTGGTGCTGGACGGCGGCGAGGACAAGGTGGACAGCGACATCGAGAACCAAGGACGGCTCTGCTCGGAGCCTTATCTGAACGAGGAGGCCAAATGGCTCAAGGGCGTGGTGGAGAGTGATGAGTGGAAGAACGCCGAAAGAAGGATCGTCTTCAACCATATTCCCCCTCAGATCAAGGACGCATGGCACGGCAATCTGAATATGTCGGAGAAGTTCCTGCCTATCCTCAATGGTGCCGGAGTCGATCTGATGCTGAGCGGCCACGTGCACAAGTACTCTTTCCGCGAAGTTGGATCAACCGACGCATCCTTCCCTGTGATCACCAACGGCCAGTGGCAGAGGATGGAGATCACCGTGAACGCCAAAAAGATCGCTGTCAGGATCTACGACACCGACGGCAAACTTACCCACACAGTGGATCTTTAGTAACCTTCAAAAAATAACCTGCCTCATCTTAAGGAATCTTTTCGGTCTATATCTGTTTTCTCATCAGTCATGTGCCACCGGCACACTCCTTCTTCGAAAATAGATCTATCCTCGAAAATCTTCTCCTAATCTGAGGCAGGTTATTTTTTTCACGTTACTTAGAGGTCTTGTTCCACAAGGACTTCAGACGGTCAGGGAAGTGAGGGAATTCTTCAGATTAGCACACAGCGGATCTTTAGAGGTCTTGTTCTGAAAGGCTTGCAAGGAAGTGCGGAAGGCTCTGAGCCTAACCGAGGATTCCTTTGAGTAAGTCCGGGATCACCAGTTCCTCACAGCGGATGGAGGCGAGCCGAATGCGGCCCTCGTCTGTAAGCGAGAAGATCATCCCCCGCTTGTCAGCCGGGTTAAGTTTCCGGCTGATGAGGGATGTTTTTTCCGCCGAGGCAAGAACCTTGGACATATTCGAATGTGTAAGCCCCAACTCATCTGATAGTTCCGATGCCGAAGCGCTTCCCTGCCCCGAAAGGAAGCAGAGAAGCATCGCCTCGTTCAGATTCAGTCCGAATTTCCTCTGAAACTCAGCGTCCAGCCCGGAGATCGCCCTATGGATCTCGCGAAGGCGGCAGATTGTGTTCTTCTTATTCTCCACGACCTACCAACTACAGCTCAACTTTAAGAACATCCTTGATGATTCCCTTGAGCTCCGTCTTAGACAAAGCCCCGAGAGACCTCTGCGGCTTACCCTTCATCGGAATGAACAGAAGCGTCGGAATCGATCTTATGCCGAAAAATGTAGCCAGTCCCCTCTCATTGTCCACATTGACCTTGTAGATGGTGAGTTTCCCTGAATATTCCTTGGCCAGTTCGTCCAGCACAGGCGACAGCTGCCTGCACGGCCCGCACCAGTCCGCATAGAAATCGACAATGGCCGGCTGAGATCCGAGATATTTCCACTCATCGGGGTTCTTTTCGAAGTCGTAGACCTTCTTAAGGAAATCAGCCTTGGTGATGTGCACCACCTTTGTCGTCGGCTTTTCCTTCGCCGCCGTCTCCTCATCTGGCCTTACCGCACCCGTCATCTCAACACCCTGCTCTTCCGCCGGTCTTCCTGCACCCGACAGCTCTGCTTTCTGTTCAGCCGTCAACCTTTCGGCATTCGGCACCTCAGCATTCTGCTCTCCCGTCAACCTTTCGGCATTCGGCACCTCAGCATTCTGCTCTCCCGCCAACCTTTCGGCATTCGGCACCTCAGTCGTCAATTCATTCCCTTTCAGTATTTTAACTCCAGAATTTTCCAGATCCATCTTCTCAATTCCCAGCTCAGCAACCCGAGTCAGAGCCACTTCGACAGACTCGGCAACCAAAGCACTTCCTATTCCCCACCTTTCTGTAGCCTTGGTCTCAAAAGAAGAGAACAGAAGAAGCCCACCGACAGCCACCCCGCTGATGCAAAAGAGCGCCTTTAACGTAATTGCATTCATAATAATCAGTGTTTTAAATAATTAACAAGCATTTATACAATAGTTTCCAACGAAAACTTTCCCAAAGTACGGAATTAATTTCCAATAAAACAAATTTCCAAAGGAAAATATTATCAAGAACTATCTTCGGTCATTCATCGCACCTGCGCTTAGAAAGCAGAGCGACCAAGCCCCCCTTCAGAGATAGCCTCGTGCGCAGGAAGCGCCTTTCCGCTCACGGGAGTCCCCCGCTGGCCCTCGTGCGCAGGAAACGCCTCTCCGCTCACGGGAGCCCCCCGCTGGCCTGCCTCGTGCGCAGGAAGCGCCTCTCCGCTCACGGGAGTCCCCCGTTGGCCTGCCTCGTGCGCAGGAAGCGCCTCTCCGCTCACGGGAGTCCCACGCTGGCCCTCGTGCGCAGGAAGCGCCTCTCCGCTCACGGGAGCCCCCCGCTGGCCTGTCTCGTGCGCAGGAAGCACCTTGCCGCTCACGGGAGTCCCCCGCTGGCCTGCCTCGTGCGCAGGAAGCGCCTCTCCGCTCACGGGAGCCCCCCGCTGGCCCGACTCGTGCGCAGGAAGCGCCTTTCCGCTCACGGGAGTCCCCCGCTGGCCTGCCGGGTATCATCATTGGCCGCCTGTTGGACCTAACCTTGGTGCTGTTGTTAACCGCATTGCGTAAAGAAACTTTACAGTTCCCGGATTTCGTGAATCTGTTTCGCGGCGAAGGATTCTCTTATGCCAGCCGTTTAGAGGCTATTTTTGATTTGTTTGCTATAGATTTGCACTCCGGAAGGCCCAGCAAAGCCCCACACATATAATTCCTCTGCAATTCCGTCGTCAAAACAAGCACTTTCGGCGGTTTTGCCCGACAGAATTGCAGTCTATGCATTTTCAAAGACCTTTTTTCTGCAATTCTTAGAAGCTGTTTTGAATTGTTTGTTTGAAGGTTAAGAGCAAGCTCTTTCCCTGCTGCTCACCTCGGCAATCCGAACAAGTTCGATTGCCCTCGGTTCGGGCGCTGGGTTGAGAGTGAAAAACTTCAGTTTCGACCGCTTCTTCCAAGGAAGATAGCGGTGCTATCTGACTGAAGAAGCGGGAAGAAAATGAAGATTATTCACCTCAAAGAACATTTCAAACAATTCAAAACAGCTTCTTAGTAACATGAAAAAATTAAGTTGCCTCAGATTAAGAGAATATTTTCGAGGATAGATCTATTTTCGAAGAAGGAGTGTGCCGGTGGCACATGACTGATGAGAAAAGAGATCTAGACCGAAAAGATTCCTTAAGATGATGCAGGTTATTTTTTGAAGGTTACTTAAGTAAGCGTTAAAAAATAAGCTGAACTAAAATTTGTGTCAGATTTATGAGGATAGATGTCTTTTTGAAGAAGGAGTGTGCCGGTGGCACATGACTGATGAGAAAAAATAGCTAGACCGAAAAGAGCGGAAAGCCTCTAACCTGAATTTTGGTTACGTGCAAAATTCAGGTTAGAGGCTTCCCGCTCTTTCTATGGCACTGGACCTTCAATGTTCCTGCGCTTCAACAAGCCCGGAAACTCAATGGTCTCAGAACCAATAGGTCTAAACAACCAGAGGAACTCAGCGACTGAGACACCGGCTAAGCGACTACCTTCTTTCCAGCTACTATTTGTCGCCGAGATCGAGGATGCGGACGTTGCGGATCTTCAGACCCTCACCGTGACCGCAGAATGAAATGTAGCCTTTCTTGTTGAACATTCCCGGATGGTTCTTGTGGTCAACGGTGTACGGATTCTTCTTGCCGCCGTCAGGAGCCACATTGTGACCCTTGCAGGCCCTGCGGATGTTGCCGTCCACAATCACCTCACCGTTGACGGTCACCTTGATTCTGTCGCCCTCGACACGAATCTCCTCGGTGCTCCACTCCCCAAGAGGCCTGTGGACGATTCTCTTCGCAGGGATCACACCGTAAACCGATCCGTGAACCTGATACTCACGAAGTTTGGCGTACATCGGAGCGTCATGATCAAGGATCTGCACCTCACACATTCCGTCATAGGCAGCGTCAACACCCATAGGAGTCCTCACACCCACACCATTGTTCACACCCTCGCGCAGGAAGCAGAACTCGAAACGATAGACGAAGTTACGGTATTCCTTCTTGGTGTAGAGATTTCCTGTGCTGCCGTAGTTGGCCGACACATAGATTGTTCCGTTGACAGGAGTGTACCCCTCAAGGTCGCCCTGCCACTTGTCCAGATTCGTGCCGTCGAACAACATCTCGAATCCCTGTCTCTTCTCCTCATCGGTCAGTTGAGAGATCGGTGAAGGCTCGGCCTCGCCGAGAATCTTGTTGATCGCATCGACAGCGTAGCCGTCATCCGCACCACCGGCGGCCTTGAAGATCACGACAGCCTTGTCAAGGTTGGACTTGAGGTCAGCGTAGTTGATCTCCTCCTTGGTCTTGGAGGCGATTGTCCTTACGCACTCAGCAGCGGCATGCCTGACTCCCTTGTCACTGTCATCCAAGTACTTGCCGGCAAGCAAGAATGCCTTCATCGTAGGTACGGAAGCAAGAGACTTGAGAATGGACTTCTTCACGGCAGGGGTCTGGGCAAGCTCAAGAGCCTTGGCGAAATCCATACGCTTCTTGTCAACATTGGTCTCGTATTTAGAGACAAGGGAAGAATATCTCTTCACAGCCTTGTCGGCCAGCCCGGCGTCAGAACCGGCAATCTTGATCAGAGTCGGAGCCACCTTGAAATTGTCGATGTCAAGCAACGACGCGAAAGCGGACTTGTCACCGGCCTCGTAGGCGGCGGCCAGATCGTTCACGGCCTCGTCAGTGCCTGTGGCGGCAAGGACCGGATAGTAAGCGGAGACGTTCTTGGACTTCTTCATCAAAGCGCTGACCTTGGCGTACTGCTCGGCGGGAGCAAGAGTGTGCACAGCGGCGATCAAAGCGTTCTGGGCGGCCTTCTGATCAGCGGCGGAAACGTTGTCAAGCAAAGCGCCGACCTTGTCAATGTCCTGGACGCCAACGATGTCCGCGAGCGCGAGCTTGGCGAGAGACGAAGCCTCGGCATCCTTTGAATCTATCAATGAATATACCTTCGGAGCGGCAGCGGTAATCCTTCTGGCCATCACAAGGCCGAGAATATTTCCAAGAGTCTTGTTGTCCTTGGCTCCGTCAAGAGCGGCAAGAAGCTCGTCCTGATAGTTGCCCTTGAATGATTTCAAAGCGGCTATCGCAGCGGCGCTGTTCTCTCCTCCGAGCTGTCCCACGAGAGCCTTCGCGGCCTTGTCACCACCGATCTTTCCGGCGGCAGCGATAGCGGCGGAGGCAACGTCTCCACCCTCGGAGAACGAACCGAGCACGATATCGGAGACAGACGAGATCTTGTTGTTACCGAACCAGTTGAGAAGATCAACCTTGACCGGAGCAGAGAGTTTCGCGAAATTCTTTGTGAAAAGAGGAACGAGATTTCCCGCGCCAAGAATCGAAGTGGCGTTGTCAATCACAGAATTCCTGTACTTCACATCTTCGCTCTTGAGAGCGGCGGCAACGACCTTCATAGCCTTCGCCGGGTCGTTTTTCATCCGAGCCAGAGCTCCGGCGGACTTGTAAGCGGACACTTCTGAAGCCATAAGATCCTTGGCGGCCTTGGCGACAGCCTTGCTCTTGGATCCATCCGCAAGTCTCACTGCCAGAGCGGCATAGTCAGGAGTCGAGTTCTCTTTAAGAATATTCAGGGATGACTCTGAGCCGATAGCCGCGAGAGTGGAGAAGTAAGCGTTGTCGTGCATTGTGGAGTTCAGGGCAGTCGGGATGACCCATTTCTGAATATAAGGCTCCGCGGCGGTGATTCCTTTCTCCGCGGCGGCGGTCGCCAGCAGTTTCCTGTCGGCGGTTCCTTCCTTCACAAGGTCAAGAATCAAATCCTCTGTTCCCGGAATATCCACGAGAGCGCCAACGGCCGTGGATGCGAGGGCAGGGTCATTGACATATTCCTTGAAGAACTGAGCGTCAGCAGGCTTGGCGATCTGACGGAAAAGGTTCAACAAGAAAGCCTTGTTGTTGCTGTCTGTCGTGACCTTGACCGCCTGCGCGAATCCTTCGCGGACCTTGTCCACGCACTGTGGATTGGCCGAGGCATAGCTCGCAAGACCTGTGAGGGCATATTCATAAAGATTGTTCTTCACGCCTTCGCCAGCCGGCTTCATCATTTTGGCGGTCTCCACCACTGATGCCGGAGCGGCGGCCGCGAGGTCGGCAATCTGTGTGTTGAAATCCGACGCGTTGTTGGCCGGCATAGCCGCAAGCACGTCAGCCACAACGGTTTCCACGGTTCTCTGCCTTGCGTCCTGAGCGTTGATCGTAAGGGCGGCCGCAAGGAATAATATAGATGTAAGTAATTTCTTCATATTCAAGAGCATATTAAAGGATCATTGAACCCCAAGGGGCACGCATCGGCTGATTGATGAGCTGGTTGGCGGCATCATCACCTATAAAGAGCTGCTTGTCAGGATCGAAGTTCAGGGTCCTGCCGAGCCTGAGGGCGCAAGCGCCCATGTTGACTATCGTGCAGCTGTGGTGACCGTTGTCCTCGGCCAGCGCGAATTTCTGACGGGTCTTCACGCACTCCAGGAAGTCAGTATTGCGTGGTTCCGGATCCGGAAGCGAGTTGATGACATCCATCACGTTAGGAATCGTGCACTCGAATCCTTTGTAAACCTTACCGTTAGGGCCTTCGATGTAAGGCACCTTGCCCTTGCTCTCGAAGCCTTCGCCCTCAAGGATGATCTTGCAGCCGTCAGCGTAGGTGTAGGTAATGCTACGCCATATTCCCACAGCGTCCGGATGCTGCTGAGGAGCGTCCACCTCGACCTTTACAGGGAAGGTGTCGTCCTTGCCGAGGATGTACTGCACTGGATCGATGTAGTGCTGTCCCATGTCACCGAGGCCGCCGGACTCATAGTCCCAGTAGCCGCGGAATGTCTGGTGCACACGATGAGGGTTGTACGGCTTGTAAGGAGCCGGTCCGAGCCACATATCGTAGTCCAGTTCAGCCGGGACAGGCTGAGGTACAAGGTTTTCCTTGCCCGTCCAGAAGAATTTCCAGGTAAAGCCCGTGGCTCCGGAGATCCTGACTGTCAAAGGCCAACCGAGAAGTCCGCTCTGCACGAGTTTCTTCAGCGGCTCGACCGTGGTGCCAAGGCCATAGAACGTGTCCTTGAAGCGGAACCATGTGTCCAGACGGAAGATCCTGCCGTATTTATGGACAGCCTCAACCACCTTCTGCCCCTCGCCGATTGTCCTTGTCATAGGCTTCTCGCAGAAAATATCCTTCCCTGCTCTGCAGGATTCCACAGCCATGATTCCATGCCAATGTGATGGAGTGGCTATGTGAACGATGTCCACATTGGAATCATGCACGAGATCTCTCCAATCCGTGTAGGCCTGAAGTTTCGTGCCGAACTTCTCGACGCCCTTCTTCAAAGCCTTGTCAAGGTGGTTCTTATCCACATCGCACACGGCCACAAGACGGCAACGCTCATCGCTGACAAAATGCAGATTGCCCATTCCGATTCCGCCCACTCCGATTATTCCGCGCGTGAGCTGATCGCTCGGAGCGACGTACTTCTTGTCGCCGCCCATGGCGCCGAACACATTACGTGGCAGGATCGTGAACAACGCCAGTCCCGCCGCCGATTTCTTCAAAAAGCTTCTTCTGGATTCACCCATAGTGCTATTGTGATTAAATTGTTTCCGTTAACGCAAATATACATTTTTTCCAGCCGTATAATATTAAAGGCCACTCATTTTTTGCAAAAATACCATCAATGATTTCATTTTTGCAAAATAGAGTAGCCTGTATCTTCTCCCGGTGAGACTGACACTTACAGTCGGACATCCACGAACACAGGAAGATGATCCGAAGCCTGCGTCACATCCCCATTGTGGAACTCAGTCATAGTATGGGATGAGACTTTCTTTACAGGAGCGGACATCTTGTAGTGGAAAATGTAGTCTATGCACACGCGAGGATCTCTTGAGGAGAACGTGTTTTCTGTCTCGGAAAGCAGATCCCATGATTTCCTCAGAGTCTCGATAACCTCGGACTCCGGCGAAGCATTCATGTCTCCACAGTAAAAGACCGGCTTTTTACATTTAAAGTAATTTTCTTGTGCCCAAGCATTTACAACCTTCGCCTGAGCCAACCGGGCAACAGGAGACACATGATCCAGATGAGATGCGCCAATAACATATTTATCCGTCTCAATGACTGCAATGGCCCTTGGCTCGGCTCCCTCATCCTGAGGAAGAGCGACAGTGTATCTCTTAAGAATCCTCACCTTGCCTGGCACGATACAACCCTCGCCGTAAGCGCCACCCTGATAAGGCATCGCACGCCCAAAGTGCCATTGCCATCCTCCCAATGCCTTGGTAAGGAGAGAGAGCTCATCGTAGGGAAGCCTTTGTGTAAGGCTGTCAATCTCATTAAGCGCGACAACATCAGCCTCGGATTCCTTTATCATTGAGGCTATCATGTCGATGTTATCATTAAAAGGAAGGTATTTCGAGAAATTACCCACATTGTAGGACATTATCCTGAAAGAGCCCGCGGCCTTAGGATAATAAGCCTTCTCCTCTGAACCTTGGGTTCCGGCTCCGGATTGTCGGGATGATGTACCGCATCCACATGATGACAAGGCCAAAGAGAAAGGGACGACCGCAATGGCCAAAAGAAAACCGCTGATGTGTTTAAGCATATTATTGTGTAGCATTGGTGTCATTAATTAATAAAGGTGACGCGAAATTTCTTTCCCGTCACCTCCTTGTCTATTTTATTATCGGAATATTCCTACTCGGCCTGACGGTCGTTGCGACGTCCGCCACGGCTTCCACGGCCACGACGGTCTCCACGGTCTCCACCTCTGCGCTCGCCACGGTCTCCGCGTGAAGGACGTGATCCGCCCTGCGCATTGGCTGCGGCAGCGGTGTTAGGAGTGAGATCCTGCTTGCCGTAACGCTCGCCGTTGCAGATCCACACCTTGATTCCGAGGGCGCCGACCTTTGTGCTTGCAACCGCAAGAGCGTAGTCGATGTCAGCACGGAATGTGTGCAGAGGTGTACGGCCTTCCTTGAACATTTCACTTCTGGCCATTTCAGCTCCGCCTACACGGCCGCTGATCTGGATCTTGATGCCCTCGGCTCCAACCCTCATGGTTGAAGCGATAGCCATCTTGATGGCCCTTCTGTAGGAAACACGACCCTCGATCTGACGAGCAATGCTGTCAGCTACGATGTGGGCGTCAACCTCAGGCCTCTTGACCTCGAAGATGTTGATCTGAACGTCCTTCTTGGTGACCTTCTTAAGCTCTTCCTTGAGTTTGTCAACCTCGGCTCCACCCTTACCGATGATGAATCCAGGCCTTGCGGCGTGAATGGTCACGGTGATGAACTTGAGGGTTCTTTCGATGACAATCTTGGAGAGGCTGGCCTTGGCAAGACGGTTGGTCAGATACTTGCGGATTTCATAATCCTCAGCGATCTTCTCAGCATAGTTACCACCACACCAGTTAGAGTCCCAACCACGGGTGATACCGATTCTGTTAGAAATAGGATTTGTCTTCTGTCCCATATTACTTGTTCTCCTCTACTGTTGTTGGTTTCTTGACGTCGAGAATGATGGTGACGTGGTTCGAACGCTTGCGGATCCTTCCGGCGCGGCCCTGAGGGCAAGGACGGATTCTCTTGAGCGTGCGGCCTTCGTTTACCATGATCGTCTTGACATAAACGTTACCGTTGTCCAGCTCTTTGCTCTGATCCGGGTTTTTGGCTTCCCAGTTGGCGATGGCGCTGCGGAGAAGCTTCTCAAGACGGATGGACGGCTGCCTCTTCGAGAAATGAAGAAGGTCAATCGCACGGTTCACCTCCACACCTCTCACAGTGTCAGCGACAAGACGCATCTTGCGAGGGGATGTAGGAACATCATTCAACTTAGCTACTGCTGTATTCTTTTTGGCTTCCTTGAACTTTTCAGCCATTAATCTTTTACGAGCTCCCATAATGAATTCTCCTTAATTACTACTTATTGTTGCCCGAATGGCCTTTGAAAGTTCTGGTCGGCGCGAATTCGCCGAGCTTGTGGCCCACCATGTTCTCAGTGATGTAAACAGGAATGAACTTGTTTCCATTATGAACTGCGACAGTGTGGCCTACGAAGTCAGGGGAGATCATGCTGGCGCGGGACCAGGTCTTCACGACCTCCTTCTTCTTGCTACCATCATTCATAGCAAGAATTCTCTTTTCCAGGGCTTCCTGGATGTATGGACCTTTTCTTAATGAACGACTCATAATCTTAAAGTTTAATTCCGTTTAATTACTTCTTCTTTCTTCTCTCGATGATGAACTTGTTGGAAGTAGCCTTAGGATTACGTGTCTTGTAACCCTTTGCAGGAAGTCCCTTGCGTGAACGCGGGTGACCTCCGGAGGCACGACCTTCACCACCACCCATAGGGTGATCAACAGGGTTCATGACGACACCACGGTTGTGAGGCCTGCGACCGAACCAGCGGGTACGTCCGGCCTTTCCGTAAGACTCAAGATTATGATCTGCGTTAGAAACTGTTCCAACGGTGGCGCGGCAGGTCACAAGCACCATTCTGGTCTCACCCGAAGGCAGACGAAGGATGGCGTAGTTGCCCTCACGGGCGGCAAGCTGCGCGAATGTACCGGCGGAACGTGCCATCGCGGCGCCCTGACCAGGACGAAGCTCGATGTTGTGCACGAGCGTACCTACAGGGATCTCCGCGAGCGGGAGACAGTTGCCGAGCTCAGGAGCGACTCCTGATCCGGACTCTATGATCTGTCCTACCTTGATTCCGGCAGGAGCGATGATGTACTTCTTAACGCCATCCTCGTACTCTACGAGGGCGATGCGGGCGCTACGGTTCGGATCATACTCGATGGTCTTCACAGTAGCCTTGACGTTGTCCTTGGTGCGGAGGAAGTCGATGATACGATACATTCTCTTGTGTCCGCCGCCACGGTAACGAACGGTCATCTGACCGGTGTTGTTTCTACCGCCTGTGCTCTTAAGAGGTTCCAACAAAGCCTTGTACGGCTTCTTGGCAGTGATTTCATCGAATGCACTGATAGCCTTGTTCCTGGTACCAGGAGTAATCGGCTTGAATTTTCTGATTGCCATTGCCTTGTCCCTCCTTAAATGTTACTGTAGAAATCGATCTTGTCATCACCTGCAAGGGTAACGTATGCCTTCTTGAAGTGATTGGCACGGCCACGGAGCATCCCCGCCTTGCTGTAGCGGGACTTTCTCTTTCCGTGATAGTTCACGGTGTTGACGTCCTTTACAGTCACATTGTAGAACTGCTCTACAGCGGCCTTTATCTGAAGCTTGTTGGCTTCCCTGTCAACGATGAAGCCGTAGCGGTTGTACTTCTCAGTCTCAGCCGTGAGCTTCTCGGTTACTATTGGCTTGATTAAAATTCCCATCTCTTTGCGCTTTTAACGGTTGACCCTGGCTGCGAGGACATCCTGAACACCATCCACAAGCACCATTGAATTGGCATTCATAACGGTGTAGGTGTTGATTTCGTCAACAGTGATGACCTTTACCTCAGGGAGGTTACGTGATGAAAGGAAAATGTTGTTTGAATTCTCCGGAAGCACTACGAGAACCTTTCTCTGGCCAGCCTTGAGAGCATCAAGGATGCGCATGAGTTCCTTTGTCTTAGGGGCTTCCATAGTGAACGGCTCAACGAGGACGATGGCGTTCTCCTGTGCCTTGTAGGTGAGGGCTGAGCAACGCGCGAGCGACTTCAGCTTCTTGTTAAGCTTGAATCTGTAAAGACGAGGCTTCGGTCCGAAAACACGGCCACCGCCAACGAAGATGTTGGACTTCAAGCTACCGTGACGCGCGCCACCGCCGCCCTTCTGGCGACCGAGCTTCTTGGTGGAATGAGCGTTTTCGCTGCGATCCTTTGTCTTGGCGGTACCCTGACGCTGGTTGGCGAGGTACTGAACGACATCAAGATAGATTGCATGGTCGTTCGGCTCCACACCGAACACCTTCTCGTCAAGAACAACCTTCTTTCCGGATTCTGATCCGTCAATTTTCAATACTGGTAATTCCATAACTAAAACTCTAATGCAAGATAAGAACCCTTGGCTCCAGGTACGGAACCCTTAATGACGAGAAGATTGTTCTCAGGAATAACCTTGACAATCTCGAGGTTGAAGACCTTGACCCTCTCATTGCCCATGTGGCCGCCCATACGCATTCCAGGGAACACGCGTGAAGGCCAGGATGACGCACCGAGAGAACCCGGCTTACGCAGTCTGTTGTGCTGACCGTGGGTCGCTCCGCCTACACCGGCGAAATGATAACGGTGAACAACACCCTGGAAGCCACGACCTTTAGAAGTACCGACAACATCAACGTACTTCACGTCGTCAGTGACAACGTCGGACACGGTGATGGTGTCTCCAAGCTTGAGCTCACCCTGGAAGTCTGCCGCGAATTCGACAAGCTTGCGCTTAGGGGTGGTCCCTGCCTTTTTGAAATGGCCCATAAGAGGCGCGCTGGCGTGTATCTCTTTCATTTCGTCATAGGCAAGCTGTACAGCGGCATAGCCATCTTTTTCTACTGTACGCAGTTGCGTGACAACACACGGACCAGCCTCGACAACGGTGCATGGAATATTTTTTCCATCAGCACCGAAAACGGAAGTCATTCCGATTTTCTTTCCAATTAATCCAGGCATTGGTTTGATTAATTAATTGTAAATAAATATTTTACGTAATCCGCACTATTTTGCGGACTGCAAAGATAGTGATTTTTTTTCAATTAACAAAGTTTTCCACAGGCCTACTTCCTAATAATCAGAGAAATCGTCATCAGGCCTTGGGGAATAAATCAAGGATTAGTTATCTTTGTACCACGAAAAAGAACAATGATGCTTTTGAATATCTTCGGATTCCTCAACATCTCGTTTGCGGACATCCTGGACATACTAATGGTCGCAATATTCATCTACCTGGCATTCAGGTGGATAAGAGGGTCGGCGGCAATGAATATATTCGTCGCCGTCATCCTGCTTTTCGTGCTGAGAGTGGTCGTGGCGGCATTCAACATGAAGTTGATGAGCGCCCTGCTCGGGACGTTCATCGACGTGGGCGTGATCGCGCTCATCGTCATATTCCAGCCCGAGGTGCGGCACTTTCTGATGAAGCTCGGCTCGCGCTATGGGATGGCCGGAAAAAGCCGCGACTTCTTCAACAAGCTTATGGGCATCCAGGACCAAAAGATGGCAGGAGGCACGGTCAACGAGATCGCCGAGGCGTGCAGAGCCATGTCCGCCGACAAGACCGGGGCGCTGATCGTGTTCCCACGCAAGGATTCTCTCGACTTCATCGTCGAGACCGGGGACATCGTGGATGCGAAGGTCACCAGGAGATTGATAATGAACATATTCTTCAAGAATTCCCCTCTGCATGACGGGGCGATGATCATCAGCGCCGACAGGATAGTCGCAGCGCGGTGCACACTGCCGATCACGGGACGTTCCGACATTCCGGCGCACTACGGAATGAGGCACAAGGCAGCGATCGGAATCTCGGAGGAGACCGATGCTGACGTGGTAGTTGTCTCGGAGGAAACCGGAGGAATATCCTTTGTCCGCGGAGGCAACATCAAGAGCATCAACAACATCAATGAACTTAAACTCCTTCTCGGCGCTGGCGAGGGAACCACGGAGGAAAAGCGCGCCACAGAGGGAAAACAATAATTTGCGAATATGCGGGAGCACGAATACGAAACAGAGATTGACACCAGATTGGAGGGCAAGTTGGGATTTGACAGGGTCAGAACCTTTGTGGCCGACAGATGTTCCACTGAATATGCAGTCACGAGGGTGACGGAGGAGAGGTTCAGCAACGACCCGAAGGTCATTAGGGAAAGGCTGGCGCTGACCGACGAGATGAGGCTTATAGTGATGTTCGAGGAAAACTTCCCGACCAACGGGTACATTGACTGCCTCGACTTCCTCAAGCCGCTGGAAAAGACAGGCTACACAATTGACATCCTTTCGCTGGGCAAGCTGCGCACCATGGTCGAGACCGTGCGCAAGCTGACCAACTTCTTTATGTCGATAAAGGACGGGGTATATCCCAATCTCAAACGGATGAGCGCCCCGGTGCTGAGTTTCCCTGAAGTACAGAGAAGGATCGACCAGATCCTGGACAAGTTCGGGGATGTCAAGGACACGGCATCGGACAAGCTGCTGGAAATCAGGCGCGCGATAAAGACAAAGGAGGGTGCGATCTCCAAAAGGGCGAACGCCATCCTCAAGCAGGCACAGGCCGACGGGCTTGTGGACGAGGACGCCGGGCTTTCCGTGCGTGACGGCAAGCTGCTGATTCCGGTCAACAGCTCCAGCAAGAAAAAGATCCAGGGATTCGTCTATGACACCTCGGCCACAGGCAAGACAGCCTTTGTCGAGCCGGCCGAGATCATCGAACTGGAAAACGAGATCGTGACCCTCCACGCTGACGAGGCACAGGAGATCCAGCGCATCCTGGCGGCGTTCAGCGACTTCGTAAGACCATACGTACCAGATCTTATCAATTCAGCTGAATATATCGGCGAGATAGATTTTCTGGTGGCCAAGGCACAGGTCGCCCTCGATTTCAAGGCCGGTGCCCCGATCATCTCCGACAACGGGGAGATGAACCTACGTAAGGCGCGTCATCCGCTTCTGGAGAGGGCATTGAGAAAAGAGAAAAAGGAGATTGTGCCGGTCTCTATCCGTCTGACTCCGGCCAAGCATATTCTTTTGATCTCAGGTCCTAACGCCGGCGGCAAGTCGGTGTGCCTCAAGACCACGGGGCTTTTGCAGTACATGTTCCAATGGGGAATGCTGATCCCGACTTCCGAGACTTCGGAACTTCCTGTGTTCGACAGGATCATGGTCAGCATCGGTGACGACCAGAACATCGAGAACGACCTCAGCACCTACAGCTCGTTCCTGGACGACATGAAGACGATGCTGGCCAAGGCCGATGACAAGACCTTGATATTAATAGACGAGTTCGGTTCCGGAACCGAGCCTGCCGCCGGAGGAGCCATCGCCGAGGCAATCCTCAGCGAGATGGACAAGAGAGGGGTCTATGGAGTCATCACGACCCACTACACGAACCTCAAGCTCTACGCCTCTGGTTCAGACACCGGGGTCATCAACGGGGCGATGCAGTTCGACGCGGCCAAGATCCAGCCTCTGTTCAAACTGGACATCGGAATGCCTGGGAACTCGTTCGCCTTCGAGCTGGCCCGCAAGATGGGCCTCCCGGAAAGCATTGTGAAGGATGCCGAGGCAAGAGCCGGAGAGGAGTTCGTAGGAATGGAGAGGAACCTGCGCAAGATCGTGCGCAACCGCCGTGCCCTGGACGAGAAGCTCCAAAGGATCAAGAACACAGACAAGACTCTGGAGAACATCACCGAGCGCTACCAGAAAGAGCTTGAAGGGCTGAAGCAGACCAAGAAAGAGATTCTGGACCAGGCCAAGAAAGAGGCTCAGGAGATCGTTCAGGGAGCCAACAAGACGGTGGAGAACACGATCCGCACGATCAAGGAGTCACAGGCGGACAAGGAAAAGACCTCCGATGCCAGAAAAGCTCTTCAGGATTTCGTATCCTCTCTCCAGACCAAGAAGGAGAACGATCGGAAGAACCACGATGACTACATAGAGAAGAAGCTCAAGCAACTGGAAGACAGGAAGATGCGCCGCAACGCCCGCAAAGGGAAGCCTCAGGACGATGGACAGGAGCAGGCCACGGAGCAGTTCAGAGGCGGAGCGCTGAAGGTCGGCGAGAAAGTGCGGATCAAGGACAATGGCATGGCCGGTGAGGTCATCCGTGTTTCCAACAAAGCAGTGACCGTCGCCATCGGCAACATCACCAGCAAGATGCCTCTCGACAGGGTCGAGCGGATCTCTTCCAATGAATATAAAGCAGCGGTGCGGGAGAACATCAAGCCTCGGGCCGCCCAGGATGATTCAGGCCTGCGTGAGCGCAGACTGGCGTTCTCTCCTGAACTGGACGTGCGTGGAGAGCGGGTTTCTGACGCTCTGGACATCGTTGTACACTACATCGATGACGCCATCATGCTGAACATCGGCTCCGTACGCATCATCCATGGCAAAGGCACAGGGGCGCTGCGCGATGAGTTACAGAAATATCTAAGGACAATTCCCGGGGTCACTTCCGTACACGATGAGCAGGTTCAGTTCGGCGGGTCGGGTGTGACGATTGTGACGTTGGGATAAGCATTTGAATCAAGGCTATGAAAAACACTGAAAAACAGATGACTCCACGGATGGAACTGGGGCGTAGGGGTGAGGATGTGGCCTGTGAGTTTCTGACCGGCAAAGGGCATATTATCGTGCAAAGGAATTTCAGGTCCGGTCATCTTGAGATCGACATCATCAGTTTAGATCGGAATGGTGTGCATTTTGTGGAAGTCAAGAGCCGGGTTGCGCCTGTTATGGTCTCTCCTGAGGAGAATGTGACAATGAGCAAGCAGAGGAAAGTGGCCGACGCGGCGCTGAGGTACTTGAACACGGCGAAAGACAAGCGGATCTCCGGTGATCTGGAAGTCAACTTTGATGTCGTCGCCGTGACGTTTGACGGAGGGAAGGAGATTGTGGAATGGTTCCCGAACGCGTTTTATCCGATGTACCTCTGAACGGGTGTTTCGATGCTTCGACAAGCTCGGCAACCACAAGCTCGGCAACCGGAGCAGGAATGCGGTCACTGAACTTGTCGAAGTGACCGTGCTGATTTGAGAAAAATATACTAAGCACCAAGATATGAACAAAGATAACCGATACTGCGTCATCATGGCCGGAGGCACCTCTAACCACTTCTGGCCTATAAGCCGCGAAGCAAGCCCCAAGCAGTTTCTGGACATCGCCTACACAGGCGAGTCCTTCATCAAGACCACCTATGATCGTTTCTCAAGGATTGTTCCCCCGGAGAACATCATTGTTGTCTCCTTGGCCAGATTCGCGGATCTTGTCCGCAAGCAGATTCCGGATCTTCCGGCGGACAACCTCCTTCTTGAGCCTTACTCCAGAAGCACAGGCCCGTGCCTCGTCTACGCCACCTACAGCATCATGAAGCGCAACCCGGACGCGACCGTCCTTGCCACTCCCGCCGACCACACCATAGCGGACGAGAGCGGATTCAGGGACACGATCCTGAAGATGATGGAATATGCGGAGGAGAAGCCTGTCCTGATGACCCTCGGAATCCCTCCTACCAATCCCGACACGAGCTACGGCTACATTCAAGCTCCGAAAGGCAGCGAGGACGCCAGTTATGACATCCCTTTGAAAGTCAAGACATTCACAGAAAAGCCCGACAAGGCGATGGCCGAGGTTTTGTGCAAGACCGGCGAGTTTTACTGGAATTCGGGAATATTCGCCTGGAAAGTCTCCGTCATCAAGGAAGAGATGGAGAAGTACATCCCCGATGTCACGGCTGTCTTCTCCGGTTGGGAGAAGGCTCTCGGAACGGACGAGGAGCGGACATTCCTTGAGAAAGCCTACACGGACTGCCCGAAGGTCTCCATCGACTACGGGGTGATGGAGAAGACGGACAGGGCATGGCTCTACCGGGGGGATTTCGGCTGGTCGGACATCGACGGATGGGATTCCCTGTCAAGGAACTTCAACGGAAAGACCCCGGATGGTAACGTGGTGTTCGCAGACAATATCATGACCGAGGACTGTAGGGACAGCATCTTCGTGAGTACCGTCAGACGCAAGAAGTTCTACGCCGTGAAAGGGCTGAAGGACTACGTCATTGTGGACACTGGTGACGTGCTTCTGGTCTGTCCTAAGGATTACAAGCAGTTCAAAGATTTCCTCTCAGGTCTCGGAATGCCCGAATACGAAAGTTTCCGTTAAGGCAGCCCGTGAGGGGGGGGGCAGCGTGAGCGGCGTGGCAGTCAACCCATTGACAATCAACCAAATAAGGCAACAGCCTAGTGCCAAATCCGACACCAGACTGTTGTTTTATTCCGCTGATTTACAACACGTTGTCCGCCACGGATCCCACGGCATTCCCCCATCCCCATCTCCCCACACTCGCTCTACCTAATGCCACCTTCGGCTACTCAAAGTCATCAGAGCTGTCACGGATCCGCTACAGAGCCTCCATGGAGCCACCACGGGAATCAGATGATGACTCCGCCGTCAACCGGGAGGACGGCACCGGTGATGTACGAGGCCATGTCGCTGGCCAGGAAGAGGAACGCGTCGGCGACCTCATCAGGCTCACCTACCCTGCCGATAGGAATGCGCGCCACCAGAGGCTTTATCATGGCCTCCGGAAGGTTTGCGACCATGTCGGTGCGGGTCACGCCCGGAGCCACGGCATTGACCCTTATACCACGGGGAGCCAACTCCCGTGAAAGGGATTTTGTCAGGCCGTTGACCGCGAACTTGGTGGTCGGGTACAGACAGCCGGACGGCTGGCCGTAAAGACTCACCACAGAGCTGGTGTTGAGGATGACACCGCCGCCGCTCGCCTCCATCAACCTCGCGGCGGCCCTGCAGCAGACAAACACCGCCTTGAGGTTTATGTCCAGAATCCTGTCCATTTCCTCATCGGTGTAGTCATTGAGAGGAAGCGCCTGCGAGATACCGGCGTTGTTGACAAGGATGTCAAACCTTCCGAACCTTGCTAAAACCTCATTGAACGCATTCTCTACAGAGGAAGAATCTGTGAGATCCGGGGCGATCGCCAAAATCTTGGCCTCAGGCAACTCGAAAAGGAGTTTTCCAAGCGCCGCGTTGGCGGTCGCGGGCTTCGAGCCGCACAGGGCTACGGAAGCACCCGCCTCAAGGTATTTCCTGACGACCGCATAACCGATGCCGCGCGTGCCACCAGTGACCACCGCGACCTTGCCTTTTAATGAAAGTTCCATAACTCTATGATTTTACAAAAACAGCTTCTAAAAAGGGTGGCCGGAAGATTGACGACCGGTCACCCTGTGATTCTTGAAAAATTCTACTTGGCGAATGCGTAGGAGAAGCCTTGGATCTTGTCCCAGGCTCCGCGGGTGAAGTCCGGAACCTCGACCGGAGCGTTGCCGTTCTCGATGGAGATTCTACCCAGTTCCGTGAGACAGCACCATTCGGCCATGTCATAGACATCCATGTCAAGCGGAAGGCCGTTCCTCAGACAGTAGACCAAACGGTAGTCCATGATGAAGTCCATACCTCCGTGGCCTCCGACCTGCTTTGCAAGAGCCTCAAGCTCCGGAGTAAGGATCGGATTGCGGTTGTCCTCAAGAATTGCCTTGAGCCTGTCTCCCGAATAGGTGACCTCGCGGCCAAGGTTCTGGTAGTCAGTGGAAGCCTCGGTCAAGGCGTTGTCCCTCAGACAGAGCTGCTGGATCGGATACTTACCGGCATAGCCCTCGCTGCCTACAATCTGGTACATGCGGTTGTAAGGGCGCGGCGTCATCACGTCGTGTTCCACGAGGATGGTCTTGCCTTTCTCCGTCGTGATCATCGTCATCGTGAGATCGGCGTTCTGAAAGTCCTCACATTTCTCTCCGGTTCTGGCTTCCACATGCTTAGGGCCGTTCACAGCCTTGGTCTCCATCGCGACAAGAGTCTTGAAACGGTCGCCGCGATGGATGTCCATCACCTGGCAGACCGGACCAAGGCCGTGGGTAGGATAGACATCACCCTTGACCTCCTTGTTGAAATCAAGCCTCCAGTTGTTCCAATAGGAACCCCAGAACGGATCCAGATTGTGATGATAGGAACCCTCTCCATGGAGAATCTCTCCGAGCAAGCCCTTCTGAGCCATCGTAAGGACGGCCATCTCATAGAAATCATAGCAGCAGTTCTCAAGCATCATGCAATGCTTACGGGTCTTCTCGGACATGTTGATCAAAGCCCAGATGTCCTCCAGAGAAGCCGCGGCAGGAACCTCAACGGCGACATTCTTGCCATGCTCCATCGCATAGAGAGAGATCGGAACGTGATGCTTCCAGTCGGTGCAGATGTAGACAAGGTCGATGTCGTCACGCTCGCAGAGTTCCTTGTAGGCCTCGGTGGATCCGGAATAACCGGCAGCCTTAGGCAAGCCCCTGTCCTCCAATGTCTTCTGTGCAGCCTCAACCCTGTCGGCCTCGACATCACAAAGGGCGTTGATCTTCACGCCCGGAATGTAGGTGTAACGCTCCACGGCGCTTGAGCCGCGCATTCCGACACCGACGAAACCGACACGGACGGTGTCCATCGCCGGCACGGTCAGCATCAACGCGTTCTCCTGACCCGCAGGACGGGCAGGTGTCTCTACCTTGATCGGCCCCTCCTCCTTGGAAGTGGCGCATGATACCGCCAGGACAAGTGACATGGCGGCCAATAAACTTCTGAATCTCATCGCTTATTACTGTTTACAAATCATTCTCTTACAAAGTTATCACAAATCCCGAAAAAACTGACGCTCATTCACGGAATAAATCGCCAAAGTAAACATTAAAAAACAAGTTGGCATTCTTTAAGGATTACTAATCTCGGGAATATTCCTAAAAATCAAATCCTAACGACTTCCGCACGCCCATCGCCCTGGCGGGGACAATCGCGAAGCGGAATGAATAGTCACGGTCGCTCCAGAGGCATCTGTCGCCGTCCGGCCTTGCCGCCCAACTGTCGTAGCCGCCGACTCCGCTTTGGGCATAGTCCACGCAAACCTCCACGAAGTCTCTCTCGACATAGTCATTGATGTGGGTCTGGCGGCGGAGACGATTCTTCGCCTTGGCCGGATCGTTCTCGGTCAAAGGCCCTTTGTTCTCCCACTGATAGTCACGCTGGACAGCCTCTTCGGAATCGAGATCCTCGACCGCGCACCTGAGAGCGTTAAACTCAAAGCGGTCGGAGCGGATGGCCAGACCTCCGATGGAAAGATATTCACAATCAATGTGATGCCCACATTCCTGCGGACGCACATAGCGGACATATTCCTTGGAGGCGGATGATGAATATTCCCCGATCAGCGTCCCTCCGAAGCGGTCGGCATAGTTTTCCTCAGGCCCCCTGCCAAGATAGGTGAACGAATCGGCGGAGGCAGGAAGCCTCATCCGGAACCCTATGCGCGGCACATCGACCGGCTTTGAGGACTTGACACCCTTGAAATCCGACTCGACGGAAAGGATGCCCCCCTCAAGCAGGGTGTAGCGGACTGTGAATATGTTTCCGCTTGCCAATGAATATTCAGCCACTACCGTATCCCCTTCAAGACCCGCCTTCACATCGAACTCCCGGCTGGAGACCTTGAACGCCTGACAGCGGGACGGCATCCCGTTGCCGTAGTCATTATCGGTCGGCGCCCTCCAGAACAGCGGTCTGAGGCCGAAATCCTCATTGAACATATTCTTTCCTTTGAATGAATATTCCTTCAGACATCCCAGTGCCTTGTCAAAGACAAGCGACGCGTCACGGCATTCGAGGGCGATCGCCGTCTCTGTCTCGGTGGCCTTTACTCCCCTCGCCAGCCGAGGAGTCGCAAGTCTCCTGGCATCAGATAGTTTGATTTGATCGTAGGCGATGACGCTGCCCTCCGGCAGAAGCCCGGCAGCCTTACTGGTGATAGTCTCGAAGGTTATGAGACATTTCTTGTCTGATGGAAGCTTCGGCAGTCTCACGCGGACTTCCTCCTCGGACTGTGGAGCGGCGGAGAGAGCCACGTTGCCGGAAGCGATCCGGGAGCCGTCGGCAGTCACGGCCCATCTGAGGGCATATTCATTCAAACTCTTGAAATAGAATCTGTTCTGAACCTTGAAAATCCCTTGGGAGGCATCCTCCGGCAAGACTTTCACGTCCTGATAGACGTGCTTTATCTCGGCCATCGCAGGGTGAGGGGTCCGGTCGGGCGCGATGACTCCGTTGCAGTTGAAATTGCCGTCGCTCGGAGAGTGCTCCCCGTAGTCACCGCCGTACGTCCAGTACATTCTGCCGTCGCTGTCGGTCTCGTAAAGCCCCTGGTCAATCCAGTCCCAGATAAATCCGCCTTGAAGGTTAGGATATTCATAGATGTACTTCCACTGGCGGTCGAGCGAGCCGTTGGAATTGCCCATCGCGTGGGAATATTCAGAAGGCACGACCGGCTTCGGGTAGCCGCTCTTTCCCATCTTGTGAAACCACTCGGCGTTAGGGTATTGCGGCACAAACATGTCCGTGTTCCATTCTAAGACGGCCCTCTCGTAGCAGACCGGTCTGTTCTGGCCGCCACTTTCCAGAGCCTTCAGTTCCCGGTAGGTGTCGTAGAAGTTGCAGCCGTTGCCGGCCTCGTTGCCCAGAGAGAGGATCGTCACGCACGGGTAGTTGCGGGTCCGGTAGTACATGTTGAGGATTCTGTCCCTGTGCTGAGGCAGCCAGTCAGGATTGTTGCCGAGGGTTTTCTCAAGATTATAACCCATCCCGTGGGACTCGATATTGGCCTCGTCATAGACATAGAATCCGTACTCGTCGCAAAGTTCGTAGAAGAGCCGAGGCAAAGGATAGTGGCTGGTGCGGATGGCGTTGATGTTGTGTTTTTTCATCAGCCTGAGGTCGGTGAGGATGTCCTCCTCGGTGATGTAATGACCGGTGAACTGGTTGTGTTCGTGGATGTTGACCCCCTTGAACTTGACCGGCAGGCCATTGACGAGGAACCGGTCGCCGACAATTTCCAGACGGCGGAAACCGACATTAGCCTTGGCGTGTTTCCCCTCGACGCAAAGCAGCAGGGTGTATAGCTCCGGTGTCTCGGCAGACCATCTTCTCACATCCTTGATGGCTGATTGCCACTGTTTTACGCCTTTTACCGTTTCTGATTCTCCTTTAGCGGTCTCGTTGCCATTGGCATCCAGGAGAGTCCAACTTACATTGATCGGTTTCGAGGAGTTGACTTCCAGCCTGAAATCTCCGGTGCAGAGGTCTTCGGACAGCGTCGAGACCACATTCCAGTCAAAATCCTCCGGAACCGTGGCCGGCTCTCTTGACAGATAGACATCCCGCTCGATTCCGCTGATGCGCCAGAAGTCCTGACACTCAAGGTAGCTGCCTGTGTTCCATCTGGTCACGACAATGCGCAGATCCGCCTCCATGCCGCTTTCCACATAAGGGGTTATGTCGTAGCGAACCAAATCCTTGGAATCCTCGCTGTAACCGACAAATTTCCCGTTGACAAACACATACGCGCCGCCTTTCACTCCACAGAGATTCAGGTAGCAATTCTCCCCTTTTTCAAACTCAGGCGTGAATTTCCTTGAATATACCCCCGTGGGAATCCTGTCCGGAAGCTGTGGCGGCTGCGGGTTCCTCGGGCGGAACTCGTACGGGTGGTTCACATAGACGGCGGTCCCGAATCCCTGTACCTCCCAGTTGCCGGGAACCTTGATGGCCGTGGGAGCCTTGTCCGGATCCGCCAGCATATCCTGCACGGAATCGTAGTAACGGAAATCCCAGACTCCGTTCAATGAAGAATAGTTCGGGCTCTGTTCCATGTCTTTTGACACAGCGTCTTTCGCCGAGTCGAAAAACACCGTCTCGTGACGGCGAGTCACAGCACCTCCCTTCGAGACAACTTTTTGGTCAAGATGTTCGGTGAAGTCCACGGCCAGCCCCTCTGGGGCGGACTCCCGGGCTTCCGTTTCCGGAAAGACCGCCGGCCTCCGCGAAAATGCGGTCTGGCCGGTCAGGCAGATGGCCATCGCGGCCAATGTGATAGATTTCAATTTCATATCCTTTGTCTATAATGTTGCCGAGTGATGAAGATAGGGATTCTTTTTGACTATTTCAAATTCTATGGTGTGACATCCGTCCTTTTGCCTGTGGCGGAGACCGCCATGAGCCTGTAGGACGGATTCCATCCGCCTGGAACGCTGAAGACCGCCTTGGAGGACGGGGCGAGCTTGCCTTCGGAGGCGAAGACCAGACCGCCGTCGGCGTCCCTCACCTCAAAGACAACCACATTCTTCCAGTCCGTCAGGGTGACGGTTCCCGAAGAACTGACCGACACAGAGCCGGGGATCACCTCCGGCCTCGTCTTGAACAGACCCTTGTTGTTGTCCGTGATGTACTCTATAGGGGCGTCCGGCGTAGGAAGTCCCAGCGCCTCGACCCTTTGGCGGATATCCTCGATCCGGCTTTCCGTCACTGTCATCCTGCCCGAGCCGTAGTCGTCAATCGACGCGTCCACGGGGGTGAGGAATCCCCATTTGGTGAAGAAGTCCAGCAGATTGTGTCCCGAGGCCTTGGAGCAGGTGAGGACGAACTCCGTCTGCTGCTCCCCGGCGGTTCCGAGGTCAGGGGAAGTCCTGACATATTCAAAGACATCGGGGTAGAACCCTCCTTTGTCCTCCCGCAGCTCGGGCGTCTGCCCCAGAACCTCTCCGAAGTAGAGCTGGAGCTGCCAGAAAGGGACGAGCTTGCAGAACACGTCGCCTTCTGTGGAATGAGGCGCGCCAGCGGCCAGAATGTCCCTCCAGGCTTTGGCGTAGCGGTTCGGCAGTCCCTCTCCCATGTCCTCGGTCTGAAGCCTTGAAGGCTGCCTGAGGATTGTGGTCTGGACATATTCGGACATTATGTTGTTCGTCACTTCCGTGGTGCCCAGCCACTTGAGTCCCGGACGGGTCTGGTTGCAGTGGCCGACCTCGTGGGCGGGTCCCCAGCATGAGCCGGTTGTCAGACTCAGGACATCGCACAGCTGCGGCAGGGTGGAGTCATTGTAGGCCGTATAGTAGCTTGTGGCGTACATGTAGGAGGTGTAGATCACGATGAACCTCATCCTGTTCGGGAATGTCCTGCCGTAGCGGTACAACCCCATCAGCTCCTGCTCCGCCCTGACGAACGAGTCGAACACGCGGACAAGGGCGGCCCCGTCCGTGGTGTGGGCGCGGAAGCGGGAGGTGGGAAAGGTGAGGTGTGAATATTCCCCCACAACATCAAAGAAAGAATATTCCGCCGCTCCCAGAAGCCTCTGCCAGTCTGTGTCCTTGTGCCTTCGCAGGTCAAAGAGTCCGTTGACCCTGCCTCCCGCGAAATGCACCTTGACGGGATTGGTTGTCAGATAGTCGTCGCTTTGAAACACAATGTAGAGAAGTCCCTTGTCCATGGATTTGAACTGGTTCACTCCGTCGCTCAACGGAAAGGAGCGTCCGTGGAAGCCATCCCCGCCTGGTCTGTCCAGATTCTGGACGTAGACCGAAGCCTGACGGTTTCCAAGTCCATCGACGAGCACTACCATATCCTCGCCGCCGGGCGAGAAGATACCAGTGGCTCCGTCCATGAAACTGTAGGGTGAGATCTTGAGATCCCGCGCGACGACTTCCGGATAGGGATAGGCGGAATATTCCTGAACCCTGAATTCCGTAGGATAGCGGCCCGCCTTCATGTAGGCTGCCATATTCCTGAAAAACTCCGAGCCGCAGGAGCGTATGTCCTCGTCCGTGACCCCCGGCCTCAACGCTGAGCAGGCCCTGTCGGTGAACAGTGACAAGGGGTCGAACTTGTCCGGGTTGACCTTGTAGAACTCCATCTCGGAGCAGGAGGCGAATCCCTGTCCGTCCCCGGCTCCGGACCACACCGTGAACCGGATGCTCTCCACGTCTTTCAGTGTGGTCCGGAAGTCCACTTTGGACGGATGCCCCGAACCCTTGAAGTCATATTTCCCCGCGGCGGACCATTCCTTGCCCCGGGTCTTGTAGTGGATTTCCGTCTCCCTGAAGTTGCCGTTGGAGCCGGATTTCCGTGGATGATAGACAAGGTAGTCGATGTTCGTTCCCTTGGAGAAGCTGTAGGTCAGGGTGACCGGGAAGTAACCGCCCGCCGAGTTGTCCCAGGAGGAGTGGTAGAGGGTCTCGTAACTTCCGTCGAAGGATTTCTCTATGTTCTCACCCTGCTGCCAAGAGGAGGCGGTTCCGGACAGCACCTTGACCCTGATGTCATCCTTGATGTCCGGCTTGCCGACCGGAACATATTCCCCCTCCGGAACAAGAGGAGGAACTTCCGGTCCGTCAGGAGACTCCTTCTCCCCGCAGGAGAGCGGGAAGAGGAGGCAAACCATGTACACTATGATTCGGAGCGCTTTCATTCCGCTTCAGGATCAACGACCTTCACATGCCACAGCCGGAACTCGGACATCGTGAAGAACACCTCGCCTGAGTTGACGGCGTTCACGACCATCCTGATGTGGTCAAAAGGCTGTGTGACAGGCAGGTTCGGCGATGTGTAGGCATCGGTTGCCGTAACAGGCAGACCGTCCTCGTCCTTCGTGAACTTCTTGACGAGTGTCCAGTCCGAGCCGCCTGCGCTGACCAGGATGTCGAAGTCCGTAGGTTTCTGCCGCCCGTTGTTTCTCGGAGCGTACCAGAATTTCCAGTGTCCCTCGGTCAAGGCCTCCGGAAGCCGGATCTGGAGCCAGTGCGGCCCCGGGATTGCCACGCTCCACGCCGTGTGGAAGAACGTGGCGGTGTTCCCGTCGATCAGATTGGCGATGGGACCCTCGCTCGGCTCCTGGGCGTTCGTGCCGAGATTCTCGGCCTTGAGGATGATGCGTGTGGCCTGCTCCGCCACCGGCGCCCTGCCCGACCTTGCGGTCACGGTCTGGGTCTTTCCGCCGTTGTCCGTCCTGCTGAACGGCTGGATGGTGAAGCGATAGTCGCCGAACCTTGCCCTGGTGTCAGGAATAAGGATGGAGTCACAGCTGGAAAGCCGGACCTCGTCTATCCCCAGCAGATGGTCGTGGTAGGACACTTTCACATAGTGGACACTCTTGTCGGCGGGGAGGGTCCAGAAGAGGGCGATCCCGCCGGGACGCTCCTCCGAACGGACATCCTTGATCGGGGACGGGACCGTTCCCTTGTCGTCATCCTTGCAGCCGACGGCGAGCAGCGGAAGCAGGAAAAGCAGATTGAATATTCTGTATGGTCTCATATATCTTTGTTGTTTACGATGTTTTCATCAATATCCCGGATTCTGCACAAGATTCAGATTCTTGTTCACATCGCTCAGAGGAATCGGGAGAAGGTACTGGGTCGGTGACTCGAACTTCCGCTCGAACATGATGGTGCTGACGGTGGCGAAACTGTTGATGTCCCTTGCCTCGATGTTGAATCCCTCAGCCTTCACGCTGAAGTACTTCTCAGCCATCTTCCATCTCCTGAGATCCCAGAAATTGTGGTTCTCGAGGTAGAATTCGATCTGCCTCTCCTGACGGACGATGTCCCTGAGGAGGGACTGATCCAGGGTCTTCCCCGCGATGGTCTCCCATGACTCCTCCACGGAAGGGATCCCGGCCCTTTCCCTGACCTTGTTCAGGTAGGTCTTTGCCATGGCGAGGTCTCCGGTCTCGACACAGGCCTCGGCGTAGCCGAGATAGAGTTCGGCAACCCTCATAAGCGGCCACGGATAGTCAATAGGGGCTTTGAGAAAGGTCGCGACTGCATAGCCTGGATTAACGCCCTTTTTGTTGAGATAGCCCGAAGGTGAGTAGTTGTTGGTCCTTAGTCCGCCGTTGTCCCTGGAGCAGTTGCCGCCAAGGACGAAGTCGCAGACAAGCTTGCCTCTGTCCGTCCCGGAATGCCTCTTGTAGGACGGGTCGTTGGCGTACGCTCCGTTGGAGGCCGCCGAGAGAATCTCGTAGTAACCACCCTGGAACGCCACCCAGGCGTAGAAGCGCGGCTCCCTGTCCAGATTGAGCCTGATGGTCTGGGCGCCCACCTCGGCCTCGGAGGCATGATCCTCATCGACGGTCACGACATCGTACATGCTCGACGGGGAGAACAGGCTCTTGTCCTCATTCAGAGGAAGTCCGTTCTTGGTGTAGAACCGCTTCACCATCGCGAGGGTCGGAGCGACCCCGTTCCAAGCCGAGCTGCTGCTGTAAGGCGTGGATTTGTTCTGGAGGCCGTAGTATCCTTCGCCGCGGGAGTCCGCCCAGATGATCTCCTCGTTGAGCGGCTCCATTATGTTGTAGCGGAGCCTGTGCTGCACAGGATCTGCCGGCTCAAGGTTCCCGTTGAAGAAGCTGTCGTTCATGTAAAGCTTGTGGCCGGCCTCCTCCGCGACCCTGATGGCCTCGGCGAATGCCTCCTTCGCCTTCTGCCATTTCGCCGGATCGTACTGCAAAGGCATCAGCGGTGTCCCGTCCTTGCCCTTGAAATCAGAGAAGAACTCGGAATTGCCGTTGAACAGAGGTGAGGCCGCGGTAAGCAGCATCCTGGCCTTCAGGGCTTTGGCGACCACGCTTGTCGCAAGTCCGTAGTACAGCGCAGGACGCTTGGCAGGGAGACCCGCCGCCGCTTCGTCCAGTTTGTCGCAAATGAAATCGACGCACTGGTCGTACGGTGTCCTGGCCTTGTAGTCCGAGGCCACGGTCAGGATACTCGGCTCCTCGTCGATGATGATGATCGGGCCGTAGCACCTTGAAAGCAGGAAATGATAGTAGCCGATGAGGAAGGTCGCCTGCGCCTTGTAGTCCGCGAGTGTGCCTGCGGGTAGATTAGGAACCTTGTCCACATTGTTGAGGAATATGTAAGTCTGCCTCAAGCCCTGGAACAGGGTGTTCCAGTACGATATGACAGGCGAGGAGGCGGTGAAGTTGCCTTTCGGGAACGAGGCGAATGTCTCGTGCTCGAAAGCGGTGATCACCTCGTCACCCGTCATGAAATCCAGAGAGGTAGGCCCCTCGCGCGGATTCGGGAGGTAGCTGTAGCAGGAATACAGATACCGTTCGGCGGCTCTGACATCCTCGAACGCATCCTCGGCCTTCTCCTTCTCGTCGGGAACAATGTCCAGAAAGTCGCAGGAGACAACGCCAGCACAAAGGCAGGCAAGAAAGACTATTTTACTGAATGTTTTCATCGCTGTTATCATTTAAATGTCACTTGCAGACCAAGATTGAATGTCCTCTGGGTAGGGTACTGCATGCCTGCCCCTCCTCCCATCTCCGGATCCCAATGCTTGAACCTGGAGAAGGTCAGGACGTTGACGGCGTTGGCGTAGACCCTTACGTTGCGGATTCTCCAACCCACCTCCACGTTCTTCAGCTTGAGGAACGAAGCGTCCCTGAGCCAGAAGTCAGAAGCTCTGGAGTTGTGGTTGTTCTCGTACTTTGTAAGGCGCGGGTAGGCCGCCCTTATGTTCTGGTTGGTAGGACTCCAATGGTCATCAGCCACGAACTGGAGGACGTTTCTGTTGTACTGCGCTCCGAAAGGATGGAAGCCAGACATCATCAGCGATGTCCTCGCCGCCCCCTGAAGGAAGAACGAGAAGTCAACGTTCCTGTACGTTATCGTCGGCCCGAAACCATAGACAATCTCCGGGACGGTAGGGTATCCCATCGCCACCACGTCGTCCGTGGTGATCTTCCCGTCAAGCTTGCCGTTCTTGTCGGGCTGGTCGATGTACTTGATGTCACCCGGGGCTATCGCTATGTTGCCCAGAGTGGATTCCGGACTGCGGTCCAGATCCGCCTGGTCGATGTAGAGACCGTCGCTGATGAAACCGTAGATCGTGTTGACCGGATGTCCGATCCTGGAGTTCGCCGGACGCGTGCCGGGGGCTTCGTCATATTCAAGAACCTTGTTGCGCGCGTAGGTGAACGTGCCGAGGAACTGCACGTAGAAGTCCTTGGAGAAAGACTTGCCGAACTCGGCGGAGATGTCGAATCCGTAGTTCTTAACCTTGGCGAGGTTGCCGTAGATGACGGTGTTTGCCGTTCCGAGATAGTTGGGAATCGACAGTTTCTGCTGGAATATGTTGCTCCGGATCTCCCTGAAAGCCTCCATCGTGAGGCTGAGCGACCCGAACAGCTCCATCTCGACCCCCGCGTTCACCTTCCGTCCGATCTCCCAGGTGATGTCATTGTTCTGGAAGCGGTTGTAGGTAGGGCCCCGGAGGCTTTGGGTCTGTCCTGTACCATAGCCGGTAGTGAACCACGGTGAGGCCTCAAGGTTCACATCCGCCAGATAGATGAACCGTGTCCCTCCGATCTGGTCGTTGCCGACAAGTCCGTAAGAGCCTCTGAGCTTGAGTCTTGAGATGACCGGCTTGACAGGAGCCCAGAACTTTTCCGAGCTGACGTTCCAGCCCAGGGCGACTGAAGGGAAAAATCCGTACCTATGGCCTTTGGCGAAGTTCTCGGAGCCGTTGTAGCCGGCGTTGAACTCGAGCAGGTAACGGTGGTCATAGTCATAGGAGAGCCTGGCAGCGTAGCCGACCTTTCTTCTCGGCAGCGAGCTGATGAGGTCGCCGCCGCTGTTGAACGACAGTTCGTCCATGTTGAACAGAAGCATCGCGCTGGCCGAGTGCTTTCCGAAGGTTCTGTTCCAGTCCAAGAAGGTCTGGAAATATATCCGGTGGTCTCCCTCCATTATTCTGTTGGTGGAGAGCACCGGCTTGCCCGGTGTGCCGATCGGCGTCACTTTCAGGTCATAGGTTCCGTCAGGGTTGACAGTGTAGCCTTCAAGGGAGTAACGGTTGACGCCCTGCGAACGGTTGGTGGTGGTCTTGCTCCAGTTTTTGAACGAGAGCATCGCCTTGAACCTCAATCCTTTGGTCAGCACGTCGAGTTTCTGCTCGAAGTCAAGGTTGGCGATGACCGTGCTCGCGAAACTGGTGCCGTAGCCTCTGGTGGCCTGCGCCAACGGGTTCGTCGCCCCCTGGTCGTTGCCGCCGCTGAACGCTCCCCACTTTATCCATTTCTCCTCTCCCGCAGGGAAGTAGACAGGGAAGTCCACCGGATTGCAGTCCATTATGGAGGAGTAGATCCTGTTCATCTGTCCGGCGGGACTCGTGTCATTGTTGTTGATTGCCGGAGCGGTGATGTCATTGACCTGCGCGTTGAGGTGAAGCGAGATTGTGGAACTCTTGGACATGTGAAAGTCGATGTTGTTCTGGAAGGCGTACTTCATCACGTTGATTCCGTTGCTGAACGAGAAGAAGTCCTTGCTCCTGTCGCGGAGCATACCCGTCTCGTGATTCACGGTCAGGTTCATGAAGTAGGTGATCTTGCCGGTTCCGCCGCGGATGTTGAAGTTGACCTTCTGGTTGAAGGCGTGGTTGCGGAAGATCTCGTCGTACCAGTTCACGTCCGGGTAGACGTAAGGGTTGAGCCTCTTCCTTGTGCCTTCGATCCTCTCCTTGGAGAAGAGCACGTCGCCTGTACCCTGGTTTGTCACGGCCTCGTTGAAGAGTTCCATGTACCTGGCTCCGTCAACGAATTTCGGCAGCCTGGTAGGGGTCGTGACGTTGGTCTCGATCCTGAATCCGATGATCGGCCTGTCAAGGTCGCGCCCGCTCTTGGTCGTGATGATCATCACACCGTTGGCCCCTCTTGTGCCGTACATCGCCGTGGCCGTCGCGTCCTTGAGGATGGAAAAGCCCTCGATGATCTCCGGGTCGATGGCGTTGAGGTCTCCTGCCGAGATCTCCACTCCGTCAAGGATGATCAGAGGTGACGTGACTCCGCTGATGGTGGAGATTCCCCTGATGTAGAAGTCAGACCCGTTCTGTCCCGGCATTCCGCTTCTCTGGAAGGAGACCACTCCGGCGAGTCTTCCCGCGAACGCCGTGGAGAGGTTGGCGGAAGGAACGATCAGGGACTCCGGCCGCACCAGCTGCACGGCTCCCACGACGCTCTCCTTCTTCTGTCCCACGCCGAACGCGGTGACAACCACATCCTCGAGAACCTCTGAATCAGGCTCAAGGAGAATCCTGATGTTGTCCCGGGTTCCGACATTCAAAGACTGGGAACGGTAGCCGAGCGATGTGACGGTGATGACCGCCCCGGACGGGACCTCGATGGTGAACATTCCGTCAAGGTCGGTGATCTCCCCGCCCTGACGGCCGCGCACCTGGACCGCCGCCCCGATCACGGGTTCGTTCGTGACGGCGTCCAAAACGGTTCCCGACAGGATTCGGGTCTTCGGTTGCTGCTGTTGCGTCGCCGAGCCACCGGAGTGCGTCACCGCCGCCTTGAGGCCTGTCGAGGATAACAAGAGTATAGCGAGGGCAATACCCCCCCCTATGCTCTTGACAATCATTGTTTTAAACATAATGAAATCAGTTTATAAATGGTTTGTGAAACTTCTGTGCGACTCCTCAGGAGACCCACGTTTTGGGGACACCGGACTCGGTGTCTGCTTGGTCAGAAGCCTCATAAGCCACTCCTCCCGCAATCAGAGCAAGGAGCAGCCTGGAGGCCGGAAAAGTCGACGTGAAAGGGAAGGCCGGCAGAATTGCCAATGCCGCACCGAACCTGTGATGGTCAGGGAATATTACGGCACAGTCTGCACCCGCTACTGGAGCCAGCATCAAAACTGTTGAATATGTTCATGGCATCAATCGGTTTTTATGTTAAACTTCAGTTTGTATGTAAGTGGGACGCTTCTGAAAGGATGTCACCTTGTCGAAAGAATCCTCGGTCTGCCAGTCATATCTTCCGCAATGATATTAATAATTATTCTAATTTGCAAATATATTCCCCTCCGCACAGAACAATTTGATTCATTGTGCGTTGCGCAAACGATTTTGTTCAAAAAAGAAAAAAAGACATGAAGTTCTCTGTCCTGATCCGCCAGCATATCCTGCACGAAATAGGTTTGCACTAATGATTGCCACTTTTTTTATTTGCCTTATTATGGTTTGCAAGCCTAAGTAAAGCTGTTGGCGCTGGTCTTGGTCACGGCGGGGGCATTATCCGCAAAGAATGCCAATCATTTACAAACCACGGACACGATAAAACGCCACCAACGGTATTCAATCCGCTATCACTGTGGCCTCCCAGCATTACCAGAGCCATTCCTGCGTGCCTGCGGTTTGCACAGGGTTTGCACAAGGCTCAAAAAAATCAAAACAACAGAGCCGTTATATAATGTTCAGGGCGATTCTATGTATTCAATTTTATCGATTGATGCAATTTTAACGCTTACTTATTTTTTCAACATTACTAAAGTGCACAAAACTTCAATTATCATCATTCCAAAGTGCACAAAACACAAGAAACATCAACTCTTAAATAGATCATCAAGCGTCACAACACTCTGGACTTCACTTGAATATTCATTGGTCGCAAGTCCGTCTGACGCGATCATCGTGAGATGCAAGGCGGCGTTGGTTTTCACCGTGTCGCGGAAATCCTCCATCCGTTCAAACATCTCCTGAAGATATTTTCCGGTCACGACGTAGGGCCTGTTGGAAAATTTTGCCTCGCAGACATTTATCACCTGGTCCCGGCGTTCTATAAGGATGTCGATCTGATGCCCTTTTATTCCCTTTTCACTGTCCCCTTTCTTGTACCAGGAGCAGACATTGCTAAGGATGCCACGGATGCCCAAGGCTTCCTTGATTTGAGGAATATGACTGAGGCAGAGCTGTTCAAAAGCATATCCTGACCAAGCCCGTCTCGCCGGATCGTCAATAGAGTTCGACCAGAAGGCCTCGTCCTTTCCGCCACCATTCTTGACGAACTTGAGATAGAACAGAATGAACATATCCCCAAGCTGATACATCGTGTCCCTGTCCTTCTTCCCGAACGCTGAATATGACCGTATGAAATCGCAATTCCTCAAGTTTTCAAGAATGGTAGTGAACGCTCCGCCATCAGAAAACTTCAGTTCTTCGCACATCTCCTTTCTGGTCATGCCTTTGGAGCGCTTGGCAAGAAGCTCAATCACACGCCTGTAGGTCTGCGAGTCCTTGAACAAGGATTTCAGCAAAACATCATATTCACCGTCAAGCTCGGCGTTGTTCCGAAAGAACAGGAAATCGACATTCTGAGGCAGACTATAGCCCTTGCGGAGCAGATCGAGATAGTACGGGGTGCCGCCAAGAACCATATAGCACTCCGCGATCTGGTGGTTTGTCCATTTGATGCCTTTCCTGGCCAGGAAAAGAGAAGTCTCGTGAAGATTGAACTGAGACAACTTTATCTTCCGTGTGACCCGATTGTGCAACCCGCCTTTCTGAGAGATGACATTGTCATTCATCCACGTTGTGGCCGAACCGCAGATGATCACCATAAGTTCGCTCCGCGAAGAGGCCCAATCATTCCAGAAATATTCAAAAGCACTGACAAACTTCGACTTAGGAGTGTCCAGCCACGGCATCTCATCTATGAATATCACGACTCTCTTTTTCGCGATCGTGCCGAGATAGTGCTTGAGCTGCTCAAACGCCTCATTCCAATCGCGCGGCATAGGGTAGAAGTTTCCGGAGCACTCCACGAGTTTCCTGTTCCACAAATACAGTTCGTCCCGAAGTTTCCCCTCGTATTGCCCCGTGACAAAGAAGTCAAACCTATCCTGAAACAGGTTTTTTACCAGATAGGTTTTCCCGACCCGTCTTCTGCCATACACCGCAACCAATTCAGCCTTACCTGATTGATAGCATTCTTCGAGCAGTTTGATCTCCTCTTCCCTTCCTATGATCTCATTCGTCATATTCATTATCGCTTTGCGACAAAGGTAAAAAAAATCGAGTTACCGCACAAGAATAAATTTTATTGTCTTGCGACAAGCGCTGATTTCAGGCGGTTATCGCAAAGGTATAATGTAAAAATATTCCTACGATAGACAGTTCCGGGCAATACATAACCGTGTTTATCGGCTATGAGCACGATCAGAGGAGCATAAACAGGCAATATCGCTCTTGTCAGGGGCAAAAACACATACAACGGTGGCATTTTCCGCATATAATGCCTCCGTCATGATCAACAAAGTCTCTCGGGCGACATTTTTGAGCGATTTCATTGCCGAAGAGGGTCAAGAGGCGCTCTTCGGTGACATTTCGGGGCGGAAACGTTCCCCGGGAGGTATGCTCACATATTCAAACCTGTCCCGTTTTGGTAAAATTCGGAAAAATGACTATTTTTGATTTTTAGTGAAATCAGCTTCATTACTATGGGTAATATGACACTGAAACAACTTCTTTTGACGGCGGCGATGCTCATCGGCTTGCCTTTGGTGGCCTTCGGGGCGCGGAATAATTGGTCGCTTTCTTCTCCGGACGGGAAGATCGTGGCGGAAATCTCTACTGGGGACGGACTGAGATATTCAATAAGCCGCGATGGGGTTGCGCTCCTGACACCATCTGAGATCTCGATGACATTTGAGGACGGGACGGTCTTCGGAGGAGCGGACAAGGTTCGCAGGAGCAGGAAAGGGAGCCACGATGTGAAGGGTATTCCGGCGATGAACTACAAGAAGGCGACCGTGGATGACGTTTACAATTTCCTGACGCTGGAGTTCAAGGGGTACAATGTGGAGTTCAGGGCGTTCGACAACGGGGTGGCCTACAGGTTCATTTCAACGGCGAAGGCCGGGGAGTTCACTGTGACTGACGAGCTTACGGAGTTCAATTTCGCAGAGGACTGGACGGCGTGGGTGCCTTACGTCAAGAGTGATGACGGAAAGACATTCAAGCAGCAGTTCGTCAACTCGTTCGAGAACACCTACGAGCATATTCATTTGTCCCGGATGAATCCCGCGAAGCTGGCGTTCCTGCCGATGACGGTGGACGCTGCCGATGGGGTTAAGATTGTCATCACCGAGTCAGATCTGTCCGGTTATCCGGGAATGTTCCTCAACGGGCAGGGCAGCAAAGGGTTGAAGAGCGTGCGCGCGCCTTATCCTATCGGACTTCGCCCGAACGGAGTGTACGTCTATCAGGATATGGACTACGCCGACTACATCGCCAAGGTCGAGGCCGGACAGAAGTTCCCGTGGAAGGTCATCGGGATCGCTCAGGATGCCAAGTCGCTGATGGAGATGGATCTGGTCTGGCAGCTTGCCACTCCGGCGGACGGGAACACTGACTGGAGCTGGGTAAAACCTGGGAAGGTGGCCTGGGACTGGTGGAACGACTGGAATCTTTACGGAGTCGATTTCCGGGCTGGAATCAACACGGAGACCTACAAGTACTACATCGACTTCGCTGCCGCGCACGGCATCGAGTACATCATTATGGACGAGGGTTGGGCGCAGAGAGCGAAGGCGAACCTGTTCTTGATCAACCCGGACATCAATCTTGAGGAACTCGTCTCCTACGCCAACGGCAAGAATGTCGGAATCATCCTTTGGGCAAGCTACAACAGCATCGTGAAGAACCCGGAGAAGGCGATGAGCCACTACGCCAAGATGGGCTTCAAGGGATTCAAGATCGATTTCATCAACAGGGACGACCAGCAGGCCGTGAAGTTCTGCGAAAGGATGGCGAGGATCGCCGCCGAGAACCATCTGCTGATTGATTTCCACGGGGTTTACAAGCCGGCGGGAATCCAGAGGACTTACCCGAATGTACTTAATTTCGAGGGAGTCGCCGGACTGGAGCAGTTGAAATGGAGTCCGGAAGGCTACGACGAGGTCACCTACGATGTGACGATTCCTTTCGTCAGGATGGTGGCCGGCCCGATGGATTACACCCAAGGGGCGATGCGCAACGCAATAAAGAAGAACTACCACCCGATCGGATCCGAGGCTATGAGCCAGGGTACCCGCTGCCGTCAGCTCGCGGAATATGCCGTCTTCGAGGCGCCGCTGACAATGCTCTGCGACTCGCCGTCCAACTATATGGCCGAACCGGAGTGCACGGAGTTCATCGCAGGCTTCCCTACCGTCTGGGATGAGACAGTTCCGATTTGCGGAGAGATCGGTGAATATGTCGCCGTGGCCCGCCGCAGTGGAGACATCTGGTACATCGGGGCGCTGACGAATTGGGATGCGCGCGACCTTACCCTTGACCTGAACTTCATCGGAGACGGGAATATGACCGTCTTCCAGGACGGAATCAACGCCGACAGGGCAGCCAGAGACTATAAGAAAACTTCCGCGAAGATCCCGGCGGACGGGATCGTGAAAATCCATCTTGCTCCTGGCGGAGGCTGGGTGGCAAGAATCACCCGCTAAGCGACACAAAAATATTCACGCCATCGCGGCGGCATATTTTTTAACGCTTGAAAAAGAAGTTTTTGGTTTATGAGAAGAATATTATTGTTAGTGACCGCTGTCATCACTGTTTTGGCGCTGTCCGGAATCAAGGCGGAGGCCAAGAGTGAGAAAGCCAGCGTGATGTCGTTCAACATCCGGATCCAGTTCCCGGCGGACACCGGAAAGTACAATTGGGAAAGCAGGAAGGCCGGATGCGTCAAGGCGATCAGGAAATATCTTCCAGACATTATCGGTCTCCAAGAGGCGACACCAGGACAGAAGTCCTTCTTGATGAACGAGTTGAAGAAGTACATTATGATCGACGGCAACGGAAAACCCGGAACCGTCAACCAGGATTCCGAGTTCGGCTTCAACCCGATCTTCTTCCTTGCCGACAGGTTCGAGCTGCTGGACTACGGCACATTCTGGCTCAACGAGGACCAAACTCCCGAAAAAAAAGGTTGGGACGCTGAATATGTAAGGACGACCAACTGGGTCAAGCTCCGTTTCAGGAAATCCGGACAGATAATATTCCTTTTCAACACGCATTTTGACAACACGGGGGTGAAGGCGCGGCAGGAGAGCGCTGCCCTGATGGTGGAAAAGGTCAAGGAGATCGCTGGGAACAATGCGGTCGTGTTTATGACTGGTGACCTCAACACTTCCAGCGAGGACAAGGCTCTCAAGCCGCTGGCCACCTATTTGAAAGAATCCGGGAAAACCGTGAAAAAGGCGGACAAAACCCCTTCTTTCAATGATTTCGGCCGAAACGGAGCCAGACTTCAAATGATAGACCACATCTTCTACCGCAACGCCGAGGCACGGACTTTCAACGTCATTGATGAGCAGAAATTCGGTGTCAAATACATTTCCGACCACTATCCGGTGATTTCGGGGTTTGTCATCGAACTTCCAAAAAACTAAGAAGTAGTCTTATCGATGCCTCTTGACTGAAAGAAACAATAGAACCATAAGAATCTACGAATATGGAATCCCAGCTCAAGCAAAAGGAACTGTACAAGGAAAGCATTCTGAATCAAGTGAATGAGATCCGCGCGTCTTCCGATGACATCGGATGTCCACACTGCGGGCAACCGGTAAGGAAAAGTTGGGAATGGTGTCCGTCCTGCGGGCATTCGCTTGTGGACTGGTGCACATTCTGCGGGGCGGACATTCCTCGCGGAGAGGATGAATGTCCGGAGTGCGGGATGAGCAGAAGCGGGGTCGTCTGCCCGAAATGCGGGACCAGGAACGCCGGTGGATTCTGCCGGAAATGCAATGAGCCGTTGACGCTTGCGGCGAAGAAGGAACAGGAAAGGGCATTGAAGGATCCACAGTTTGTCAAGGCGGCGGAACTGGCGGTACAGGCGGCGGAGTTGTTGGCGAGGATTGAGGCTGAGGAGCAGGAGGTTACTGGACAGGAAAGCAAGGAGGTTGAGTTGCCGGAGGATGTGTTGAGGCTCAAGGAACTGTTGGGAAAGACTACGCTTCGACAGAGCGGGTCGGTTGCTGATCCCGTCGAAGCACCGGCCCTTCGACAAGCTCAGGGACTGAGAACTTCGACGACTGGTGAGCCTTGTCGAACCACCTGTTCCGCGGCCAATAAGATGAAGAGCAAGGCCGAGCTGCGGGCTGAATATTCAAAAATCCAGGAGGAACTGAACAAGGCTCTGGAAGGAATGCTTCCGCCGGTGGGTTCCACTCCGCAAGAGCAACGGAACTATTTCTCGGCCAGAAAGCTGCCTGTTGAGAAGGTCATCCTGACAAAGGGCAGAGAAGCTTGGGTCTGCAACTTCTGCGGATGCTGGCACAACTGCCCGAGCGAGTGCTGCGAACCGTGGCACGGCGGGAAATGGGTCTATGAATATAAGGAAGAAAAGATACTGGATTTCAAATAGAAACGACAAGGTCAGCATAGGATAACAGCTTACAATAAAAAGAATTATGGCAGGAACCATAGCAGACAGCGGCACAGCCGTAGCGGACATCACCGCGACAAGCGCGTGCAGAACCGAATCTGATTCTGAATATTCAGGAACCGTGACCGCAAAGGCAACTTTCACTTGCGGGACAACCGGTACGGCAGTCTCTGACGGAACATCAGACAAAGCCGCGGATATCCAGACCAAAGAAGAGATCACCCTCAGAGGCAACCGTTACAGTGTTGACAGACTGATCGGCAACGGAGGCGAGGCCGAGGTCTATGTGGTCAGTTCGGCGAAGGGAAACTTCGCCCTGAAACTGTACCGCCGGGGCAATGGCGTGAGCAAGGATATTCTTAAAAGATTGGAGCGGCTGAAAGGGAAGGCGGCGATCGTGGATATTCTTGAAAGCGGGACGGTCAGGATCGATGCCACCGACAGAGGCTACGTCCTGATGCCGTTGTGCAAGGATGGCTCCGTGGCGGGCTACGATCTCAGGAAAGACGCTGCCGCCATCCTCCAGATCACTGCGATGACCGCCAGAAACCTCAATGAACTGCACAGGGTCGGGCTGCTGCACAAGGACATCAAGCCTGAGAACATACTCTACACAGACAAGGCCTCAGGTCTGGTCGTGCTTTCAGATTTCGGGATCGCAGACGTTCTCGGGGACGACGGAAGCGTCAACACTCCGCAGTCCAGGACTGTGATCTATGCCGCGCCGGAACTCTACGCCAACACAACCCGCATCGGAGATGTCACCTATGCCATAATGACGGCGGCCTCGGACTACTATGCCCTCGGAATGTCGGTCCTCTCCATGTGGATGGGAGACAGCGAGTTCCGAAAGAAGGAGCCGGAGTTGGTGAAGCTCAAGATCCAAGGCAAGCTGCCAGTGCCGGACGATATGCCGGAGCCTCTGCGGACAATAACCCGAGGGCTTCTTATCGGCAAGCCGGAAAACCGCTGGAGTTACGAGGAAATCCGCAGAACACTTGAGGGCGAGAATATTCCCGTGGTGGAAGACGCCGAGATTCTGCGCATTGTCTTCGATTCAGGTAAGAACAAGATCGCGCACACGGCCAAGGAGCTGGCTCAGTTCATGATGGAGGATCAGGCTCTCGGAACGGCCTACCTGTACAAAGGCAAAATCAGCGGCTGGATAAGCAGGGTGATGCCGGAGATGGAGGTGAAGCTGAACGACATCGTGGAGAGGATCTACCCGAAAAACCAGTTGGCCGGTCTCTATGCCGCCGCCCTCGCTCTTGACCCGCAGCTGCCGTTCTACAACCGAAAAGGAAATGTCTGCGTGAATGTCAACAAACTCCTCAACGGCGACGGCGGTTTCGGTTCAAGTCTGGGCGACAGAAGCAACCCTGTCTATCTCTACAGCGAGGTGCGTCTTGGGAAAAAGGAGACTGACGGAATATATTCAAGAACCTGCGCCGCCCTGAAAGACAGCTTCGGCTACGCCAAGAGCGTGATAGTCTGGGGAATATACGACCGGAAATATTTCCGCACCCTGCAAGGCAAGAAGACCGGCAAGGAGGAAAAATTCACCGAGGTGGACTGCTACAACATCACGGACGTGGTGAGATTCTGCTCTGAATATAGGGTTGTGGCGGATGAGGACAAGCAGTTCCTCTGCTCGCTCGGGTTCGCCGAGATGGTCAGGGTCTTTTCCGAGAAAGACGCTGACAGATTGATCCAGGTGCGCAAGGGCATCAAGGATTACGAGATGCTGTATCGGCTTGTTATCCAGACCATCAACCCTGCGGCGGACATCAGCTTGATCACAGACCCGAAAGACCCGAACTACGCGATGGACGGGGAATCGATCGGGCTGCTCGTCAACGTCGCCTTCTGCGCCTTCCGCTGCGTCTTCGACAGCGAGAGGGACAAGATGTACAAGGAATGGTACTCCGACATCAACCCTTATTCGGGAATATGTCCGGCCTCTTTGGCCGACCTGCTGCTCAAGTCGTTCCAAGGCGACTACAAGGATTCTTACCTGCACAAGTTCTTCCTCAGCAAAGGGGACAGGTTCGCGGCGCAGGACAAATGGGTCGCTTACTGCACGGACTACGACAGTGCGGACAACGTTGGGAAATCCGGTCCCTACAACGAGGACATCGCCATGATGAAGGCCGCGGAGGGCCTTGCGGACGGAGCGCAGTTCTATTTCCCGGCTTCCGGAGAGACCGTTTACTATCTTGACGATCTGAAGAAGATCAAGAAAGACGAGATCTGTGAGGCTCTTGACTTCTACGCCCTGGATGCCTGGCTTGCCGTCAAGTTGCAAGAAAACCCGAAGAGGGATCTGAGCAAGCGGCTCACCTATGAGAGGTTCACGGTCAAGTACCTGAAACTCATAGGAAAATACGACAAGGATGATGAGAATTACAAGCGCTACAACGAGGCCACGACAGCGGTCGGATGGCATCAGTTACCTCCACCTGTCCTGCTTCTTGGGCTGCTGGAGAAGATCGCGGCGGTGGCTCTGTGGCTCTTCCCGTGTCTTGTGATGTTGCTCATGCTTGTCATAGGCGCGATCGACTATCCGGTCCTGGACAATGTCGGCAAATCAGTCTATTGGGTCTGGGGAGGAGGAATAGCATTCCCGCTGCTGCTGAACCTATTCTTCTACAACAGGAGTTACGACAGGAACCTGTTCACCTACATATTCAGATTCATCATCCTGACCGTAGCGGTGTATTTCCTCTGCAAATGGTTCCTCGGGAAGTACATCATTTATGTGACCATCGCGGCCGTGGTCGCGGCGATCGTGTGGTTCGCCAAACAGATGTTCTCGCGTGACGAGGGAGCGTCCGAACTTAGGAAGATGTGGAATCCTGACGAGGACCAGACGATTCTGGAGCCCCTTCACTATGCGTTCAATCCCTCGGAGGACAAATTTGTCTCCTCGTTGTTCGCCAACGAGAAGTTCTTCCGGTCAAAGTACCTTAAAAGCCTGCTGCACAAGCTGAAGCATTTGGTTCTGGCTGCGATGACGACCTTCCTGCTGCTCTTCCCTGTCGCGGTCATTCCTCGGATCAGCGACACGGAGAAAATCACGGAGAATCATCCGAAAATCGGTAACACAATCAACAAGATAACAGAAAAGGTTCATGAAAACGTGTCAGAAGTGCGGAAAGACGAACAGAAATGAGGCTTCGTACTGCAAATGGTGCGGGGAGAGGCTGGTTGCAGCGGTCGCTGCGGTTGCTGAGCCTGTCGAAGCAATCGAAGCGTCAAGGGCGGCCGGCTCATCAGGAGCGGTCACTTCGGCAGGCTCTGTGACCGGGGACGGGATGATCGCGAAGGATTGCGTCAAGGAACCCCTCGCAAATTTCACCAAGCGCTGCGAGCAGACCGCCGAGTTCCGCAAGCGTACCGGCAGCGATGTAAGGCCAGGGCTTGACTGCATCATCACCGGAGAGACCGGCACCGGCAAGACCTATCTGGCCGGAAAACTTGCCGGGATCCTCTACCACAACAAGATCACGGAGAACCTCCGGCCTAAGACCGTGGACGCGGCTGACTGGAACGACTTCAACTCCAAGCTGGACGAGAATCTCGCCGCGCTCAAGACAGGAGTGCTTGTGGTCACGAACTGCCAGAATCTGGTGAACGCCAAGGGCGGCTCCTCACAGCTGGACAAACTCTTCGCAAGGATGAAGGTTGATGTGAATATGCCGGTGGTGATCCTGTGCGGCCTTGAAGACGGCTTTGGCACCTTTATCAGCGCTGACAGCAACGCACAGTCACTCTTCGAGTTCCGTTTCCACATCTCTCCATTCAAGGACAACGACCTCAAGGCGATGTGCGTGTCAATGGTCAGGGACAAGTTCAGGACGGCGATCAGTCCTCAGGCGGAAAGGAGGCTGGGACTTGTCTTCAAGAAGATGTTCCGTGGCGGCAGAACCAAGGAGAACGGAATCCTGGCCGGAAAAATAGCCGAAGAGAGCGCCTTCAACATGTTCAGCCGGGGTGGCTCCCAAATCGAGGAGGCCGACATTCCGGGAGAACCGTTCGAGGAGCTCACCGAGGAGCAGATTATGGACAAGATCAACGCCTTCACAGGTCTGACAGAAGTCAAACAGGAGATTCAGTCCATCATCGACAGCATCAAAAGACAGAAGAGGGACAATCCCGGCAAGCCTGTGCAGCTGAAAAGCCACTTTGTCTTCACAGGCAATCCAGGCACAGGCAAGACCACGATCGCAAGGCTGTTCGCTGACATTCTGGGCAGCCTTCAGGTACTCCCGAGCGGCCATCTGGTCGAGGTCATGCGCAAAGACCTTGTCTCACAGTACGTCGGCGACACGGCCCTGAAGACCGAGCGGGTCATCAACAGCGCGATGGGTGGAATCCTGTTCATCGACGAGGCCTATGCCCTGAAGCAGGGGGATGACGACAAGGTCGGCCAAGAGGCCATAGACACCCTGCTGCCGTACCTTGAGAACAGGGCCGGAGACTTCGTCTGCATAATCGCCGGCTACACCAAGGAGATGACGATGTTCCTGCGCTCCAACTCTGGACTCGATTCCAGATTCAAGAAGAAAATAGAGTTCAAGGACTACAATGGCAAGGAACTCACCGAGATATTCCTGAATATGGTGAAAAAGAAAGGGTTGTCCCTTTCGGACGAGGCAGCGGGCAAGGTGGGGAAATATTTTGAGCGGATGTACCTGAGCCGCACCGACACCTTCGGCAACGCCCGCGAGGTGCGCAACGCATTCGACCGCTGCTTCGAGCGGCTCTGCACCAGAACGGCGGGTCTGAGTGATGATGAATATGCCAGCTCGGGCAAAGTCCTGACCTGGGAGGACATCGCCGGGCCGGACGGCACGAAGGAGATCTCGGTGGAAAGCGTGATGAAGGAACTGGACTCTTTCGTCGGAATGGAGTCCGTCAAGAAAGCCCTGAGGGATCTTGCGGAGGAGATGCGTTTCCAGCAGCGCCGGATGGAGTTCGGAGGCAAGGCATCGATCCGTCCCGTGAACATCATCCTGACCGGAAACCCAGGCACGGGCAAGACCTCCGTGGCCAGAGTGCTCGGCAAGCTGTTCAAGGCTATGGGAATATGCTCCACAGACCGTGTCATCGAGAAGAGCCGCAAGGACATCGTAAGCACCTACGCCAACGAGTCGGACAAGAACATGGACAAGGCTGTGAACGAGGCGATGGGCGGAGTCCTTTTCATAGACGAGGCCTACGCCCTCGCTCCGTTCGACGACACCGGCCATTGCTCTGATTCCGAGGGGATCAAGGCTCTGGAGCGGCTTATGGTCCGGATGGAGAACGACCGGGGCAAGTTCGTGGTGGTCTGCGCCGGCTACAAGGACAAGATGCGGAACCTGATGAGAGCCAACGAAGGGTTCGCCAGCCGGTTCACGCACAGGATAAACATCGATGACTACACGCCGGAGGAACTGACGGAGATCTTCCGCAGGATGGCCGAAGGGCAGGGCTACTCCTTTGCAGGTGGCACTCTGGACAAAGCCCTCAAGGCGTTCCGGAAGCTCTCGGCGGAAAAGTCGGGGAAGGATTTCGGCAATGCCCGTGAGGCAAGGAATATGCTCGACAGCGTGCTGGGGAACATCGGAACAAGGGTCAACGCGCTTCCTGACAGCCAGGTCGGCAAGGAAACCTTCTTCACCATCCTTCCGGAGGACATTCCGTTCGAAGAGCCGAAAGTGGCTTCCGAGGAGGAGTGCCTCGCGGAACTGGATTCACTGATCGGATTGGAAAGCGTCAAGAACGAGATCCGTTCAATGCTCAACGAGATGAGGCAGAAGAAGATGGACAGCGAGCTTTCCGGCAGGGACTTCACCGCTATCGTTCCTGACCACTATCTGTTCCTCGGCAATCCGGGAACCGGCAAGACCACTGTCGCAAGGCTGATGGGAAGGATCCTGTACTCTCTCGGAGTGATCGCGAGACCGGATGTGATCGAGGTGTCGAGGGCGGACATGGTGGCTCCGTACCAAGGCCAGACCGCTCCGAAGACACGGGAGACGATCGACAGGGCGATGGGAGGGATCCTGTTCATCGACGAGGCATATTCATTGATCCAAGGCGACAACGACGAGTTCGGCAACGAGAGCGTGACCGAGCTGCTGAAACTGCTGGAGGACCGCAAGGGCAGGTTCGTGTGCATCGCCGCCGGCTACACGAGGGAGATGGGCCGGTTCCTGGATTCCAATTCCGGCCTCAAGTCCCGCTTCACCAAGACCATCACATTCGAGGACTACAATCCCGAGGAGCTGATGGACATATTCCGGCTTTATTGCCGCAAGGAAGGATATTCCATTGAGCCTGAGGCCGAAACTATTCTGAAAGACCGCTTCATAGATATGTATGACAGCCGTGCGTTCGACTTCGGCAACGGGCGGGATGTAAGGAATATGTTCGGAAAAGTCAAGTCAGCGGTGGCCGGCCGAGCATATTCAAAAATGAAGGAACTCGTAGCTGAAGGCGCTGACAGACAGGTCGCTTACGAGGGTTCCAAACCAAAGACAATAACAAAGGAGGATCTGCTATGAAATGTCCGTTCTGCCAAGGTGTGATCGATGACGACAGCCGTTACTGTGATCTCTGCGGGAAGCATCTGATGTTCTGCCCGGAGTGCCGGCAGCCCAAGAAAGGAACTTCCTGCCCTCGCTGCGGCGAGTTGCTGGTCAGCGCCGAGGAGTTTTTTGGCGCAAAAGTAGCCGTAAACTCTAAACCATCTGACTCTCCAAAGCCGATGGATACGGCCGCGCGACAGGATTCCCCCAAGCAATTGGAAAAAATTGATTTCAACCAGATATTCGATGCCCTGCTAACCTTGAAGGGGGAAGATATGACACTCTATGTCAAAGAAGGCGGGTTCGGAAGGAGCGGAGGAATATTCCCGGAACTTGGAAGTTGTAAATTTGTCTCCGGGCATCACGGAAAGATCGCTTTTATGGATGGCGAGTGGAAGATCTGCGACCTGGGTTCGACCAACGGCACGGCCATAGACGGGGTGAGGTTGGAGAAAGACAAATGGTACACCCTCCGAAAGGGTCAGAAACTTAAGATAGCCACATTAAAATTCACAGTTGAATAGCCTATGAAACTAAGAATCAGCTGCGTCTCGGATGTCGGACGCATAAGGGACAACAACGAGGATATGGCATCCGCTGGGATGTACCTGATCAGGGACAATTCTCTGAATATAGAAAAGGAAGTCACTGAAAATGAGACTTTCTGCCTACTTGTCTCGGACGGAATGGGTGGCCACGAGAGCGGTGAATATGCCAGCCAGTTCACTCTGGAGACCTTGCGGGCCTACCTGTTGGACAAATCTCTGGAGCATCACAACCCTATCTTTGAATTGAAACTGAAAATCGAGAGCATAAGCGCCAATCTCAACGCCAAGGCCTGCGAGCGGCATCAAGGCAAGGCGATGGGCTGCACGTTGACTGGAATTGTCTGGATGCAGGGAAAGACTCTGCTCGTGAACATCGGTGACAGCCGGACGTACCGCCTGAGGGACGGAATGCTGAGGCAACTGACCTCAGACCAGACACTTCACGAAAGGGATATGGTTCCGCTTCCGGCCGGCAAGGCCTTGTACAACTGCATTGGAGCGGGCTGCGACACAGAGGCTTACATTCTGGACATCACCGACCGGCTGATGGAGTCGGACAGGATCCTTATCTGCTCTGACGGTCTTTCGGATATGCTGGAGGATGATGCGATCGAACGGCTGTTGGCATCCGGCTCCACGGAGGAAAGCTGCGCGGCCCTGATCGACACCGCGAAACGGAACGGAGGCGTGGACAACGTCACGGCCATCGTGGCGGATGTCTCATAAGCAAGCACAAACACTATAGGAAATACAATGTCCTCGCCTAATAATAGCAATCATCTTATGTTTGAATGCCAAAAGAGGACAATTATTTTACTCAATTGAAGAATATGGCAATAAGTTTGAAACCCAGAAAGACGGAATCCAACCTTTTCTGCTGCAGCAAATGGTGGGGCAACCCTGATCTGCCACCTCAGGCGGAGTACCCGATGATGAAGATCACGGAAGAGGATGGAACGGAGTCTGAATATCCCCTCACTTTCATCTGTCAGATCGATTGCGAGGACATCGCGCCTTTCGACAAGGAGGGGCTGCTGCCGCACGAGGGGATGCTCTATTTCTTTGCGGCGATCGATGAGTTCATCGGTTACGATTCCCCTGAGCATTTTCCGCTCGGTCGCTGGCCGAAGAAGGCGGTCAAGGTCAAGTACGCCAAGCAGATAAATATGGAGACCTTCAATTCGTGCATCCTTGTGGACGATGATGATCAGGAGCTCGCCGAGCCGGCTATGGCCATTGACTTCGCCGAGTGCGAGGACGATGCCGATGGCTTCAAGATTCTCGGCCGGCCGTACTTCGAGGAGATCCGCGAGGAGTTCCCTGACGCTGTCAACCTTCTCCAACTCGATGAGGATGACGATCTTGAGATGCGTTTCTACGACTCCGGCAACTTCAACATCCTGATTTCCGCTTCTGACCTCGGTTTCCAGAACTGGAGCCACGCCTTCGGATTTCTGCATTCGCTGTAATCCTAAGGCAAGTTATAGTGGAGGAGTTCAGAGGTATTCCCCTTCCCGAATTTTTCACGTTACAAAAATTGCGGGAAGGGAAATACCTCTGAACTTACTGAAGCGTACCACAAATTCAGCGAGTGAGGTTTGCGAATCTTTGGTAAATTTCAAACTGAGTGGTGAGGACATCTTCAAGGATGGACTTTCCATCCTTGAATATTTCAAAGCAGCAGGTCTTGGAGGTCGGGGACCAGTTGCCGACGATCTCGCCGTCAAGGGCGATTACGGGCTGGAATATTCCGTTGTTGCTGTGGGCTTTGCGGGAATGCTCGGGCGGAAGGACGACATCACGGCTCTTGTAGCCGATGAGATATTCATCATACGGAGAGATCAGATGAACCGTTCCAGAGCGGAATCCTCTGGTGCGGCAGGATTCGTGAATATAGAACTCACGGCCTTTCCACGTTTCCTTAACGAGTTCGTCACCAATGATTTCGACAGCTTTCTGACAGTCGCTGACATTCAGGCCGGACCACCAGAGGAAGTCCTCGAACGTGGCTGGAGAGTGGCTTCGGAAATATTTCCGGGCAAGCATTCCCAGGGCATCCTCTCCCGAGATATTCAAAGAATTTCCAATCTTCTCACGCACAAGGGAATAGGTGTTTTTCATCGGGTGCAGGTCGCCGCTGCAAAGAAGTCCGGAAAGCTCCGCCAGACGGATGTGGTAGGACAGGCGGTGATCGTCCATCGTGATTCCCCTTTCGGCGAGCGCGGCGACAAAATCAGCCTTCCGGGCACTACGCTGCCGGAGCAATGTTTCCTCGAATATTCCTGAAATCAGCTCCTGCTCTTCCGCCGGGATGGAGATCTTGTTGGCGCTCATCCAGCCTCGAAGGCCGGACAAGGCTTTCGTCCGGCAAACGGACAGAATCCAGCCAAGATCCTCACCCGCAACCAGTTGCCAAGTGCAGCGAAGCAGATGTGTCCTGACAATCCGCCCCTCGTTGAACGCTTTCTCGAACGCCTTGAGAGACGGACTCTTGGTCCGCATCGCCACCGCCCAGCGGACCATCCGGTACTCCTGCCCCTGCATCGCCCCGAACCACGACACAACCTCCTCCGGTTTAGTGAACTGAGGACAAATCAACTGCTGGCTCAAAAGTCTTGCGGTGACTGGATTCATAGTTGTACGGTTTTGCTGCAAAGATAATCAATTCCGCCTTTTGTTTCTTTGCGGTCTGAAATGAAAGACGTAACTTTACCATATTCAAAAACATTAAAGACAATGCTCAAAAAAATCTTCACGGCGCTGACGGTCGCGCTGTTCTTTGGTTTGATGGCTTCGGCTCAGGAATACAAGGGGCCGGAACTGACACCGGAATTTGTGTGCGACCTTGGGAAATTGACTCCGGATAACGTCAAGGTCAAGGGAGCTACACAAGGGTTTGCTATCTGGGGAAAATACGGGTTTGTGTTTCACGACAAGGGGCAGTGTGTCGTCATTGACATGAAAAAGAACAAGTTCGTCTCCACTTTCATGTTGGAAGGAAACAAGTCGCACTGCAACAACGCATCCTTCGGAGTGGAAAAAGGATCGGAATTCCCGTTGCTTTACATCTCAGGATGCAAGGGAGACCACTGCTGCTATGTCACGGACATCACTTTGGACGGGGGCACGATTGTGCAGAAGCTTTTCCACACCGGAGAGGGCTACACAGGGTCGTTCGACTGGTTCATAGACAGAAAGAACAAGATCATCTACACCTATGGGTCAAGCGGCGAGATGCGGAAGCTGATAAAGAAATTCAGACTTCCAACCTTGAAGGACTCTGATGAAAACGGTGAGGTACACCTTACGCAGGACGATGCGCTGGATGAATTCTATGTACCTGGCATAAAAATATATCAGGGCAGTGTTCTCAATGGGCATTACGCCTACCTTGGAGACGGCTACCCGCCTCACGACAGATTACTGCACGTTGTGGACATGAACACAAAGACTTTGGTCAAAACTGTCAACTTGAACGACCTGCATCATGAGCCGGAAGGCGTGGATGTCAAGGGCAAATGGCTCTACATGGTCCTGCACGTCAGCAGACAGCCACGCGACGGACAGATCTACAGGTTCAGGATCAAATAGAACACTACCCGACAAGCCCGGTAATGAAGATCACCGCGATGGTCACCGGAGCGACATACTTGATGAGGTAATAGACAACCGGAAACAACTTGTTGTTAAACTTGATGGAACCGCCGTTCGTGAGTTCGTCACGGACGGCTTTCTTGTCCATCTTCCAGCCGACAAAGACCGAGAACAGGAAGGCTCCGAGCGTCATCAGGTAATTGGAGCACATTTTGTCACAGAAACTGAATATCCCGTCTCCCAGAATCTTCACATCCGACAGCGGTCCGAACGACAGTGAGCAGAGCACCCCGACAGCGAACGTGGCGAAGAAGAGCACGACTGATGCTTTGTGCCTCGAAACTCCCTTCTCCTCAACAAGATAGGCGACCCCGACCTCAAGGATGGAGATGGACGATGTGAGCGCGGCGACCAGAATGGTCAGAAAGAACAGGATCGCCACCAGACAACTCACAATCTGCCCGCCGGCACCCATCTTAGCGAATATGTAAGGAAGGGTCTCGAACACGAGTCCCGGTCCGGCTGACGGAGCGATTCCGGCGGCGAACACAGCCGGCATAATTGCGAATCCGGCCAGCATAGCGAAAATCAAATCAGACACGGCAGTGCCTGCACCTGAAACTATAAGATTCTCATTCTTACTGACGTATGATGAATATGTCAGCATAGTCCCCACGCCCAGAGACAACGAGAAGAAACTCTGTCCCAACGCCGCCGAAAATGCCCCTGGGGTCAGTTTTGAGAAATCCGGCTTGACAAGATACTTGACTCCCTCGCCGGCTCCAGGAAGTGTGACCGAATAGATGGCGATGGCGACAATCAGCACGAACAGGATCGGAATCGAGATGTTGCTGAACTTCTCAATTCCCTTTTTGACTCCCAGAAAGACAATCAAAGCGGTCAGTGACAGGAATATAAACAAACAGATTATCGGTCCCCAGACCGAAGAGGCGAACTCGCCGAACATCCCGGTGACGGCCTCGGCCTTGTCAAGCGTGAAACTGAAAGTGGCGGATTTGACGAGATATTCAATGGCCCATCCGCCCACCACGCTGTAGTAGGAAAGGATGATCAGCGGGGTGACGACCGTCAGAAGACCGAGCCATTTCCATTTGGAATGCGGAGCGAGGGCGTTCATCGCGCCGAATGTGCTGAGATGGGTCTTACGGCCGATCACCGATTCCGAGAACAGGATCGGCAGGGAAAGGACGAAGGAGCACACTATGTAGATAAGTATGAAGGCCGCGCCTCCATATTCACCGACCATATAGGGGAATCTCCAGATGTTGCCGAGTCCGATGGCGGAGCCGGCGAAGGCCATAATCACGGCAGCTCGGCTGCCGAAGTTTTCTCTGTCTGACATATTCGTTAAGTTTGTTTTTTGCGTCCGGCCTGCGGGGGATGCCGGGTTGTCGTTTTATTTATGTGCTATTGACGCTTCGGTGCTTCGACAGGCTCAGTGACTGATCAAATGATCGCCGAGCCTGTCGAAGTGACCTAAAATCGTCTTTTATAAACTTTAAATTCGTAAGTATAACCGGTTTCAGGATCCGTGGCGACCGGAGTGGCCGACTCCTCCTCCCAAATCACCGGATCGATCACTGGGAAGAACGTGTCCGCATCCTCAATCGCGGTGTGAACGTGCGTTATATAAAGTTTGTCCGCCGTCGGAAGCGCCTTGCGGTAAGTCTCGCCGCCACCCATGATGAATATTTTCCTTTCAACGTCCGCAGCATTCACTTCCTCGACACTTACCTTCTTCGCCGAAGTCTCAACACTCGCCTCACAACCTCCAACCGCCTTCTCCGCCAATGAATATGCCTCCTCAAGGCTCCGGGCCACAATCACGCCCTCCGGAACATCAGCCCAAGACCGTGTCGAGATAACGATATTCACCCTTTTAGGAAGCGGCCGGCCGATCGAAAGGAACGTCCTGAAACCCATCACCACGGGATTCCCGGTGGTAGTGCGTCTGAAATATTTCATATCCTCGGCAATATGCCAGAGCAGATCGTTGTCCTTCCCGATCGCCCCGTTGTCCGCAACCGCCGCTATGATACATTTTTCCATAAACCAAAACTGTTTTCGGCCGTAAAGTTACAGTTTTTTACCATATCCGCAAAACAGAAAATGAACAAGTTGCGGTCAAAGCGCATAACACTGACACTCTGTGAGACTTTAATTTATAAGCCCCAGAATCCGAAACCCTCGTGCGCGGAAATCCGATCTTCGCTCACGAGGCGACCTCGACAGGCCCTCCCGTGCGCAGAACAAGCCTTACTGCTCACGAGGTGACCTCGACAGGCTCTCCCGTGCGCCAGAACAAGCCTTCCTGCTCACGAGGCGAACTCGACAGGCTCTCCCGTGCGCCAGAACAAGCCTTACTGCTCACGAGGCGACCTCGACAGGCCATCCCGTGCGCAGAGCTGGCCCTCCTGCTCACGAGGCGACCTCGACAGGCTCTCCAGTGCGCAGAACTGGCCTTCCTGCTCACGAGGCGACCTCGACAGACCCTCCCGTGCGCAGAACAAGCCTTCCTGCTCACGAGACCGATGAATATGACGGCCGGTGCGCCGGAAGGACGCTTTCACGCACGGAAAACCATTCTAAGGGAAGGCAATCAATTGGTCGCTGAACTTGACTTTCCAGTCGCTGAGTTTGTCGAAGCGTTGGTCACTTCAACAGGATCAGTCCCTTATATGACTTGAAGCGACCGGAGGAATGTGTAAAGAATCTTTACACTTACTGTAAAGATTCTTTACACTTTTGCATATTCATAAAATAAGAATATCCCTGAATGACAATCACTTGAATCTTTTGGCATGGTAATGGATTGGCCAAATGACGGTTTTTGCGGATGGTCGTTTCGACAAACTCAACGATCTCCTGGAAGACAAGCTGGTGACAGTTATCGTGACCAACACATTGCACGTTGAATTTGTTGATTGTTGGTGAGATCGTTGAACCACGGTTGGTGAACATGCCGGACAAGGGCCGCTGAGCCTGTCGAAACGACTTTCGGTGAAGGTTAGTGAAAACCGTTATTAGTAAGCGTTTAAAAATAGGTTGGTAAAAAATTTGAGGCAATGAAATATTTCTTTAGGTTTTTGAAGAACAATCCGCTCTATGCGGTGATCAATGTGGTGGGGCTTGCGCTGTCACTGATGTTTGTGATACTGATCGGGGACTACACCTACCGGCAGTTCAGCATCGACAAATGGCACAGGAACCATGAGAGAATCTACGTGCTTGGCACAGAGAACGGGAACTCTCTTCTGTCGTGGCCGGATTGCGCCCATTCACTCAAGGACAGGTACCCGGAGGTGGAAGATGTGTGCTGCGTCTATATGCACAACGGAAAGATAAAGCACGAGGACAAAGTCTATGAGGAGTCCCAGGGGGACAACGCCGGCAACATAATGCTCGCGGACTCCAATTTCTTCAGATTCTTTGATTTCAAGATGATTGACGGAGACCGTGAGACCGCTCTGGACAGCCCTGAGAAATGCGTTGTCACAGAGTCGCTTGCCAAGGCACTGTTCCCGGACGGCAACGCTCTCGGTCAGCCGCTTCAAATCGAAGGGACACGCTACGTCTTAGTAAGTGACGACAACGGCGACCCATACGACAGCTCGCTTGTTTACACTGTCTCAGGGGTCATCAAGGATTTGGACAAGACAGTGTTCCTGAACGAGACGGCGGTCATCGCCAATTTCGAACGCGCACCGCAGGTCCTCGGCTACAGACTCCGCAACGACCTGATGGCCAGCGGGCCGTTAGGCTCCGCATTGTCATTCCTGATGCTGAGCCCAGGGGCGAGCCTCGAAGATAAGATTGAAGACCTGACCTCCTACTGCATTGAGAGCATTCCGGTGTTCAATTTCTACGGCAACACAAAGGCCGCCATCATCCCGCTTGACGACCTGATGTTCGCGCCACAAAATACTGGCGCGGGCCTTCAGACCGGCGACAAGAGCCTTTTAGGAATATTGCTGGCCGTTGTTCTGGCAATACTGATGTTCGCCGTCACCAACTACATAAACCTTACGGTCGCCAACACAGGCTTCAGGGCAAAGGAAATGGCCACCCGAAGGCTTCTCGGGAGTGATGGTTTGGGAATATCCTTGGAGCTGATCGGGGAATCCACATTGATGGTGTTCATCTCGTTCATCATCGGAGGGGCGTTGGCTCTGCTGCTCGAGGACAAGATGGCCGTTCTTTTCAAAGGAAAGATTGACATCCTCAAGGACATAAACTTCTCCACAGTCTCGGTCAGCCTTCTGTTCATTGTCCTGACAGGAATCATCTCAGGAATAATGCCGACCATCTCGCTGTCAAAGTACAAGCCTATCGATGTTGTCAAGGGTTCGTTCCGCTACCATTCCAAGATGGTGCTCAGCAGGATATTCATAATCCTCCAGAACGTGATCACGATGACGATGATGACAGCCACTCTGACGATCCTGCTCCAGATGAGCCATCTGGTAAAGGCCCCGCTGGGCTACAACACGGAGAACATCTACCGTGTCAGCTCCGACAATCCGGAAGTCCTGAGAAATGCTCTGAAAAGCCAGCCGTTCATCCAAGGAATAGGCTCGTTCTCAGGCACATCCCTGGACGGGAACTACTGTTCGATGAGCACCCGTAAAGACAAGGACAACAATAATCTTCTGGTCTATCTCACAACTTGGGACAAGGAGTTCATCGACATAATGGGCATCAATCTGGTCAAGGACAACCATCTTTCAGGCGATGTGAAATATATCAATGAAGAGCTCGCCGGAAAACTGAGCCTGGGGGATGGAGAATCAGAGGTGACATGGGGCGATGGCAAAGTGATGCAGGTCGCCGGGATATTCTCCAATTTCCACATGACGAACATCCTTGATCCATACCAGCCGTTCCTCATCTCGGTAAAGGACACGGATGAGATCGAGGATCCTAATTTTATGGTCAAGACTGACGGCTCCCCTGATGCCAGGAAGAAGCTCTGTGACCTGATCAAAGAGGTTGACGGTTCTACCGAAGACATTGACTGGAAAGTGCAGAGCATCGAGAGCACCGTCAAGGCCTCGCTCACGGAGGAAAAGAACACGATGAGGGTCGTAAGCATATTCACTGGCGTGGCCGTCCTAATCTCCGTACTGGGCTTCATCGGGATGTCGCTGTTCTTCATCAGGCAGCGGAAAAAGGAGATCGGAGTGCGCCGCATTATGGGCAGCACAACGAACGAGGTTCTGTCCCTGCTCCTGACGAAGTTCTGCGCCCCGCTTCTGGTGTCGTTCATATTCGCCGTGCCGCTCTCCTGGTTTATTATGGACAAGTGGCTGGAAAGCTTCTCGTACCGGATCGGTCTGAGCCCGTGGATATTCATCGCCTCCGGAGCCGTGTCGCTCCTCATCGCCGTCGTCTCGATCTTCTTCCAGACACTCCACGCCGCCCACTCCAACCCCGCCGACGCCATCCGCGCGGAATGACATCCTTAGGTTCATCTTACCAGCAACCTGCACCATGGCAAAAACAGGATTGGGGCACATAAAAGGTGTCAGTCAACCACTTGATTTTTGCAATACTATTATTATATTCGCAACATAGTTGCGGTTATTATTAAAAAATCCGCAACCCTACAGAACGAAAACAATTAATGCTATGTATAATAGAATATTTGATATAGATAGCCGTCTTGATGAAGGAATGTTCCTTTTCGGCGCTCGTCAGGTAGGGAAATCCACGCTTCTCAAAGAGACGTTTAAGGATGCGGTGTATTTTGATTTGCTTGATTCGGATCTGCGAAAGCGCCTTCAACGCAAACCGGAACTATTCAAAGAGGCCCTTGACAAATACCCCGAAAAGACACTTGTGATAGTTGATGAGATTCAAAAAGTGCCGGATCTTTTGGACACGGTTCATAGTTTGATGGTCGAGAAAGGCCTCTATTTCATACTGAGCGGTTCAAGTGCCAGAAAACTGAAAAAGAGAGGAGCGAACACACTTGGTGGACGCGCCATCCCAGAAACCTTGTTTCCTCTTGTAAGTGCCGAAATTCCGGATTATGACCTTTCCCGAGCCATACAAAACGGAATGATTCCAAGGCATTATATGGTAAACAATGCAGAAAGGCGATTGAAAGGATATGTCGAAGTGTACCTCAAAGAAGAGATTCTTGAGGAGGCTGCCGTCAAAGACATCGGTATATTCGAAAGATTTATGGAGGTGGCGGCGATAAGCGATGGCGAGATCATCAACTATGAAAACATCGCGTCAGATTGTGGCGTGGCCGCGAACACCGTCAAGGCATACTTCCAAATACTATATGATACGCTCATAGGATATGAGATTCCAGCCTACCGGAAAGTGATCAAAAGAAAGTTGACGCAAGCCCCGAAGTTTTACTATTTCGATGTAGGAATAGTCAATTATCTGATGGGAAGAAATAATCTGAGAGCAGGCACTCCTGAATATGGCCACGCATTTGAACATCTTGTGATGCAGGAACTTATCGCATACTTGGGTTACAACGACAAGAAAAAGGATCTTTCATATTGGCACACATATTCAGACATTGAGGTAGATGCCATCCTCGGTGACGCCAAAGTGGCGATTGAGATAAAATCCACCGATGATGTTCAAACCAAACACAAGACCGGACTCAACCGCTTTTCCGAAGAACATCCGGAAGCAAGGCTGATTCTGGTGTCCACCGACCGGCTCACACGAAAATCCGGGAATATCGAACTCATCTACGTGTGTGACTTCTTTAAGATGCTTTGGGCCGGTGAGATCTATTAGATCGCAAAACCTTGACAGAAGCAAAAACAAAGTTAAATGCTCCTGCCAAGGTTAAATTACACTACGAAGGAAGCATTTTATGGAGAATATGCTCCCGTTGAATTTCGGTGTCCGGACTAAAGGAAGAACCAAAGCAAATACTTTGCTGAATCCCGCTTTTCGGGAGACTTTTAGCGTAAAATATTCTCTACGCAAAGAGATCGTCCATCACCACATGGGACTGCACTGCATCGGAGTACATATTCTCCTTCACGCCGTAGGAGGTGACCATTGTTATGAGAATGGACTTTCTGGTTCCGGTCTCACGGATGAAGGCAGCGACCTTATTCCGGAGTTTCTCATCATAATCCTTGTCGATGACGTATGGCTCGGACGCCCACTTCATCTCGCAGATGTTGATGGTGTCGTCCCTGCGGTCGATGAGCAGGTCAATATGAGTCCCTCTCTCTCCCGGTCCCAGATTTTTCGAGTCGGAACGCCAGGCGCATTGTTTGGTCATCACTCCTGCAATGCCCAGCGCGGTTTTGATCTGCCCCACATGCTGAAGACATACCCGCTCGAAGGCCAGGCCGGACCAGGCGCGTTGCACGCCCGAATTGAGGGAATGGCTCCAGAAGGCCGGGTCACCGCCGGACTCTTTGATGAACTTGTAATAGAAGAGCGTGTAGTTGTCGATAAGCTGGAAAAGGGCACCTTTCTTCTCCTTGCCGATGGCGGCGTACTTGCGGATGAAGCCGCACTGCTCCAACTCTTCCAGGCAGGTGGTCAGGACACCGCTATTCTCCAGGCCGTAATCATCAATCAACTCCTGGCGCGTGAGACCTTTGGCCTTGTCCCCCAGAGCCTCCACAATCTTGATGTAACGGTCCGGATTCTTGAAAAGTGACTCGTACAGGGCACTGTATTCCCCGCGCAGTTTCCCGTTCTCCGCAAAGAAGAGACTGTCAATATTCTGGGCGGCAGATTTTCCCCGCTGCAGCAGGCTCCAGTAGTAAGCCGGTCCTCCCATCACCATATAGAGAGTGAGAATCTGATACCGGTTGATACGGATGTTCCGGCTCTGTAGGTACTCCTCGCACTCCTTCAGTGTGAAAGGCATCAGATAGATCTGCGTGTTCACACGGTTGTGGAGTCCTCCCCTGTCCTTGATGACCTTGTTAATGATCCAAGACGTGGCGGAAGCACAGATAATCAGCAGAACGTCCTTGCGGGCGCTGCACCAGCTGTTCCAGAAATGCTCCAGGGCAGAAACGAAATTGGACTTGGGCGTATCCATCCAAGAGATCTCGTCAATGAAGATCACCTTCTTTTTCTTCCGGCTGGATTTGATGCCAACCTTCAGGGAATTGAAGGCATCGGGCCAGCTGGCAAGTTCCGGACAATCCTTGTAGCCGTAGTCAATCAGCGAAGTGCGGAAAGCGGCAAGCTGACCTGCAATCTTCTCCTTCGCGACGCCTGTATGCTGGAAGGTGAATTCATAGTTGAACGCCTCCCGCACGAGGAAAGTCTTCCCCACACGGCGACGGCCGTATACCGCCACGAATTCGGAGTATTCAGACTTGAAAGCATCATTGAGCTCCCGGAGTTCTTCTTTTCTGCCAATAAGCATAGTCGTATCGTTTTGATGTCGCAAGTTAAACATTCTCTGCTAAATCCCGAAATATTCCAACGATTTAGTGGAAAATAATTTGAAGAACCGTACGAAAACTGCCGCCATCTCATCGCGAGACGACGGCAGGTCATAGATGAAAAATTCACCCAGAAGGGACCTAATACAGATTGATATAACGACGATTTTTACATCACTCAGTAAAAAATATTGGTTAAATCGCTGATTTTTGGCTCCTTTGTATTGGCTCCGAGGTTACTATTCGCTACCTCTCAACCCAAAACTTGTAAACTTAGGCTATGCCCCAATTTCGTCCATCCATACTTGTGAATGACACCTACGGTTCCGCAGGCAATACCACCTGGTATCATAGGGACGGCAAGTGCTATACCCGGAAGCGTTCGCATCCCGTCTATGGGTACTGCGGGCCAGTTGGAGCATCTGGACGTGCATCGCAGGGCATTGGCCGCTTGGAGGACTGTTCCCCACTCTACACAACTCGTCTGGAATCGTCTCGCGGCGGAGGTGGAACCGCATCGGCCTCCATTCGATCACCGGGCACATATCTCTGGCCAGAATCTCTTAGTATCTGCTTATCATGGATTCTTCACGCTGGGAGACGAGCATCTTCCCGAACCACAGCGTTTCGACTCCTTCCCTCCTTTCGCCATCCGGCTGTCTGATGCCATTGTGGGTGATACCGGTGCCGGAGCGTTATCGTTTGCTTGCGAAGATTCAACTGACGGAGCCTGGGCGTGGATGTCATCCGGGTATGCTTCGGAATTATCTCGCTGATGAACTCTGTGGAACAGATCCGGTCCACGTCAGGATACCCGATAATGTTCCCCGGGCCGGTGCCGCCTTGAACCGGTACCAGGTACACTGCCGTTTCATCCTTCTGGACACCGTGACCGGCTACCGCAGTCAGTACCAGAAGGAATCTTTCCTAATTGAGTGTGTGTAGAAAGATCTATTGATCCTCGGCCAGAATGTAACTGGTATTCTTGCTACCTTCCTCTCCTTTCACCAAGATTCCCTTCTCAATCAAATCATTGATGTCACGAAGGGCGGTGGCTTGCGAGGTCTTGCAGATTTTTGCCCATTTCACGGTTGTGAGTTTCCCGTCGAATCCATCCCATAAGCGGTTCACGACCTTGACTTGGCGCTCATTCATCGCCACGTCACGATGCTCCTGCCAGAACATGGACTTCTTCACTACGCGACTGACGATGTCCATGCTGCGTTCCATTGCATCCTTAAGTGTCTGAAGGAACCACTCGAGCCACAGGGTAATATCAACATCTCCTATCGTGGTGCTTTCCAGTGCATCGTAGTAGCCGTTCTTATTCCTAAGAATTTCAGCTGACATACTATAGTAGCGATGAGGCATCCCGTCAGCCCTGGCCAGCAGCATATCGGTGATGGTCCTTGTCAGACGGCCATTTCCGTCATCAAACGGATGGATGGCAACGAACCACAGGTGAGCGATGGCTGCTTTCAGGACAGGATCGGTATTGTTCTCATTATTGACCCAATCCAAGTACAGGGCCATTTCCTTGGGAACATCCGCCGAAGCCGGGGCTTCGTAGTGAACCTTTTCCTTTCCAGATGCCCCGGAGACAACTTGCATGGGTTCTTCTCCAACCCTCCAACCTGCCACCGTTATCGGATGAATACCGCTACGCCCCGTGGGGAACAAAGCGGCATGCCAATTGAACAGACGCTGTTCGGTCAGCTCCTCGGAGTAATTGCGGACGGCGTCAATCATTACCTGAACTACACCTTCGGTATAGTGATCCGGCTCCGGGAGACCTTCCGTGGGAATACCGAGATGCCTCGCTACCGATGAACGCACCCTGTCTGCATTCAACAGAATTCCTTCTATCTCATTGGATCTGATAACGTCTTCAGTCATTACGTCCAGAGACGTCTTGGATTGAATATCAAACCCCAGGCCGCCCATCATACCGGCGATTCGACCTTCCAAAAGACGCACTTCGGAAAGCAGGTTCAGTATTTTGTCGGACTCCCAACGGAATCTGGGCCAACCGGGGTATTGCCATATGTAGTACGGTCTCATATCTCGCTCATTTTTCTGCAAAAATAAGCAAATGAAGCGAATCTTACGACTATTCTCTTCAAATTTTGATTAGAATGTGGGTGTGATTCACTTCGTCTACCATAACAAATAGGGCAGTTACCTGCATAAAAAACCTCTGTAATCAAATGACTGCAGAGGGTTCGGATTAGGGTAAGCAAGGCTTCTGCCCTGCTCTTTGGCTACTCACCCGCGGTTCAGATGACGGAAGCCAGCATGATGCCGGACTTCTCGCTGGTGGCGCTGTTCACGAAGTAGTAATGGAAGAACACCTTGGGAGCGCCGGCACCCAGTGCTCGAAGATGCCGCAGTGCGCGCTGCAGTCGTATACTCTCTTTTCAGCTCGCGCAAGGCCTTGGGCGTCAACGAAAGAGCCTGGCCTGAAGACGTCCTTGTCCGCGTGAAGAAGGGCAAAGACGGGAAGGTCTCCAATACTCCGGTGCACTGTCTTGTCGTGTGCCTTAAATCAGAGCTTATGGAGGCACTTATGCAAAGGCGGACGATCAGACCGCGACGGGGGCCTTGATGGCCGGCCAGGGGTCGTAGCCTTCGAGGGTGAAGTCTTCGTACTTGAAATCGTACAAGCCCTTCACATCGGGGTTGATGCGCATTGTCGGGAGCGGGCGGGGCTCACGGGAGAGCTGCTCGCGGACCTGATCGAAATGGTTCAGGTAGATGTGGGTGTCGCCTGTGGTGTGGATGAAGTCGCCGGGCTTCAGGCCGCAGACCTGGGCTATCATCATCGTCAGCAATGCGTAGGAGGCTATGTTGAAAGGGACTCCGAGGAAGGTGTCGGCGCTGCGTTGATAGAGCTGGCAGGAGAGTTTGCCTTCGGCCACATAGAACTGGAACAGGCAGTGGCAAGGCGGAAGGGCCATCTTGTCAACCTCTCCGGGATTCCAGGCGGTGACGAGCATTCGTCTCGAATCAGGATTGTTCTTGATCATATTCACCACCTGTGTGAGCTGGTCGATGGATCGGCCGTCTGGTGCCGGCCAGGAGCGCCATTGGTGGCCATAGACAGGGCCAAGGTCACCGTTCTCGTCGGCCCATTCGTCCCAGATGGAGACACCGTGGTCCTTGAGATACTTGATGTTGGTGTCGCCGGAGATGAACCACAGAAGTTCATAAATGATAGATTTCAAGTGAACTTTCTTGGTGGTCAGAAGCGGGAAACCTTTGGAGAGGTCGAAGCGCATCTGGTAGCCGAAGACGCTTTTGGTGCCTACGCCGGTGCGGTCATGCTTGACCACGCCGTCGGTCATTATGTGACGCAGAAGATCCTGATACTGTTTCATTTGTGAATATATTCAATTGTTATGGCAACTTCGACGCTTCGGCACTTCGAGAAACTCGATGACCAATGTTGGGAGGTCGCTTCGACAGGCTCAGCGACCGAAAATCAGCGACCGATGTTGACGATAGTGACAAAAAAAGGCTGGTTGCTGAGCCTGCGGTTGCTGAGCTTGTGAAGCATCGAAGCGTACCAGCCTTGTATCATTGTAAAACCAACTATTTCCTGACCGAGAACGCCCAGATGATGGCCTCGCTGAAGGTCTCGCCCGGACGAAGCACGGTCGTAGGGAACTCAGGCTTGTTCGGCGAATCAGGGCAGTGCTGGCACTCGATGGCCACACCCTCATAGTCGTGATAGCCACGTCCGCACTTGCCGGCAGGACAACCCTCAAGCCAGTTGCCGGTGTAAATCTGGACGGCTGGCTGGGTGGTCAGAACCTCAAGCTGACGGCCGCTCTCCGGAGAGTACAGCTGAGCCGCCGTCTGAAGCTGACCAGCCTCATAGTCGTTGATCATGAAGCAGTTGTCATACCCCTTACCATAGTTGAGAGCCGGGAAGTCAGCCTTGATCTCCTCACCGATTTTCTTGAACTCCCTGAAATCCATAGGTGTACCTGCAACCGGGTCTGGCTCTCCTACAGGAATCAAGGTCTCGTCAGTCGGCAGATAGACCTCGGCGTTGAGTTTCAACTCGTGATCGAGGATATTCCCGTTCCCCTCGCCATTCAAATTGAAATAGGCGTGGTTGGTAAGATTGACAACGGTTGCCTTGTCGGTCTGAGCCGTGAATGTCAACTTCAACGCGTTGTCCTCACTCCACTCGTAGTGGGCGACAACCTTCAGATTGCCGGGATAACCAGCCTCACCGTCCTGCGAAAAGTACTGGAACTCAACGGCATCACCTTCGACGCGGCTGTCCCACACCTGATTCTGGAATCCTTCCGGACCACCGTGCAGATGATTAGGGCCATTGTTGACCGGCAATGAATATTCCACCCCGTCGAGCGTGAACTTTCCGAGGGCTATGCGGTTGGCGTAGCGTCCAGGGCATTTTCCGGCGCAAGGGCCGTCGGCGAAATAATCCTCAGGCTTGGTATAGCCCAAAACAACATCGGCGATCTTTCCGTCCTTGTCCGGCACGGCGATCGAAACGATTCCGGCACCTATGCTTGAGAGGCGCACGAACGCGCCGCTTTCATTCTCAAGAGTATAAAGGAAAATTTCCTTTCCGTCAGGGGACGTGCCCCAAAGTTCCTTGGTGATCTTCATATTCAGTGTTATTTTAGATTGTCAAGATATGGCAGGACATTCTCCACAGGAGCGTCCTTCATTATCACTTTCTTCTCGGAATCAAGCACATACAACGAGGGAATAGCCCGCACATTATAGGTGACATCGGAGCGGATTATGTAGCTCTGGTCGTAGCCGTTGTACCAATTCTTCGGATAGACGGAGGCATTTTCACGCCACTTGTCCAATTCCTCGTCAATGTAAACATTCACCACGGCAAGCCTTCCCGAGGCCACCAAAGCGGCAATCTTTCCGTCCGAAGTCAGGCTCTCTATGATTTCCTTGCAGGCAGGACAGCCCGGATTGGTGAAGAACAGAAGGGTTGTCTCAGCCTTGACTCCATAAAGCGTGTGTCGTTTTCCATCCAGATCGGTGAACGTAAAGTCGGCCGCCGGCGATCCTATCATATTCAGAGAACACATACGCGCGTCGTGGTCGTAGGCTGGCTTCATATCGGGATCAACATAGTCCGAGACGGCAAGACGGGAGACGTAAGGCAGGTAGAGATCCTCGTTCCTCACAGGCGAGTTAGGGTCATAGAGGTACTTCGGAACCATCTCCTCGAAAAACTCGAAGACATTCGTTGAAGTGTCAGCGGCCTCGAATTTCTCCACCTTATCGAAGAAACCGGCCATAGCCTTTCTGCCGAAATCAATGCCGCACCCCCTTTCCAAAAGGGTCACGAAAGTTCCCAAAGCCTTTTCAACCTCATCCGCCGGCACACCGTTCACAATGCCCGAATCACACGGGTACGCCTTGGCCAGAAACTCATTCCAATAATTCGAGAGGACATATTCAGTCGCCTCCTTAGGCTCGGTTATCATAGCCGGCGACTCCGGCATCGACGGAAAATGATGCGGCTGGAATGCGGTCTCCTTGCTGTTACCACGTCCACCGCAACCCATCACCATCAGGGCGCAAAGCATTATCAATGAATATGTCAGGACACGTCTCATACTTTAATCGTTCTTTTCCAGCAGGCTCTGGGAGATGTTGATGATGAAGTCACCCATCTTCTCAAGCTCCTGCACTATGTCAATGTAGAACACTCCTGTCTGGTAGTTGTAGCCTTCCTTCTCGATGTTGACGATGTGCTCCTCGCGCAGGCTGTTGCGGTACTCGTTGATGTTATATTCAGCGTCCTCGGCGTTGGATATGTCCTTGAGGAAGAGGGCAGAGGATTCGAGATTGTCAACCATTGCCTTGAAGGCCACGTCCAGAAGATCGAGCATCCTGTCAAGCCTCTTGACCATCTCGTCATCGAAGGTCTTGCCGTGGTCAAGGGCGCGCTTCATCATCCTGCCGATGGCCTCGCCGGAGTCTCCGATGCTTTCCAGCTCGCCGATCACCCTGTACATCGACTTGATTCTCAATGCGGAGACAGCGCTGATGTCGCCTTTGGAGACCTCGTTCAGGTAAGAGGCTATCTCATATTCAATCTTGTCCGTGATGCTCTCGTACTTGACGAGCTTCTCATTGACGGACTCCAGTTCCGATTGGGTCTTCGCGCTCACAGCGCTGCGGATGAAGCCGACCTCACGGCAGCATATTTCCGCAAAATGAATGATCTCCTGCTTGGCCTCGTCGAGGGAAAGTTCCGCCGTGGAGAGAGGTCCGCCCTGGATGAACTTGAGGCGATAGACTTCCTCCTCACCCTTAGGGGTCGGGATGATCCTGTTGACAGCCATTACGAGCTGAGGGATGAACCAGACGAGGATCAGTGTTGTGGAGAGGTTGAACACCGTGTGGAGGATGCATATTCCGTAAAGCATCGAATTCTGCTGCTCCGGTGAGAAGCCTCCCGCGGCGGTGGTGCCGTCAAACAGGGTGACAGGATTCTCGAAGCCAATGGCGGTGGTCATCGCGCCGATAAGTTTCATCAACGGATTGAAGAACAGCAACGCCAGCACGACACCAATGACATTGAACAGGGTGTTGGCTATGGCGGTTCGTTTCGCTGAATAGTTCGCCACGGCGGCTGCTATGTTGGCGGTGATCGTGGTTCCGATGTTGGCTCCGAGAACCATCGCGGCGGCCATCTCGAAGTTGATCCATCCGTTGGCCACGAAGACCATCGTGAGCGCCAGAGAGGCGCTGGAGGCCTGCACTATCACGGTTATCAATGCACCGACGAGGGTGAATATGATTACGGAGAAGAAGCCGTAGCTGGTCAGGTTCTTCACAAGAGCCAGAACCTCAGGATATTGGTTCAGGTCCGGCACCGAGTTCTTCATCGTGGCGAGACCTATGAGCAGGAACGCGAATCCGATGATGAACTCACCGATGTTGCGGTTCCGGTTGCTCTTGAGGGTCATCATGAAGAAGCCAAGGGCGATGAACGGAACGGCGAACGCTCCGATGTCATAACTGAATCCGAACAAGGAGATCATCCACGCCGTGAGCGTGGTGCCGATGTTCGCTCCCATGATCACCCCTATGGCGTTGCCAAGGGCGAGCAGACCGGCGTTGACCATGCTGACGACCATCACGGTCGTTCCGCTTGATGACTGGATGAGGGCAGTGATGACAATACCCGTGATGATACCTTTGAAGGTCGTTGACGTCATCGACGCCAGAAACGATCGCAGCTTGTCACCCGCCGCCTTCTGAAGACCCTCGCTCATCATGGTCATTCCGTACAGGAACATGGCCATCGCTCCGAGCAGGGTAAGAATCTGTAGAAATACCTGCATCTTTCTTTGTAAGAAATATTCCTACAAATTTACAGAAAAATCTTTATTATTCACCCGTCAACCCGGCCATCCGGAGAAGGATGGTGATGGAAGCGTTGGTGCAGTTGATCCAGTAGGTGCGGCGCTTGTTGCGCTCCGGGCTGCGAAGATCGAAAGTAGTCGGAATCTTTCCGTTGGTAATATCCTGAACCACAGTCAGATTGTCCACAAGAGCCTTGGCTTTGGCGAAGGCGAGCTCGTCACCGGTGGCCTCATAGAGATCGAGATAGGCGTTGGCCACATTGCAGGAACTGTTGTCCACCGGAACCTGATAGCGGTGCTGTTCGTACACGCAAGGGGTTGCGATCGGACGGACACCATCCTTGTTCGGGAGGGCGTTCCAGTGGACGAACTGATCCTCGCTCAGGCGTATGAGGTCACGCGCGTCCTCGATCTCCTCTGCGGAAGGATGGCCGCGCAGGATGTACGAAGCGTACGGGGAGGCCGTGCAGTTCGTGAGGTTCTGATAAGGCTTGAGACCTTCCACGGTCACGTCCTCGAACTGGCCGGTGAGGTCGAATGTCTCCAAGGCCACCTCCTTCATCCATTTCGCCGCACGGGCGCTCATGTCGGCATATTTGGTGACACCATATTCATTCTCAAGGCGACGTGTGTAGTTCAGGATAGGATGAAGCATAGCCTTGACCTCATTAACAGGCTCACCGGTCTCGAAATACACCTTTATCGGGAACGAGCCGTCCTCATTCTGGATTTTCATGAAAGTGTCGGCGATCTTCAAGGCCCTGTCATAGTAAAGCGAGTCACCGGTAACCCTGAACAGATCCAGGAACGCGTTGCCGGAATAGCAGGCGTCCATGGTCATAGTCCTGCCCACATTCCAATCGTTCTTTGAGGCGACACGATCACCGTAGTAGGTTGGAGGGAAATATTCAAGGCGGTCTCCCTCAGGGCGGCTCTGGTCGATCAGGAACTTGGCGGCGTTACGCGCTATAAGCAATGCCTCCTCCTTCAGCGAAGGAACATATTCAGCGATTTTCGCCTCGACGCTGATGAGTCCGCCGATCACCTTGTTCGCATAGGTGAAGTGCGAGTAAAGGTCCAGATCCGGAACGAAAGTCTCCTTGAATTTCTGCGCTCCCGGAGTCTTATGAATATAAAGGGCCGCCATGATGGCCGCCTCACGGTACGGCCTCACATTGGAGTTGTAAGGTCTCTCGAACGGGAAATCCCTCAGGAAACTTCTCTTGTACGCTGTGTCAAGCACATTCTCCTTTCCGTCAATCGCAAGGACTGTCAGGTCAACCTTAGAGGGAGGAACCGAGGCCCAGATCGGAGAGAGGTCGGCGCAAGGATCTGTCGAAGTGAAGGACCACTCCCCCGATCCGTCTTTTTCCTTAATTATAAACTTATAATTATCAGCGCCTTCCACAGCCTTGACATCAAAGGCCGGAGCGTAGATGAACTTCTTGCAGAACTCGTTCCAGCAAGGGTTTCTGCCCTCGGAGGCAGGGCGGATCGGTGTGAGGTACTCTTTTGCGGCCTCAACGTTGAGTTCCCCGAAACGGTCCTGCACCTTATCGCTGCAGGACCAAAGGGAAACGAGTGACACCGCTGTCGCGGCGAGCAATGTTTTCGTTGTCATATTCATTAAGTTATTCTTTTGTTACATTTTCAAATCTCACATTGAGGATCTGGGTCGTTGAACCGCTGCAAAGGCTCGTCTTGCTGCCCGCACCGGTCAGGAGGTTTGTGTAATTGTCAGTTGTCGCAGTGACAGTCTCTCCTTCATGGACAGTCACCGAACCAAAGACCTTCACCGGGCTGTCAACCGTGCCTATGTCAATGACATTCGTGGTGTTACCCTGTCCGCCGAAACGTCCCACGACGAGGCCACAGGAATTAAGCGGCGTGGTGGAGCCATTTCCTCCCTTGCTTGCGAATATACCGGTCACATCGCAGTTCACGACACAGTTCTCCAATGTGACGAACGATTTCTTCTGCGTGCTCTGGAATCCGAGCAAACCTCCGGCGCGTACCTTGTCTGAATTACAGTTTATGTGGACATCGCCGAAATTCCGGCTGTTCTTTATGTTCGCCCCGCCGTTGTAAGCGGTGAGTCCTCCGACATAGCCGTCCTTTGTGGATGTGAACGAGTCAGGAAGCACGGTCACTTTTCCGTTCACGGTGTTGACACAGTTCTCCATGTCGATGTTCATCACGTTCGCCGCCACTCCGGCCGCATACAGTTTGTTCGTGATGTCTGACGGACTGATGGTCACAGGAGCGTTGTTCTTGCAGTCACGGATCGCTCCGTTCACGCTTCCGGCGATTCCCGCGCCCCTGATCTCACCTGTCATCGCCTCTTTCGGACTCAAGGTCACGGAACCGTGATTCTCGCAGCCGGCAACCACGGAACCGGTTCCGACACGCCCTGTCATGGAAGCGATGAAAGCCTGTGCCGTGTTCGCCTTGGACATGGTGATATCGGCCATATTCACACAATTCTCTATCAAGCATTTGTCTGTCGCGTCAGCCGGACCGAGGCTGCCGACAAGGATTCCCCACTTTGATGAATATTCCGGAGCGACATCGAACACGCATGACTTGTCTATCGTAAGATTCCTCACCACAGCGTTTCCGGAAGTCTTGATGAACAGAGGGGCTCCGCTGACCAGATTAAGGATCTTGTGGCCACCTCCGTCCAGAATACCGATGTAATCCTCCGCAGGTGTAAGCGAGATGCCCTTCAGATCAATATCCTTGGTCAGTTTAGTTACCAGCCCGTCAGTGTAGAGGTCCACGTTGGAGGCGTTCTCGATGAAAGCGACAAACTGTTCCGGAGTGGAGACTTCGGTGATTGCCTTGAGCGAGGACCTGTCCTGACTGACATTGAATGATTTTGAGAGGCCTTTCGGCAATGTCACCGTGACCGTAGCGACGCGCGGAGCCCCGGAATCATTCATGGCAGCGTTGATTGTCACGGTATGAGGCTTCTCGTCACCCGGAACGGTTGAAGGGCTGAAACTCAGCCATGATTCCGAAGAAGTGACTTCCGCATCATAATTAGCAGTCACAGTGAAACTTGACGGTTCGGTTCCGGAAGGATCCAGAATGATGGCGTTCTCCGTTTCCGGACCCAGCACAAGACTTTCCTCAAGTTTCGTGTTTCCGGCCTGACGGATGGTGACGACCTCGCGCGTGCCCAAAGGCATTGAGACAATCACGTTTCCTTCTCTTTCCGAAGAACGGTCGTTCATGCCGGCCGTCACTGTGATTTCCTGTACGGAACCAGCCTCAACAGTACCCTCAGCCACCTCAAGCCAATCCGCATCCGTCGTGACAGTGGAATTATAATTCACCTTCACACCGAACGACACAGTTCCACCCTCGGCCGGCACATCAAGCCTGTAGCCGTCCATACGAATGAATATCTCCTCAGGGTCACCCGTCTGGCCATCGCCAGTCACCTTGTATATTCCGTTGATTATCTGCCAGATCGAGCCTGCTCCGTTGGCGCTTGTGCCGCTGCCGTCTCCGCTGGCGAGCACTCCGAAATCCTTCTCGGACGCGACCACGGTCTCGCCAGTCTCAAGGCTGGTTATGGATCCAGCCACGCTGATCGGCCTGTCTGGTGTTCCGAGGGTGCAGACCTTGGCGTTGGCCTGTCCGGCGAAACGCCCGACAACCAGTCCGGCTGAAAGACATGGATTGTTACCGTTCGTACCCTTGCCCTTGGTGTAGGCTGTTATATGACTGTTCACGGCACAATCCTGGAACAATGTGAAATCCTGGTCGGAGACTTTCGTCTGCCATCCCATGAGACCACCGACATAGCTGGCTTTGGCGTAGCCGCAATATATGTCCGCGAAGTTCTTGCTCGTGTTGATGTCCGATGAACCGTCATGATAGCCGACCAAACCTCCGATGTAACCGTTGGACGGCTTCGACGCGTTCGTGGTTATCGTCGCTTCCTTATGATTCGTGCAGCCGCTTATGACACCTTTAGCCTGCCTTGCGCTGATGCCTCCGATGAAATAGTTCTGCACGGTCTCTGGCTGCGGCTCCAAAACGAACCTGCCGTAGTTCTCGCTGTCGCTGACCGAACCCATACCATAGGCTGTGACACCTCCCAGGAATATGTTGCCGTCGGCCTTGAGCGGACGGAAGACCATTTCACCGGTGTTTATACATCCCGAGACAGAACCTTCCTCATAATTATAGGCCGTGATGCCGCCGACATACACCTTGTTCACGGAAGCGTCATCAGGCACTGAGATGGCAGCGTTGTTCCGGCAATTGGTTATCTGTCCGTAATTGTGCATGGCGAACGGTCCGAAATAAATGTCTTCGGCCGAACTCTGCAAGGTGAAGGAACATGATGCGTCAATGGTCACATCCGTAATCTTTCCGTTGTTCTTCACAAACAGAGGCTGTCCCTTTGATTTCCAGTTCATGATCTTGTGTCCCTGTCCGTCGAATGTCCCGGCGAAAGTCTCGGCCGGAACCAGATTCTCCACATCAGTCATGTCGATGTCCTTGGACAGTGTAATGCTCTCATCCTGCTCATAGTACGGAGCGCAAGTCTCCAGCCAATAGACCAGATCCTCCGCCGACGCGATGCTTTCAGGAGCGTCGGGACGGGAATATACCGGCTGCGTGACGGTTATCGTGTGGGTAAGGGACGGCGTCTTGATGATCACCGTTCCGCCACGATCGGCTTCAGTCTTGTTAGGGTCAGCCGAAATGATGATGGTGTACGTTGTCCCGTCTCCAGGGAACTCCTTGGCGCTCAACGTCATCCAATCATCCGCCGTCACTGATCCATCATAGGTGGCGTTTACAGTGAAATTCAGTTTGCCGCCACGAGGCAGAAAAGCCAACTCGTCAGCGTTGACGTCAAGAGTCTCTGTCCCTGTGTTTCTCTGACGCTGCTCCCATGGAGACATCTCCTCGGTGCAAGACCCAAAGGCAAACAGAAGCGCCGGAAGGCATATCTTTATTATATTGAATATTTTCATGATTTATCGGTGTTTTATTCCTTGTCCCAACCCGGATTCTGCACAAGAGCTCCGGATGTCAGTGTGATCTGTTTCTTAGGAATAGGGTTGAGATAGTCCTTCCCCTCATCCCATGTAACCTTGTGGTCGCGGAATCCGGTAAGCCAGCCCTTCTTTGGAGCCAGGTTGTCAGGATCATCCGGATCGTAGAGTCTTTCGGACAAAGAGGCTATGGAAATATTCGCAAGCCCCGCGACCGTGGAGGTTCCGTCATAGACCTCGAAGTCATTCTTGCCGTCTCCGTCCATGTCATAGAGTCCCGGGCCAGGCAGATATATTCCATAGTAAGGGGATTCCGTGCCTTTCTCACCCGCTGCTCCACCGTTCACAAGTTTCGCGCCCTCACCCCATCGAAGCATGTCGAACATCCTGAATCCCTCCAGCACCAACTCGATGGTTCTCTCTCTGCGGACCTCCAGCACCAAGGCTTTCTGTGAACTCTTTGACCTGATGTAATTCGGATAGCACTTCTCCATGTAAGGATCAATGCTGACATCCACCTTCAAGGCAGGCATCCCCACACGCGAACGGATCTTGTTCACGGACTTGTCCAAAGCCTCCTGGTCAAGGTTCCCGAGCTCAGCCCTCGCCTCAGCGAAATTGAGCATCACCTCCGCAAGCCTGAACACCGGAAAGTCGTTCGTGGCCTTTCCCTGTGAGAGGCAGTCCTGATTGTAGATGTACTTTATCGGCTTGTAGCCGGTGTAGCAATGGTCGAGATTGTTGATGGTAGGCTTGTCCTGATCCAGCTGCACATATCCCGGACAGAGCACAGTCTGGGCCATTCTCGGATCACGGTCCTTCACCTCGTCCAGATACCATGTCCTGTCGGCGTCCGGCCTGTCCGTGAAACGTGTTCCGTCCGCCATCAGATAGTGGTTGACAAACCGTCTTGTGAATCCGATGCTCTGCTCGTAGTACTTCGACTGGAAAGCATGACCGAATTTCAAGGTGCTGTAGTTGTATAGTATGGCCAGCATGACCTCGTCCTCCCTTGCGTCCTCAGTGGCGAACAACATCCTGTAGTTCATGTCCTTGCCGCTGCCGTTGTAAAGCGAGTAACCGCTGTTGTCGATGACTTGCCCGGCTGCGTCCGCGGCGATGTTCAGGAAATATTCCGCCGACAATTCGACCGGTTTTCCGTCAAACTCGGTCGGGTCGTTCTTAGGAGCGAACACATCGTCCGCATGGTACACACGCCAAGTTCCTTCCCATAAGGCAGCCCTGCTCTTCAAAGCCAAAGCCGTCCACTTGTTGATTCTGGCGACATTGTGCTTCTCGTCAAGACGCTCGACAGCCTTGTCCAGATCGTCCATCACATGAAGCATGACAAGGCCCCTCGGGTCACGCGGCTTCGTGAGGGCGGCGTTGTCGGATGATCCGATGACAAAGTCATAATAAGGGACATCACCGAAACGCTTCACTTTCTCGTAATATGAAAGGGCGCGGAAGAAATAAGCGACCCCTTTGTAATATTCCTTTGCTTTCTCGTCCTTGCAGTTGTCGCAGTACTCGAAGAACATGTTTATGCGGCGCACGGTTCCCCATCCCCAGGCTGTGGCTCCTGAATATGAGTCCGTCACAAGCCTGTTGCCTAAGACAAGGTCATTAGGATTGGCCATCACGTAATCGTCAGCGGCCCATGTGACTATGCTGTTGGGTGCCACAAAAAGATCATCGTAGCACTTGTCCAGCCAGAGTTTGCATTCGTCCGCCGAGGTGAAATAGTTCTCCGGCGCCACATCATCCTCTGAAAGCCTCGTAAGATCGCAGGCGGTGACAGACAACGCCGCAAGAGCCAGTATGATATTCAGTATCTTTTTCATATTCAACTACTAATTAAAATGTTACATCAACGCCGAATGACAAGGTCTTTGGATAGAGGTATCCGATTCCGGTGTTGTCCGTGTTCAGACTGCTCGCGTTCGCGAGTTCCGGATCGATGGTGGTGCAGTATTTCTTCAAAGGTGACCAGTAGTAAAGGTTCTCTCCAGTGAAGAACACCCTCAGCCGGCCCACATAGAATTTTCTTGTGAGGCTTTCCGGAAGAGTGTAGCCTACCGTAAGGTTCTTGAAACGCAGATAGCCGATGTTCTGCATGTATCTGTCGTTCCTTTGTCCGAGGCCGAGATTGTAGTTTCCGCTTGAATATGAGGCGAATGCCCTTGGTCTCGGGAAATATCCGTCCGGATTGGTCTCCGGGTCATAGACCCTGCCCATGAAATCCTTGGCGATGAAGCTCACTTCCGAATATGAATAAGGTCCCCAGAACGCGCTTCCTCCGTAGGCACCTGTAGGGTACCAGTCTTGATGCGCTATTCCTTGGAAGAACGCGGAGATGTCAAGACCCGCCCAGTTGAATCCCAATCTGAATGAATATGGAAACCTTGGGCGGCTGTTCCCGATGATCTCCCGGTCTCCCGGATCATCAAGCGTTCCGGCTCCGGAAGTGATCTTTCCGTCACCGTTGAGATCCCTGAACTTAGGGTCTCCTGCCTTCAGTCCGGTCCCGAGGCTTGAGCTTAGAGCCTGATAAGGACCAGGCTGGATTTCGTGGCTGTCGATGCGTGACATATATTCAGCGGCCTCTTCGTCAGATTGGAACAGACCGTCTATCCTGTAGCCCCACATGTCGCCGAGAGTCTTTCCCTTGTAATTGCTTGAAAGGGTTCCGGTCGGGTTATAGTACTTGGTTATCACGGTCTTGTTGTCGCCTATCCCGAGAGAGACCGAATATGTCGCCTGCTTGCCGAGAAGCTTGAACGAGTCCTTCCAATCTATGGAGATCTCCCATCCTTTGGTCCTCAGGTTCGCGCAGTTTTCCTTAGGAGATGTGGCTCCGTAGGTGGCTGGAAGCTCCACGGAAGCCGTGAGCATGTCCTTTGTGTCCCTGATGAAATAGTCTCCGACAAAAGAAAGCCTGTTGTCAAGGAAATTCAGGTCAAGACCAAGATCGTAGGTTGTCACTGTCTCCCATGTAAGTCCCGATGACACAGGCGCGCTCACGGACGAGTAGGCGGCCTTGCTGGACCTGTCGAACGTGTAGCTCATCGTGTTGTCGGAAGACACTTTGGTAAGATAGTAATAATTGCTTACCTGCTGGTTTCCAAGCGATCCCGCCGAGAATCTGATCTTGCCGTTCGTGATCACATTCCGGACAGAACTGAAAAACGGCTCCTCCGAGAATCGCCATGCCGCGGACGCTGACGGGAAGAATCCCCAGCGGCTTCCCGAGGCGAATCGTGAGGTTCCGTCGTATCTCGCGCTGGCCTCCACGATATATCTGCCTTTCCAGTCATAGTTCAGACGTCCGAATATTCCCAGAGTGGCGAAGGTGGAGATGGACTGGTTAGGTCCGTCATATGTCGTGTCATCCCCGCGAGAGAGCTGGGCGAATGAATCGAAAGCGTCATTGAGGATAGGCCAGGCCTTTATCGAAAGCTGGTTGCTCCTGTAGTTCTCGTACTGCATTCCGGCGGTCGCCTTGAAATAGTGGCCGTTCCAGTCATTCTCGTAGGTTCCGTAGGCGTTGAACACATGGCTGTTCCTGAACGAGCGGACCTCTTTGTAAGACTTGGTCGTACCGGTGACCATTATCTGCTCCCCTGGTTTCGTTCCGTAATAGTAGTTGTTGGTCCTGGCAGTGTTATAGGTGTCGGAACGTCGGAAATCATATTCACCGGTCAGGACAAGATGCTTGGCGATGGTCATGTCTATCCGGTGGGTCATGTCGAAGTTGCTGACATTTCTGGAGAAATGGTTCTTTCCGGCCAGGAACTGCGCCGCGTTGCTTCTCATCAGGTCTGTCTGCGATCCCACGATCTCAGAAGGATAGACCACCAGCGAACCATCCGGATTCACAGGAGAGAAGGCCGGCGAGCAGACGAACCACATCCTTTGGAAAAGCAGGTTGGTGTCCTCATTGCCGCCCCACTTGTAGTCACGGACGTTGTAGGAGATGTTGTTGGAATATTTTATCCAGTCCGTCACCTTGGCGGTTATCTTGGACCTGACGGAGAAATTCTGATAAGTGTCCTTCGCCGGTTCCTTGAATATTCCGTCCTCGGTGTAGTAACGCCCGCTCACATAGTATTTCACCTTGTCGTTGCCTCCGGACACAGACACATTATGCTCGCTTGTGGGACGATTGGTGTTCAACAGGTTATGATACCAGTCATAATTTCCGTAGTAGTGGTACAGGCCGTCATCCTCAAGCACGACCCACGGACGGGAAGGATTCTCGGTCTTGTCATTGCGCCTCTCGTACAGCTTGAGCAACCGTCCGTTCTCGGCGGTGTAGTCGAATACCCTGCGCTGGGAGGAATGGAACGACTGGTTGCAGAACATGTTGACTATGCTGACATGCTCGTAACCGGATGTGATGTAGTCCGTGTTGGTGGTCGGCTGGATCCAAGCCTGACGGAAGTTGTAGTTTATCGAGCTTTTTCCTGTCTTTCCCTGTTTGGTGGTGATGAGCACCACACCGGCGGAAGCTTTCGCACCATAAATAGCACATGTGGAAGCGTCTTTCAGAACAGACACAGACTCGATGTCGTTCGGATTGATCTGCTGAAGCGAGACCTCCACGCCGTCCGCAAGTACCAAAGGAGAACCTCCGTTCACCGAGATGCTGCCCCTGACATTTATGGAAGGGGAACTGTTAGGACCGCCGTTGCCCATCTTGATGTAGAGGGAAGGATCCGCTCCCTGGAGGGCATTCGCAGCCGAGACCGCCGGCCTTTTCTCAAGAGAGGCGCCATCCACTATGCCCACGGCACCGGACAGGCTTGATTTCTTCTGGGTTCCGTAGCCGACGACCACAATTTCATCCAAAACATTTCTGGAATCATTCAAGGTGATGACATACGGCTGACGTTCTTTTCCGGTCAGATGAATCTCCGAATCATCATAACCGATGCAAGACACCACCACGGTCACCGGAAAAGAGATTCCCGTGAGCATGTAATTGCCGTCATAATCGGTCGCGGACCCATTGGTCGTTCCTTTTATGACCACACCCGCACCTATGAGCGGCTCTCCGGACGAGTCCACGACTTTCCCGGAAAAAGAGCCCATCGTCTGTGCTGGAACTGACACGCTGACAATCAGCGGCATCATTAGTGCAATAAAGACCTTTTTCATAAAATATGGTTATAGTTTCAATGTATTTAAATCTGTGATATCCTTGACTCGAATTCCTCTGGAGGACAAACAGCGCATTTCTTTATCTTGCATCTGTGAGTATAGACAGAACTCGGAGCGCAGTGAAGGAATTTGGCTATCTTTCCGCTGTCTGTTATCCCTATCCTGATCGCCGCGAGAATCCTCAACCCCGTGGTCAGCTCACCTTGATTTTTCAGAATGAACCTTGAATCCGGCTTCAAAAGAGCGTTCACCTTGTCGGGAAAATCAGGATAAAGCCCCAGAAAAGTGTCATCGAATATCTTGAAAAACGTCTTGTAGTCCACGACATCCTCCGGAGGCTTGCGCAACATCTCCTTGACCGCGTCCACACCTCCTTCCTTCAAGGCCGAACGCAGTTCATGCCGGTACCTTTCAATGTCTTCCATGTAGTAGGACGACATGGTGATATGCCTGGTTATGTACTCTGTCTTGGCTTCATTGGCGTCTTCCAAAAGACGGTTCTTCAATTTTATCGTGTTGTGTTGCCTGAAAGAGAGAACAAGGAGCGCGACGGTGGCGGCGAACAGCAGCCCCAACACAAGTATTATGCAGATGTACGCCGATTTATCCTGTCTGGTCTTGCGTCCCACAGCCTGCACGATGTACAGCATCGAATTGGCCGAGTTCATGATGCGTGAGTTGTATTTGCTCGAAAGCGCATCCTCCAAAGCCACCTGGCAGTACCGTGACGCGATTCCCAACTGATTGTCTTCAAACAGCATATTGGACAGTTCAAAAAGAGCCAAAGACGCCCTTATCGGAATCGCCATGCTGTATATCGCGCTCTGTGCCAGCCAATATTCCCTTTTCTCCCTGTCTCCCGTGTATGCGTATGCGAAAGCAAGGCTATAGGAGGCCTCTGATTTATCCTCTATGCTTTCACTGTTGTCCACGAGGTCACGCAGAATGACCGTCGCCTCTTTGGCATGGCCGCTCTCGTAAAGCTGCATTCCGTTCCGTCTAATCAACTCAAACGGTTCTATCTCAGGATTGTTTATGTAAGCCAGACGTTTTATGTGCCGTCTTTCCACTATTCTCTTCCGATCCCCGGCCGGAATCATCTCATCCACAGCCTTTATGCCATCCAGATAAAGATCCGCCTTATAGTATGCCGCGAGTTCCGCCTGCGTCAGACTTGCGGTGTCAACTTGATTCAGCATCGACTCCGCTTCTGAATATTTCCGCATAAGGACTTCAACCATAGAGCGTTCAAGTGTCGCGTGCAGCGTCTTCGCCGGATTCCCGTCAGCGTATGAATCCATCATGTCCAAATACCTCAACGCCGAATCCGCCTGCCAATATTTAAACAATCTGAAAAGTTGTTCTGAATATTCCCATCTCGCGGAGTCGGTTCCTGCGCCAGACATCACCCTGCGCAGACTGTCGGCCTTTTCCTCCAATTGTATGCGGTATTTTCCTCGTTCCGATATGGTCCGGTCAAGTTCCCTGAACTTATGGCTGAGTTCAGACGAGCACCCGGAAAGGACGAGAGCCAGCAACAGGAATATGCATGAAAAGCGAGACATCAGAATTTATCTATATATTCCGGAATAAGATCCTGAATTCCTTTCATTTCCGCAGCGTTGTCAATCACGGTCATGAAAGGCACGTCCGCAGGTGTCGTATAATAAGTGGAGTAATAGTCATTGTACGGAATCGGGTTGCTGCTGTATTTGCATTCTTTTATCAGGTCGCTCCACCTCTGATCAGGGGTGTTGTCACCACTGAGGGCACAGTACAGCATCTGGGTCATGATATATCCCATGAGAGGATTCGGATGATGGGTGTCAGATCCGGCATGGTTACAGAAAGTGTATCGATCCTTGTACTTTACAGACCCTCCCGGAACACTCACCGCACCGGTGTAGATGTCATAGGCCAATTGACCGCAGTTTACGACAGTCACCCCGGCATCATGCAGTTTACTCAACCGCGACAAGATGTTCTTGTGATCCTTATAGACACTGTAAACATGATTGATGTACACCAACTTGACATTCGGATTCACAGACGTGAAACGTGAGAACAAAGCCATGGCGTCCTCATAGAAATTCGAGTTGTCGTTACCGGCCTCAGAAATGATGACATAATCAAAAGAACTCAGATCCAGCCCTTTGAGCAGATCGACTCCGACACCTGGACAGTCCTTGTGAGGAGTGTTGCATCCAGCCGCCGTGTAGTCCGACAGACGATGGTTGCCATAAGTGCAGTCTATTATGCTATAGTCCGAGAAACCTTTGTCCTTCAACATCCTGTAGAACATTCCAAAGTCTTCCTTGCCTTGTGAGCCATATTCCACAAGGCCTCCGTAATAGACCATGGAATTGGCGCAGACAATGAATTTCTTGCCGCTGAGAGTGGTCTCGGAATTTTTATCCTGAACCAAGGACAGCGCACAGGAATGTCCTCCATCCAATGTGATTCTCAGTTCGCCTTTCCGCGCCTCACCGTTATTCTTGCCTGCGGTCACGGTAATTTCCTGCTCGGAGCCGTCACCGGTCCCGTTTTCCTGACTTAGAGTTATCCATTCGGGATGCTCGGAAGACCAGTTGGAGGTCGCGGAGATGGTGATGGTCTTGGATTCCCCCGCCGCTGAGAATTTCAGTGACGCGGCGGATATCGAAACGACTCCGTCCGTCCTGTTCTTGGCGCAATTCACATTGAGCAGACAGAATAGAGCCAATGTGACAAGTTTTGTGATTGATCGCATCATGTCGGTTATCAGTTTTTCTCAAATTTACATCAACCGGCGATTCTACAAAAGCACCAAGATTGTTATCTATATCCAATTCAGTCCAATGACGAAGATAATACAATGATTATCAGAGATAAAACTCTTATGCCTGACAATAGTATTTTCAAGATGTGTTTTTATCCTTTGTTAATCCGCCATCTCTGTGGAACAACCTATTTATCTGTTCCACAAAAGGCATTATGTCATCACTCAACCAATAATAAAGGCGTCAAGTGCCTACCTATGCGAAGAACTGAACTTGATGCAGACAGGCTTGTCAAGAATGATCGTACGACCAGTATCCGTGAGAAGGCCGGTCTTGGCATCGCAGCGGAAAATCTGGATGCAGCCACTGTCACGGCAGGCTACCAGAAGGAACTTTCCGTTCGGAGTGATGTTGAAATTCCTTGGATGAATGCCAGTCGGCTGATAGCCGGCATTAGTCAAAGTTCCGTCAGAATCAACTTTGAATATTGCGATTCCGTCATTCTGAAGCCTGACGCTGGCATATAGGAATTTCCCGTCAGGAGAGAGGTGGATGTCAGCACAGCCTCTGGCGTGGAGAGAGTCGGCGCACACGGTCTGGATGACGCTGTCGTTTTCCGTGTCGATGACCACCACATTTCCGGACAACTCTCCGATGACATACGCCTTGCTTTCGTCAGTGTTAAGGATTATGTGCCTCGGGCCAAAATCCGACGGAAGTTGAATGCGTTTCCCTAGCCTTGTCGCCACATCGTACCTTGTCACGACATCAGCGCTGAACTCAGACACATACAATTCCGTTCCTGTGGCGTTGAACAGCGCGCAATGCGCGTGAGGAAGATTCTGACGTACACTGTCAGGCCCGCCCATGCCGGTATCATAAAGGAAATCGTGAGGCAGCAACCGTCCGTCCTCGCCTATAGGGAACTCCGTGACATTCCCGGACGAGTAATTGGCCGTCATCACAACCTTCCCGTTTGTCGAGACATAGCACGGATCTTTTCCGTCAGTCAACTCACTGCCAAGCATTTGCATCGCGCCAGTTTTTGAGTCAAGCCTTAACGTAACCGCAGAAGCCAAGCTATCTCCGACCTCACTCACCGCATAGACAAGCTTCCCGTCAGCCGACAACGTAAGGTAAGACGGATTTCTCATCTCAACCCGACTGACCGCCCCAGGAGCCTCTGTGAACAGACCTCCGTCACCACCAACCAACATCCCTTTCTCCTGATCAAAATAGTAACTGTAAACTCCCCGGCTCGCACACTCATCCGTGTACGTGCCCACAATCATCGTCAACGGCTCGCTTCCGCACCCCGCCAGCGCTACCGACATCAATGCCATCAGAAAGACATTCCGAAAGTAAGTCCGTTCCATAAGCTCACATCAACAGCCGTAATACAAAGCACTTTAGAGCCGATTCCGCAGAACGAGTTTTTTTTACGACCAAACCATTGTCTTAACTCTACCCCAAAACCCACAATGAATTTGGTCTGAGTAATATTCCCTGAAAAGGGTCCATACAGGAAACCAGTCTCTATGCTCGGAACAAGCTGAAAAGAACTCTCCCACGCTTTCACGTACGAATAGTTGAGCGTTCCGCCATAAAAAGCTCTTTCCACACCAGAATGCATAAAACATGCGCCAATAAATGAATTATCCGGCATATGGTAGCCGACTACAAGTTCTTCAAGCACATTTCCGATAGTAGTATTGCCGGATAGATAAAGATTTGCATAGACATCAACTTTTATTTTATCCTGAGCATATAGTCCATTTATGCAGCTGCCACAAAACATGGCAATACCAACAATCGCTGAGTTAAAAATATTTATATTATTCTTTGACCATAACATATTCTGTATTCCATAATCTTGCACTCGCATTAGCTACAGTTAGCCCCTCTCTCAAATTATGTTTGATAGGTTCAGCCACCGCAAAGATATCAATAATACACATAACACGGTCAACATACTCTCCTTTATTTTCTATTGGGTTAACTTTTTGCAAGTCTTCCAGTAATTCTTCATATAACAACAATAATTAGGATGTTCTACAAATTTATTTTCAGCATTAGCGAGTAGTCAGAACCTCATAAAGCTACTGCTGATGCATCTTTGGCATTTAAAAAGTAGTAAAAAGTCCAAGAAAAGCAACAAAAAGAACTTGCCTTGTGATAAAAGCCTTGTGATAAAATCACTATCTTCGCAGATAAACTTTTGAATATTACTTTATGACTAAGACTGGTATCAAGATATTTACTGTAATTCTTCTCGCATTGACCAGCTTCAAATCCAGCGCGCAGTTCTCGCTGACGGGTAGCGATCCGGCGGCGCTGCGGTGGAGGCAGATGGAGACGGAGAACTTCAGATTGATCTTCCCGAAAGGAGAGGATTCACTGGCAAGGGTTTACGGGACGGAGCTGGAGGAGGCGCGGCTAAGGATAGCAAGATCATCAGGTTACCTTATCGGGCAGAGTTACAAGGGGAAGATGCCGGTCGTGCTGCACAGCCGCTATGTGCTGCCGAACGCTTCGGTCACATGGGCGCCGAAGAGAATGGACATATTCACAGTCAACGATCCTTATGAGCCAATGGCGATGCCATGGGTGCGAAATCTGGCGATCCATGAGGGGCGGCACGCGGCGCAGATGCAGTTCGGGGCGGACAGAGGCAACAAGGCGCTGCATTGGCTTTTCGGAGAAATGGCGGCCGGAGCTTTCGCTGGAATATACCCGGGACCGGCGTTCCTCGAAGGCGATGCGGTGGTGGCGGAAACGGCGCTCAGTCGGAGCGGACGTGGAAGACAGGCCTCGTTTCTTGAATATATGAGGCCGGCTTTCGACTGCGGCGACCGGCGGGACTACTACAGATGGTTCTATGGATCAAACAAGAACTATACACCTGATTATTACAGGGTTGGCTATATGCTCATCGCCGGGGCGAGAGTATTCTTCAACGATCCTCTTTTCACTCAGGAATATTTTGACCGGGTTGTCCGCAAGGGCTGGCTCTTCAATCTCCAGAAGACCGTAAAGGCCGCCAGCGGAAAAAGTTTCAATGAATCTTTCCGGATCATAGAGGAGAATTTCCAGCAGCTTTGGAATGTTGAGACTGCACTCAGGGAGCCGTTCATGCCGTCAAGGCAGGTCAGCCGGACACCTTCGATGCACACGGAGTACAAAGGGGCTGTCACAGTTGATGGTTCGGGAATATATTCCCTCAAGTCAGGGATGGCCACCGCCAACAGCCTCGTTCGCCTGGACGCCTCGGGTAATGAAAAGAGAATCAGGTCTTTCGCCTCCTACACGAGCAGCCTCTTCCTCGATTCAGAAAGTCAACGAATATTCTGGAGCGAATCCGTGGCGGGGCGTCGGTGGACCCTCGGCGGAAGCTCGCGGATTCGTTATGTGGATCTGACAAAACCGAGGAAAGTCCATGATCTGACAAAAAACGGAAGGTATTTCAATCCGGCACCGGCACCTGACGAAAATGTCATCGCCGCCACTGAATATCCTTACGCGGGAGGATCGCGGATTGTTCTGCTGGACACCACTGATGGATCCGTCAAGGAATCGTTCATCGCTCCGGACTCGCTTCAGTTCACGGAGTCGGCCTGGATCGGAGACAGGCTTTTTGCGGCAGGATTGTCGGAGAACGGAATGGGAGTCTATGAGATTGTCGGACGGATGGCCAACGGCAAGGCCGCTCTCCGTCAATTACTTGGCCCTCAACCCGTCACCCTCTCACATTTTCGCACCGTTCCGGCTGTTGGATCTGCGGTTCGACAGGACTCACCGAACTTCGGAATGTCCGGCAAAGAAGAAACCTTCAACTCAGGTCACTTCGACAGGCTCAGTGACCGGTCGCCGGGCCATCAGTCCGGCAATGCTCGGGGAACGGAACAGGATCGGGCGCCGGGCCTGTCGAAGCGCCCGGTTTCTGAAGGAACACAACTGTCTTTTCTATGCGACAGGACTGGAGTGACGGAGTTATATTCATTGGACGTGGAGAACCTGACACTGCGGCGGCTGACCTCGACACGCTACGGGATCAGCTCACCGGTGTTCAAGGCTGACACGCTGTATTACAGTTCGTTGGCGGCATCGGACAGACCTCGGGACTACAAGCAAGGACGGATGATGTACGCCACAGCGGTAAGCGACCTGCCGATTACCGAAGTCCGCTACGAGGATATTCATAAATACCCTGTCGCAGACGCGCTTACAGCGCAGGAAACCGCCCTTGGCGACTCAATCGCCGTTGCCGCGGAGGTAAAATTTTCGCAACCGGAAAGATATTCAAAGATCAGACTCCCGCATATTCATTCCTGGGCGCCGGTCTATTTCAACTACGACAACGTCGAGTCCATAAGCGGTGACGACTACTACAAGACCGCCTCGCTTGGCGCCACCGCCATGTTCCAGAACCTGCTCAGCACCGGCTACGGAATGGTAGGCTACGGAGCTCATGAGGATCCGTACAAGGACGGGGATTGGAGACATTCCGGGCACTTCAAGTACATATTCACAGGACTTTACCCGGTGATTGAGTTCTCCGCCGACTTCAATGACAGAGCCGCGATGGACATTCAGAAAATCCAAGTCTCGAAGGAAAAGATGTACAGGCTTTACAACAAAGGCACTCTGACCGACAAGCCTTATTTTGAAGGAGGGTTGAAAGTCTATATTCCGTTCAATTTCTCGTCAGGCGGCATCAACCGGGGACTGATTCCGCAGGTCAAGTACAAGTTCACCAACGACAGGTACAATGACCAGATTCTGTTCCAGCACATCGTGAAAAAAGACGGAAAGGATGTGACCGAGACCTATAGCACAATCGGTGAAAACAACATCTCTCCGCTTCAGACTCTGGATGCATCGATAAGAGGCTATGTCATGAGACAGAAAGCCCCGTCACAGATCTTTCCGTCGCTCGGATTCGGTGCGGAACTGGGATTTCACTTCAGACCTGGCCATATGAAGGCCTACAATCCGACCGCTTATCTCTACACCTACGGCTATCTTCCAGGGTTCACGGCCCGTCAAGGACTCAGGCTCACCGCATCGATGGAGGTGTGGTACGGGCCATACGAAGAGGGTGGAATCATGGAAGGAGCATTGACTGCCATTCCAAGAGGGTTCGTGGACACCAACCTTAAAAGCATCATCAACTCCTGCTCGGAGTCCAGATGGAGGGTCACCGCAGACTATGCGATTCCTTTCGCTGACGTGGACTGGTCGTTCCTCAGCCCCGTGGCCTACGTCAAGAACTTCGAGCTGACGCCGTTCTTCGACTGGTCCTACCAGACATTCAGTTGGAACCACGAACTGCATTACAATCCAGGAGCGGTCACGGGCGAGAACCTGTTCAGCGTTGGAGCCGACCTTACCGTCAGGCTCGGCAACTTCTTCTGGCTCCCTTACGACACGCAGATCGGCATCCGCTACGCCCGCAACTTCTGGCACTACATCGACCGCTTCCCGATCTCCAACCTCAACAAGGACTACATCGGCTGGATATTCAGCATAAGTCTTTAAAAAGTGGAGCTGGACAAGTTTCTTGTCCAGCTCCACTTTAACTAACTGTCCATTAGACTACTTGCCACTGAACGGATTCTGATCATCCTGAGTTATCGCTGTGTTATAAGAGAACTCGTCGCTTGGAATCTGGAAGAACCAGCGGTAGTCGTTTGACGGAAGCACACCCTTCGGTTCCGTGTCACCGACATTGTAACCATCAAGATACTGAACTCCCCAGTAGTAATGCTCCCAAGGCTTGGCATCCGTCGCCGCATAACGTACAAGATCCTTCTGAAGACGAACCAGATCATACTGTCCGGTGACACCTTCTCCGAGAAGTTCCTTGCGGCGTTCCTTGTAGATGGCATCCAAAAGCACGTTCTTGTCAGCCGTGGATGTAAGCTTCGCGTCACGTGAACTCTGAAGTTTGTTCAGAAGAGACAACGCCTCTGACTCTCCAAGATTGGCCTGAGCCTCAGCCATTATAAGAAGCATCTCCGTACCACGCATCAGACAGAAATCAGGGCGTGTGTTCTTGGCGGCATCACCATCATGCTTGAACTTGTTGTACGCCCATTTTGTACCGATGTCGGAGCTTGCGTTTTCCGTGCGTCTCCAGAACATCACACCTCGTTCCTCCGCCTCGGAGACATGAGCCTGAGAATATGGAATCTTAGCCCCACGCCAGTCAGTGTCGTCAAACAGATCGACATATTCCTGAGTCGTGAAAAGGTTGAAGAAGCGGTATATTCCGCTCTGCCCCTCGCCATAAGTCTCCGGATCCTGATTGTACCAGAAATTAAAGCAAGTGTCGCCACCATGGTTGTTTTCGTCGGTATAACTCATCGCCCAGAACACTTCAGCGTATTTGTTGGCGATGCAGTCATCAAAGCCGCTGTACCACTGTTCCTTCGTCATGAGGGTATTGTGCGTGTCATACACTGCCTTAGCACACTTGTAGGCTTCCGGCCAGTTGTTCATGACCTGATAGACACGTGCCAGCCAACCGTTGACAACATCCGTGTTTATCTGCCAGATGTACTCTCTGGAGAAAGAAGACAGTTCCGCCTTGGCATCAGTGAAGTCTTTGACTATCTGATCATAAACCTGCTGGACTGTCGAGAATCCCATTTCATCGGGATCTGTTGCTTTCAGGCGAAGTATAACACCCCTCTTGTCCTTGGCTATCACATACGTCTGCTGGTAAGTCTGGATAAGGAGAAAATACGCCATCGCACGCATAGCCTTCGCCTGACCAGAGATTTCTGTCTTCTGAACCTCTGAGCCACTTGCGTCAGGAAGAGCGTCAATAATGATGTTGCACTGATTGATCAGCTTATAGCAATATGTCCACATCACATTGGCGTCTCCGTCAGCCTTTGTGAAGCTTGGTGCGAAGTTGTATGAAGAGCACTGATAGCCACCCATATTGCTGTGCGACATGATGTCCTCACCACGCTCGTCCCAGAAAAGCTGCAGGCCATGAATTCCTCCGAAAAGACGGTCCGCTCCTCCAGAGGAGTTAAACAAGAGCTGATCATAGGCGGAAGTCAGACTCATTTGGATCTGTGCCGTTGTGGAAAGAGCTGTGGCATCGGAAACCTGGTCATAAGGAGACGTGGTCAAAAACTTATCGCAACCAGTTGACGCGATCAGGCCGCAAAAAACAGCCGCGGTCGCAAACAATTTGTTATAATTTTTCATATTCATCATCATTTTAACAGTTTAGAATGAAATCTGAATTCCACCCATGTATATTCTACGACCTCCTGAGATTCCCGTGTCGGTCTCCGAGTTTCCATTATAGTTGTTTCCTGAGAGCCCCGTTTCCGGATCCATATACCTACGGGACGCAGGGCCGAATGTCAGCAAGTTGTCGCCTGAGAAATAGATTCTCACTTTGTCTATTCCGACTTTCTTGGTCAAGGTTGACGGAATAGTGTAGCCAATGGTAAGGTTTCTTAGGCGAAGGTAATCGTTGTCAAAGATATAACGGTCGCAATAACCCATCCTTTTGCCCCAGTTATTGGCTGTAAGACGAGGTACCGAAGCATTATCGCCCGGCTGCTTCCAACGGTCGGCCACAAGATCTGTCAGAGGGGATGTCTGCCAACGCACCCGCGTCCTTTCATAGTACTGATAGTCATACATATGAGAACCCAGGGAATAATACAGCATGAAAGACATGTCGAAGCCTCGGAACGTGAAGCTGTTGGTGATTGATCCATAAACTTTAGGAAGGGCCCCTCCAATCTTGACATAATCATCCTTGGACAGATCGGTGACGGTGTCGGTGACCGTGCCGTCTTTCTTAAGGTACTTCACAAGGCCTGTCTCCGGATCAATTCCTTCAGTCTTAGGGGCATAGAAATCATACAACGAATTTCCCTCGCACATGTAGTATGTGGAAACCACATTTGACCAGAAGAACGGTTCCGATGGTAGCGACACGACCTCGTTCTTAAGGGTTGACAGATTAGCGTCTATCTTCCAGTTGAAGTTATTGCGGCGGATGGCGTCAGCGCTGACAGTGAACTCGAAGCCGCTGTTGCGAAGGGTTCCGATGTTGGTGTTGATTCCCGAAACGCTTCCCACCTGTGCGGAAAGAGGGAGGGTCTTATAGAAGAGCAACCCATCGGAGCTGCGGGAGTAATATTCAATGGTGGCGGACACATCCTTGAAGACAGTGAAGTCAGCAGCCACATTGAACTGCTTGTTCTTCTCCCATTGAAGGTCTGGTGTCGCTATCGTGGAAGGGCGGAGACCCGAGATGGTGTAAAGGTTATCATTCTCATAGAGCCCTTGATAGCCATAAAGGACCTCTGAGCCAGGCTTTCCGTTTGATTGACGGGCAATCAGCTTGTCGTTTCCGGTTGTACCATAGCTGGCGCGAAGAACCAGATTGTCAAGCCATCCTGAATTCCTGGCGAACTCCTCATTGGTTATTCTCCAGGAACCTCCGACCGAGAAGAAGTTTCCCCAACGGTTGTCCGGGCTGAAACGGGAAGATCCGTCACGACGGAAAGAGGCGGAAAGGTAATATTTATTGTCATAATTCCAATCAGCCTTACCAAAGAATGAAAGCAAAGCATAAGTATCTCTCAATGAATATGTCTCCTTGTAATCTGATGTAGAATTGGCAAGCTCGTACTGACCAATCTGCATGATGCCTTCACCATAGGTGTACATGTAGTAGTTGTTATAGGTATAGGCTTCGTGGCCAGCCATAAGGTCAAGATGGTGCCTTCCCCAATCGTGTCCCCAATTGACAACATTGTTCCAGGTAAGCGAGATCTTTTGGTTGTTTGAACGCCCGGCGCTTCCACCGCTGTCCAGAACGGTGATTCCATAAGGTGCCTTCTGGGCGGAACCATGTACAGCTGAACCATAAGTGTATGAGTTGTCGATGTTTGTGTCAAGGTTCACGCTTGAGCGATACTTAATGCCGAAAGGCAGCGAGAAATCCACAAAGTAACGCGCGGTGATGCTGTTGCCGTCAGAGCAATTGAAACTTTCATCATTATCGTTGTTCCAATAATCTCCATTGTTGTTGATCGGGTGTATGCCAAAGAATGAATTGAAATAATCTCCGTAGGAATACATCCGCTTCCCCGTCTTCTCTGAGTACACCCAATCAGTGTTGTCCACATTGCGCAGCCATGGAGACGTCAATGTCGAGGAATATATCAACGCACGGTTCGCTCCGGCCATATTCATGCGATAGTACGAGTAAGACACGCTTCCGCCCATCTGAAGCCAGTCCTTCACCTTAGAGGAGACACTTGCCCTGAAAGAGTAACGTTTGTAATACTGGTTGAGCATGTAGCCTCCGTCATTGAGATAACCGGCGGAGAGATAGTAATTCGTCTTGCCGTTCTCCGAGGTGCCACTCAAGTCGAGGCCATAATCCTGACGGAGCTTCCTTGAGAACACAGCTCCATAGACATCCCAATCACTCTCGTCCCAGGCATATTCAAGATCAGGATTGATGGATGGATTGCCGTTGCCATCGTGTAGAACCCATTGCGTGGGATCAATCCCATTGACAAACGGAGACACATAGGCATTCTCGCCCTTTGAGTTCTTGACAGCCCTAAGACCCTTTGATACAACAATCGAAGAAGCTTTGTCCCCCGCTGTCTTGGAATCCATTCCGTCCACATAGTGATAGTCATTGTAAAAAGCCTCCCAGTTCAGAAGCAATGTCTCTTTAGGGTCGGCGACCGTCTTTGGATTCGCCACGGAATTGTCAGAGGTTCCCCATCCTGCCCTGAAATTGAATTTCACACGTCCTTTGTCCGAAGACTTTCCGGTTTTCGTTGTGATGATTATCACTCCGTTGGCCGCGCGCGAACCATAAAGTGAAGAAGCGGCGGCATCCTTAAGTACGGTCAGACTTTCGATGTCCGAAGGGTTTATCGAGTTCAACCCTCCGTCATAAGGCATTCCGTCAACGATGTACAAAGGATTGGACGAACCAGACATCGAGGACACTCCACGGATCTGGATTCTTGCCTCCGCACCTGGATTGGCCGCGAAGTTGGAAACTTGAACGCCCGCGGACATTCCCTGGAGAGCTTCAGAGAAGCCCACACCATTGGATTTCTCCAACTGCTCGTTCTTCACAACAGAAGCGGATCCGGAGAAGGACGCCTTTTTTGTTGTTCCGTAAGCCACGAAGATGACCTCATCCAAAGCCTCGTTTCCTTCCTCAAGCACAACTGTCATTCCGTTCACGGCAGCTACCGTCTTGGATTTGTAGCCAATGCAGGAAATCTCCAAAGAAGCCCCTTCCGACACTTTCGGAAGAGTAAACGAACCGTCAGCTGCGGTGATGGTACCATTATTGGTTCCCTGCACCACCACTCCGGCACCAATAATTCCGATTCCGGCCGCATCCTTGACGGTTCCGGACACAGTTTTACCCGTCTGTGCAAGGACACTCAATGACGAGCAGAACAGAATGAGCAATGATAATGCTCGGATGATAAAACACCTTTTCATTTGTATTGGTTTTGTTGATTGTTGTGTCTGTTGTTATGTGGTTTTCGGATTTTTCGTAAAGTTATCGTAAACGATGCGACATCGACATCATAAAAGTATATTTATTATAAACATCGTACAACATTATACGATTTTTACATTATTTATACCCACGTGATATCGAGACTACAATAATTACAAAGAATAACCTATATTTGTAATAAACCAATCAGGCACCACATAAATGAGAAAGATAATATGCCTTGCGGCGATGATTCTTCTATTCCATACCCAAAGTGCGGCACTCGGAAAGTTCCGATACTATACAATGGAGCAAGGACTGTCTTCCAACATAGTGTACACTCTTTGCCAGGATTCAATGGGAATAGTTTGGGCTGGAACTGAACTTGGGCTTTGCTGGGGAAACGGACGGGAGTTCACCCCTTGTGAAGTGGAGAACAACGAAAAACTGATAAAGAGTATTCTTGTGATCCGCGATGTGCCATGGATGGAAGACATTTGGGTCGGAACAACAGAAGGGCTGTACACAGCCAACAAATCCCGGAAGACAATAGCTAAAATAAAAAGCGCAGACAAAGAAGCGCCATCGGAAGGTTGCCCCGTCACAAGGCTAGCCGTGGACGCGGACAAGAACATCTGGATAGGCACGTACGGACATGGAGTTTTCAGGTACAACACAGTGACCGGAAAATGGAAACACTACATTGGCTCTACCGAGGAAGCGATCATCAGCGATATTCTTGTCACTAACGACTACGAGACGTGGATGGCTGACGGGAAGAACCTCTTCAAATACAATACAACCACAGACTCATTTGACAAGATCAAGATTGAAGACTGGTTCAGCGGGACAGAGATGAACGATGCCTGGTTGATTTGTCAAGACACTTACGGAAATCTTTGGATATGTGACACATCCTGTAATCTTTGGAGGCTCGACAGAAAAGATTTGAGATGCATCCGTTATGAACTTGACACAAAGGGAGAAAGCATCACGCCAAGGGCCATGATTGAATATCAGCCTGGGATCATCGCCATCGGAACCAACTCCGGTCTTATTTTCCATGACTCTACGCGAAGAAAATACTCGTGGATAGACCGCGGTGGCTGGAATACATGCGGAAAACTGAGCGACCGCTTCATCCACTCGATGCTAAAGGACAAGGATGGAGGGCTTTGGATCGGAACATATTATGGTGGAATCAACTATTGTTCCGAGAAGACAAACCTGATCGAGACCATCTATCCAGCGGAGAACTGTGGGCACATCATCTCCGCGATGAGCGAGATGAGTGATGGCAAGGTTTTGATAGGCAGTGATGATGGAGGACTCAGCGTCTATGACCCGTTTGACGGGTCATACTCAAGATGGGACATCGATCCCCACTGTTCAAATCTCAACGTAAGGTCAGTTCTTGTTGAAAACGACTTCATTTGGGTCGGAACATTCAGAAATGGATTGTACAGGTACGACACAAGGACAGGACATATAAAGATCTATGTCGATGATAACGTTCCTGGCAGCAAGGATGTATATTTGGTTTACAGAGACAAAAGCGGAAGACTCTGGGCAGGCACGAAAAGGGGAGTCAGCCTTTATGATGAGAAAACGGACAGTTTCAACAGGATGGTCACCCTCAGAAACAGCAGCAACGTCTGCGGAATAATTCAGGACGGCCAAACATTTTACTTCGCGTCAGACGATGATGGACTGTTGGTCTATGATTCCGAGAACGGTGACTGCTCGAGGGTGCCGGGCGATTATCCAGACAACGTCAGGTCGATTACAATGTTCAACGACACGTTGTACGCTGGCACATCCCAAGGTGTGTACAGGATGTACGAGGGAAGATTAAACAGATGCGAGGGCTATTATATGAAGTCCTGCCAAGTGTTCGGAATGGTGACTGAATATTCAGGAATATGGATCACGACGGACAAAGGGTTGATCCAATATGACGCGGCCGGGAAAGAGACTCAATTCACCGATGAAGACGGACTGCTGGAAGGTAATTTCAGCAATAATTCAATAGCGAAGCTTTCATCTGGAAAAATTCTCATCGGTGGAGCAAGAGGCATCAATTCCTTTGTTCCATCGGCACTTAAGAACAGCAATGTTCCGGTGGATGTCAGGGTCGTGATAACTGGCATCGAGGGAATACTTCCAAATTCAGATCCGGTCAAATACAATCATAACGAAAGGATTAAGATCAGCAGCAACAGGGCTTGCCTAAAAGTGAATTTTATCGCGATCAACTATGAGTCTCAGAAAAAGAACATCTATAAGTACAGACTGAAAGGCTATGACGATAACTGGAGGGAAGCGACTGATGAAGATGTAAAACAAGGTGTTTTGCTTACGGATGTCAAACCTGGAAGATACACGTTCGAAGTAGCCGCCGCCGCGGCAAGAGGAATGGAGTTTAACAAGGTTTCCAGAAAGGAACTCCAAATCATAAAGCCCTTGGCCAACAGGATGCATGTTTTATTATGTAACTCTTTAATTCTTCTTTTCTTGGGCATAACGGCATTCATAAAAATCCGGAACAAGCATCTGAAGAGGATAACGGAGGCGTACCGCAAGGAGACGGTCAGACTTGCGTTCAATAAACTGATTCTTGACAGCACTGTCACAGGAATAAAGTCGATCATTCAAAGTCAGTACCTAAGCGGAGAATCTCTTTCGGACATAGACAAGCTCACCGATGGAATCACTTCCAGAATCCGCATTTATGACAAACTGTCAGATGAACAAAATCAAGACTCAGGGTTGATACGTGTCTCCGAATGTGTTCAGAAAGTCTGTGAAATCTGCGATGGTATCTCAAGTGATCAATTAGAATTTTCCGTAAAATATTCATATTCTGGAATTTCAAACGCAATGGTAAAAGCTTCGCCATTTATGCGCACACTGCTGGGCATGATAGAGGAAATGATTGAACGAAAAGGAAAGGAAATCAACATGGAAGCCGAAGCCACAAACGAGACAGCCACAGTATGTGTTTGGTCAGAAGCCTCAGGACAAAGGATAAAGAAAGAGGTTTCTTTCCCTGTCATAAATTCTGAATCAACGAAAGAGCTTAAAGTAAGACGAGGGGAATTCTCTGACGAGTCGCCTAACATCGTGATCATAGACAGTTCAATAAGATATTCAGAGAAAGAATGCATGAGCGACCACGATGTGAAGTATAACTTCGTGAGATGCATGAATATTGGAGATTTGTGTAATGTCATTGATGGCTACAAGATCATTGCGGTGGTGGTGAATATGGATTATGTCTCGGACGCAGACAGGAGTGCCTTGAAAGACCTCAAGGCAAAGCATTCTGAGATTGTCTGGATTCACACTGGAGACAGACACAAGGAAAGGGACATAATTGAGGATTTGGACGAAGGGGCGGAGCTTTTCCTTACGCAACCTTTTTCTTTGGATCTTATAGCCGCGCAAGTCAAGGCGATTTCAAGGTTTCGAGACAAAGAATGGAACGACACTCCAGAACAAAGTCCATCTTCCGCCAAGACCCTGTGTAAGAAAAGCAAGTTCAGTGGCGAGGTGTACAATCTCATCCTGAGGCACTTGTCCGATCCTAATCTTTCAATAGACAGTCTGTCTCGTGAAATGGGAGTCAGCAGGGCGACCATATTCAATAAGATCAGAAGCCAGACAGGACTCACCCCGAATGTCCTGATTAGAAAAATAAGGCTTGAAAAAGCCGCCGAACTCTTATGTAAGCCTAATGTCAGGGTCTCGGAGATTTACGACCAGACAGGGTTCATGTCCGGGTCGTATTTCAGCAAGCTTTTTAAGGAAGAGTTCGGGATGACTCCGAAAGAGTTTTGTGATAAAGGGAAAGATAATTAAGACTCAGAATGAATAGCATGAAAAAAATTATGACGGCATTGGCCGCCGTGACATTATCTGTGAATATGACCAACGCGCAGACATGTTGGACAATAAAAACAGACAATTCGATAGAATTGAATCCGGAAAGCATCAGCCTTCCATATTCAGATCACATCGAAATGAGTGGGGAGCAAGTCTCATGCGTCATCAGATGGGGCATTGACGAGGAAGGTCTGTTCAGTCAGGAAAGGTCACTGGTGTTCCCGATGTTACGGCGCGTTCCTAACGACACGCACGCAAGCCTGCTTTACAGAATCGGGACGGACATCATGTCTCTTACCGGGATCAATTCTCTCGTGCCAAAACAACTTTCCACAAAAAAGGTGTCCATAGACGGAGGCCTGACAGTAGTCAATGAATATGGTGTCGGAAAAGCGAATGTCGGAGGGGCCAGAGGCAGTTACATGAAACCGGTGGTCGAAGTCAGGCAGACAGTGTTTCCTAGCAGAACCCTTCCTATGGTGTGCGAGATTTACTGTGTCAGGAATATCACCGACAAGCCTTTGGTCATCAATATTCCTGAATTCAGCCAATCGACAGAGACCTTGGCTGACAAAGGAGTGGACGGCGGCTATGTGATAAGAGGCGACATATTCGGTTGTGGGACATATATTCTTGATCCGCAGAATGACATTGAGTTTCAAGTGGCGTTCCAGGCTTACAGAGCCAGCAATGAGAATATGATCGTTCCGAACGTCAGCGATGAGTACGAGTCAAGAATGTCTTTCGTTCATGAAGACATCGACTCCTCACTTATTCTCAATACCCCAGACAGCACAATCAACACAGAGTTCCGTTTCGCCAAGATCAGAGCGTCGGAAAGCATCTACAGGACAAAAGGTGGATTGATGCACGGTCCGGGAGGCGAATCCTACTACGCCGCCCTATGGTGCAACGACGAATGTGAGTATGTCAACCCGTTTTTTCCTTTCCTTGGATATTCCACAGGCAACGAGTCTGCATTCAACTGCTATCGTTTATATTCCAGGTACCAAAATGAGAGTTTCAAACCTATACCAAGTTCCATAATCGCGGAAGGGACTGACATCTGGGACGGTGCCGGCGACAGAGGCGACGCCGCTATGGTCGCCCACGGTGCATCGCGTTACCTTTTGGCCCGTGGTGACAAGAAGGAGGCTGAGCAACTTTGGCCGTTCATAAAATGGTGTCTTGAATATTGCCACAGGAAACTCAACGCACATGGGGTTCCTGAATCAGATTCAGATGAACTTGAAGGCCGCTTCCCGGCAGGAAGTGCCAATCTTTCAACCGCATGTCTTTACTACGACGGACTGGTCTCCGCCTCTTATCTTGCTCCTCTGATGGGAGAACCCAATTATGTGGCAAACACTTACCGCAAACAAGCGATCAAACTTAAATCGGCGATTGAGAGCTATTTCGGTGGAACGGTCAGCGGCTATGACACTTACCAGTACTATGACGGAAACGATGTGCTGAGATCATGGATCTGCCTTCCGCTGTGTTTTGGCATCAATGACAGGGCAAAAGGGACCCTGGCGCCTTGTTCTCCTCTCTGATGATGACGGAGGACGGAATCCTGACACAGCAAGGCAGCACCACATTCTGGGACAGATCCACACTCTATGCCCTCAGAGGCGCTTTCGCTGCCGGCTATGTAGACGAAGCCCTTGAACAACTTCACAACTATTCAGAACGCCGGCTTCTCGGGACTCACGTTCCATACCCTGTGGAAGCTTACCCGGAAGGATCACAGCGACACCTGTCCGGAGAAAGCGGACTTTACTGCCGAGTGATCACCGAAGGATTGTTCGGAATACGTCCGACAGGATTTGACTCATTCAATCTCAAAATCCAAATGCCAGCTGATTGGAACGCGATGAGTCTGGAGCACATAAAAGCGTTCGGCAAGGACTTCAGTGTCAAAGTGGAAAGAATTAATCCACAAAAAATTAAGGTCGGAATCAAATATGAAGGAAAGAAGCGAGAACATTTTGTCAAGTCAGGGCAGGAAATCAAGAATATAACACTAAAATAATGATCAAGAGATTTTACATCATGGCCGCGACGCTCTTTTGCCTCGCAGCCTCATGCACACAGGAACCAACCGGAAAAACGGTCTATCTCAAGGATTATCTGACTGAAGAGATGCTATGTGATGATGCGGAACCAGCCATCAGAAAAGCCTTGGAAGAATGTCTGAACAGTAATGGAAGCACTCTTGTGCTCCCTGGAGGGACGCTTCACATCAAACCTGATTTTTGCTACGGTAACTATCAGAAAATCAGCAATAACGACCCCAGTGACAAACGGATGGCATTCGACATCGTAGGTGCTGAAGGGTTGACCATAGAAGGCAACGGAACGACATTGATGTTCTCCGGATTCATCTCACCGTTTAACATTAAGGACTCCAAAAACATATCAATCAATGATTTGAACATTGATTACACCAGAACCTTCCATTCCGAAGGCTTGATCACGGATTCCGGAAAAGACTGGGTGAGACTCAGATTTCCAAAGGATTACAAGGTGAATCAGGAAAGCGGGATTCTGGTGTTTAAGGATGATTACCGCAATGAGTACCCCTATGGCAATCTGCTTGAGTTTGACTCCTCTAAAAAAGAGGTGGCCCACTACGTGCGAGACTATTGGGTATGGGGGCCGGGACTTCAGGCAGAAGCCCTTCATGACGGAGAATACAAAGTGTACGAAAAGGACATCAAGGTGACAAAGGGAAACATCCTCGTGTTCGGAGCCGCCTCCAGACTTAATCCTGCCTTCACGCTTGACGGATGCGATGGCTTCAACCTAAAGAATGTCAACATCTGGCACTGTGGAGGGATGGGAGTGATAGCGCAGAGATCCTGCGATCTGGAGCTTGACAATGTCAAGGTGGTTCCGTCACCAGGGAAGGACAGAATGATCAGCATAACAGCTGATGCCACTCATTTCATCAACTGCAAAGGCTACATAAAGATGATCGGCTGCACGTTCATGAACCAGAAAGATGATGCGACAAACATCCACGGATGGTATTCTGTTGCCAGAAGAAAAATATCAGACAACCAATTGCTTCTGTGGTCTCATTATGGGATGGATTTCGCACGCGACGGAATGATGATGGAACTTGTCAACCATAACACAATGATGACATATGACACCCTTGAAGTAAGTTCAGTCTATAAATACAACGATGATCTCTCCGTGGTAACATTTACAGAATCCCTTCCTGAATGCTTCGAGGAGAAGGATGTGCTTGCGGACATCTCTTCCAACCCGGATGTGACAATAACAGGTTGTGTGTTCGGAAACAACCGTGCCCGTGGCCTTCTCATCGGTTCTCGAGGGAAAGTAGTGATAGAGAACAATCATTTCCACGTGCCAGGCGCGGCTATCCTTTTCGAGGGCGACGGCAATTACTGGTACGAGCAATCCGGTGTCAGGGATGTTACAATAAGGAACAACGTGTTCGAGAATTGCCTGTACGGAAGCAAATCCTGGGGAAAGGCCTGCATAGCGGTAGGAAGCGGAATACCAGATCACAAGAACAGCCGCTACCATAGGAACATAACAATCGAAGGAAACACATTCAAGACATTCGATCCAAGAATATTAAACCTCTATTGCGTGGATGGAGTCACCTACCGCAACAACACAGTCATAATGAACAATGACTATGAATATGACCGCACCGGAGAACCATTCGAAATCAAAGATTGTGACAATGTTAATATCCAATAGCGATGAAACGTATTTTGATTGTGGTTACAGCCTTGCTGGCTTATGTACACGCATCCGCTGAAATAGAGCTTCCAGCGTTGCTCAGCGATGGAATGGTGCTTCAGCGAAATTCCGAAGTCACTTTATGGGGCAAGGCAAATCCGCGAAGCCGTGTGACAGTAAGAACATCCTGGAACAACTGTAAGAAAAACATAACGGCTGACTCAAATGGAGATTGGAACACCACGGTCAGCACCGATGAAGCCGGCGGACCATATTCCATCACAATTTCTGACGGGCGAGATTCCAAGATCACACTGAAAGATGTAATGCTCGGAGAGGTGTGGATCTGCAGCGGACAATCGAACATGGAAATGCCTGTCAAAGGATTTGTAGGCCAGCCTGTCAATGAGTCCGAGGCGACAATAAGGGAATGTCACGCCCATCCGGGAATCAGAATATTCAATGTGAAAAGACACAGCACCGACACTCTTCAGACAGACTGCAAGGGAAAATGGCTGCATCCGACTCCGGAAAATGTGGCCGAATGCAGTGCCGTGGCTTACTTCTTTGCAAGGGAACTTACTGACATTCTTGATGTTCCTATAGGCATCATCACGAGTTACTGGGGAGGTACAATGATTGAAACTTGGATGACCAAGGAATCCATTCTCTCAATCGACGGAATAGATAAGTCCATCTTCAAAGAGGTCCCTGAGGGTCCAGGACCTGGAAAGCTCTACAACGGGATGATAAACCCTCTCACAAGGTTCACCGCCAAAGGTTTCGTCTGGTACCAAGGCGAATCGAACCGTTATCATCCGTTCGATTACAGCAAGCTCATGTCCACGATGATCAAACTCTGGAGGACTTCCTGGGAAAATAATGACATGCCTTTCATCTGCGCCCAATTGGCCCAATACAGGTACGACGGAGCGGAGTATTTGTGTCTTCCGGTTCTAATAGAGCAGCAGTACAAAGCCGCACGTTCAACCCCTTGCACTTATGTCGCCCCTACCACTGACCTCGATTCCCCTTCCATTATCCATCCGGCACGCAAGCGTCAATGTGGCGAACGAATGGCTGCCATAGCGCTCAAACATTGCTATGGAGTAAACGGGTTGTCAGGAGAATCGCCTGAATATTCAAAAATGGAGATAGACGGAAACAAAGTGACGTTACGCTTTACGAACATGGCAGAAAGCGAAGATTGGCCAACCAAGGGAGAAAGCTTTTCATGGCTGGACAAGGATTTGAAAGTCATCAAGGTCAAAGGGTTTGAGATCGCTGGAGAAGACAGGCGGTTCTTCCCGGCTAAAGCCCGCCTTAGCTGGCCGGTTGCGGACAGAATCATTGTCGAGTCTGATTCTGTACGTACTCCAGTCGCTGTCAGATACGCTTTCAGGAATGTCATCGAATCGAATGTCACCACCGTGTCCGGTGTACCTCTGGCCCCATTCCGAACGGATGATTGGGAAATAACTCCTGAAATGCTCAGAAAGGAGTAAAACGGAAAAAGTTTTGCGAGAAACCGTCAGTTATTATATCTTTGCAAAATAGTAAAACATTATACTAATTTTTCTACAGATGGAGATAGGCAAGACTGTTCCCGCGTTTTGGGGCAAGGAGGACTGGCAGGCAATCTGGATCGGCGGCATCGTGATCGTCATCGCCTGCATCGCTGTCCTGACGAAAGCATTTGATTTTTCGGCGGTTAAATTCGCGACTTGGACTCTCGGAGAGAATCTCTCGGAGGCCGCTGCGGCAAAGGTTGTCCCTTTGGGTGAGCAGCTTGGAGCCTGGGCGTTCTGGCGCAAGTTCCTCGTGACGTTCATCACCCTCGGAGCGTTGTTCACGATCGGAGTCAAACTCCAGGGCGAAAGCGTGAAGAAATATATTCCCGCCATCATCGGACTGTTCGTCATCGCTCTGGTGGTTCGTCTCATAAGCGCAGAATATACCCTCAACCGCTACCTCGAATGGGCTTTCTGGGCACTTCTGGTCGGCCTTCTGATCTCCAACACGGTAGGTGTCCCGAACTGGCTCAAACCAGCCATCAAGACTGAGTTCTACATCAAGTCCGGCCTTGTCATCATGGGATTCTCCGTGCTGTTCTCTAACATCGCAAAGTTCGGTCTCTATGGCCTTGGAATTGCCTGGATCGTGACCCCGATTGTAATCCTGTTCATGTGGTGGTTCGGAACCAGAGTGCTTAAGATCGGCAACAAACCGCTTGTCATAACCATGGCGACGGCAACCAGCGTCTGCGGAACCAGCGCGGCGATCGCCACCGCGGCGGCATCAAACGCCAAGAAGAACGACCTCTCCATCACGGTGTCCATATCCATCATATTCACTATCATTATGATGGTGCTTGAGCCTGTGATCATCAAGGCCTGCGGGATGTCGCAGATCATGGGCGGATCTCTCATCGGTGGGACAGTTGACTCCACAGGAGCCGTCGTTGTGGCAGGTACTGCCCTTGGTCCGGAGGCTCAGCAGGCGGCTGTGCTTGTGAAGTCAATCCAGAACATACTGATCGGTTTCATCGCTTTCTTCGTGGCCGTCTTCTTCGCCACAAGGGTAGAGAACACAGGAACTAAAGTGGGTGCGGGAGAAATCTGGTACAGATTCCCGAAATTCATCCTCGGATTCTTCATCGCCTCGATGGTGGCCTCTTTCCTCATACAGCCTCTCTGCGGAGCAGATCAGGTCGGAGCGATCAACAAGGTGCTTGACCAGTACAAGAACTGGGCTTTCGTGCTGGCGTTCACCAGCATCGGACTGGACACCAACTTCAAGGAGATCATCAAGCAGATGCAGGGCGGCAAGGTGCTATGGCTCTACATCATAGGCCAGCTCTTCAACATCGCGCTGACGTTCTTCGCCGTCTGGTTCCTCCTTTCCGGCAAGTTCTTCCAGATTCCTGTCCTTGACTGATGAATATCCCGGGAAAAAGAATCGTCAAGGTTCTTACCCTGACCGTAATAGGGGCGACCGTTCTGGCCGCCCTTTACATAATGGCGCACGGCCTCGGACTCCAGGACTCGCTCGACTTCGGGGCGGGGGCATATTACTACGCCGACATCCCGGAGTTCGACAAGTTCACCCAAGGCACACATTATGCAGCTCGACTCCCGTTCTGGGTCTATGTGGTCCTGTTCCTCGCTTGGGGAGCGCTTATGTACAAGGTCTGGAAATGGCTTGATAAGTAGGAGGTTGGAATATTCTGACCGCCAGACAAGGAAGGCACTGAATACCCCTCGCAACGAAGTTCCCGAAAAAAGGTGGTTCACCACTTTTTCAGTGTTCTGCCAGACAACCAGCGGCGATGTACAAAGCCGGTGATAATTAGAGAATATTTAGATTAAACGAATATGTCAGAGAAGGTTACGGCCGCATGTCCGGCCTGCGGAGAAAAGCACGGAATAGAAGTCTGGAACCGCATTAATGTCGGAGAGAATCCGGAATTGAAGGCTAAAGTCAAGGACGGCTCGCTGTTCGTGTGGGAATGCCCCCACTGTGGCAAGGCCAATCTCGTTCAAGGTCAGACGCTTTACCACGACCCGGACGAGCGTCTGATGATCTGGCTGATGCCCGACGGGATCCTTCCGGAAGCGCAGGAAAAGGCTCTTGAGGCACAGTTCGAGAAGATTTCGCAGACGCTGGAAGGCTACACGCTCCGCCGGGTTAGCGACATAGGCTCGCTGATCGAGAAGGTCAACATATTCGACGCAGGCCTTGACGACTGCGTTATCGAGATGTGCAAGTACATCACCAAGATGGAGATGATGGAGAAAGGCGGTTCCAAGGACTTGCTAAGCACTCCGTTCAAATTCTACCATATTGACGGCCCGGACAACGACATCGAGTTCTCATACCCGAAAGACGGCCAGATGCACGGTCTCCGCATCGGCTTCAACGTCTATGAAGACTGCGCCGGCATCATCCGCCGCAACCCCTCCGTCAAGCCCTCCCCCGGCTTCTCCCGCATCGACCCCGCCTGGGTCGCCCGCTTCTTCAGATAAAGATCAGAACATATACGAATCCGCTCCCGTTCTATGCGCTGGTAGCTAAATCACTCACCGTCAATTCACTACAAGATACTGGTAGTCAAATCGGAAGGCCAGCGATATACAATTGATTGATAGTCAGCCAGTGATGAACCACGGCTTTATAATCAATGTTTTACGGAATTGATTGATATATAATTGCCTATCTACATTCAAGATTGTAGTAATATTCTAAAAGTTGTAAATTTTAGATTACATTTAGGCGAAACAATCCCCAAAGGTGTTGTTATTTTCGTAAATATACTTATCCCTGTATCGTTTTAAACACACCGTGTCTGAAACTTACATATTGACGAAAGTGTTTACGCGCTATCCTTCAAAAGAAATCTGACAGTTTCAATGGATACAAGGATATGAACGACAACACTTTAAAATTTTCATTATTAGTCTTGAACAAATTATACCATATTATGAACCTAAAAACCATTTTGGCTCTTTTATGCCCGTTGTTGGTTGTTTCATGTGGTAAGGAGTCGCTGCCAATCAGTCCGGAAAAGCAAGATGACATGACGGTCAGCTTCTTAGGGAACATCGGCCCTTCTACACGTGCCACAGACTCGAACTTCTAGACAGGTGACGCGATCGGGGTGTTCGCCATCGAGAAGACATCGTCCAATCCGGATGGTGACATCCTGACCAGCAATCACGCCGACAATGTGAAGTACTCCTATTCAGGAGGCAGTTTCAAGGGAGCGTCAACCGTCATCAAACAGATCACATTCCAGCGATTGATGTTTTACAAGGCAATCTATCCTTACACTTCATCTGCCAGAAATGAGTTCACATTCTCGGTCAAGACGAACCAATCCTACGGCGATTACTACACACTGAGCGACCTGATGACCGCGGACACAGAGGCGACCACAGAGGTCACACCTCACTTGGTTTTCAGCCATAAACTGAGCAACATCATCATCAACCTCAAGTACGAGGAAAAACCAGGTGGCTCTGAACAGATGTTTTTTAACAACGTGCTGGTTGAGGCAAAAGCCAACATCAATGAGAACACATTCACGGCCTTCGGAACGACCAAGACCGTGATCGCATCAGGGAATGGAAACAACAGCTTCAAAGTCATTCTCCCGCCGCAGACTATTGCGGAAAAAGTGACTTTGATCACATTGAAGGTCGGGTCCAAGACATTCACCTTCTTTCCGGAGAGTGATTTTATATGGAAATCCGGAATGCAGTACACCTACGATGTAACTGTAAGCAAGGCCGGCATCATATCCTTCACGTCAAGCATAAATCCTTGGGAAACGGACAATTAACAATTCCACACAAAACATTCCCCAAAGTTTATACGATATATTCATAATTTGAAAGGGCCGCAGAGGAACAATCCCGTGCGACCCTTTGTCGTATTAAGTAAAATTAGATATTATTCAACTTTTCTTGCACCGTCGCTGATCACTACGTCGTAGAACTTAGGATCGTGACCGAACCTGGCAGGGAACTGCTCCTTAACCGCAGCGATGAACGCGTCGTAGAGCTCATCCTTCACGAGGTTGATCGTACAGCCTCCGAAGCCTCCGCCCATCACGCGGGAACCTGTCACCTCACACTTACGGGCAAGCTTGTTGAGGAAATCGAGTTCCTCGCAGCTGACCTCGTAGAGTTTGCTCAATCCGAAATGAGTCTGGTACATCATCTCGCCGACGATCTCGTAGTCACCTCTTTCAAGGGCGTCGCACACGTCAAGGACTCTCTGAACCTCTCCGATGACATATTCAGCCCTGAGAAAATCCTCCGCAGGAATCTCCTCACGAACCTCCTCAAGCCAAACTCTCTTGGCGTCGCTGAGGAACTCCACTTCCGGATGATTCTTCCTGATGGCCCTTGCGGCGTTCTCGCAGGACTCCCTCCTCTTGTTATACGCCGAAGAGGCCAGCTCATGTTTCACGCAAGAGTCAACAAGAACCAGTTTGTAGCCCTTCGGATCAAACGGGAAGTACTTGTACTCCAATGTTTTGCAATTAAGACGGATAAGGCTGCCCTTTTTTCCGAAAATAGATGCGAACTGATCCATGATTCCGCATTTCACGCCACAGTAGTTATGCTCGGTTGACTGACCGATCTTGGCAAGGTCAAACTTGTCGATCTTGTTGTCAAACAGGTAGTTGATGGCATAAGCGAATGTACTCTCAAGAGCGGCGGATGAGGAAAGTCCGGCTCCGAGCGGAACGTCACCGGCGAAGACTGTGTCAAAGCCCTCTACCTTTCCGCCACGCTTCACGGTTTCCCTGCACACTCCGAAGATGTATCTGGCCCACTGCTGCTTAGGCTTGTCCTCCTCATTGAGTCCAAACTCAACATATTCATCATAGTCAAGCGAGAAAGCCTTTACTTTCTGCGCTCCGTTCAACTTGACCTCAGCCATGATTCCGCGATCAATGGCTCCAGGGAAAACGTAACCACCGTTGTAGTCAGTGTGTTCACCGATAAGATTGATGCGGCCAGCCGAAGCGAACACTTCGCCTTCAGCGCCGAAGAGAGTCTTGAATTTCTCTCTGATTCTTGTTTTCATTTCCATATTATGTGATTTTTTAAGTTTTGTTCGTTTAATGAAATCCTTTCGACCACAACGACCGAGACGGCTTCCAATGAGACAAATTTAACACTTTTTATTGATTATCTACCGAATCCTCACAACAATCGGACAATGATCACTCACTCCCCCTATGTAGCGTGGTCCAGAGTACGTCCGGAGCGGTTTTTCCCCAGAATGAGCATTGTCCCGCGTCATCAGAAACGGCAACCTCAAAACTTTCATTCCATGAATATGCCCGTTCAGCATAAGGTTCTCCGAAGCGAAGAACATGTCAATCATCTCCCATTTACCTGAATATCTTATCGTTCCCTCACCTCTTTCCGCCAACGGAGCCGCAATGTTCAACAAAGGATAAGGCTGTCCGTCAGTCAATATTCCGAAAGCCGGATTATCAGGTGTGTCGTTGAAGTCACCCATCGCGACTATATTCCTTAAACCGGCATTTTGAAGCGAGTCAGTGGCGTTCCTCAATCTCAGGAGAGCCATCTTGCGCCTGTCATTGGTCTTGCCGCCGTATTTGGACGGATGGTGATTCACCAGAAACGCCACACTGTCCCCGTCCTGCCTCCGGAATTTTGTCAAAAGAATATCCCTGGTCCTCAACGGAGGGTCAGCCCCACCCCCGACTCTCAAAGGCACAGCCTGAAGCAGTTCAAGTCTGGATAATCTGTAAAGAAGGGCAACATCAATCCCACGCGGGTCAGGAGAGTCAAAATGCACGATCTCGTAGTCTGTCTTGTAGAGAGGCGTGTCCTCCAAAAGCCTTTTGAGAACAAAACGGTTTTCCACCTCGGCGATTCCTATAACGTCTGGAAGCGCGCCCTCGCGGTCCTTTATCCAGAATATCGACTTCGCTATCGCATTGCATTTCGCCGTGAACCTGCGTTTTGTCCAATGCTTTTTACCGAATGAGGTAAATTCAGCCTCGGACTCGCTTCCGTTAAGGCTGTCCCTGCGCCAATCAAAGAGATTCTCCAGATTCCAGAACATGACAAGTGTCTGACCTTCTCTTCCTGCCACCCTGGATCCAAAACTAAAACTATGAAAGACAGAAACATCGTAGGCTGGCCGGAAGAGAAGAAGCGCAGACAGTATGATGAGCATCCTTTTCATTCCGCCAGCAAATATGCAGAGCAAAAACGTAAATAACGAAAAGAAACAGAAAAACTTTTTTTATGACATGTTCTTTTTGAGATTTGAATGTTTTTTATCCATACCAACCTTGGCAATCATTTGGAAATTAGTTGGCAATCTTTTGCAAAGTGCAGCTTAATTAACTGTAAAATAACATATTGCCAAAGATTTGGTAAAAATTTATCTTCTTAAAAAGGATTACTAAAACAAATCAAAACAGATTCATTATTCGTATCTTTGTCATAAAATAAATTTTATTGATTTAAGAACTTAATAGGATATGTCTTTGAAATGCGGAATAGTCGGACTTCCGAACGTAGGCAAGTCAACTTTGTTCAACTGTGTAAGCTCAGGCAAGGCCCAGAGCGCGAACTTTCCTTTCTGTACAATCGAGCCTAATCTTGGCTCGACGAACGTTCCGGACAAGAGGCTGGAGGTGCTTGCGGACATGTGCAAGCCTAAGAGCGTTGTCCCGGCCACTGTTGACATCGTGGACATCGCCGGTCTCGTGAAGGGAGCCAGCAAGGGAGAAGGACTTGGAAACCAGTTTCTCGCCAACATCCGTGAGACCGATGCAATCCTTCACGTGCTCAGATGCTTCGATGACGGCAACGTTGTTCACGTGGATGGCAGCGTTGACCCTGTCAGGGACAAGGAGGTAGTTGACACGGAACTCCAGATCAAGGATCTTGAGACGGTTGAGTCACGTCTTGCAAAAAGCCAGAAACAGGCCACGACCGGAGGAGACAAGGACGCCAAGAAGCTTGTCGCCCTTCTGCTCCGCTACAAGGAAGCCCTTGAGCAGGGCAAATCGTGCAGGACCGTAGAGTTCACCAACGAGGAGGAGGCCGCTATGGCCAAGGATCTTTTCCTTCTGACCAACAAGCCGGTGATGTACGTCTGCAACGTGGACGACGCCTCGGCTGTCAACGGCAACAAGTATGTGGACGCCGTCCGTGAGGCTGTCAAGGAAGAGAACGCGGAGATTCTCGTGATCTCAGCCAAGACCGAATCCGAAATCGCCGAGATGGACTCCTATGAGGACCGTCAGATGTTCCTTGAGGAGATGGGGCTGAAAGAATCCGGTGTCGTGAGACTGATCCAGGGAGCCTACCATCTGCTCGGACTCCAGACATTCTTCACAGCCGGCTCAGACGAGTGCCGCGCATGGACAATCCACAAGGGTGACAAGGCACCTAAAGCCGCCGGAGTCATCCACACGGACTTCGAGAAGGGATTCATCAGGGCGGAAGTCATCAAGTACGATGATTTCGTCACACTTGGCAGCGAAAGTGCGGTAAGAGCCGCCGGCAAGCTCGCCACCGAAGGCAAGGAATATGTCGTCCAGGACGGCGACATCATGCACTTCCTCTTCAACGTGTAAACTTGCCGAACCAATGTCGCTTCGACAGGCTCAGCGGCCAGAAAAAGCGTGGCACGCAAATATATGAATATCAACGAAATAAGCAAGTTCGTGGTGCAGAATCCCGCACCACGAACTTGCTTTATTCATTGGTCTTCAATTAGTTATCCGCCAAGGACCCGTTGCGACAACAACGACAGGCAGGTGTAAAAAAACGGCAGGTTCAACAACTGGCAATTCTACTACAGATAGACTTTGTTACAGACAATCTCTGCGACAGGTAGAACAGCTGCAACCGATACACTGCGACCGATGGAGCCGATTGCGGACTTCTACTCGACAGTGTTAAGGATGGAATCCCAGTCGAAGATGCCGAGGGTGGTCTTGTACTGATCAAAGACGGAATCCTCTTCGGCCGTGCCGGCGGCCTTCCAGACGTACCAGACAGGCTTAGGGGTAAGATTTGAGACACTACCTTCAGCGAAAGTGCGAAGACCTATCCTGAGGCCTCCTTCGGCTTTGTTGTCAGCCCAGTTATGCCACTGCATGGCATCGATGCCGTCAAGCTTTGAGATCTTCTTCCAAGCCCAGGCTCCACCAGCCGCCTGGAGAGCAAGATCTGTCTGCGAGTAAGAAGGTGAGTTCGTGCCCTGCTCTGACAGGAACAGCACACGCTTGGTGGTTCCCTTGTAAAGATTCTCCTTCTGCTTGATCCATGCATCAATTACCTCCAGATTCTTGAAGGTGATGTACCTCGTGGTCATTGAATATGTCGCCTGCGTGTCGTTCACCCAGAAAGAAGGCTTTGTGAGATCCTGCGGATAAGGGTGATAGGCCACACCCCAGCGGAAATCACCCTCGGCTTCAGAATAGGCGACAGTGGCCTCCAGCATTTTCTTCGGAGCATAATTTCCGTCCGCCACAGTCCAGCAATGGGTGTAGGAGCCAAGCACGGAAGCGTTCTGATCGTACTGGCGGACAATGTTGTAGCAGATTCTCATCGACTTGATGTAGCGGTCCAGATAGCGCATCATCGGCTGATCACCCATGTTCGTCCACTCATTGGCGAAATCAACCTCATTGTGCATGATCCAATGCGAGATCCTGTTGCCCGGTGTGCAGTGAGTCGAGGCCATGTGCTCAAGGGCGGCGGCGTAGAGATTGAACGCCTTTGCAGTCGTCAGGTTCGGCATGGTGTAGTTGCCCCCCTTATTCTCAGGATCCTTGAATATGGAGTTCGTCTGGCAGAGGATGATGGCGGACACCACGAGATCCATTTCTCCGGCCCGGCGGGTAACGCGGTCAACATAGTCCTTGAAGGCACCCAAAGAATAGTTCTGGCCGCCATAGGAGTAACCGGAGCCTTCTCCCTTGATGTAGTCATTGAGGACAACATTCATCGTGATGCTGCCCACGTTCATCTCCTTGCAGTCACTGAAATAAAGGTCTATGTCTCCAGCCCCGAAACCTTTCTTGTTTCTTAGCGGAAGAGCCGCGGGACTGGCTTTCGGAGCCACCTCGTCGGCATAACGGGCGTGGGAGTCAAGAACCTGCTTGTCCCCGTCCACCTTTACTACGGCCCATTTGGAGAACACCCGGTCGTACCTGATGCCCTCCCTTGCCGGAACGATTCTCTTCATGGTCACAGTGAAGGACTTGCCGGAAATGCTTTCCGTGTAAGGAAAAATCTCCATCTCGGTCACGTCCTGCCAAGGGGTGATCTCGGCAAGAACGTAGTTTCCGGATCCTGAGCAACTACCTTTCACGATGACTTGGTCGGAGGTCACCTCGACATAGGAAACATTTGAGGGATAGTCCTTTGAAAGATATTTCCCAAGATTGGCGGCCATAACCGCCTTCGGATCCTTCGGTCTCACGATGACATTAGGCTCCGGCTTGTCATCACCGCACGAACAGAGGATGACAAGTGACATCGCGGCACAGAAAAGCCGGGACAAAGAAGTTGTTTTCATGTTCAAAATCAGTTAGACTGTGTTGTATATACATAGTTGAACCTGCCTCCGGGAGCGGTGTCGCCATTGACGTAGAAGTCCATGATGTTACCCTCTTCCTGCATGTTGTCGTTCCACTTGAACTCAAAGTCAAGTGATCCGGAAGACAATCCCAGGGCCTTGCGAGGAATCTTTATTACAAGTTTGTTGCCGAAAGTCCTGAACTCGCACTCGGACAACTTCTCCCACATCCATATTCCTTGAATATTCCTCTCCATGACAGCCTTACGCCCCTTTGGACTGACGCGGTTGATGATGAAATCATAGCCGTTCCAGCCAGTGGACTTGTCCCTGTCAACGTCGATGAGCAGCTGCATCCAGTGCGGGTCGGACTGCGGAGAAAGCTCCCCGGCGGTCTCGACATAGAACCAGATGTTCTCCTGGTCACGGGCGACCTTGGCTCCCACGATGTCATTGCGTCCGGAATTGTTGGTGTAGTACATGTCATAGCGTCCGCGCGCGTCACGGTGCATGGTGTTGCCTTTGTAGCTTTGATAGTAAGGCAGCACATCATCCCAGTCCATGACATTCCTGAGGCTGATTGTCTTCTCTTCGCTTGCCGACGCGGCAGGAGTCATTCCCTTGAATTTCCTTACCCTGTCAACCAGCTGGAGATAGTAGACATCCCCCTTGTCTCCCCAGCCTTTGTTCGGCTCGATGTCACGGCTGTGATCCCAGTCAAACTGATCCACGAACGAGAACGGATCCCCTTGCCAGCCATGCTGCGGAAGCCATATTCCGGCAGTGTACTCGTTCCATCCGGTCACAAACACCAGTTCAGGATCAAGCTCGTAGGCACGGTCCCACTGCTCGGAGAAGTTCCAGCCATAGAGATAGCCGTCGGGACGAGGGTCGAATCCGTTCCTTACAGAGAAACTGCGTCCTTGGGAATCCTTGACGTTGAATGCCCCGCAATGACCCTTGCGGTCAGGACTCGTGTTCTGGGAGACTCCCACCGTCACCTGCTCGTAGGAAACCTTGCCGTCAACCCCTTTGGAGGCCACATAGCCATGCTGAGGATAGTTCTCCAACCACCCCCACTGGTCATTTCTGGTAGGGCCGTCAACGTAGTCCGGCTGACCTGGACGGAAGGTGAAGAACCCGGCGATCTCCCTGTCAAGCGGCGAATCATCAAGCGCCTCTGGATAAGCCATGATGCAAGGCTTGCCTTTCCAGACAAACCACAGGTTAGAGTATCTGCCCGGCTTGTAAAGATCATTGTAGAGTTCGTGAAGGGAAGTGCGAGTCCAGGAGAACGGGCCGAAATTAAGCATGAAAGCGATCTTCGGGACATTCACGCCGTCCCTCTGAGCCTCGTCCCACGTCTGGAGAAGAGCCTCGTAGGATTCCTTCCAGGTCAGCGAGCCGTTGGTGCAATCGAAGAACACAGCGTCCACGCCGGCGTCTGCCAGAAGCTCCGCCTGTTTGCGGAGAACCCACTTGTCCGTGGTCTTGTAGTAGCCGAACAGCGGTTCCTCCCAGAAAAAGAATCCTGGTTTCTTGCTTCCCCAGGCTGGATGATTGTAATCCTTCATGGCCTCGGGATACCTGCGGACGATCTCGGTGATGTTCTTCACCCGGTAGGTGGTGTCATCGTTGCCCTGATGCCAAGTCCAGAAAAACATCGCGACAAACTTTCCGTCTCGCTTCGACGGAGCGTCATTGTAGGATCTGACCTTTCGGCCAAGAGCGTCGGTAGCGGCCCATGAGTCACTGTTCACCCATTGGGAGAACAACGGCGACATCGCCAGGGACAAAAGCGCAAAAGCAAGAAAAACTCTTTTCACTATCAAATAAGCGGTTTTTAATGAATATTCTGAATTATTCCACCACAATGTGGTAGGATCCTGACGGGAAGACCTGGAAGTCCTCGCCGTTCAGTGACTTTATGCCAAAGGACACGGCCTCGCCGTCCACGGTTGCCTTTTTCCCTTCAGGAATATGCACGAGGCCGTCGGCGCCGGCAGGAATGACAATGTCCCAGACAAGTTTTCCGGCCTCCTTCCTCCAGGATGTGGATGTGACTCCGTAGCGGGTGTCCACGGTAGCCTTCGCCCACTCAAGGTCGGCGGTGTGCCGAGGGTAGAACATGACGGTCTTGAAACCAGGATTATCCTCAACGGGCCTTAATCCGGCGACATCCTCAAGAATCCAGGACTCGTAACCACCCTGCATAGGATGGTTGTGTGATCCGTGGGACTTCGCATAGATGTCACTCCGGACAGGCAGGATCTCCCACAGTGTGGTCACCTTGAGGGAGTCCACCATCACGCCGAATGAGTTCTCGCCCTTCTTTGTGAAGAGGCCGAAAGCCTGGGCAGAGGCTCCGTTCCTTGAGAGTTCGCTTCCTATCCTTGACAGGCCGAAGACCCCTACATCCAAGAACTTATGGCCGGTGTTGATGTCGTACATAATGGCCTGGGTGGCCTCCTGACGACGATCCTCAGGGAAAAGTCCGAGATCAAGCGCCATAGCGTCGGCCGTCTGGCCGCCGAAAGAACATTTGAGAGGGTTGAAGAACTTGGAGACGATGGCCTTGCGGACATATTCCTCCTGCTTTTCGAACCATTCCAAGTCTTCCTCCTTGCCGAGCAGCCTTGCCGTCTTGACCATGATCCCGAGATCAAGAAGATGGAAGGCCGAAGAAGAGAACTCGACCACCGTGCCGTTGTGCTCGTGGCTGCTGAATGTCGGACACCAGTCGCCCAGACCCTCATAGACTATTCCGTCAACAGCCGTGGACGCTATGTGGCGTACCCAGTGGCTCATCATGTCGTAATAGTCCCGGAGAATCCGCTTGTTGCCGTAGTACACATAAAGATGCCAAGGAAGCTGCACCACCGCCGTTCCCCAATCAGGGGAAGCGACGCCGCAAAGACGCTTTCCGGGGGCGATCATGAAAGGCAGGCCGGCTTCCTTGTCGGCGAAGTAGAACTGATTGTTGTAGTACTTGTGGAACAGGGTGTTGGTGAGGCTGACATCGGATGTCGTCCGGATATCATCAAGGTACTTGACCCAGAAGTTGTTCATCTGGAAGAGCATGTCGGCAGCGCGGTCGTAGGCATGGGTGTCTCCGAGCCAGCCGCACTTCTCCCGCTGGTTGCAATCGACAGGAAGCCCGACGAAAGCATTGATGAAGGTACGCTCGGCGATGTCATGCAGATAGTTGATCTGATGGTCAGAACACTCGAAAGATCCGATCGTGGCCAGATCCGTGTGCACCGGAGCGCGGGTGATCCAGTCCAAGGCCGGCTCCTCGTCCGAGCCTTCCACGGTCAGTTCCACATACCTCATTCCATGGTAGGTGAAGACAGGCATCCAGGTCTCCTTTCCCCTGCCGGCGAAAGTGTAGGAATCCTTCTGGAGTCCGACATGTTCGACACCGGTTGATGCCACGTCAATCTCGCGGGTCCTCGGGTCGATCTCCTCGGAGCCTATGGTCTGGAGCCTCACTCCGCGAGGAAGAGACGCGCTGAACACTACTTCCGACGTAAGGTTGGTTCCGAAATCATAGATCCAGACATTTCCTTCCTTTGAAGACCGCCACATTGCGGAGGCCTTCTGAGGAGCGAAAGCCCTCATCGGAGGTATCTCCTGCGCGGCCATCCTCACGGGAATGACACCTCCTGCCTTCACGGCATCGTTCCAGGAACTGTCATCGAAAGAAGCCTCGCACCAGCCGTCAATCTCGCGGGTGGCGTCATATTCATCACCCTGATAGACATTGGAGCTGACAAGCGGCCCGTCCGCCCATTTCCAGGATGTGTCCGTGCCGATGGTCTCGACCTTGCCGGAAGCATATTCAACGCGCATCTGACAGCGGAGGATAGGTCTGCCGTAGGTCATTCCCCCTCCCCAGACCTTGTCCTGGTTGTACCATCCCGCGCCCAGCATGACACCGATGCAGTTCTTGCCGCCCACGAGAAGAGAGGTCACGTCAAACGCGCTGTAAAGGGCTTTCTTGTCGTAGTCGGTCTGCGCCGGATCGAGAATCCTGTCAGGCTCGACCGCCCTGCCGTTGAGGTAGAGCTGCGAACAGCCCAGACCGCAGAGATAGACAACCGCCCTGCGGACCTTACCCTTGCCGATCAAGCAGGTTTTGCGGAAATATGGGAACGGCCCGTCCTCAGTCTTCCCTGTCGCGATCCAGTCAGCCTCCCAGGAGTTGTCTATCGACTTTGTGAAGCTGGCCGCCTTTGTCCACGGAGAGACCTTGCCGGAGCCGTCCCAAATTCTTACCTTCCAGAAGTACCGCTTCCCTTCCTCAAGGGTCACTGTCGGAGGGATGGTAATGTCAAGCTGGTCATCGGAGACGACCTTCCCGGACTTCCACACGTCACCGCCGCAATTCGGAGTCGAACCGACCCAGAGCTCATAGGCAGTCTGACGGGCCGCCCTCACATCCGAACGGAGCTTCCAGCTGAAGCTGACATCGCTCACGGCGACAGGATCCACCATGTCGTTACAGCTCAGCGAAACAGGGAAGACAGTAGGCTTGGCCTGGGCGCAAAGACCCGCAAGCAGCAGCAAAGAGGCAAGAACTTTTTTCATGAATATTACTTATTCCAGATGAATCGGTAGTTGAAACGACGGTTCGGTGCGGTGTCGCCCTTCAGGCAAAGGGAGATAGGATCCACCAGATCTCCGGTGTTGTCGGCCCATTTGAAGTCAAAGGTCATCGATTTTCCGGAGACACCAAGCAGGGCCTTCGGTACCGCAAGCTCCAACTTGTTGCCGCTGACAGCGAAGTTATACTCCCCTGCCTTGATCCATTTTCCGTCTGCATATTTGAGGACATTACCCTTACCGGATGACGTTATGTCCTTGTTGATCAAGATGTCGTAGCCATACCATCCGGTGGAGGAATCCCCGTCGGAATCAATCAGCAGCAACATCCAGTCAGGATCGGTGCAAGGTGTAAGCGCGTCGGCGGTCTCGACGTAGAAGAAAATTTCATTCTTTCCGACGGCCACCTTGGAGGCCACAATGTCGTTTCTTCCCGAAGAGTCCTTGTAGTGAAGCCCGGCGTAGCCTTTCGCGTCACGATGGAACACGTCGCCCCGGGTGTCGCGGTACACGACATCGATCCTGTCCCAATCAGCGAACGACCCGTCAACCGACATTTTATGAATATGCCTGTTCACCGGAATCGGGCGCGCGCCCTTGTAGCGGCGGATGTTCTGCGCCATCTGCATGTAGTAGTTGTCGGTGTAGCCACCTTTCATCGGCTGTATGGTCCTGTTGAACTCGGCGTTGTACTGGTCCACGAACATGAACGGATTCTTGCGGCCAAGCCAGCCGACCTCGCCGTTGTACTTCCCGGCGGTCCACTCGTTCCAGTCGTTGAGGTAAAGGAACTGCGGATTAACAGCGAGTGCGTCTTCCCAACGTTCCTGGAAGTATATTCCATAACCCTCCGGATGGGCGACCTTGCGGCCAAGCCAAGGAACGTAGGCCGAATCCGGGAGATCATATTCATTGAGCTTAGGCTCGCCGTCGCGCTTCGACCAGGATTTTCCTACTCCCATCGGGACATCAGTCATGGTGACAGGATGCTGGGCAGGGGTGACTGCTACTTCCTCGATCTTACCGTCATGCTTGGAAGCCAGCTGCTCCGGAGTCATCGACTTGATCCGTGAATCGGCCATGCTATAGCCGAAACTCCAGTTGTCCTCAGTGCCGATGAAACGCTTGCCGGCCCACTCGTAGTAGCCCCACCACATGTTCCTCAGCGTGAAGAAGTTCTTGACCTCATCGGAATAGTCATGCTTGCCGTCCTTGTAGGCAGGGTGGCCTCCGTTGGCGTCATGGACAGGATCCGCGTTGTAGAGAAGGAGCGGCTTCCCGTCCCAGTAAAACCACAGGTCAGGATACTTGTTCTCCTTGTAGATCCGCTCGTAGAGCTGCTGGACGACCGTGATGACCTCTCCGTTGAACGCCCAGAAGCAGAACTGCGGGGTGTTGTTGCCCTCGGCGCGCATCTTTTCCATCGTGGAGAAAAGCACCTCCCACTCGTCCCAGTAACGCACGGCGTTAGTGACATCCAACACAAGCACATCCACTCCCGCGTCGGAGAGCATCGACATGTCCTTTCTGATGACCCATTCGTCCTGGCTCAGGAAATAGCCCATCTCGGGCTCGCCCCAGTGGTAGGAGCCTCTCTTCCAGTTAGGATTGTCAGCCTGAAATCTGGCGTTTGGATCGGCCTGGAGAACCTTCGTCACGTCGGCGTCATAAGGAGCCGGCATATTCGCAAGGTTCTGTGTGTGCCACGTGATGTAGAAGATGCCCACAACACGTCTCTGATCTGTCTTGACCGGCCCGACGGCATCATAGCCCGGCATGGTCCTTCCCAGCGCGTCGGTGGCAACCCAAGTGTCCTGATAAAGGTCAACGGCTGGTCTTTTGACAGTTATGTCCTGCGCTGAAAGCGCGCAGGACATAACCACGAAAGCTATTATAGATGAAATTGTCTTTTTTGTCATCTGTAAATATTAAAGTGTCAATGAACTTGGTTTATTCGCCTTCCTCGGCGGCACGCCAGTGCATAAGACGGATCACCACTGTCTCTCCGGCTCCGTCACCGATGTCAAAACGGACTACGGCTCCAGGGTCTCCACCCCACCAACCTTTGTTCCAGGCATCGACCATATTCATCTTGAATGTCTTCCATTCATCGGTCTTCTTGAGCGTGAAGAATGTCTCCACGCCGCCGTCAGGGCCTCCGACACCCCAACCGCCTTTGCACCAGAAGAACTCGCAGGCAAGGTCAGCAGTGGACTTGTAGTGGAACACAAGAACTGTTCCAGGAGCCTGTTTCTTGAGAGGCTGCATAGCCACCCAAGAGTCTCCTCCGGTCGTCGCGAACGTGAACTCTGACGGGTTCTCCGGATTGCTTGCCGTAATCTTAAGATTGTTGATGATTCCAGTGTTAGGAGTCATGTACTCAATCTCCGGATAGTAGGTGGCGTCATCATCCGGATCCGGCTGGAGCTCAAGCTCGGACTCCTTGGCGTAATGGGTGGCCGCATCGGCATAGTAGGCGCAGAACTCGGTGATGCTCACACGCTGCACGCTTGGGAAGGCGATAAGAATAAACCTTGCGTCTATCGGATTCTCCAATTTGTAAGCATGGTTATAGATGTGCTCACGATTATATTCAAACATTCCAAGATAATGAGCTTGGGACATATCAGCCACTGGCTCTTTCGAGTCGAAAACCATAAGGGCCACAGGCTGGCCGTCCCGATCCTTTGAATTACCTACCAGTTCGAACCAGTTGATCCGATGAATCTCACCAAGGTCAATGGCGACCCACACAATGTCATTATTCGATCCTGACCAGGCGGTTGAGACATTGTTATCCAAAAGATTTGCGGGAACATTGTCACCATCCACCCCAGAGGCGCCGATGGCCGTCATTCTGGACTGAGGGATCTCTCCCCTTTCCGGTGTCACCTCGACAACCTTTGGCTCCGAAGTGTTCTTGCCGCTCTCGTCAGTGGCCGTGATCGTCACATTTGTCTTGTCAACAAACGGGAAGATCTCCACGCTGCCGCCCTCGTTGCTTGTTCTGGTCACAGTCTTGGTCTCTCCCGCGAGATTCTTGTAGGAAATGCTCATGGTGACAGGGACATCATACTCATTTGCCCAGCTGATTACAGCACCCTCTACGGTCGGCTTGGCCTCCACCGTACCGGTGATGTACTTGAAGGCCTTTGAGGCATCCTCCGGAGTGCAGGAAACGGTCTTGGACTCACCGTAACGCTCGTCAGAAGTGTAAGGAGTGACAGTGAACTCGTAGGTATTTGTGTCAGAGAACCCGCCTATCCTTACGGAAGTATGGCCTTCTCCCTTTTCGGAATCGACACTATAGACGCTCACCTTCTGCTTCACTTCCTCTCCGGAAGCGTTCGTGTAGGTCACCGTCGCATAATAGTAGTCGCTTGCCGATGGATTGTCCCATTTGAGGACAACCGCACCGATTCTCGGCTCCGCCGTCAGATTAGACAGGACGATGTCGCCATCCTTTGTCATTCCTGAATCCTCCTTGCAGGAAAGGAAGATGGCCGAGCAGGCGATCAATATCAAGTAGATGATTTTTTTCATATTCATCAATTTTTTTCAATTCAAAAATACAAACCTACTACCAACCAGGATTCTGCCAATCGTTTCCGGTCAGTTCGAGAATCTTGGACGCCTCGGAGAGTTCGAGCGGATAGAGAAGGTACTTGTCAGAGCATGTCATACGCTTGTCGAAGGAGAAGCGTTCGTAGGTGATGTTCTTGCCGGTTCCGGAAACCTTCACTCCAGACACTACCGCTGTGGAAGAGAGAGCCTTCCAACGGCGCAGGCTGAAATAACGGTCAGGCTCAAGGGCGAACTCGACCCTACGGTCGTTGCGGTACCTCTTCTCGAAGTCAGACACTGACAGACCGCTCGGGATTCCTGGCATGTTGACTCTCGCGCGTACTTTGTTGACGGCGTCGCGGGCGGACAGGTTCAGTCCGGACACGCTTACAACCTTGTCCGGTCCGACTGCCTGATAGGCAACCTCGGCGAAGTTGTAGTAAAGCTCGGCGAGACGCACCCCGCGCATGTAACCGTCAGAGTTTGAGTTTCTGTTGGATGCGTCATGGGCGAATTTGCGCATGTAGTAGCCGGTGTGGGTGTACCTGATGCTTGTCGCATTCAGTCCGCAGTTGGCACCGGCGACAGTGGAGATCTCATCATTTCCTCTGCTGCTGCCATTGTAGAACACGGTAGCGTAGAAACGAGGATCCCTGTTCTCGTAAGGCTTGGACTCATCATAGCCAGACTCGGTGTTGATGATCGGCTTAAGGTGCTGCTCGTCGCTGTAGCCCGTGATGGCAGGCTTTCCGTTGGCCATCTCGTAGGCATCCACGAGCTCCTGCGTAGGGCAGGTGCCGGCGGTGGAGCTACCGCTGACAATCGGAAGACCGCACTCTTTCCAGACAGTCGTGCGCACGCCTCCGAAGATTGTCTCCTTGTCCTTGGCCCTGTAATCATCAGGGTTGTAGAGGAAGTAGGAAGCGTAGGCATTGTAGCCGCCGCTGGCTGTTGTCCAGAGGCTGTAGTCATTGGCAAGAACCTTGGCGAGAGCGTCGGCGGCGATGTCAAGAGCCTGGTCAGCGGTGTAGCCGCCATCACTAAAGAGAGGGCTGATAACGTAGGTCGCGGTCTCGCATCTGATGGCCTGGGCAAGAGCCTTGGTCGCCATTCCCCACTGCTGGGTACGATAGACATAGGAATATGCATCCGAATCCTCCGTGGCGATCGCCGCGTCGCAGTCAGCGAAGATCTGAGCCGCGATCTCGGACACAGACGCCTTCTTGTCGGCGGTATAGTCATGGCTGGTGCCAAGATCGGAAGTGATCAGAGGAAGCGGACCGAACCTCTTCATGAGCTGAAGATAGTACCAAGCCCTGAGGGTAAGAGCCTGAGCCTTCCAGCCGGCCCTCTCCTCGTTTGTAATTTCAGCCGTGGCGCCGTCGATGTTGGCGATGAAGACATTGCATTTGCGCACACCCTGGAAGAACTGCCCCCAAGGATTGCCGTCAAGGTTGTTGGCGGCGAAGTTGCTTGAAGTGACATCGGAATTGTACCAGATGTCGAACCCGTGGCCGGCAGTGATGCTTTCGCTGTTCTGCGCGTCATCGGTGTACGCTCCGGCATGGACATACGGTGCCTTCAAGTAGTTGTAGCAAGCGTTGAGATAGCCTCTGGTCCTGTTGCGATCCTGGAAAACCTCGGACATGTCAATGGTTCCGTTAGAGCGGAGATCCAAGCTGTCCTGGCAAGAGGACAGGGCCGCGGCGGCCACCATTGCAAGAATAATTATGCGGAATTTTTTCATAACATTCAGATTTAACATATGAACCATTTCCATTAGAATGTAAGGTTGATTCCAAGTCTGTACATCCTATAGACAGGGAAGTTGAGCACACTGCCCTCGACTGGAGTGTCGTTTGTCTTCATACCATCGATGGTGAAGAGATTCTGACCGCTCAGATAGACCTTGAAGGCACTTGCGTTAAGGAAATCGCAGACCTTCTTAGGCATCTTGTAGGAGATCTCGGCTGTCTTCAGGCGAAGGAATGACGCATCCTTCAGGAGGAAGTCGTTCGTTCTGTTGCTGGTCGTCGAGGTCGTGGAAAGAGCAGGGAAGCTGATTTCCTCGTCGTTGAGCCACTTCTCGGCAGTCCATGCAGACTTGTGGCTTTCAGTGAATATTCCGTCGTAGGCAGACTGATTGGAGATCAGCTCGCCATAGTTCTTGTCGTAGTCACCGATTCCCTGGAACAGGAGGCTGACCTCGAAGTTCTTGACATTGAAACCTACATTGAAGGCAAAGTTGTACTTAGGAAGAGATCCGTTGCCGATCGGTGCGAGATCCTTCTCGTCGATGACACCGTCATTGTTCAGATCCTTGTACTTGATGTCACCCAGACGAGGAGTGCCGAACGAGTACTTAGGACCTGCCTCGATCTCATCCTGGAAATTATACAGACCGCTGCCGTTGCTGTAGTCCGTAAGGTAGCCCCAAGACTGTCCGACAGGATAGCCCTCCGTGCGGTAGCGGTAGGCGTAGGACTCGTTATAAGCGGTCTCTCCGACGAAGATGACCTTGTTCTTGCTATAGTCAAGATGACCGGCCACGAACAGGGCAAAGTCAGAGTTGAAACGCTTCTTGTAGCTTACGGAGAGTTCCCATCCCTTGTTCTCGTACTCACCCATGTTGGTGATAGGATAGGCTCCAAGAGGAATACCCTGGTAGAGAGGAACCTTGGCGGTTGAGCTGATCACACCGTTGGTCATCTTCTCCTTGAACACATCGAAGGAAACCTGGAGCTGGTTGGCGACACCGAGATCAATACCGATGTTGGCCTTGTGGATCTTCTCTGGCTCAAGGTTAGGGTTGCCATAGGCAGACTCGTTGGTGTAGTAGCCAAGATAAGGGATAAGGCCACCCGTGGTGCTGGTCACCTGATCCTTGTAGGCGTACCTGTCAAATCCTGTGGCGTCGTTACCGGTGATGGCGTAGGATCCGCGGATCTTCAGCAAAGACAACCACGGCATGCTCTCCCTGATGAAGCTCTCGTTGGAGGCTATCCATGCGGCGGAGACACCAGGTGTCCACACAAAGCGTGTCTTTCTCGGGAAATAGTCCGATCCGGAATAGCCGGTGGAAAGCTTGACAGCGTATCTCTTGTCGAAATCGTAAGCCAGCTCGGCTCCGGTGTAGACACGTCTGAAATCGTAGGTGGCGCTACCTGTGAAATTGTCAAATTCCTGATAGGTGGCGTAGGCGTTGGCATTCAGATGATGCTTGCCGAAATCCCTCTGCCATCCGGCCTCTCCTTTGTAAGAGAGGTATCCGTACAATGCCTCCCCTTTGGAATACTTAAGGTTATCATTGATTGTCGTACCGAACTTGGTGAATTCGAGATTGTTCCAATCATCGTTTCTGATGAATCTCGCATATTTCTGGGTAGTGGCCATGTTGGCGGTGATGTAGGACAGATAGCCCACGCTGCCACCAACCCAAAGACCAGGAGTCAGGAATGAAAGATCCAGCTTGATACCTGCCTGACCGTAGATGTTGGTGTTGGTCTCGTTGCTGTAGCCGCTACGGTTCAACATTCCGTAAGGAGAGGCGTTGATGTTGGTTGAAGTCGTGACTTCACCGCCCTGCTCCACAACATTTCCTTCCTCGTCATAGATTGTAGGAGTAACCGGTCCATAGATGTAGGAAGGCATCCTGGTGATCAGGTTGTAGATGTTTCCGTTGTTGTTGACCGCACCGCCCGGAGTGTGGGACTTCACGATAGATCCGGCAAGGTTGGCCCAAAGGCTGATGTACTTGCTGACCTTGACATCGACATTCGAGCGGAAATTCACTCTGTACTTCTCGTTGTCAGACTTGTAGTCCTTCTGATCGGTGTTCCAGAAACTGCCCTGACGCAGGACGTTGAAGTTGGAATAGAACCTCACGTTCTCGTTACCACCGGTAGCGTCCAGCGAGATTCTCTGCTGATTTGAGAAATCGCGGACAAGCATGTCGTACCAGTCTGTGTTAGGGTAGAGTTCGTCTCCTCCGTTCTTGAAGCCCTCAAGAGCCTCCTGCGGGAAATAATGGTACTCGCCGAGTCCGTCATTCGCGGCGGCCTGGTTTCTCAGGCCGGCAAATGTGTAGGAGTCAAAACTGCGAATCTTGGATGTAGGTGTCTGGACTGTCTCGGAAATGTTGACTCCGACCTTGAGTTTGCCTGGAGTACCGCGCTTGGTGTTGATGACAATCAGACCGTCGGAGCCTTTCACACCATAGATGGCCTGTGATGCTCCGTCCTTGAGGATGGACACCGACTCAACCTCCTCAGGAGAGATTCGGTAGAGGATGTCATGGGCGAAAGAGTCATAGAGGATACCATCGATGACCACACCGGCGACTCCGCCGTGGAAAGTGGAGAATCCACGAATGTACATATTCAGTGACTCATAGCCAGGCTCGAACGATGTCTCCATCGTGGTGAGTCCTGAGAACATTCCCGAGAATGATCCCTGAAGACGGGACATCAAGGATTTTCCGAGCTGCTCTCCGGATGCGGTTGAGACCGCGTCTGTCAGAAGTTCCCTGCTCTGCTTGCTCAGTCCGATGTTGACGGTCTCGGCAAGATTGTGGGCGTCATCCTCAAGGACGACATCCGCCTGTGAGGATGCCTTGACAGATGTCGGCTTGTAACCAAGGAGGGAGAACTCCAAATCCTCGGACTTGCCCACCTTGGCGGTGTACTGGCCATTCTTGTCAGTAATGTACAAGTCCTTATGATTAGCCGAGACAATCACGCCAGGCAACGGGTTGCCGTAAACATCCTTTACGGTACCGGCGACAGTGATGTCCTGCGCCTTGACTTGGATGGATGTTCCAAGCAGGATAAGCGCCGCTGCTGTGAATATATTCTTATTCAACATATTTAATGCTCTAATTAAGTGTTCTGTAAGATTTAACCATTACCAGCCCGGATTCTGCCAGTCTTCACCGGTGATGGCTCTCATGTTGTTGACCTCGGAAAGAGGAACCGGCATCTTAAGCCACTTGTTGGTGTAGCACTGACGCTCCTTGATTGTTGTACGTTCGTACTTGTAGGAACCGTCATTCATGTGGGTGATGTGAGCCGCGGTGACCCAACGGTCAGTGTCCGAGAGATCCTCGTCCGGCTTATGCCATCTGCGGACATCGAAGTAACGGTTTCCTTCAAGAGCCAGCTCCACCCTACGCTCGTTGTGGATCCTCTGGCGAAGCGCGTCTCCTGTAAGTCCGGCAGGAAGACCCGGCATCCCGACACGGGCGCGTACCTTGTTCACGTAAGTGATGGCCTCAGCTGAATGGTTGGCCTCCATGGCCGCCTCGGCGAAATTGAGGTAGATCTCCGCAAGACGGTAATCCTTGTGGCGGGCACCTTGGATTCTCATCTCCACACCGCTGTTAGGGTGGAGGAACTTTCGCTGATAATAGCCTGTACGTGTGTTTGTTCGAATTTTTTCTCCAACTACTTTACGTCCCATCAATGGTTCCGCCTCATTCTCAATTGAACCATCCTCTTTCTGATAGGCATCCCATGTAGTTATTATTCTTGTCATGCTTCCTGTACCCTGACCCAAATTCTCAAAAGATGTTTTCTGAGCCGCAGTCGACCAGTTGCAGTATCTTTTGGAACCATTGTAATAGACAGTGGCATAGAACCTTGGATCCCTGTTTGCATAAGGATTGTTGTGGTTATACATAGTGTTGGAACTGTTATAGTTCGGTTTGAGGTGCTGCTCGTCAAGATAAGGCTTGCTCAAATCAAGGACAGTCTCTCCATTTACGGTCTCAAACGCATCTACAAGCTCCTGAGAAGGACAGGTTCCAGCCTTGTAACCAAGGATGGCACCAGGAGCGTCAACGTTGGCAAGATCCCAGTTACCGCCATCTCTCAACTGATAGATTGTCTCCTTGTCGGCAGGGTCTGCGGCATAGGCACCGGAATTACAGAAATATTCATTGAACAACTGGGCATAGGTGTTAGGAAGGTAAGCTCTCTCGGCTCCCCAAACCGCAGTCTGGTTGACCTTGTTGTAAAGAGCGTAGCCGTTGCTCTCAAGAGCCTGGACAGCAGCCTTGTTCACAGTGTAGGCCTCTTCCCAATAGTTGTTGCCGTCGTTGTACAAAGGACTGGCGGCGAACACTGTCATCCTTGACTTGATCGCCCATGCGACAGCCTTTGTCATACGCAACGCCTCGCTGTCAGTGGTGATTCGCCAAGGAAGCTCATCACAGGCAAGGGCGGCGTCACAATCCTCGATGATGAACTGAACCACATCGTGGAATGAGCTGCGCTCAACCTTGGAGAAGTCCGCGTCAAGAGTGTAAGGCTCCTTGATGATAGGAAGGGAGCAACCGAACCACATCAGAAGTTCCGAGTAGTAGTAAGCCCTCAGAAGATGAGCCTCAGCTGTCCATCTGGAGCGGTCGCTTTCCTTGGTCACGTTTGCTGTTGGGATGTTCTGAAGGAACACGGAACAGTTACGTATCCTCTGGAAATAACGTGACCATGAGGCACTCTGGTTTCCGCCATCACCTGCATTATAACTTGCCGGATGGTCAGCGGCCGTGGCGTTCCCGTCATAGTATTTTCTGGACCCAGCCCAATCCACATCAAGATCGTCGGCATCCCATGCGTCGTCACACCAATTCACCGGCCCTCTGCTCCAGAAAAACCACACGCATCCTTTGACGTTGATGCTGGAGTAGCAGGAGTTGAGATAGTACATCGTCTTGTCATTATCCTTGAAAACCTCCTCAAGCGAGATCTTTCCGGAAGGAGCCTGATCCAATGCGTCAGAGCAGGAGGACAAAGCCAGAGACAAAACACAAGCTGCAATAATATAGAATTTATTTTTCATATTCATCGTCAGTTTAGAAGTTAATATTAAGTCCAAGACTGACATTCTTGGTGATAGGATAACCATAAGAGTTATTCTGCTCAGGATCAAGATGGGTCACACGAAGATTATCCCATACGAACAAGTTCTGGCCGCTGACATAGACGCGGACACTGTTGACTCCCGCGCGTGAAAGGAAGCGGGAAGGAAGGGTGTAGCCTAACTCAATGTTCTTCAATCTCAGGAAAGAACGGTTCTGGATGAAGAAGTCATTGGTAGTATGGCTGACAGTCTGAGCGGTGGAGATTGCCGGATAGGAGATCTTGTCACCATTGTTGTAACGCTCCTCGGTCCAGCCGTGCCTTGTCCATTCAAAGTAAGTACCGCTCTTGGTGTACTCAACCACACCCTGGCCGCTATAGTACTTGGAATATCTTCCCAAACCGGAGAAGAGCACATTGAAGTCGATACCCTTGAAGTTGAATCCCAAAGTGACACCGTAGTTGATGCCAGGGATGCTTGTCGAGTAACCGATAGGAGACAAGTCCTTGTCATCGATAACGCCGTCACCGTTGACATCCTTATAGACAAAATCACCGACTCTCGGAACACCGAATCCATAATCGCAGTAATTATCTATTTCCTCCTGAGATGTGAAATAACCCTTTCCAGGGGAGTTCCAGTCAATCAGGTAACCCCAAGCTTGTTCGAGACGGAAGCCTTCTTTGCGATACTGATAGGCATATTCCTCTGAACGCATAGGCTCGTCAAACTCAACAAGCTCGTTGTCATTGAATCCGAAGTTGCCCTTGACGGACAGGGAGAAGTCCTTGTTGAACGAGTGGCTGTAGCTTGCCTCGATCTCATAGCCGTGGTTCTTGACAACACCCATGTTCACCTTAGGAATGTAGCTTGAGCTTACACCCTGGAATGAAGGGATGGTCTGACGGGAGATGAGGATCTGGTCACGATTCTCCGTGAAGTAGTCGAAATTGATTCTGAAATCCTTGAAGAGACCGATCTCGAAACCGAGATTCATCTTCTTGGAAAGCTCCCAAGTTATGCTCTTGTTTCCAAGGAGACCTTCGCTGATCGTATGTCCGCCAAGTCCTGAGACATTGGTGCCTCCACCAACCTCAATGTTATCCTGGAACAGGAACCTTAAGCCACCCATAGAGTCGTTACCCACAAGACCGTAAGACCCTCTGAACTTCAACCAGGTGATGTACTCGTTGTCCTTAAGGAACGACTCGTTGCTGGCGATCCATCCAAGTGACGCCGAAGGGAAAAGACCGAACCTCTTCGAAGGGGCGAACTGCTCCGATCCATTGTAACCAAGGTTGGCCTCGACAAGATACCTGTCGTCAAATGAATATGTGGCGCGCGCCGCCGTACCGATAACGTTGTAAGGAATCTCTGCAGCTGTCGTCTCCCAGTACTTTCTGTACGCCGTCACCATTCCGGTGACGTTGTGCTTGCCGAAGGTTCTGGCATAGTTCACGGAACCCTGTACATACAACTGATAGTTGGATGACCTCCATGAAGACATTGTCAAAGGAAAGGTATCTCTCTCGTGCAATGAATAGGAAAGACTGTCATTTTTGTAGTCAACGTTAGCATAGTAGAACTGCTCTTGCTTGAGTCCTTCCAGTATACCTCTGTTGTAGGTGTCGTAGGCAGCCATTCCTGTGATGCTCAATCCCTTGGTGACCAGCTCGCTAAGATCCCAGTTCAAAGAGAACTGGGTGTTGAGGTTCTTCCTCTTGTTGGTGTGGAAACCTCTGCGGTTGATGATCTCGAAAGCGGAGCGGTCAAGGTAATTATAGCCTATAAAAGCACCGCTTTCCGCTCCAAATCTTGAGTCTGTGGTAGGGCCAGGAGAGATAGGAAGGATGGTCTGCGACTGATAGATAAGGTCAGTAATCATCCACTGCTGATTACCGTCAGCGGCAGGATTACCACCGTAAAGAGCGCCAACCGCAGGCATGTTCACATTCTCGGCGTAAGAGGCGATGTTGAGCGAGGCGGTAAGGCTCTTCGTGATGTGGAAATCAAGGTTTGAACGCAGGCTGAGCCTGTCCATGTAGCACTGAGGATTGTACCCCAGATAGTCCGGACTCTCGGTGTTAAGGTTACCTCCCTGATGGATGTAGCCGACATTCACGAAGTAATTGACAAAGTCGGTACCTCCGGAGATGTTGACATTGGCTCGTGACTGAGGAGTGTTCTTCTTAAGATACATCCTGTAGAAGTCATTGTCACAGTAGACAGCCTTGCGCATGGCGACCTGATTATCGTAGTCAGGTGACGTAGGGTCCAAGCCAAGGAGGGGATTCTTGTACTTGGCGATGATCTCCTCTGAGAACTGAGGACCATAACCGTCGTTGGACAACGCCTCGTTTCTGAGTTCGCAATACTCCCACGAATGAAGCCTGTCAGGTTCCTTGGTGAAGGATGTCCAGCTCTGGTCGAAAGAGATGCTCAACTGAGCCTTTCCCTTCTGTCCCTTGCGGGTCTGGATGAGGATCACACCATTCGCACCCTGAACACCGTAAAGCGCGGTCGCGGAAGCGTCCTTGAGGACGGAGATGCTCTCGACCTCATTCATGTCTACGGTGCGGATGTTGTCACGCTCCACACCGTCCACAAGGATCAGAGGACTCTTTCCATTGGTTGTCGCAGCTCCTCGAAGGTACATTGTGGCGCCATCGACACCCGGCTGGCCGCCTCCACTCTGCATGGATGTAAGACCTGTGACACGTCCTGCAAGAGCGTTGTCCAGACGTGTGGACGTGGTCTTGCGGAGATCAGCTGAAGCGACCGTAGAGATCGCACCGGTCACGGAAAGCTTCTTCTGCTGACCGAACGCCACCACAACCGTCTCTTCAAGCATCTCGGAGTCAGGGACAAGACTCACGACATAATTTGATTTACCCTCAGGAAGAACCTGATCGGTGTAACCAATACAAGACACGATGACAGTGGCTCCGGACGGGACTCCCCCAAGTGTGAATGTACCATCGGGACCGGTCATCGTACCATTGGTCGTACCATCTACGATGATGGTCACGCCAGGCATCGGCTGATTGTTCTCGTCCAACACCTTTCCGGTGATTGTTCTGCCGGAAGTCTGGGCCAAGGCGGTACCTGTCCCGACAACCATAAGCAGGAGAACAGCCGCTATCGCTGCCTTTACCTTTGAAAGACAGGACGCAACTTTTTGGTTTCTATCGTGCATATTAATTAATGTTGTTAAACTACAAGTTATATTTTAAGTACGTTACAGTGTTATCGTTATCAAAAATCTGACAATACTTTCCCTTTAACGTTTTTAAAGATAGTAACAACTATGGCAAACTTGTATTTTTCTTGACAATATTTGCAGTAAAAACGACAATTATAAAAGTCGTCATGCAAAAAAAACGGGGAATAACCCAATCGGATTATTCCCCGCCATGAAAATTTTATACTATCTACTAATAGAAACGTGCCCTGTGATCCTTGACATCAGATTCCAACATCATCACCGGAAGAATCATCTGAGTGCTGTAGTTGTTGATCTGAGCGGCGGCGTTCTTTGCGTCATCCTCAGTGTAGAAGGCTCCGGTGTCGCGGGAATTAACCTTGAATATATACGTACCGATGGTACCAGCGACAGGTCCGCAGATTGTGCCTTCAGGAGCCACGGAAGCGGCACCTACGAACTTAGGGTCAAGTCCTTGACCAGCCATCGTGGCGAACCTTACATCTACACCTGTGCTGACGGATGAGTGAAGTGTGTCAGCGATAGCCTGAAGGTCATTGATTCCCTGAATCTTCTGGGCGAGGTCAGCGGCGGCCTTCTCGGCGGCCTTCTCGGCATAGAGACGCTGGCGAACCACTTCCTTGACCTCATCGAGTTTGGCGATGCCTTCCTTATGGATTCCGGTCACGGTGGCTATGAACAGATAGTTGTTGTTGACTGTGATGATCTCGGAAACCTTTCCGACCTTGTTGTCAAACACCCATCTTGTGACCTCCTTGGCCTGTGAAATCGAACCGTAAGTGGAGGTTGCCTCGTTGACCATCAAAGGATGTGAGTATAGTCCCATTGAATCAACAGCAGCCTTGTAGTTGTTGTACTTGCCAGCAGCGATCTTTGAGAAATTGCTGGCCTGGGCGTAGTAGCTGTTGAATGTCTCACCACTGGCGAGAGCGGCCTTCTCAAGGATAGCCACCTGCTTCTTGGCGACCGGAGCGGTCTTTTTGGTAACCTCTACGATATGAGTGCCATACTGGGTCTTCACAATATAAGGCTTGCCTGTCTGGGCTGTGAGGACAGATTCAAAACCAGGAATCATGTAAGTCTGGGTCATCCAGCCGATATTGCCCTGCTCACCGTCAGCGGCGCTTCTGCCGTCTGCTGAGAACGCGGCGGCAAGATTGGAGAAGCTCTCTCCCTTTGAAAGCAGGTTAAGAAGGCTGTCAGCCTTGTTCTCCATACCATTCTGAAGGAGGATATGCCTTACATAGGCTGAATCAGGAATCTGGGCTGTAGCCATAATCCTCGCGGCATAGAACACATTATTGTCGGAGACAACAGGAGAAGTACCGGCGGCATTGTTGTCAACAAACTCGCAGATGTCCTTGTTGACGGTTGAAAGCTCACCAGCCTTGAACCAGTACTCACTGTAGTTTCTCTCTGAGTTTCTGGCCAGGAACGACTTCATGTTTTCAGTGGTGGCGAACTCGTCATACACCTTACCCATAGCGTCATTTGTGGCGTTGATGTCAGTCTCTGAAGGCTTCACCTCAAAGACAACATATTCCATATCCCTTGAGGCGTTCTGTCTGAACATCTTTTTGTGGGACTCGTAGTATTTTCTGACCTCCTCATCGCTTACCTTGACTGTTGAGTCAACGCCGTAGTTAGGAACCATCACGAAATCCACATTGGTAGTGTTGTTGTTCTCGGCGATGGCTCTTTTGAGCATCAAAGGATTCTGGAAGTTGCTCTGGGTGAACAAAGAACCATACTTGGCATAGAATTGCTGGGTATAGACTGTGTTCTGAAGGTAGTTCCAATACTCACTGATCCTTCCTGTCTGATCCTGTGAAACACTATTGATGAGATTCTGCAAAGCATCTTTCGAGAAGTTGCCGTCCTCATCCATGAAAGCCGGATTCTGGGAAATGACCGGAGAGATCATGTCTCCTGCAAGAAGTTCCTTCATTTCTTCCTCACCTACCCTGATGCCCGCGGCCTTTGCGTTCTTTATGAAAAGATACTTGTCCAAAAGGCTCTGCCATGCGGCGTTGCGCACCTGCTCCTGCTGCTGTTCGTTCTGGGCTGAGGAGCCGGTCACCATCTCATTGATGGCAGTGAATTTTTCAACATCCTGCTGAAAATCAAGATAAGAAACAGTCTTACCATTAATCACACCCACGTCATTCCTTGAGGACATAGCATTGAACGCGGTCTCAAGTGTCTGCGGGTCAATAATGAATGATAAAAGGGCCAAGGCAATGATGATAGACACTGCCATGCCGGCCTTTTCGCGAGTTTTTTGAAGAATCGCCATTGTGTATTACGTTTTTATAATTTCCAAAAATAGGTATTGGGGTGCGAAGATAGTGATTTTAATTCAATTAACCATTATTTTTTAAGCAAAGGACCAATAAAGTTTACAGAATCAATGATAACCTTTGTCGAATCCTGCACGACAACCAGGTCACTGTTGAACGCCTTGAATATTCTCGCGTTCCTCGCCATTTCGTCTGATCTCATGCCGAATCCCTGCAGAAATCCGTCATTTGAGAACATCCTGACATAACAGTCTGTATATATTTCCTTGTTGGCCTGGTCCCAATAAAGCGTGTCGGTCTCCAAAGTCTGCTGATTGATCACATTCTGAACAACCACATTGCCGAACGCGGACCAATATTCCTCAGTGGACTTTTTGCTTTTGAAATGCTTGGCGTTGTTGGAATGGAGCACTGTCTCAAGCATGTCACCATCCGTATAGGCGAAGGCATGAAGCCCTTTTGGAAAGAGTTCGTATGAGCAGGTGTCGTTCTCGTACCTTTCCATGACATCGGCCTCCACCCTCATCTGGATACCTCCGTTTCTGGTCTGGACCACAAACATACTATCGACAGTCTGGACCGGGGTCTCGGCAAGATTCAGACGCTCGGCCTCTGACAGTTTTCCCTTGCAGGAAAATACGATGAAAGCAACCGCCGAAGCGGTTGCAATCATCATAAGCCTATGTATGTTTGGTTTCAATTCAAAACTACTTCTGAGTCCTTACGGTTGTCGTCGCGCGCATTCCACCGCAGTTCACGGTATAGGACTGTCCGTCAACAACATCATACATGAATGCCTCGGCCTTCTGAGGATAATAGACACTGTACGCCGAGATGAGTTTGTTACAGTCTTCAGTCAGGGAATCGTCCGCGGCCTTTGCCTTCTGCAGATAGTCAACGGCAACCCAATACTTAGCCCTGCTTTCGATCTCATTTCCTCCGCAACGGGCGGCGCCCCAGATTGTCGCGATAAGGTAGTAAGCCTTGCCCTGATGGTCTGGTTTAAGGCTGGCGGCCTTATTGGCATAATCCAAAGCCTTGCCTGTGATGTTGTTCTTGAGGCAATATGTCGCAAGCTCAATCATATAGTCAGCCTTTACAGGATCATCATCAGTGCAAAGCGAGACAGCCTCCTCGAAATATTCGATGGCCTCGGAAGACTCATCCTTTGCCGCATGAAGCTTGTAAAGATAGTAAGCAGATGAGGCTGAAGGCTCATTCTTATGCATCTTTGTCACAGCGCCAAGGAACAGATCATTGTTCTGGCATCCATCTGTAGAACCAAGCATCTTCACGATGTTGGTGATGAGATCCATATTGTCAGGATCAGCCTCGAAACGAGGAGTGAACAGAGCGATGAGGTTGTCGCAGCTGGCCACCTGGCTCGTGATGAAGAGCCCTTCGATGTCAGACCTGATCTTGGCGTTCTCCTCAGCGTTTCCCGCCTTGTCAAGAAGAGCGATGGCTTTCTGGTAAGTGTTGATCACATCCTCGGCGCCGATGGCTGATTTCTTGTAAAGTTCTATGGCTGAGTTAAGATCGAGAAGAAGAAGGCTTGGCTTCACATTCTCCTGATTGATCTCGATGATCTTGTTCAACTGATCATAAACTACCTGAGGGTCCTTATAATACTGTGTGATATACTGTCCCTTTGAGTTATAGGCAGCCACAGCGTATTTAGGATAGTACTGCGCCCTGAGGTCATTGAGGGTAAGGACGGTGTCAATCATCGCGGCGCGTGTCTGCGCGTCTTTGGTCTTGACGATTTCCTTACCAAGGAGGGTCATACCGTTAAGCAGCATGTTCTGGCTTGCGGTAGGAGGACAGAGTTTGAAGGCCTTTCTCCAGTTAGGGAGAGCCTCGGTGTAGTTCTTCTGCTTGTAATACTCCTGATAATAAGACAGATACTTAATGCATTCAGCGCTGTCCGCGCCATACTTTCCCTGAGCGGAAACCTTCGTGCCGAAAGTGGCCGCAGCAAGAGTCAACAGTACTAGTGTAATCCTTTTCATGGTTGTGTGTTAATATTTTCCTAATTAGTTATACATCGGTTTCAGGAACCAAATGTCGAAGATATTGATTCCTATGTTAAAGTTAACATACCTTTCCCTGACCATATTCCCGGTCAACGCTCCCCTCTGGCCGAAATCAACGCCCAACGTCAGTCCGTTGCTCCATCTGAATACTGGAAGAGTGGCTCCCAATGTGATACCGACAGCGTTTATAGCCTTGCCGTCCAATTTGCATGAAGCCTGATCCCAATAGGCGCCCGCCCTGTAAGTCACTCTCTTACTGTAGTAACGAATATCATTCCGGTTCGGAACTATCGAGAAACCTGCCCTTACGGACTGTGCGGTGGACGCGCTGAACACTGCGTTGCCGACACTTGCGAAACCAGGAATCTTGTTCATTCCGGAGGAACTCCAGTCGGAACGAATGTAATTGATCTCAGCGGTCCATTTGCCACCTCCCTTCAAGGCTATACCGACACCTAACTCGCTGGCCAGCTTGACCTGTCCCCTGCCCAATGTGTCCGTATAACTCCTTGGAGAAGGAGTCGAATCGTTTATCGAGGAAATGGACTGGATCTCATATCTTTCCACTTTTCCTTTCAGGCTTGTGCCCAAACGATAAGTGGCACCGATGACAGCGGACAAACCTTGTGTCAGCCTTGTCTCGTACTGCACTCCGAATCTGGCCGTAACGGCGTCAAGATTCATGTTGAAACCGCTGGATATACTCCTATAAGTGGAGTTTGTCATCACGAAATTATTGGTCTTGTGCAGGTTACCAAAATAGTACTGTCCTTCGACACCTACGGAAAGACCTTTTATGACTTCATAACCGGCTCCTAAAAAAATGTTGGTCATGCCTCCATACCCCTGAACAGTGTTTGTTATCACTCCAGTTGAAGATATGATGGCCGGGTCGGTTATCTTGGAAGTCATCTCGTAGCCTACATCACTGTATGGAGTCACCCCGGCATACATCGCAAGAGATTTATACACAGGGAACGAAATCACAAAATCATAGAAGTTGAACGTGTTGTTGGACGATTTCATGTCGTGCTGGGCATAATACCTGTTACCCTGCGCCACGCCGAAATCGGCCATGAACGATTTTTCCTCCCTGGCCGTGACCGCGGCCGGATTGAGTATATTGATGTGCCCTTTGTCCCTGGTGGCTATGCCGACACCTCCCATACTTTTGTTGTAGGCCGTACCCTGCTTGGAGATGTCCCCGATTCCGAACATGGAATATGGGGTATAGGCATTATACGCGTCATCCTGGGCGCTCAGAGGGAGAACACAGAACGACATCACCACAAACAGGAGTATCTTACTAACCGTTCCTTTCAACATAATACTTGTCAGCTATTAAGGCCAACCCCATCAATACAAGATTGCAGACTGCAAAGATGGAGTTTTTCATTCTTTTTGCAAAATATAAAGCGTCTCCCCCCGTAAAAACCACCATTTTTTCGGGAAATAAAGACAGGTAACCCTTTATTTCAAACATTATGCCTGACACAACGCCGGACTCAATCGACGACTGGAGCGAATCACCTGTCTGTCTGACGGAAAGGGGAGTGTCCACAAGAGGGAGTGTCCTTGAATATCTCGACAGAGACTTGAACCGTGTCCTGAATCCTGGGGAGATGTTGCCTCCGGCATATTTCCCGTCTGATTCTATAACATCGATCGTCAGAGTGGTTCCGAAATCAAACACAATGCTGCCCTTGTCCTTGAAAAGATACCTCGCGGCTATCACCGAGGCTACCCTGTCCGGACTCAGGTAAGCCGGCAGGTCATATTCACAGGCAATGTCCGTGTGCCGCCCGTCCAGAATCACAAGGATTCCGCATTTAGAGCGGAGGTTCTCCTCTTCCTTGATCCCGATCTCTATCGTGGATGAAATTACCATCACCGCAGGTTTTTCCTTATCAACCAGCGAGTCAACATATTCAAACATCTTCTCGCCCTGGTAACGGAAAGTCTTTCCGAGGGTGATTCCTTCGGACCAGGCCGCCTTGAGGGCAGTGTTTCCTATTTCAACCAAAAGATTCGGCATTGTCAAAAACGGGCAAACCTTCAAAGGTAGCAATTTTATTTCAATATATTCAGAGTCTGAAGAGCTTTCGGCAAAGAATCTATTCCCCGGCTCACAATCTTGAGTTTTCCTTCTGACTGCTTGATGTTGAAAAGCCGGTCGTTGGCGTTGATGTTCTGTAATATTCCAGTAAAGACCTTCGACTTGTAGTAAGGCGACATCTGGTTGGCTATGAAGAACATGATCATCATTCCATTCTTTATTATGATCTTCTCGAACCCAAGTTTTCCGCCAAGATTCCTGATTTTGACCACATCAAAGAGGTTGTCCAGCTCCAAAGGCATCTCGCCGAAACGATCGACAAGCTGAGACTTGATCCTGTCTATCTCCTTGTCGCTGGTCATGCCGTCAAGCTGCTTGTAAATTCTTATTTTCTCGGCTGTTATGTCAATGTACGAATCCGGGATCATGGCAGGCTGATCCGTCTCTATGGTGCAGTCCTCGACAAACGACTCGTCGGTGTGGACCGTGGATATTCCGGTCTCGACCCCGAGTTCCTCCATAGCCTCCGCAAGGATTTTCTGGTAGGTCTCGTACCCCATGTCCGTGATGAATCCGCTCTGTTCGGCTCCAAGAAGGTTCCCGGCGCCGCGGATGTCAAGATCCTGCATCGCTATGTTGAACCCGCTTCCAAGGTCGGAGAATTCCTCGATGGCCTTGAGCCTTCTGCGGGCATCGTCGGTGATGGTGACGAGCGGAGGGACTATCAGGTAACAGAACGCCTTTCTGCCAGACCTTCCGACACGCCCCCTAAGCTGGTGCAGGTCGCTCAGGCCGATGTTCTGCGCCTGGTTGATGATGATCGTGTTGGCGTTCGGGATGTCAAGACCGTTCTCGATTATCGTGGTGCAAAGAAGCATATCGTAATCCCCACGGATGAAATCCAACATCCTGTTCTCCAACTCCTTGGATTCCATCTGACCATGAGCCACACAAATCTTCATGTCCGGCACAAGCCTGTGCAGAATCTCGTGAATCGAAGGAAGTTCCTCCACTTTATTATGTATGAAGAAGAGCTGTCCGCCACGGTTGAGTTCATAATTGATTATGCTCCTGATCTCATCCTTGTCGAACAGGATGATCTCGGTCTGCGTAGGAATCCTGTTCGGCGGGGGAGTGTTGATGATGGACAGATCCCTGGCCCCGAGCAACGAGAACTGCAAGGTACGAGGAATAGGGGTGGCCGTCAGAGTCAGAGTGTCCACAGAGGCCTTCACCTGACGTAGTTTCTCCTTGGTAGAGACACCGAACTTCTGCTCCTCGTCGATGATAAGAAGTCCCAGGTCCTTGAAATCGAAACCTTTGCCGAGCAGCTTGTGCGTACCTATCACTATGTCCAGCTGACCGTTCTTCAACCTATCCTTTATGTCATTGATTTCCTTTGTTGTACGCAATCTGCTCACGTAATCGATGGTACAAGGGAAGTCCTTCAACCGAGACGAGAAAGTCGTGTAGTGCTGAAGCGAAAGTATCGTGGTAGGCACCAGCACGGCGACCTGTTTACCGTCAGTCACAGCCTTGAAGGCCGCCCTGATCGCAATCTCGGTCTTTCCGAATCCGACATCCCCGCAGACAAGCCTGTCCATAGGGCTGTTGTCCTCCATATCCTTTTTCACCGCCTTGTTGGCCGACTCCTGATCCGGAGTGTCCTCGTACATGAATGACGACTCCAGCTCTTCCTGAAGATAGCTGTCAGGGGAGTAGGCGAATCCTTTCGTGGTCTTCCGCTTGGCGTAAAGCTGGATCAGATCCTTGGCGATGTCCTTTATCTTGGACTTTGCGCTGAGCTTGAGATTCTGCCAAGTCTTTGAGCCAAGCTTGTTTACCTTAGGAGGAACGCCATCCTTTGAACGGAAACGGGAAATCTTGTTCAGCGAATGCACGGACACGAACACAACATCCCCGTCCTTGTACATCAGCTTCACTACCTCATGCATCCTGCCTTTGTCATCCCGCATCCTGACAAGACCGCCGAACACCCCGATACCGTGATCGATGTGCACCACATAGTCACCTATGTTGAATGCAGTCAAGTCGTTAAGTGTCAACTGTTCGCTCTTCTCCACTGTCCTTCTGACACTCACCCTGTGGAAACGGTCGAAAATCTCATGGTCTGAGTAGCAGCAGATTCTGTCCTCCTGATCGACGAACCCTGAATGAATGTTCTTTCCAGCCACAAACTCAGGCACAAGCCCGCTGTTCTCGATAAGAATCGACTTCAAACGCTCTATCTGAGAATTCTTATCACTGAATATGAACACCTTGTACCCTCGTTCCATGTTCTGCCGGATGTCCGCCGTAAGAAGCTCGAAGTTCTTGTTGAACACCGGCTGGGGAGTTATGTTGAACGCCACGGCATCCCCAGGATCCGCACCAAGAGGAATCTCCAGAAACACCCTCCTGAACCTGTTCAGATCATGAAAGAAACTTCTGTCCTTGTACATGTCCGAAGAGTCAAGCCAAGCAACCGTACCTTCCGGAAACAGGCTCGCAAGACTCACCCCTTCAGCCTCGGAAGTCTCAGCGGCAAGGTCCGGGAATATCTCGACCTCCTTCCTCTCCTCGACCGAAAGCTGTGTGTTGCAGTCGAACACATGGATTTTCTCAACCTCATCCCCGAAAAATGACACCCTGAACGGATAGTTGAATGAATATGAGAATATATCGATAATCGCACCTCTTATTGAATATTGCCCCGGAGCAGAGACGAAATCCACCCTCTCGAACCCCTGTCTGGCAAGTATGTCGCGGATGGTGTCATGCGAAATCTCCTGACCTTCAGAGATTTTAAGGATAGAGGAGTTGATTTTGTCCGGAGCCGGAACCAGTTCTTCCAGCGCCTCGGGATAGGTCACGATGAACAGTCTTGAGGAATTGTCCGCGTTGGACATAATCCTCCCCACGGCGGAAGTCCTCTGGACCCCGAGCGAAGACTTGTAGTTACTCCTCTCAACACCCTTACCGCTGTCTGGCAGGTAAAAGACAATGTCCCCGTCAGTAAGAGCGTAAAGGTCCGAACTGCAATATTCAGCGCTCTCACGATCAGGAAGCACTATCACGTTGGTGCCACCTGAAGCTACCTGCGAGACCACGAACCATCTGGCGGACAGGAAGAGTCCTTTACAATATATATCCTTCCCCGAGACGAGCTTCCCGGAGAGTTTTTCGGAGGATGCCGAACTTATCAACATAGGCGTCTGAATCATGTTAAAAAGCTGTTGAAAACCCGGTGGAAAACGCCTTGGGAAAAGTTCATAGCAAGGAGCGACCCACTTTTCAACAATCCTTCAAAAGCTTTTCAATAGCGTAACCAACAATCTATCCTATTTGTAACAGTCTAATATTCAATAACGAAAATTAGTTATCAACATATTAACATTCTAATAAGAATCAAAAAGTCTAAATATTTACATTCATTTATATTTATTGACTTTTGGTTTTGCGCCACGTCGCTGCAAGATGTTGCTTTCTTCCGGCGGTTTTCACTATCTTTGTACTGATTAAAACACTTTCTGATGACAGAATTTGATCCGCACAGCACAAAC